>Ga0315279_10010249_pt1 | contig 11042 bp, 7 predicted proteins | sample YL17G06_20_MG_FD_203694 | JGI IMG/M metagenome (GOLD analysis project Ga0315279, IMG submission 203694) | Sediment microbial communities from Yellowstone Lake, YNP, Wyoming, USA - YL17G06_20 | ecosystem: Environmental > Aquatic > Freshwater > Lake > Sediment | place: USA: Wyoming | collected...
TGCCTTTAACTCTACGCCCATTAAGTTTATTCTCATCCTTCTGAGTTTGGTTAGTTTAATGGGCGTGCCGTACCAGGTGTTAATGCCTGTCTTTGCAAGAGATATTTTTCATGGAGGGTCGATAACCCTGGGTTTTCTGATGGCGATGTCTGGCATCGGCGCTTTAACGGGCGCTATTTATCTCGCGAGCAGAAAAAGCGTCATTGGTCTGGGTAAGATAATTCCGATGTTCTCCGGGCTTTTTGGTTTGGCAGTTATTGCGGTTGCATTATCCGGAGCTCTGTGGTTTTCAATGCCGGCGATTTGTGTGGCTGGCTTTGCAATGATGGTCCAGATGGCAGCCAGTAACACGGTGTTACAGACCATTGTCGAAGAAGACAAACGCGGCAGGATTATGGGCTTGTTTACGATGGCGTTTATGGGGATGGTGCCTTTTGGAAGTTTATTAGCTGGAAGTTTGGCCAGTAAAATAGGTGCGCCGAATACTTTATTGCTCGGCGGGACATGCTGTGTTATAGGTGCGCTTATATTTGTTAGAAAGCTCCCATCATTACGGGAGAAAATTCGCCCTATATACATAGAAAAAGGCATCATCACGGAAGTAACTATGAAATGACCTGCGAGATTGCTTCGCGGCAACATTTTATATTTTTCCGTTGAAAAGCGGGGATTGAGTTGAAGGTTCAGTGCGAATTATGTCCGAAGATGTGCGTTATTAACGAGGGTCAGAGCGGCGACTGTCGGGTGAGAATCAATATCGATGGGGTGCTGCGGACAGTGATTTACGGATACCTTTGCTCGACCAACATTGACCCTGTCGAGAAGAAACCGCTTTTTCACTTTCTGCCGGGCACTCCGATTTTTTCGGTTGCAACGGTGGGGTGCAACCTTCATTGCAGGAACTGCCAGAACTGGGAAATCTCGCAGGCCAATCCGGAAGATAGCGAAGCGATCTTTTGTCCGCCGGCAAAACTTGTGGAAGCTGCCAGACTCTATAACTGTCCCTTGCTGGCATTTACCTATACTGAGCCGATTATTTACTATGAATACACTTATGATACTTCAAAGTTAGCCAGAGAGGCGGGGGTACGCAACGTCCTTGTAACGGCAGGATATATAAATGAGGAGCCGTGGAGGCGATTGCTTAAATATGTCGATGCGGTGACCTTAGATTTGAAGGGGATTACGGAGGATTTTTACCGGGACGTTTGCTCGGCGACGTTAAAACCCGTTCAGAATACTCTGGTTGTGGCCAAGGCATGCGGAGTGGAACTCGAAGTTTCAAACTTAGTTATTCCGACGCTGAATGATAAGCCGGAACAGATACGTGAGCTTGTCCGATGGGTCAGGGCGAATCTCGGCGGAGAGACGCCGCTCCATTTTTTGGGGTTTTACCCCCGGTATCAGATGACGCACCTTCCACCGACCTCGCTGGAGACTCTGGAGATGGCCCGTAATATTGCTATCCAAGAAGGGATGGACTACGTTTATATAGGCAATGTCGCAAGTAGAGAGGGCCAGAATACGTATTGTCCGGGCTGCAAGAGGTTGCTTATTGAACGCAGCGGTTACACTATATTGCAGAACCGATTAAAAGAGGGTCACTGTCCGGATTGTGGAAAAGAGATTTACGGGGTTTGGAGATGACGCGAAGAAAATTTATTCAGGTCTTGGCAAAAACAGGCACGGCGATTGTTATGGGTGTTTTATGGCTTGCCCGCCAGGCGTGTGGCGGGATAGCAAGAGCGCCGAGGAGATTTGTGCGGGCACTTCCAGTCAAAAAATACCCTGGTTCTTTGAGGGCTATGGGGGATGTTTCAAGACAAGGTAAATGGAGCGGCTGATATGAGCAGAGAATTGAAAAATCGAACGGGAAGGAAATTTCTGCTGACTTTGGCAGTTGTGTTGTTGTGTGTCTTTGGATTGTTTTTTGGGACAGCGTGTCGTCGCAAAGTCCCTGCACCGGCTAAAGAGTTGCCGGAACCTGTTTCAAAGCGGCCATCGACAAGCTCGGGCCGTGAGTCTGTCGAACGGCAGACACCGGCCAAGATTGTTCTGCGGTCGTCGATTGCCGGGACGTGGTATTCTGCTGATGCTAATACGCTGAGTAAGCAAATTGAGGACCTTTTCCAGAAAGCCCAGGTTAAGCCGAGAAGCGATGTAATTGCATTGATTTTGCCGCACGCTGGGTATCAGTATTCAGGCCGGACAGCGGCTATGGCGATAAAATCTATCGGCAAAGAATATAAAAGAATCGTTATTATTGGCCCCAGTCACCGTGTCCCTATGGAAGATATCCTGAGCGTGCCGAGGGCAACCCATTACCAGACGCCTCTGGGAGAGATAGAGCTGGATGTGGAGTTTATAAATAAGCTCCTGCGGTATCCGCTGTTTCAAAACGTGCCGGACGCACAGGAATATGAGCACAGTGTTCAGATACAGGTTCCGCTGCTGCAGCACCGGCTGAAGGGTTTCAAGCTTGTGCCGATTGTTGCGGGCAGTTGCTCACAGGATGCAATTATCAAGGCCGGCAGCATTTTGAAAAGTTTAGTGGACGAGGGGACACTTGTAGTTGCCAGTTCGGACTTCACCCATTATGGGCCGAACTATGCGTACGTGCCTTTCAGAGAAAATATCCCTGAACAACTTAAAAAGTTGGATATGGGGGCTTATGAGTATATCGCGAAGCTGGACGGCAAAGGTTTTCTGGAATACAGGCAGAAGTCCGGCGCAACGATATGCGGCTACGTTCCGATTGCAGTATTGCTTTCAATGCTGGGGCAGGGTGTTAAGGCAGAGCTGATAAATTATGCAACCTCCGGTGAGTTGATGGGGGACTTTACCAATTCGGTCAGCTATCTTGGGATTGTTTTTTGTGGCGCCTGGCAAAAAACGCCTGCGAATGAGCCGCGGGCAAATTCCGCAGAGTTGACGGATAAGGATAAAAAAGAGCTTTTGGTTCTGGCCCGCAAGTCAATACTTTATGCACTTGCGAACCGGCGGGTCCCGGAAGCGTCCGAGCTGGGCGTTACGGTCAGCGATGCGATGAATGTTCCGCGGGCGGCATTTGTAACGCTCAAGAAAAACTCCCAGCTTCGTGGCTGTATAGGCGATGTCCTTCCGCAAAGGCCGTTATTTAAGTCGGTCATTTTGAATGCGATTAACGCTGCTCTTAAAGACCCGCGTTTTCTTCCTGTCACGGCGGCTGAGTGTAACGACATTAAAATCGAAATCTCTGCGATAACAGTGCCTGAACCTATTGAGTCGCCGGATAAAATCCGAATCGGCATAGACGGCGTCGTGTTGAATAAGGATGGTCGCTCGGCTTTGTTCCTGCCTCAGGTTGCGCCGGAACAGGGCTGGGGTGTCAATGAGATGCTCAGCAATTTATCTCTAAAAGCGGGCCTGCCTGCGGACGGCTGGAAAGAAGGCGCAAGTTTTTTGGTTTTCCAGGCGGTTGTTTTTGGTGAAGAAAAATGAGATTTGCCCGGGGGCAACTGATATTTAGCTATGGGCTGTTTACGATAGCGGCCCAGACTCTGCTTTTTCGCGATTTTTTAACCAGCTTTGAAGGCAATGACATAAGCGTTGGGGTCTTTTTTGGCTCGTGGTTTTTGTGGATTGGCCTGGGGGCGATACTGGTCTATAGGGCAACGGGCTTTGCGGAAAAGTTACTTAAGAGCATAGAATTTGTATTCTTAAGTTATATTCCCGCCTTTATTCTTCAATTGATATTGATTATCCAGGCCCGCGAGCTTTCGGGCATCCAGGCCCACGCGCTGCTGCCCATACGGGTTGTTTTGCTTTTACCGATAGCGATTAATGCACCGGTGAGTCTTATTACAGGGATTTTGTTTCCTCTTGTGTGCCGGTGGGGCGATGAGGACCGCAAGGGCGCCGTCTCGCGTGTGTATATTATTGAGGCGGCGGGAAGTTTTGTCGGAGGGCTTGGGGTGACTTTCCTTCTGGGAGTCGGGGTAAGCCCTGCGACAGTTTTCTTTATACTTGCCATTATTGTCTCTTTGTCGGTATTTGGCGTTCAGCTTGCCAAAGCACAAGAGTCAAGACTCAAGACACGAGACTCAGGTCTGTGTCCTCGATTTATAACTTGCGGTTTTTCTTTTTTGATTCCGCTTTCTTTCTGCATCTTGCTTGGTGTCGGAGCTGATAAGACGCTGGCGCGTTACATACGAGTAGTAAGATGGACGAAGTTGCTTCCCAGAGATGCCTTCATCGGCTCATTCCAGACCGCTCAGGCCGAGTATCTCTATGGAGTCTATCAGAGTCAATGGGTGGCGATTCGTGAAGGGAGCGTTTGCGAGGCGCTGCCGAATAAAAGCGCCGCCGGCCAGACAGCGGCAATCAGTCTCTGTCAAAATCCTGATGCCAACAGCGTTCTGGTTGTGGGGTCGGGTTTGGGTGTGTGCTACGAGTTTCTCCGCTTGCCCCAGATTAAGCACGTAACATGGGCGCATTGCGACAGTGAGTATGCGCAAAAGGTTGACCGCTTTATCGAGCCACAGTTTAAGGTTACAAGTGAACGTTTCCGCCGATTAGATGGTGACGTTCGGACGCTGCTATCGAGCCAGAAACGATATTATGACATCGTTATTGTAAATCTGCCTGAGGCGACTAGTTCTGTTCTAAACCGGTATTATACGCTTCAATTTTATCAGCAGGTTAAAGAATCTCTAAAGCCGGGCGGCGTATTAGCGGTCCGCGTAGCAGGGGGGGAAAACATTATGGGCACCGAGCTAATCAATCTCGGCGCATCGACGAAACTGACCCTCCAGAGCATTTTCCCGCGACTTGTCATTACCCCCGGCGAGGATACGTGGTTTATCGCATCCGATTCCGGGAAGCTGACCGGCGACCCTGCTACTTTGCGGGACCGTTTTGCGGCGATAAAAGGTGCAGCGGAGGTTTTCGCGCCGCAGGCATTGCTTTCCGTTTATCTGCCGGACCGCGCCGCTAAAGCATTGGAGAACTATTCGGCTGCGGATTTACCTGAGGGGCTGCTGGTCAACCGAGATTCCAGACCGCTGACACATCTATACAGTTTATTGCTGGCGGCAAAGCAATCCGGAGCCCCAGTCGCCAGGTTTGTTAAATATCTTGCATTAGCCGGGCCACTGGCTTTTCTTGTTCCTGTTTTGGTCCTTATAATCTTGCGGGCCATATATGTCCTGAAAACAAAAGAGGGCACAATCCAATCAAGTTTCGACAGTTCCTTTCTGGTTTTTTCGGCGGGCTGGATTGGGATTGGTGTAGTAATTGTCCTGATGTATCTGTATCAAACTCTTTTTGGCTCGCTTTACCTGCATATCGGAGTTATTTCATCTTTATTTATGGTTGGCCTGACAGGCGGTGCGGCTGTGACGAGGCGCTTATTAGGGAGGACTTTTTGGAAGGAGGACCGCAAAGTTGCACCGGCAGAAGCGCTATTAGTAGCAGTAGTGCTTATCCATATATTGATTCTAACAGGGATTGCCTTCTGGCCGGCCGGACAGTGGAGCCGGAGCGGAGCGGGCGGTATCTGGGAACCCACGCGCCTCATTTTTGCGATTGCTTTTGTCCTCTGCGGCTTGTGCAGCGGCTGTTATTTTCCGGTCGCTGCGAGGCAGCTTGCTGATTTGGGTTTTGAGCCGGGACAGGCCGGCAGCAAACTTGAAACCGCTGACCATATAGGAGCGTCACTTGGAGGGGCGATGACAGGGCTTGTGCTCGTTCCTGTTTTCGGGACAAAAGCAACGCTGCTTGTGTTTGTTGTGCTTATTTTAGCTAACCTCCCGCTTGCAGGACTAAAGATATATTGGCCGGAAAGGGGCCGGCCTTTGAATACAACGGTATTTAGATTACGGCGGCTGGGTTACATCTTATTGGGGGTGGGGCTTTCTGTTGTTGTGTGCTCGAACCTGCTTGCCGACGCCGGGGCCCGGCTGATGCCATCGCTGCCGCAGAATGCCGCTCAGGCGCTCGCAGGTGTGCTGAACATCGAGCGAGTGTCAGCAGTTCTCCGCAGTGATGCTCGGAAGGTCAGCTATTTTACGGTTCGTGATGAATCCGGAAACACAAGTGGATACATCTTTAGCTCTGAGGACCTTGCGCCGGAAGTCCGGGGGTTCGGCGGAAAGATGAATCTTGCTATTTATGTGGATGCCGCCGGCAAGTTGATTAACTTCCATATAATCCGGTCTAACGAGACGCCCTCGTACTTATCGCTTCTTGGCCAGTGGCATAAGCTGCTTGGAGGGCGCGGGCTTTTCGGGCCGCAGCCGTTTGCGGGAGTCGATGCGGTAACCGGCGCTACGATAAGCTCTAAGGCAATTCTTTCGGCGCTGGAGACATCGGGGCAGAGATTTGCATCGCAGATTCTTGGCCGCTCTATTCAACCACAGCAGCAGAAGGTTCGCTGGGCCGGCTATCTGCCGGACACCGAAGGGCTGTATCTGATTGGCGCTTTTGTGCTTGCTTTGATTGTAACTTATCGAGGCGGATTCTGGAGCAGGTTGGGTGTGCTTATAGTTAATCTTGTGGTGGGCGGCGTTATCCTGAACGCACAGTATTCCAGTGAGCAGATAGCGAGCTTGTTATCTGTGCATACACCTGCGCTGGGATTAACAGGTGTATTTCTGCTGGTTATCGGCTTGCCGCTTCTTGTAATAACCTTCGGCAATATGTATTGCGGTTATATATGTCCCTTTGGGGCTGTGCAGGAGTTGCTTGGCTATGTTTTGCCTCGAAGATTTAAGTCGCCGATACCAACTGAAAGAATGCAAAATGCGAGATTCGTCAAATACTGCGTTCTTTTTATTTTTATAATCTTATTCTTTCTTTCGAGAAACAGGGTGACATTGGCGGCAGACCCGCTCATTTCGATTTTCAATTTACGCTCGGCGTTTGTCGGTGGGTCCGCCGAGAGCGGGTGGATGTGGCTGATAGCGGCGGCAGCTTTGGCCGGCGCGATTTTCTATCCACGCTTCTGGTGTCGCTATTTGTGTCCTGTGGGAGCATTTCTGTCGCTATTTAACAATGTGGTGATATTGAAGAGGTATCTGCCGGCAAAAAGATTCGGGCGATGTGAGTTCGGCCTTACCGCGAAGGACCGGATGGATTGCATATATTGTGACAGGTGTCGTTACACCGCAAAGCCGGTTTTGAAGGAAGAGGTTCTGCCGGCTCGTGAATATGTGCCGACGAATCTGCTATCGCGGTATTTCGTGGTTAGCGTCCTTGCAGTGGCAATCTTCGTATCGGCGATTTCCGTAAACAAGTTTCTGGAGGTTGTTCCGGTCCGGCTTGAGTCTGCTGCTTTGGTTTCTTCAGCCGGCCAGCCGAGGGATGTCGATTTGCAGCGTGTTCGCTCGATGATTGAGCAAAAGCAGCTTTCCGACCGCGAAGCAGAATTTTATAAAAAGGTCGAGTAAACTCGTTCAAATTGCAAGCGGTAGAGCAGTAGTTACTTCGGGAGATTATTATCCGGGCAAAGAAGGATATCTGTTAATCGTTTTACAGTTGAGTCGGCGCTATTGAATACGGGGATGTCGGTAAAGGCGGAAAGTTCCCGCACGTGTAAAGGCGAGCTTGAGCATAAGCCGGATAAGGCATCGGGTATCAAATTAAATTTTTCCTTCAGGGTTCGCAAGCCACCGATTGCACCAAAGGCATCATTTGCACAGAAAATCAGTTTGTGAATCCTCGATGTTACTTCCGCGGAGCTAAGCAGGATTGCCGTTTCACGCTGAATGATGCCATCGGCGAGTTCCACCACCCAGAAATTTTTAGGGTTGTTTGCATATTTGAGGTCGAGGTGATTGAATATGCCCAATAGCTCCTCGCCGGATAGCAGATATGTTGATGGGTAGCCGAGGTATGTAAAATCGGCATAAGGATTAGCGCCTGCATCGTTCATAAGGAGAATATCTTTGAGACCTGCGGTCCCCGTAACTTTAGAGGCCCTGACGTTATAGCCCATAGATGTCAAGGCCCAGCAGCAGGCGGCGGCAGCCATACTTTTGCCGGAGTTCATTGACGTTCCGCAGACCAGAATCATACGCGACCTCGGCTGCTTCTTGATTGTATGCCGGGGTTTTATGATGGGAAAGTCCTGAGTATTTAAGACGGCACCTGCTTCATCACAGACATAGCCCAGTATTTTTACTTTCGTCGGGTCTTTTATCATTGAGTTTTTGGTTTTAACCACACCAATTACTCCTGAGCGGGCTATAAGGTCGATTTCATCTGTAAGCTCATCGGGGACCAATCCTTCATAGAAATCGGGGGCGTACCTGTTTCCGAATACAAAGATGGCCTTTGTGCCATCGTGTATAATATGTATGCGGCCAAAAGCATTTTCCAGAGATGAGTGCTGGCCAATTCGGCTGACTATCCCATAGACAACATCACCCGGCTGAGGCAGTTTGTCGAGAGGTCTGTAAAATTTGACCTGGCTATGTCTGATAGTGAACGCGGCGCTTGGAAGAATGAAGCCTCTGCTGATTTTTCTTATGGCGGTTTTACTTGCGGTTAGAGTCGTCAAAGTCATCGTCTTGCTCCTATCCGTTAGTTACCTGCTGTTTTAAGGCTTCACAGCCAAAAGCGCGTGCATTTAGTCATTTTTCAGCCAAGTAGTCAAATACAAAATTGGATTCCTTCACCAGATTTTTAACTTTCGGTTTGCCTGCCGATAAGGGTTTGTTTTACCGGCGGAAATAGTGGATAAGCCACAAAATAAGCGTCAGGACAATGGAGATTAAAATGCAGCTTGCGATGGGGAAATAGATGCGCCAATTTTTGGAGCCGAATTCCAAATCTCCGGGTAACCTGAATAGTCCGACCCGGCCAAGCACCGCCATCAGCACACCCAGCAGTGCGATGATAATCCCCACCGTGATTAGCCATTTGCCGATTTGTTGTGGACCAAAATCCATAGTAATCCATACATCATTTTTTAACACGAACTTTCACTAATTTGTGTTCATTTGTGTTAATTCGTGGTTAATATCATAATAGTTTTTCAGAATTGTTCAAAAGATTTAGATTTCCTATGGGCAATAAATGCGACATCCGAATAGGCACTTCTGGCTGGCATTACGGCCATTGGGCGGGACCATTTTATCCTCCCGACCTGCCAAAAGACAAATGGCTCGAATACTATGCACAGCATTTTGATACCGTCGAGCTTAATAATACCTTCTACCACCTGCCAAAACCGCCGGCTCTAAAGAGGTGGCACAATCTGACGCCCAAAAACTTTCTCTATGCCGTAAAGGCCAGCAGATACATCACCCATATAAAGAAACTAAAAGATGTCTCGCAAGAATTGACCCGATTTCTCGACCTCGCTGCTTTATTGGGTAGAAAACTTGGCCCTATCCTGTATCAACTGCCGCCGAGTTTGCACAAAGACCTTGACCGGCTGGAATCGTTTATCAAGCTTCTTCCGAAAAAGGAAATTGCCATATTTGAATTCCGCCACGAAAGCTGGTATTGCGAAGATACTTATAAACTGCTCGATAAATTTGGTGTGGGTTTTTGTATTCACGACCTGTCAGGTCTGGAATCTCCTCACATTGTTACCGGCGATATAATTTACGTTCGCTTTCACGGCACGACCGGCAGATATTCCGGCTGTTATTCTAAGTCGATGCTTGCGGATTGGGCAAAGTGGCTAAAAGAACAGGCCAAAAATGTCCGCAGTATTTACGTTTATTTCAATAATGATGCCTGCGCCTACGCCGTCCGCAATGCGAAAGAATTGAAAGAGCAGTTGATTACGAGATGACATTCAGCCTTTTTTCGACTGCATACTGGCGGACGGCTTCAATCTCTTCAAGAGTCGGCCTGCGGTTTATTTCAGGATGTAAGTGGGCTTTGTAGCAGGGGCGGTATTGGTCCATTACGTTAATCGCTGTTTTCGGGCTGATTTCTTTTGCTAAAAAATCTATAATCTCGAAGCTGCCTGCCAGATTTTCCGGCAAAACAAGGTGTCTTATCAAAAGGCCACGCGTAGCTAATCCATTTTTCACCTGAAGCTCGCCGACCTGCCGGTGCATTTCTCTAACGGCCTCGCGGTTGACCTGCGGGTAGTCGGATGCGGTAGAAAGCTCCTGTGCGACTTTGGGGTCTGAGTATTTCATATCAGGCATATAAATATCCATCAGGCCTTCAAGTAATTTTAGCGTTTCGACCGAATCGTATCCGCCGGTGTTATAAACTGTCGGTATTGTCAATCCTTTATTCCTGGCTAACTCAATCGCCGCTGCAATCGCTGCGATAACGTGGGTAGGCGTAACAAAATTGATATTGATGCAGCCATAACTTTGTAGTTCGAGCATTGATTGGGCTAACTGTTCGATTGTCATCTGATGACCGTGACGGAGATGACTAATATCGTAATTCTGGCAGAATATACAGCCGAGGTTGCAGCCGGCAAAGAATATCGTGCCTGACCCGCCAGTGGCACGGGCTTCCAGCCCGTGAATACACGGCCAAGATGGCCGTGCCACGAGGACGCTTTCCTCGCCGAAATGAGGGGCTATGGAGCTGACCACCGGCAGACAGCCGATGCCGCAAAAGCCGATTTGTCCTTCGCCGCGGCGAACTTTGCATTTGCGAGGGCAAAGTATGCAGGGATTCACATAATCCCACAACTGCTGGATGGGCTTGCTGAAAGAACCGATATTAGGCGACAAAAATGCCATAGTTTTATCCTGTGTATCTTTTAATTCGCCATCCAGAATTCAGTCTCGAGAACCAAAAACGCAAAGCAGATTGTGATTTTACCCCGGAAGATTGCTATTGCAAATCGACAAATGCTTATAATATACTCAAATGAGGAAAAGGCGGGAAGCGTCGGCAGATTCGAGGAAACGGAAATATGAAACAAGTTATGAAGGCCGTTGTCGTTAAGGGGCCGATGGATTTCGGGGTGGAGGATGTCCCCATCCCTGTGTGTCCTGATAGAGGGATTCTGCTAAAGGTGTATGCCTGCGGGTTATGCGGTTCCGACCTGAGGACACTTCGTTATGGCGGTCACAGGG
>Ga0315279_10010250_pt1 | contig 11042 bp, 4 predicted proteins | sample YL17G06_20_MG_FD_203694 | JGI IMG/M metagenome (GOLD analysis project Ga0315279, IMG submission 203694) | Sediment microbial communities from Yellowstone Lake, YNP, Wyoming, USA - YL17G06_20 | ecosystem: Environmental > Aquatic > Freshwater > Lake > Sediment | place: USA: Wyoming | collected...
CGGCACCGGCGGCCTGGTTACGGTGCGCCAGAACGGTTACTCCAGGAACACTCCGTATGTGTCCACCAGCGGCGGCGGGGTCAATCAGTACATCCCGAACCTTCCCGGCAACTCCACGTGGGCAACTCCCTTCCCCAACGGTGTCCTGCAGCCCTACGGCAATTCGCTGGGCCTCAAGACCTACGTCGGCCAGGGCGTGACCTACGACGCCCCGGACTATACCGTTCCTTACGTCCACCAGTTGAGTTTCGGCTTTGAGTACGAGTTGCCGTGGTGGAGGACGGTGCTGGAGGCTTCCTACGTTGGCAGCCGCACCCGCCACCTGACGATCAACAGGGACATCAACGCCATCGCGCTGGCGGACCGGCTGCAATGCTTCGCCAATACCAGTTACTGTACCTCTTCGGTGCCGAACGCCTTTGCCGGCGCCGCCGAGGTGCTTGGGACTAGCCTGTACAACGCCACGATCACCCGCGAACAGTCGCTGCGGCCCTACCCGCAGTTTACAGGCGTGACCCAGGCCAGCCTGGCGATCGGCGAGCAGGCGGGAGACCTGCTCGAGGTGCGCGCCAACAAGCGCTTCAGCCGAGGCTTGGTGGCCAATGTCTCGTACACCTTCGGAAAGATCATCGTGACCCGCGGTTTCCTCGAGGCGCAATACACGGTCCCGTACCGCACCCTGTCGGACTACGACCGCACCCATCACGCCGCCCTCACCCTGCAGTACGACCTGCCGTTCGGCAACGGAAAACGGTGGTTGGCCGGCGCGCATGGCGTGGTCCAGCACGTTTTCGGCGGGTGGCAGTACAACACCGCGCTGGAGTACATGACGGGCACGCCCACCGGCCGTCCCAACGCCTACAACCTCAGAGATCCCCAATTGCCGTCCGGCCAGCAAACCTACAACCGCTGGTTCAACACCTGCACCCTGCTCACCAACGGCCAGCGCTCGAACTGCGCGTCCGCGGACGAGCCGGTGGTGTGGGTCCAGTTGCCGAATTATGCCCTGAGGAGTTACGACGACCGCTTCCCGAACATCCGCAACCAGTGGGCCACCCAGGTGAATATGTCGATGTTCAAGAACTTCAAAATCAGAGAACGGCTGAACTTCCAGTTCCGCGCCGAAGCGTTCAATGCGTTCAACACCCCGATCTATCAGGGCCCGGACACCGGCCTGACCTCGAACAACTTCGGCCGAGTTACGATCGCGCAGCAGAATTTCCCGCGCAGCATGCAGTTCGCGTTCCGGCTGTCGTTCTGAGCGGAATGCCGGACATGGAATGGCGGCGGTGTGAGCCTGCGGCGCACTGGGAACAGGTTCTGAACGCCGAGTCACTAGAAAGAGGCTGTAGACTATAGGCTGTAGACCGTAGGAGGCCGGGGGAAGCAATGAAAACGCAGCGCGACCAACTGCAGCCTGGAGCCTGAAGCCTGCAGCCTCCAGCCTGCAGCCTCGGCTCTCGGCCCGCTTACAGCCTTCAGCCTCCAGTCTACGGCCTGTTCTTCCACCGCCCGGTTGGGCACGGTGCGCGCGGCAGGCGGCGTTGCGCGCAACTACTACCCCTTCGGCGAAGAGATCGGCACACCCACGGCCAACGACCAGTTCAAGTTCGCCTCCACCTACCGCCACTCCACCAGCGGCAGCCCGTTTACCTTGCCCCGGCCTCTGTGATTTACTACGCAGGCGGAGTTGCTCAATGACAAAAACGAAGCGCGTGTCTCTTGCGGTTCTGATTCTTTGCGTCTGTGTCGCCGTTGCGTTGAACGCGGAAGTGAAGCTCCCGGCCTTGATCGGCGACCATATGGTATTCCAGCAGGGCATGCCGATCCGTATCTGGGACAGGCGGAGGCGGGCGAGACGGTCACCGTCGTCTTTCGCGGCCAAAAGGTGTCGGCTGCGGCCGACGCCGCGGGCAAGTGGGCGGTCTTCTTGAAACCGCTCCAGGCCGGCGGCCCCGAGCAGATGATCATCGCCGGAAAGAACAAGATCGTTCTGTCCGACGTGCTGGTGGGGGAGGTGTGGGTGGCGTCCGGCCAGTCCAACATGCAGATGGCCGTCAAGAGCGCGAACAACGCGGAGCGGGAAATTGCCGGCGCCAACTACCCCGCCATCCGGCTGTTTGAGGTGAAGCGCGCGGTGGCGGAGGCGCCGGCCGAGGATGTGAGCGGGAGTTGGCAGGTTTGCAGCCCCGAGACGGTGGCCGGCACGTCGGCGGCGGGCTATTTCTTTTCCCGCCACATTCATGAAACGCGGCGGGTGCCCGTGGGGCTGATCCATTCTTCCTGGGGCGGCACGCCGGCGCAGTCCTGGACCAGCCGGCCGGCGCTGGACACGGAACCGGCGCTGAAGTTCATCTCCGACGACTGGGACAAGATCCTGGCCGCCTACCCGGCGGCGCGCGAGAAGTTTGAAAAGCAGATGGCAGAATGGAAGCAGAAGGCCGCGGCGGCCAAGCAGGAAGGCCAAGCGGTCCCCGCCCAGCCGCGGCCGCCCGCCGGCCCCGGCCATCAGAACACGCCCGCCGGCCTTTACAACGCCATGATCGCTCCGCTCACGCCCTATGCCATTCGCGGCGCCATCTGGTACCAGGGCGAATCGAACGCTACGCCCGCCCACGCGTTTCCCTACCGGCGGCTGTTCCGGTTGATGATCGAAGACTGGCGGCGCGCCTGGGGACAGGGCAGCTTCCCCTTCCTGTTCGTACAGCTCGCCAACTTCAAGTCCAACGGAAACTGGCCGGTGCTGCGCGAATCGCAGACCGAGGCGCTGGGGCTGCGCAATACCGGCATGGCCGTGATCATCGACATCGGCGAGTCGAAAGACATCCACCCCAAGAACAAGCAAGACGTTGGGCTGCGGCTGGGGCTGGCGGCCCGGGCCGTGGCCTATGGCGAGGACATCGTTTATTCCGGCCCGTTGTTCCGCCAGCTCACCGCCGAGGGCAGCCGCCTGCGCGTTTGGTTTGACCATGCGGGCGGGGGCCTGCTAACGCGCGGCGGCAGTGAGCTGGGCGGATTCACGATTGCCGGCAAGGACCTGGATTACGTCGCCGCCCAGGCCGTGATCGAAGGCGACACGGTGGTGGTTTCCAGCCCCGGTGTGAAGGCGCCGGTAGCGGTGCGGTACGCTTGGGAAGACGATCCGGCGGCGGCCAACCTCATCAACAAGGCGGGCCTGCCGGCCTCGCCCTTCCGCGCCGGCGAGCCAGTCAAGCCGTGACCAGCCACAGATTTCGCAGATTCGTTTATGGAGCGCTGGCCTCCCGCCGGCCGCTGTCGATTGGGGTCAGGCAGAGGGCAACGAGCGCTTGAGCTGCTCGATCTCGGCGACCGGCACGACCGTTCCTCCGAACGCGGCTCGATAGAAGCAGTCGATCACCTGTGGCGCGGCGGCGGAGAGCGCCGGCGCCAGTTTCTCCGGCGGGATGGTTTGCAGGTGCTCCAGGGGCGCGCGCCAGGGGGGACGTGCGACTCCGGCGCGCGCCCACTCCCCATCCAGTTGGCGCAGCAGAGCAGCAAGCTCCGGCGGCACTGCCGCGCCATCCGAGCGCACCGGCGACAGGCGCCGGCCGGCCGTGAACCTCCGCCAGGCGCGCCACGCCAGCCAAAGGAGTCCGGCCAGCGCCGCTGTCGTTGCCAGGCCGAGCCACAACCGCGCGGAGAGCAGCAGGCGCGCCAGGGCCCGGCAGTTGGCCCAGAGCAGAGCGGCCAAGCCGCGCCAGTCGCCCATGTTCAAGCGGACGCGTGCTTCCGCGAAAACAGCCCGCACACCCTCGGTCAGGCGTTCCAGCCAATCGCCGGCCTGCGCCGTCAGTGCCTCGTACTCGTCCGGTGGCGTCGGGTCCACCTCCACCCAGCCCTTGCCCGGCAGGTACACCTCGATCCAGGCGTGCGCGTCTCTTTCGCGCACCACGTAATGGTCGCCCCGACGATTGGCTGGCGAGACATTAAAGCCGGTCACGTAGCGGCAGGGAACGCCCTGCAGCCGGAGCAACTGGGCCGCCGCGGTGGCGAAATACTCGCAATACCCCTTCTTCTTCTCGAAGAGGAACTCCGAGACGGGGAAACCCGAAGCAAATCTGCCGGGCGCCAGCGAGTAATGGCACTGGGCGCCGAGCCAGGCGATGGTGCGGCGCACGCGTTCCTCGTCCGATTGTGCTCCTTCGCCCAGGCCCTGGGCCAACTCGTGCAGGCGCTTATCGGCGGGCCCGGGCTGGCTCCAGACCCAGCGCGACTCGGGCGCCAGCGATTCCGGCGCGACCATGTCGCCGTCCCGCCGGTTCACGAGGGCGTACATCTCGGGGGCCGCCTCGCCTGGGGCGGAGAAAACCTGGTATGAATCCAGGCGCACTCGCTCGAACGGCACGCGGAGCAGCACCGGATCGCCGGGGGAAACCAGCGTCCCTTCATTGAAAACGATTTGCACGATCCTGGTGCGGATGGCCGGAGGACCGGCCGCGCCGCGCGCATCGTGGCCGGCAACCAGAAAATCGTTTCCAGGCACTTGCCGCAGCCATTGGTCGAGCCAGGCGTTCGACCCCGCCGGCAGCGCAATGGGCGACAGGGACACTGCTGCCGGCTCTCGCAACTCCTTGTAGCCACCGGCCAGTTTCGCCCAAAACGCGGCGTGTTGGCCGACCAGCGCATGCCACGCCCGGCCGTCGAATACGGTGAACACCCGCGCGCGCAGTTTCTGCGGGCGGTCAGTCCACACGCGCATCACCACCCGGCGCGACAGCTTCAGTTCTTCAACATCGCCCAGACGTGAGTCGCCGGAAAAGGCCCGGTAGAAGGTCGAGCGGACCACGCTCAAGAACATGCCTTCCACCTGCCTCTGCCCCCAGGGCGCCGCTTGAGCCAGGCCGGCCGCAATGGCAAAGGCCAGGCCGCCGGCGGTGATGAGACGAATTGCCTGCCGCACGAGCGCGAGCGCGGGTTTGGGAACGCGGCGCCCGCGCAGGCCATCCAGCGCCAGCCACGCGAACAGGGCCGCGCCGGCGAGCGCCGCCGGCCCGCCCGCCGGATACGCGGGATTCAGGCAGCTCACCACCAGCAGGCTCAACACCGCTGGCAACAGAGTGCTTCCAACCGGCCAAGCGGCGGTGCTGAACAGAAACAAAGCCGAACAAGCGGCCAGCCCGTATCCGGCGGTGAGAACCAGCCGCTGGCCCCACGGAGCGGGAATGAAATAGGCCATGAGGACCAGGCCCAGAGCGACGGCCGTGACAACAAACACTCGCGAGATGCGCCGCGCCCAGGCTTGCAGGCCGGCAGGCACCGAAGGGGGGTTCCAGAACAGCGTGATGGCACAGGGAATCTCGAGCAGCCAGGCGGGCTGCGTCTGCCAGGCGCTGGCGAACGCGCCGATCGCCGTGCCTGTAGACGCGGCCAGGAGGAAGCGTTCCAGGTTCAAGCGTGCCTCCTCTCGGTCTGGCTTTCCTTGATTCGCCGTTCGACTTCGGCCGGCGAGACCTGGCTGATTTCACCCAGCTCGTCGGCGGCGCGCTCCCACGGCTGGCTGGAGCTCTCTTCTCGCACGATGATGGCGCGCACGGCCGCTCCTTCCACTTTCACCCTTCGCAGGAAAGCCTGGCGCGGCTGGTCCCAGTCCTGCAGGACGGCGACGACCGTGGTGATCTGCGCCAGTTTGTCGAAAAGCGCCGGCCCGATGGCCTGGAACGGCGGCTGATAGCAGGGCTCCAGGCAGGCCAGCACATCGAGAATGTTCTCCAGGTAAGCGAGGCTGCGGCCGGCGCTGACCTCGTAGATGTCCGGTCCGGCCGCCAGTATGTCCACAATGTATTCGCTGCGGCTGAAATAATCGGCGATCGAAGCCAGCACGGAGATGGCCGCTTCGAATGCCCGCTGCTGGCGCGCGCCGGCCTTGGGAGGCAGGAAGGTGTCGAGGATCAGCGCGATTCGACAGAAATATTCTTCCTGAAACTCTTTGACCACCGGCTTGCCGCGGCGCGCCCAGGAGCGCCAGTGGATGTGCTTGATGGGGTCGCCCGCGCGGTACTCGCGAGTGCCCACGAACTCGATCGAATCGCCGAGGCTCGAGGAAAGCGGAATGCCGCCGGGCTGGTAGCGCCGTCCCAGCGGGACGATGAACTCATCCATGGAGTAAAAGCGCGGGTAAACCAGAAGCGGCTGGTCCGGCAGCGCCACCGCCGCGGTGGCGGCCAGGCGCAGTGGATCCGTCCGGCGGAGGGCCGCGCCGCGAAGGATATAGCGGCCGCGGCGAGTAGCGAAGAAGCGCAGGCGCGCGGAATCCGGCGCGTCCGCCCCGCATTCCAGAAAGGTCTCGGCCGGCTCGAAGCGGATGCTGCTGCCCCACTTCCGCGGGCGGGGAAACGAGAGCTGAAGGTCACTGAGGCGGCCGCCGGAGGGCCTCGACACCCGGGCCTCGATCCACAGCGGGGTTTGCGCGGCGGCCCGCGCCGGCAGGCGGCACTCCACTTGCACCCGCGGCCGGGGAAGCAAGGCGAACAGCGCAGCGGCCAGGAACAGCCCGGCCGCCGCGCCGAACAGCAGGAACACCTGGGTGGCGCGCGTGTCCAGGCCGAGCACGGCCAGCACGATCATGGCGATGAGCAGGTATCGGCCGCGCGCCGTCAGGCGCTCCCGGAAGCTGCTCACCAGCTTGCCAATGATGGGTAGTTGCTGAAGCGGTCTGGCCATGGAACGCGAATCGGCGCTGGTCTCCGTCCCAATCTCTCAGACGCCCACGGGAACTTGGTTGAGGATCTCGCGCACCACGTCTTCCTTCATCACGCCGGAATATTTGGCCTTGGTATCCAGCGCCAGGCGGTGCGCGAGCGCCGGGACCCCGACCGCCTTCACATCCTCGGGAATAGCGTACTGCCGCTCCTTGATGAAGGCATGCGCCTGCGTGAGGCGGAACAGCAGCAGCGTGCCGCGCGGCGAGCTGCCCATCTTCAGCGACGGATGCCGCCGCGTAGCGTCGGCCAAGTCAACCAGGTAGCGTGCGATGCGCGGGTCCACTCTGACCGCCCGCACGGCTTCCTGCAAGCCCAGGATGGAATGGCAGTCGATGGCCGCTTGAACGTCTTCCAGCGGATGGTGGTGGAACTGGCTGTACAGCACTTCCACCTCTTGTTCCTTGCCCGGATACCCGAGGTTGATTTTCATGCCGAAACGGTCCAGTTGCGCTTCGGGCAGCGGGTAGGTGCCGTGGAACTCGATCGGGTTCTGGGTGGCGATCACCAGGAAGGGCGGGGGCAGCGGGTACGTGACGCCCTCGATCGAGGCCTGCCGCTCGCTCATGGCCTCCAGCAGGCTGGACTGCGTGCGCGGGGAGGCCCGGTTGATCTCGTCGGCCAGGATAATGTTGGCGAAGATCGGCCCCTGCTTGAAAGCAAAGCTGCCGTCGCGCGGGTCATAGACCGAAGAGCCCAGGATGTCGGCGGGCAGCAGGTCGGGAGTGAACTGGATGCGTTTGAAATCGGCGGAGATGGAGCGGGCCAGGGCTTTGGCCAGCGTCGTCTTGCCGACTCCCGGCAGGTCCTCCATCAGAATATGGCTGCCGGCCAGCAGCGCGATTACCACTTTCTCGATGACCTCGGCCTTGCCCAGGATCACCTTGTTCAGTTCGAGCTGGAGGCGGCCGAGGCTTTCCAGCAAGGCCTCTGTCGGGCGGTCGGGTGCGGGAGTAGACACAGCGCAGCGATGCTACGACCGCCGCTTGGTGAAGTCAAGCGCCGCCGCCGGAATCTACAAGTTTGTTTCTTGCGCAGGGGTGGTAAGGTATATAATCCTCAAAACTTTGCATCCCGATAGGAAATGGCAACGCTGGGCAAGTACGAGATAGAGAGCGAACTGGGGCACGGGGGTATGGGTGTCGTCTACCGTGCGTTCGACCCCCGGCTGGAGCGGCTGGTGGCTCTCAAGACGATGCACAGCAGTCTGGCCGCCGACCCGGATGTGGTAAAGCGCTTCTATCGCGAGGCTCGCGCGGCCGGCAAGCTTCATCATCCCAACATCGTCATCATCTACGACATTGGCGAGGCCCAGGGGACCCCGTATATCGCCATGGAGTTTCTGGAAGGCCAGAACCTCGACCAGATCATCAAGAGCGGCAAGCAAATCCCGCTGGTCCAGAAGTGTGATTACGTGGTCCAGGTTTGCCGGGCCCTGCACTATGCCCACAGCCAGGGGGTGATCCATCGCGACATCAAACCGGCGAACATTATCGCGCGGGAGGACGGGCTGGTCAAAATCGTTGATTTCGGCATTGCCCAGATCGGCGAAGGGTCCATCACCAAATCGGGCGTGATCCTGGGAACCCCGGCGTACATGTCTCCGGAACGGTTGCGCGCCGCGCATGGCGCGCAACCGGACAGCCGCTCGGATATTTTTGCGGTCGGTGCAGTCCTGTATGAGCTGCTGACCTATCAGCGGGCCTTCCCCGCCGAAGAGATCGTCGCCATCGTCACCCAGATCCAGAACGAATCGCCGGAACCGGTGTCGAGTTTCATTTCTGACTGCCCGGCGCAGTTGGAAAAAATCGTAGCGAAGGCGCTGGAAAAGGACCGCGACCAGCGCTACCAGACCGCCGAGGAATTCGCCCTCGACCTGCAATCGCTCGCGGACTCCGTCAAGCACGAAATGCTGGACGTGTACATGAAGCAGGCGGAGTCCTCGATTCAGGCCGGACAACTGACGCTGGCCAGGGAATCGCTGCGGCGGCTGCTGGAAATCGACAGCGGCAACCTGCAGGCCAGAAGCCGCCTGCAAAAGGTGGTGCGGGAGATTGAGGCGCGGAAGACGGCCCAGCGGATCGACCAGGCCATCCGCACGGCCAAGGAGGCTTTGCAGACCGAGCAGTACGACAAGGCGATCTCGCAACTGGAAGAGGCGCTGGCCCTGGATCCTTCCCACCAGTCGGCCCGGCAGTACCTGGAATTGGCCCGGCAGCGCCGCGAGGAGGGCCGCCAGATCGGCGAGCACATGGAGCGGGCGAAGAGGATGGCCGCCGACGTCGATTTCACCGGCGCCCGCGCCGAACTGGAAGCGGTCCTGGCCCTGAGCCCCAGGCACAGCGGCGCCCTGCGAATGATGGAGTGGGTGCTGAAGGAGATCGCGGCCAAGGAAATCCAGCGCCAGGTTGAGCTGCACATCCGTACCGCGCGTTCCCTGCTCGAGCAGCAGCGCTTTGACCAGGCTGCCGAGGAGTTGGAGAAGGCCGGGGAACTGGATCCCATCAATGTCGAGGTCGAGGCGGTCATCGCCGAGGTCAACAGCGGCCGGCAGCAGGAAGAGGCGCGGCGACTGCGCGCCGAACGGCGGGCCGCCGTCCAGGCCGCCATGGATCGCGGCGATTTTCAGGCCGCCACCGAGCTGGCCGACGCCATGCTGGCCGAGTTCCCGGAGGATGCTGAGACCGCAGGGTTGCGCCGGCAAGCCGCCGCGCAGGCCGAGGCTGCCGGCAAACGCCGCCTGGCCCAGGAGCAATATGCGTCCGCCCAGGAGGCTTTCGGAAAGAAAGACTACAGCGGCGCGCTGAAGCTGCTCGATGAAGCGCTGAAAATCGTGCCGGACGAAGCGCGCCTGGTGTCGCTGCGCGCGGAGGTGCGCGAGGCGCGCCAGGCAGCCATGGTGGAGACCCGCCGCCGGCAGGCGGCGCGCGACGCCAAGGATTTGCTGGCGCGGGACGATTTTTCCGGCGCGCGGGACGTGCTGGAGACTGCGATCGGAGCGGTCGGCGCCAGCCAGGAACTGAGCAGCCTGCTGACGCGGATTGGCGCCCAGCAGGCCGAGCACGAGAAGCAGGAGCGCATTCGCCAGGCAGCCGTCCTGGAGACGCGCCGCCGCCAGGCGCTGCACGAAGTCAACGATTTGCTGGCGCGGGACGATCTTTCCGGCGCGCGGGCCGTCCTGCAGACTGTGGTCCGAGACCACGGCGCCAGCCAGGAAGTGAGCAGCCTGCTGACGCAGATTGGCGTCCAGCAGGCCGAGCACCAGAAGCAGGAGCGCATTCGCCAGGTCATCAGCCAAGCGCAGTCCCGGCTGAGCGAGGAGAAGTACGAGGAAGCGATTGACCTGCTCCAGGCGGCCCGCGGTGAAACGCCGGCCAGCGAACTCGATACGCTCCTGGCTACGGCCAGGGACCGGCAGCGCGCCGCGAGGCTGCGCTTTGAAGAGACGCTTCGAAGAGCGCAGGATTTGCTGGCCGCCGGCCAGGCTGCGGAAGCCGTGGCGCTGCTGGAAGCGTCGCCCACGACCTGGCGGCAAATCCCCGAATTCCAAAGCCTCTACGTCCAGTGTCAGGACCAACTCGAACGGGTCGCGTTTATCGGGCGGGTCACTGCTGACATAGAAGGGCACACGGAGGACGCCGACTGGGCGTCGGCGTGGGCGGCACTGCAGGCCGGGCTGGCGCGGTATCCCGACGACCAGCAACTGCGTGCTGCCGGCCAGCGCCTGCAGCAGGAAGTGCAGCGGTTCGAGCGGCGGAAATTGACCAACCTGCTCGACGAAGCCAAGGCGGCGCTCGGCCGTGCCGAGTATAGGCGCGCCACTGAACTTCTTAGCCGCGTAGATTGGAAATCGGGCGTTGATGCCGAATTAGCCGCCGAGGCCCAGTCTCTGGCCGACGAAGTGAGGCGGCGGCAAGCGGAGTTGCGCCCACCCGCAGCCGGAAGGGAAGTGGCCGATCGGGTGCAGCCGGGCGCCGCTGGGAGGGCGGTGGCGGTCCAGGCCGCCCTGGAAGTGCCCACTCCGGTCGTGGTTCCGTTGGGCTTGGCCGCGCGGCTCAAGCAGGCGCCGGTGGCTATCTGGGCCGGCGTCGCGGCCGGCATCGCGCTCGCCGTCCTGGTGGCCGCCCTGCTGCTTTTCCGGCCAGCTCCGCAGGCGCCGGCGGGCTACGTGGAGCTGACTTCCGCGCCAGACGCCGAGGTGACGGCGGTGACCACCGAGAAAGGACAGCCGGTGAAGTACACGACCGACCGGACCCCGCTCCGGCTGGCGCTTCCTCCCGGTACGTACGTTATCAAGCTGAAAAGCGTCGATGGCGTGGAAGA
>Ga0315279_10010252_pt1 | contig 11041 bp, 9 predicted proteins | sample YL17G06_20_MG_FD_203694 | JGI IMG/M metagenome (GOLD analysis project Ga0315279, IMG submission 203694) | Sediment microbial communities from Yellowstone Lake, YNP, Wyoming, USA - YL17G06_20 | ecosystem: Environmental > Aquatic > Freshwater > Lake > Sediment | place: USA: Wyoming | collected...
TGATCGTACACCTGATTCGTTGCCCTCCTACCTGAACGACTTCGTCTTTTCTCTCATTGAACAATCCGTGAAAGAGTTTGACAAGGAAACCCATTTTGGCTCGGGTAGCACGTTCCGTTATAATACCGCCGCCTTCAGCGGCGGGAGCGACCACGCCGAGTTCACCGAAGCCACCGTAGGTATTCCATGCGTCATGCTTCTCCAGTGGCCAGACCTATTCTACCACACGAGCGAAGACACAATCGACAAAGTAAGCGAAGATTCTCTTAAACGAGTCGGCTGGATAACCGCCATCGCGGCTTTAACACTCGCAAACGCCACGCACGAAGATATTTTCCTCTTCGCCAATCAAACGTCCTCCAGAGGCATGGCAAGAATAGCTGAAGTCAGCCGCACGGCCGTACAGGAGTTGTTCAAGAGAAGAGACGACCCTAAGGTCAAAGACAAGCAAGTTGACTTGGCTACAGAACTCGTCAAGACAGCTAACTACCATAAGAACAAGATCGAACACATCGTATGGCGCGAACAGCAAGCCATCAGATCAGTAAGAAGACTCGGAGAACATCCAGAACTAACCGTCTTCCTCGACAAGCAATGCGAAGACATCGCCAACCTAGGCAAGCGTGAAACCACAAAAATCGAAGAAGCCCTCAACTTCATAGCGAAGGCATCAGCTGTAAAGCTTCCCAGCCAACCTGAGGAAACACAGGCTGAACAGGAAGCAAGAAAGCTCGTTCCGCGACGCTTGTTCAAAGGCACCCTCAGCGGAGACCGCTTCAAGAAGCTCCTAGGCGAGGAAGAGTACGAGTGGTACACGGAAATCGACGAAAAAGACGCCGAATTCAGCAAGAAAATGCCCGAAATCCTTAACTTCATGAACGGAAAACGCAACGCCCACGAAATCATCAAAGCCATCTCGGCTGAATACACCCCGACCAACGCCGAACATGTACTGAAATTCCTGAAAGACCTAGAGAAAACGAAACTAATCACTTTCAACTAGAACGACTAGTCATTGATTAAGCAATGCAGAAACGTGCCTGTCGCCTAGGCTGGCAAAAGCAATATTTCTAGAAGTTGATGAGGATTTCGTCTCCTTCGACTTTCACTTCGAGCACCGGTGTTGACTTCTTTGCCGCCCCTTCACAGGGCTTCAGCCCTAACGTTGAAAACTGACCCGTGGCATGGGCACGTTACATTTTCGCCGTTAAGCATGCCGTCTGAAAGCTCGCAGCCCATGTGAGTGTACGCGTCCCCGATGGTATAGTATTGATCATCTACGACAGCAGCGAGAGCATTCTTGCCGTTTACTCCGGCACCTGTCATCTTCCTCTATCCAAAGTTTCTCACAAAACATGTCTTGGCTAGATCCAAACGCATCTACCTCCAAACCACAGGACTGACTGTTATACAAAATATAAAGCACTCATCGCGACCAAGCTTTGTTTCTCCGAAGTATGGCGAACACGATTCGAGAGACTCATTAAATATCCTTATATCACCATTTCCCTTCTAACTATCGTCATTCATTCAGGAAGGCGAAAACCATGGTCGTTGCCATCGAAATCTTTGAAGAACCAAAGCTGAACAATCCGGTTCTGATTGAAGGCTTGCCGGGAATAGGCTTTGTGGCCAACATTGCCACATTACACCTTATTCACGAGCTGAAGGCGAAACGTTTCGCTGAGATTCACTGCGCCGCCTTCCAAGACCTAGCCGTGACGACTGAAACCGGGAGCACCCGCTCTCCAGTGAATGAACTGTACTACTGGAAAAGCCCGACAAAAGGTGTCCGTGACTTGGTGATCTGGTACGGCAACACGCAAGCTCTGACTACCTTTGGTCAGTATGAACTTTGTGGAAAGGTGCTTGATATCGCTCAGGGGTTGGGATGCGGTTTTCTTGTGACGTTGGGAGGCTTTAGACAGGAAGAGATGAGAACGCCTCCTCAACTTTTCTGCGCTGCCACGGACCATGAAACGCTTGACGGAGTCCTGAAACTCGGAATAAAGGTGATGGTTGGGCAAATATTCGGAATTGCCGGCTTGTTGGTCGGGCTTGGCAAGGTCAGAGGAATCAAAGGTTTCTCGCTACTGGTTGAGACACTAGGCAACTACCCAGACGTAAACGGCACTCGTCATGCTTTGGTAGCTTTGGATAAGTATCTGGGTTTGAACGTCGATTTGTCAGGGCTGGAATCTGCTGGGGATGAAACCAAAAAGATATTGGAATCGTTCGGTTTGATCAGACCCGGAGAAGAAAAGAAGAAAGAGGAACAGCAGTTTCGCTGGTCAATCTAGCTTTTGCCCTTGGCCTCGTTCATGAACGCCGCATACACTTTTTCCACGCGTTCAGCCGCAGGACCTGAACCTTCAACCAAACCACGTTCTGTAACCTTGACCTTGTCCATGACCCAGATGAAACCCTTATCTTCGTAGAGCTTTACCATCGTCGGAAACACTTTCTCGAGCCTGTCTGCCAAAGCCTTCAAGTCAAACGGCTTCTCAACGCTGAAAACACTCGCCACAACCTTGCCATTAATAGCTACTCTATGCAGTAGCTTGCCTTCCTCGTCCTTCGCCTCAGACAAAATCAGGCTCATACTATCAGGGTTAATTCCAACAAGCAAACCCGTAAACGTTTTCCCAGCCGTAGTCGCCACCGTCACAGTTCTGTCCGCCAGCGCCGAAACCTCAGTAAAGAACTTCCTCTGCGCAACCGACATTCACTCACATCCTCCATTAACACCACTACACATGTATACACACCTATTTAGAATTAACCAAATGGAACGTCCATTTTTGCAGAAAGACACAAGTGGGAAAGAGCATTGAAAATAGCGATCGCGAACCTTGGAACAGACCCTTCCGTTGCAATCCCAAAAGAAATCTGCCAAGCCTAGTCCAACCTCCAAATAAAGGAGCAAAAGATCGCCAGAAGGTGCATATGAGAAACGTATAATCCAAGAAAGGCTCCCGTGCTAATGCGTTTTCATGACATTTTCCGATTCAATGCCCTAGAGCTTAAATCCGAGCTTTCACAAGTTGCAACTGGTAAGCCAGCTTGCAGAACGCACACCCCAAAGCCCCTAAGGCACTGGGAATAGCTAAGAAACCCATAATTGCAGGGTTGATGGCGGCACTTTTTCTCGTGCTCAGCTTGATAAATGGCATAGGTTACCACATTACCGAGCTCAGGGAAGTCTCCTATCTTCCTAACTTCCAAGAAGACTACGCAGACGTGATTCTTAGATGCAACATGACTCTCAACCCGCTACTCTACCCATACTACTGGCTGAAAGGACTAGGCGTTTTCGAGGGCGACTATCCAATGATTCACATCCCAGCACGAAGTCGCATGACTGCCCAAGCAAGACTTGACAACTATCTAATGCTCATCATTACAGCCGGCAACTTGTCGAACCTCGTGGTCTTTTTCCTCATAGCCATCGCAATAGAACTCATAGGCAAGAGGGTGATCTACCTAGTTCTGTTCTCAAGCATAATCGGCTTCGCATTCGCCGGAATAACCGGGACGATCGCCGGCATGATTGCTGGCATATTCCCAGCTCTGCTAATAGCGTTCAAGAAACCCCAAGGCAGAATCTTGTCACGCTTCTGGGACTCACTATGGCAATCCTCAAAGTCCGAAACCCCAGAGCAGAATCACTAGGAACGGAGCGCAGAGACACGGAAAACAGACCGAGCACGCAACTGCATGAGCCGTCTTTTATGAATCAGGCAGACTAGCAGAACGGTGACCATGAATAGCGTCAGTATTATCAATGATGGAAGCTCGGGGGTTATTACTATCGTCAGCGTTGAATGCCGATAACTGAAGTATATCCATCTGCTGTTTCCATCATCATACATCGTATAGTTTACGAAAAAGGGGTCTGCGCCGTCAACTGTAATGTGATATGTCTGGTTCATCAAAGCGTGAGGAACACGCATTCTGCAGAAGCCAAATGCTTGAGTAGTAGTCATGTTAGAGACATGCATTTCTATCGTCCTGTTAGGTTCGAAAAACTGGAACTCCACTATCGTGGAGTTGGAAACAACATCCACGGCATAGCCTGCTGAAGTATTGAAACTCTGGAATACGCCCATCAAAGGAAAATCGTCCACATTGCCCATAGACAGAACATAGAGAGTGTCGCCAATCCCGTTTTGGTTCAAATCAACGCCGCTGTAGCCACTCCAGTAGTTGCCTTCTAAGCCATCATCAAAGATGCTGGTTGAATCGAAACTATAGGCTTTCTGAGCATTTTCAGCAAAACTGTTGTGAAGGAACAAGTTGCCACCAGAACGGCTAAGCCACACGCCATAGGCATTATTTGACACTGTATTATAAAGAAACGAGTTATTAACGCTAACCCACTCGACATCAATCCCGATATAGTTGGCATTGACAGTGTTGCCTGAAACAGTGTTGTTGTCACTGTACCAGTATACTCCAATCGCAGAATAGTCGCTTGACAGGAAACTATTCTTGGAAACGATGTTGTTATCACTATTACGATTCGCACAGAATCCATAAGTGTTGTTTGACACAGAATTACTCAGAACCGCATTCCGGTTGGAATCATGCAAGTTTATGCCATAAAAAAGGTTTGAAGAAATAATGTTGCCAGAAACAACGATATCCGTGCAGAGCTTGAGCCGTATCCCATCATCATAGTTTGAGAAAACAGCGTTGCCCGCAATAATGCAGCTTGTGGAGTTGAAAACCAGAATTCCAACATAGTTCTCTTTGACGATGTTGCGGCTCACGTTGATGTTAGCAACTCTTCCATTGATATGCACCCCACTGTCTGAATCGTTCAGTCCACTTTTTTGGATAGTGAAACCCGACACTGTGACATTACTGGTCGTCACGTTCAGCACGTTTCCTGTAAAGTTTCCGTCAACGAAAGTCGTGTTCTCGTTCTCACCGATCAACGAAATGCTCTTGTTCACAACCAAATGCTCGTAATACATGCCTGAAGAAACGAGAACAGAACTTCCATGAATTGCGTTGTTTATGGCTTCTTGGATCGAAGAGTACTTGACGTATGCTGAGTATCCAGCGTTAACCCAAGAAGTTATTCCTCCAATCATGTTGTATACGTACAAAAAGCCATTGTCCACCAGAATTTGGCTTGCGTTGCTGCTTCTTTCTCCTGTCCTGCAGTACACTAATATGCTGTCGGTCTTGTTCAGTTCCACCAGTCTTCCCTGCAACTCACCAACCGGGACAAGCCTTGCGTTTCTGATATGCCCAGAGTCATACTCTCCTTGAGTCCTTACGTCTAGGATGACCAAAGAAGGGTTTGAGTCGATCATTGCTTTCGCTTCCTGCACCGTAACATCAGTATAGCTTTCGGACGTGGCAATAGGGGCTAACAATGAGGCGAAGAAGACGAACAAGAGAAGCTCTTTCAGCATGATTCATCAACAATTATCTTTTCTTTTCGTGTTCTTATGGTTTTTTGAGAAATCATTCTGTTTCTTGATGTTTTGTCAAGAATCCAAAAGCAATAACTACGAACCGAGTTTTTTTTCTTCTAAACTCTGCTTCAATAATAAAGCTGTATTTTCTGGCACATCACGATAAACAACAACGTTCGGGCCTATCCAACTGTTGCATCCAACCTTGACGCCCGGCATCAGAAGCGCACCTATCCCCGTCTTTACGTTATCGCCCAATACTGCCCCGAGTTTTCTCCTTTCGCTGTCAACAACCTTACCTTTCACCATCATCTTGATCGACCCTGCGTCAAGCCGATAGTTACCCGTGATCGTGCCTGCTCCCAGATTACATTTTTCACCTATGATGCTGTCGCCAATATAAGATAAGTGACCAGCATGCACTCCATCCATGATTATGCTGCCTTTGATCTCGCAAGCATTACCGATGCGCGCTTTCTGGCCGACACTTGTGTAGGGACGAATGTAGCAGTTCGGGCCAATGTCGCTTTCGTCGCCTATGAATGTAGGTCCCTCTATGTATGCTCCAGAGCGTATGCGAGCTGTTTCTGCGATGGTGACGGGTCCGATCAGATGAGCCCCATTTTCCACGTTTCCGCAAACCTTGTGGTTCATCCTCATCAATGCCCATCTGTTCGCTTCAAGCAAATCCCAAGGTTTGCCAACATCGAACCAGTCATCACGGGAAATCCTCACCGCAAGAATTGCTTTCTTTTCATTCAGCAAAAGCGAAATCGCGTCAGTGATCTCCCACTCGCCCCTAGTCGAAGCCGACGTGTTCTTTATTCTCTCGAAAACGTCTGTCGAGAAAACATAGATGCCTGCATTGGCCAAGCTGGACGGGACTTCCTCCCGTTTTGGCTTCTCAACGATGCGTTTGACCTGTTTCTCGTTTTCAAGCTCCACGATGCCGTAGCTTTCAGGCTTCTCAACTGGGACAACTGCCATCGTTGCCGTCGGTTTTTCCTTCTGATGCATGGTGATAACACCTTTCACAGCCTCAGGGCTGAATAGCAAATCACCGTAAACCAGCAAGAACTCATCCTTGACAAAAGGCTCAGCAACACTGACTGCGTTGCCTGTCCCAAGCACTGACGGTTGTTCAACATATTCGATCTTCAATCCGAATCTTTTCCCATCTCCGAAATACTGCCGAATCATGTCAGCCATGTAATGAACAACTATAACTGCTTCCTCAATTCCTGAGGCTTTCAATGCGCTCAGACAATGTTGAAGTATCGGTTTTCCGCCTACCTTTATCAGATGCTTCGGTCTAGTTGATGTGATCGGCTGAAGTCGGACACCTTCGCCAGCAGCCAGAATTACAGCTTTCACCATTATCTCTCTCCAGTGGCTTTTCTCACAAGACTTGCTGCTTTCTTCATTATTCTCTTTGCCGCTTTTAACGATTCACCCTCAACCGTCAGCCTTATGACAGGCTCAGTGCCGGATGCCCTCACCAAGATCCAGCCATCCTCAAGAGTTAGGCGAATTCCGTCAATTGCCGAGAAATCACGGTAGGTTGGAAAAGCCAACTTTAGATCTTCGCCAGCTTTTTTGACGGCTATGTGTTTTGTTTGGTTTCTACATGCTATGTTTTCTCTAAGTGTTGGGTATTGGGGTGCTTCAGCGATGAATTCTGACAGTTGCTTGCTTTCGTCTTCCAGGGCTTTCAGAAGTAGCACTGATGAAAGTATGCCGTCAGGGCAAAAATGGAATTTTGGATGCATCCATGCTCCACAAGGTTCACCTCCGAAAATGGCATTGTGTTCCTTCATTGCTTCTGAAACGTAAACATCACCAACCTTCGTCCTGACAACCTTTCCACCTTGTGCCTCCACCATTTTCTCAACGCACATTGAAGCTTCAACATTGGTTGCCACGACTCCGCCACCCTCCTTCTTTACCGCATAAGCAGCATACGCCGCCAAGGCACGGTCAAAATCTACGAATCTACCTCGTTCATCAATGAAAGCCGCCCTGTCTCCGTCACCATCGTAACCCACGCCTAGGTCTGCCCTGAACTCTCTAACGATTTCCGACAAGTTTTCTAGAGATTCAGTGTTTGGCTCTGAATTTCTGGCCGGAAAGAATCCATCAGGCTGTGCATTCAGCGGCGTGACCTTGCACGTTAATTCCGAAAAAACTGTCGGGGCAAGGTTGTACGTTGCTCCGCATCCAGGGTCTACGACAACGTGCCACTTCTTATGAAGTTTCACGTTCTTCCCAATCATTTCAACGTAGAGACTGCTCTCATCAACAGACCAAGCTTCACCTATGTCTTGCCAGCCCGCAAACCTGAACTCTCCACCTTCAATGATTCTCTCGATTCTGTCTTGGCATCTTTCATCATAGGCCATACTGTCCTTGTTGAAGATCTTTATGCCGTTATACTGGGGCGGATTGTGCGAAGCTGTGATCATCACACTAGAATCCGCGTTCAGTCTCCTAGTCAAGAAAGCTAACACAGGTGTTGGCACGATCCCTAGGCAAGCCACACTTGCTCCGCCAGCCAAACAGCCAGAAACTAGGGCGTTCTCAAGCATAGAACCAGAAACTCTCGTGTCTCGAGCCACCAACACTTTTCTGGCGTTTGAAAAAGTGATTAATGCCGAACCTACTTGAGTTGCCAGAATAGGCGTCAGCTCAGCGTTGACTAGACCGCGAACTCCTGAGCTTCCAAAGAGTTTTGATTTCAAATCACTCAAGCTTCCCAGTTTGTTCATTGTTCAAGATTGAGGTACTGCATGTATCTACACAATCTGAGTGAAACATTACTTTAGGTTTAGCGTATTCATTGAGCATTGGCGTCGATCTGGATAGGAACAAACCCTGTATCCGATTCCCGCAACGGCATTGAAGCTTCATTTTCGCTCAATCTTTGTTAGGAATCGCATCAACTGCCCTTTTGTAGGATGCGTCCCTTTAGGGCTGGAGATGTAGTAGGCAGCAACTGCGTTGGCCAGAGTCAGTCTGGCTCCTTCTGAAAGTTCATTGGCGTCTCCTAGGATGTTTCCCGCATTCCATGCGTCTCCTGCCCCAGTTGCCCTTAAGACCGGAACCCTGAAGGCCGGGACAACAGTTTCGCAGTTTCCAGTGAAAGCTGCAGAGAAGCTCGTCGCGTGTAAATCAATCCTTGCAGACAAGTGCGTTGCCAGAATCCTTGCAGCTTTTCTTGCAGACTCTTCAAGCCGCAGTTTTCTGCCAAATCCTTTCATTTTATTACATAGCAATGATGCGAAGCAAATTGCCTCGTTCTCATTCACGCTCAAAATGTTGACATTCTTGCCTTTCAAGACACTCCTCACAAGCTGCGGAATCCTCTCCGCGTTCGGTATTGGATCTGCCGTGTCGTAGTAGGTTTTGCCTTTCCCCTTGGTTCTGACGTGGCTGAAAACAGTTCTGGCGAGTTCAGTACCGAATTGCTTGGTTCCGGCCCAGTTGAAAACGCACACATAATCCGCATTCTTTATTATCTCAAAGTCTTCATCATTCAGATCGTGTGGACCAAAGCGCGCTAGATCGCCCACGTCGCGAAGCATGACGTTGATTCTGCCACTTTTCGTCTTGAACTCTATTGCAGTAGTTACTGATGGTTCTTTGAGCATTTTCAGATGAGAAAGGTCAAGCTTGAGGTGTTTGAGATAGAACCTGAGAAGCTGGGCACCGAGGCCATTCGTGCATATGATTGGAGTTACATTTGCGCCTAGTGCTGCCAAGGCAGAGGCCGTATTGACTGCGTTACCACCTCTGGTGTCTGTTTGCCTGATTCTGTCTATGCTACCGCCTTTCCTTCTGGTCACGTTTCCGATGCTTTTACAGAAGGTTTTTTCGTCATAGTCCAGACTTATGAATCTGTCTAGGAAAAAATCCGGCATTGCAACTACATTTAGCTCCCGTTCTGAGCCTCTTAGGAATTCCTGTGTTTCTCTGAGAAAATCGTCGTACAAGGTCTATTTCACCTGATCTCTGCGTGGACTACCGGATCGAGTACTTTGTCTCATAAAGTATTTTAGCGTGACTAATCCAGTGCGGGGGTTCTTTGGAGCAAGGTTTTGCTTCTACAAGGAGACGCGTTTGAGGTAAGACTGAACATATGCTGCTTCTGTCGTCCATCATGGTTTTTCTTGCGAGTGTCTTCTGTTTCTCTTATAAGTCTGGAAGAATGAGCACCACAGTAGTAAACTGTGTTTGTAGGATTTACTCCGTCCCCTTGATCGTTCTTGCATAGGTGTTGTTGACTGCTACAGCAGTTCTTTATTTGAGAAAGCCAGAACTTGGAGAGAGCGTTTTGCTTCTGCAATTCTGGAAACGTGCAAATAGCGTGTTTTGTTGGTAATTGTTAGAACAGAACCTAACACACTACTAACACTACTGCTTTTCTGATAAAGTGTCTGCCGCTTTTCTCAAAGATTCTAGCCTCTTTTCTCAAAATCACGGCGCGTGAGACTGCTTTTCTAAGTGTCTGCCGCTCGGAAAAATGTTGTCTGCCGCTCACATCAAGTGAGGCTCATTTGTCTGCCGCGCTGTTTCATGTATCTGGACGGGTGTAAAGCGACAGTCTAGCATGTGAGACAAAATGATTTATACTACTACTACCAATACACACACCTGACCAATATGAAACGCAATATTGTTAAAGCATTGGCCGAAGCGAGTCAAACAACCCTCTCAAAGTGGGCGCAAGAGATAGACAACGCGATATCAGGAAGAAAACAGGAACGGCTTATGATAGATGACAAGAAGAAACAGATTCTTCCAAAACTACTAGAAGCACAAGCTGCCGGAGTCTCACTCAGAAAACTCGCAGCTATCACAGGCATCCCGCACCCAACAATCGCAAGATGGGTCAAAGAAGCAAAAGGAAGTGTCCCGGCTGCCGACACCGGAGAAGCGCAGAAGCAAGAGCAGAATTAGCACTCGCCTTTCAGACATCGATCTCCAAGCACTCAAGCAGTACGCCAAAGACCACGATCTCAAAACACACACCGAAACGCTCAGCGCAATCATCGCCGAAAACGCTCGCCTACACATGTACGTAGCATATCTAGGTGACATTCGGCAAGTCGGCAAAGAAGCACCCTGCGATCTCAGAATCTTGTTTCAAGGCGAATTTTACTGCGGCAACAGACCGCCCAAAGCCACGAAACTGCTTACTCTCGACATCTGCAAAGTCTGCAAAAAGATCAAGTGGCAACTCCGAGGACTCAAAGACGCCGAGACTGAGGAACCCGAAAAGCTACAGATCACCGTTCCACCAAGCCAAGAAACCATCAAAGACCCGCAGATCAAACACAAAGGCATGGTCTACTGCGGCGACGGAGGCCAGTGGGTTTTTCCTCAGAAATGCAGATCGTGCCGTCTTCCCCAAAAATGCCGAAACTACCAAGCCTTCATCAACGAATCCACATGACAATGTACATAAACTATAAGTAGTAATAGTAACCAATGCAGGCATGCGGAAAAAGGGAAGAAAGAAAATGGAACACCCAAAAGTCAAATGTCCAAAATGCGGCAGCGTACGCGTAAGCCAAACCAAAGAATGGACGCTTGAAGGCGGCATCAAAAACAAG
>Ga0315279_10010253_pt1 | contig 11039 bp, 11 predicted proteins | sample YL17G06_20_MG_FD_203694 | JGI IMG/M metagenome (GOLD analysis project Ga0315279, IMG submission 203694) | Sediment microbial communities from Yellowstone Lake, YNP, Wyoming, USA - YL17G06_20 | ecosystem: Environmental > Aquatic > Freshwater > Lake > Sediment | place: USA: Wyoming | collected...
TCGGCCGGAGGGGCTACTGCAATATGCATTACCTCATAGTCAGCCATAAACATTTCCCATATAATTTAGTGACTTCTCGCGATAACGTACACCCTTATTATAGCCTTTCGTGGGTAACAATTCATCGGATTGTTCAATGGCTAGCCTTTCTGCTTTCTTCCTTGTGTCCTAAGGATGGTTGGGGTAAAATCATTACTATGAGAACAAAGAGCGAGAGGATAGCTGACACCTTCCAGCCAATGCTGCCATGGGTGATGCGGCATCTGCTCGGGCCTTTAGCCGGAAGGCTATGGGCACTTTCGATGTGTCGGCCAACGCCGAAAATGGAGCAGGTAGCAATGGAAGCCTTTAGCGATCTGGATCCTTGCTTTATCAGCGCCATTCAGTCAAGTTCGTTTAGGCGTAGATGTCGCAAAGCAAGGAAACGGGAGATGCTACCCGGTCTCAAAGCCGAGGCCAAGGAACACAAGTGGAAACTCCTTCGCTCGTTCCTAAAGGAATTAGAGGACAGTCTGTGCTCACGAGGATACCGACCGGACGACACCCGCATACGCAAAGTCGCTGAACTGGAAACCGAGTATGCTGTGAGGACAGAGGAACTAATAAACGAACTGTACTCACGACCTGAGGTACTGGGGCAAACGTTCCCGCCGTCCAAGACACTCGGTGGAATACGGTCAAAAAATGCCTTGCCGCTTTTGGGCGGAAAGGACAACTACTATAACCACCTGATAAGTCTCATCTACGAGATTCGCCGCGAGCCCGACGAGATGAAACTGAGTAGCGGGCATGTGAGCGACCTCAAAAAAGGATTGAGCGAAATGTTGCCACCCGAGACCAGCAGGCTGGTCAGTGAACTGAAGAACCTACAAATTGTCGAAGGGGCGAGCCAGCTGAAGATACTCGTTAACAAGCTAATTGAACTACTGAACACAGAGGATAAAATTCTGGCAATCCTTCCAATAGTCATGCGCTATTTTTTTATCGAAACGATACCCAGCACTCCTGGCGACGAGGCGTCTAGCCACAAGCGTTTGCCTTTAGATTGTCAAATAGCGGGACAAATCGCAGATGGGCAAGAATCCATCGGAACTTGGCACCACACACCAACCGGCAGGAAACCGGTATACAAGCTACCAACCCAGGAAGAGCCCTTAGATGATAGTGAGCGTCTGTCTCAATTCGCCAGTTTAGCCGGCGTTAATTTGGATGAGTTTACCGCTAAAGAGCAAGAACGAATGTTAGACTTGTTGGACTTCTTTGACAGAGGTAATCAAAAAAGCTCAAAGACTGGCATATCCTTTAGAGATTACTACGGCGACCGGGCCGATTCGGAGAAAACACAACGGCAGAGGCTGTTTCAGAAAATTAAATACTCGAAAAGTCATTACTCGCTAAGAGACCGATAGCCAAATCTTAGAAGTTGCCACCATTCTAACGACGATTTTCAAAAATCGCCGTTTTTTGTTTACTTTTGCCCTTCTGCTGGCTCTTATAGGTGAGGGTAAACTGCATGGTTTCAGCTCACCTAGTCCTACAGTATCCGGATTGGCAAGCAGGTAAAATCCGCCTCCTTGCCACAACGAAAGATAAGAGTGCATTAGCAGCTTTCAAGAAAGCTGTTCTGGAAGAGGCACGCCTTAACCTGCTTGGCTGTGATGATGACATTCTCAGGATTGAGTATGAAGAAGAACTACGTAAACTTGAAAAGCTACTCAATGCCCTTATACCTGAGACACCGGAGGCCAACAATGCCTAAAACGAGGCCTCAAATTAAAGTTACGGTGCGAATTGTGCCGGGCAAAGGGACGGATTATCAGCGCGCATTATGGCATAAGTTATTTTCACGCCTAACCACTGAGTGTCAGCGTGAATTGAAGGCTGAGAGTGAGACCAAGAAATGACCACGACAACGGCTAGCAAGTGGATTCATGTTACCAGGCGTAACGCGTACCCTATATGCAGAAAGCAGGACTGGTGCTTAATTTCACAGGACGGTGAAGCCGCAATATGTGCTCACACATCGAAATTCGAGAGGTAAGGCTCTTTGGTAAATTTTGGAAGGTAACAATTAGACACACTGCATGTAATTAGGATAATCAAAATGCAATTATTGCTCATCCATGTGAATCGAACAGAACCTCCTGATGACCCAAGGTTGTTAAACGATGCCTAACCGCTTTCAAATTCAGCAGCATGAGATAGCCTATAAGTTCATTGCCTCCAGGGACGGTGAGCACTGTCTGGACCCTTCATGCAAGCGCAAGCCTCCGACGGTCAAATTGCAGATTGACCACGCTGACAATAACCCTGGTAACTGGGACCCTGAGAATCTTCACCTTCTCTGTCAGAAACACAACCTTGAAATGAGGCAAAAACCAGCGGCGGAGCATAGTCGCCTTATTCGTAAGTATAGTGCTAAAAATGAGAGAGAGCGAGAGCGGGAGAGAGGGAGAGAGGCAACTAGCATAGTCAAGGAAATGGTTGACTTCCGGGCCGGTAGCCCGGAGATGAAGGCCAACAGCTATTATGAAATCAGATACCGTGAGTGGATATTTATGATTATAAGGGAGCAAAGATTTATCACCAAGGCAGATGCGATTAACGCAGGGGCAGAGGTGGTTGGTTGTTCTACCTTGACCACATCCCGGTATCTTGCCAAACTCACAAGTTCCGTAGGTAATCTAAAGGAAACTAGGGATGCTACCGGAACAATAGTAATAACATTCCGTTAGGAGGCTATAACCATATGTACTATTGTTCAAAGGAAACGGAAGGGATTGCTTGTGAAGATTGGACTAGTCAATAACTCGTACATGAAAACGGATAAAGGGCGGCAAGTCAGAACGTATGAGGCGGTTATATGAAAATGCAGAGAGAGACTGACAGTTCTGACACTTTGACACTTACGCACGATTCGTGCCTGAAAAAAGTCACTGACAATTGTCAGTCCACGCACTGACACTTTGAAGTGTCAGAGAAAAAAATTTAATTGAGGAAGTAAGTTAATGTTAGTCCGGTGTCCGCACTGCGGTAAGTTGGTTGCGGTAAATGGTTTAGGACGCAAACCGCTAAATATACCACTAAAAAATGTTTGTGAGGTGTTACGTACACGTCGTAGTGTGGCAGCAGCAGCCCAAGAGCTAAATTGCAGTGAGGGATATATTTTCAAAGTCCTCAAAGCCAACGGGCTAAAGCTAAAGGACGTAATAGAGGGGAAGCCATGAAAGCGGCGCTATATCTTCGCGTCAGCACAACCGAGCAGAATGTTGACAACCAGCTACCGGCACTTGAAGCCTATGCCAACAGCCGGGGCTGGCAGATAGTTGAAACATACCGTGAGAATGAGAGCGCATGGCGAGCCGGACATCAAAGGGAACTGGCCCGGCTGCTGGCCGATATCCGGGGCGGCAAACGTAAGTATGACGTGCTGCTAATATGGGCACTTGACAGATTAAGCCGCCAGGGTATAGGGCCGCTACTTCAACTGATTAACTCTTTTGAGGTTTACGGCTGCCATGTCGTAAGCGTAAATGAGAACTGGACACACCCGGATGCCGGGCCTATGCGTGAAATGTTCATTGCCATGTCAGCCTGGGCAGCCAAGTTTGAGAGCGACAGGCGGTCAGAATGAACTAAGGCGGGGCTGGCCAGGGCAATAGCTAACGGTAAGAAACTAGGGCGGCCAGCCGGTAAAAAGGACAAGGGCAAGCGGAAGCGTACCGGGTACTTACTGAGGTATGCAAATAAACGGTAGTTAGAAACAAGCGGACGTTTTTATGTTTATGACAGGGAATAAACAAGCTACCAAACAAAGGAACCTTTTTGTGGCTTAGGCCCCGTCCCTCCATGACTTGACAAACTGGTGTGCAAATGTTACAATGTTACACGTGAGATACCAGAATCCTAAGAGGAGGAAAAGATGACGCCGGTAATACGTGTTGACGACGAAGTAATAGACGAGCTGAAGAAACGAGCGATAGACTTAGGCTTGGTCTTTGAGCCACCTAATGCCACGCTGCGGAGAGTTCTAGACTTAGATGCGAAGGGTCTCGTTGAGGAAGTTGTCGGGAATGCGATAGAACTTGAGTTGAATGCTAGTTCTCGAAAATATGTTCTAATTCCTATACCCAAGGATAGGAGGCATTTCTTCCCAGGATACAAAGTAAGTTTTGAACTAATAACGGATGCAGGGGTGTTCACGGCTCATGTCACCGCTGCCCCTGGTGGGCCACCCAGGGGAGACCTTGATGCAGGAGCACAAATTAGGGGGAGATTTGGCCCGTGGTATGTAAAACACCCAGAGCTAAAAGCTGGAGACAAGGTGCGAATACAAGCTTTAGAGCCAGGAAAACGCTATGAGCTGTCGACGTTGCCGGTGTTGTAGGCGCACAACAGAAGGCGATAGCTGGCCGTATTGTCAAGGAAGCTATTGAGCGATATAAGAGCAAGAGCTGACGGGGGAATGGAACGGATGCTTTGGAGCCAGAGTCAAGAGGGTAAAGAAATGAAAGCTGCCATCTATTGTAGAGTCAGCACCGATAACCAGGAATCCGAAGGCACTAGCCTATCTACTGGAATGGAATAAGCCAAAGTGGAAGGGCGTGAAGAAATGAAGAGGACCGACCTGTATGACAAGCTACTTCAATTCATGTACGACGAGTATGACCGGAAGCAGGGCTTTCACGGTTACGGTGAGCGTGTTAGGGTACTTATTGCACGCTTTGAACGCCTATCGGCGAAAAACAGGATTGGAAACGCAAATGCCAAATCAGGTGCCATCAGATACCTTCACGAGAACGGTTGGATTGACATTCGGGACACCAACGGAAACAAATTGTCCGGCTTAGCCGCTTTCTCATACGGTAGAATGCAACCCACGCCTAAAGGCCGGGAGTACTTAGAACAAAGGCGGACACGTGGCGTCATGAAAGTTGCTGGCAACATAGTGGAATTGTGCGGCAGGCTGGCGAAAGGACTGCACGGGAGGTGAAGCCATGAGAGCAGCTATTTATTGCCGAGTTTCTACGGAAGACCAGGAACGGGAAGGCACGAGCCTTCAGACACAGCTTGAGGCATGTCTCAAATACTGCCAAGATAAGGGCTATGACGTGGCCTACCGCTTCAGCGAGGCATATTCGGGGCTTACGCTTGAACGGCCAAAGCTTAATGAGCTAAGAGAGCTTGTGAGAGCGGGTATTATTGACGTTATCGTTGTCTATTGCCTTGATCGGCTATCGCGCGACCCCACGCACGGTGTGATACTCACTCAGGAGCTAGAAAAGCACAATGTTACCCTTGAGGCTGTTACCGAGACGGTAGATAGCTCTGAATTGGGCAAGCTGATTAGTTACATTCGTGGCTTTGCCTCGAAGCTGGAAGCTGAGAAGATAAGAGAACGAACGATGCGTGGTAGAAAAGCTAAGGCAAAACAGGGCCAGATACCAAGCGGAGGCTTTGCCAAGCTATATGGCTATGACTATATCAAAGTAGCTGTAAAGGGCGGCGGAAGACGTGTAACGAACGAAACTGAGGCCAGATTGGTGCCCCAGATTTTCAGGTGGCTGGCGGAAGATGGCTTGTCCACCTCAGCTATCACCAAAAAACTTCAGGCTATGCATGTACCCACGAAAACAGGGAAGCCTTGGACTAGGCAGACAGTTCTGGGCATTGTCAAGAACCCTGCTTACATCGGCAAGACCTATGCCTTTAGACAGGGTAAAAGTGGCCGCAAACCCGCGACGGAATGGATAGAGATACCGGGAGTAACGCCGCCGCTTGTAGATGAAGAATTATTTGAAGCAGCGCAAAAGCAACTGGAGGAGAATCGAAAAAACTCTCCGCGTAATACCAAGCGCCAATACTTACTGAGTGGTCATCTTTTTTGTCGAAAGTGCGGCCGACCTTACTATGCATACTTTAAGAGTGAGCGGCGAAACGGCAAGCGTCTGGAGTACCGACGTTACCGGTGTTCGGCCTCCCTAAGGACGGTGGAACCAATTCACCGCTGCCATAACAAAGGCTGGTCTGCTACTCGGGTGGAGCGGCTGGTTTGGGAGCAGGTGGAACGCGTGATAGATAATCCGGAGCTGATAGTCTCAGAACTTGAGAAACAGCAGCAGGAAACCAACCAAATAGGCGTACTAGAAGCTGAGCTTCATCGGTTGGAAAGACAGTTGAAAGCTCTTGACCGTGAGCAAGAGCAGTTACTACAGTGGGCGCTTAAGGGGTTTCCAGAGGAAACCGTAGTTTCCGAGAACAAGCGCATAAACCAGAAGCGGAGTACCCTGCAGGCACAAAAAGCTGAATTAGAGACGCAGGTTAAAGCTAGCCAGGAGGCCATCGTTAGCCTACCTAAGCTAGAGCACTTTGTTGAACTAATGCGAGAAAAGCTATCCGCACTGGACTTTGAGACAAAGCGCATGGCGTTGGACATGCTCGGTATCAAGGTGTGGCTGGACGGCCACAATGTGGAAATTACCGGCACAATACCCATCCCAGAGTGTGATATTGTGACTGCACAATCTTAAAACTACTTCCCCCTTCCCCTTTAGGGGAAGGGGGATAGAGGGGGATGGGGTTAATAAAGGCTATTTGTCTTTTGGCAGCTATGCTATAATCCAGAGGGATGAAAATTCTGGGCATAGAGACCTCTTGTGATGAAACCGCTGCCGCTGTGGTGGAAGACGGGACGAGAATCCTGTCCAATCAGATTGCCTCTCAGGTGGAAATCCATGCCCGCTATGGCGGGATTGTCCCCGAGGTCGCCTCCCGTCAGCATATCCTGTCCATTATCCCGATACTAGAACAGGCAATGGCTCAGGCTGAGGCTACCTGGAAGGATATATCCGGTGTTGCCGTGACTATTGGACCTGGTCTGGCTGGCTCATTGCTGGTGGGGGTGAATGTGGCTAAGGCTATTGCCTTGGCTCATGGCTTGCCTATTACCGGGGTTAACCATCTTGAGGGCCATATCTACGCTAACTGGCTGGGCAACCACAGCATAGATTTCCCTGTGGTCTGTCTTATTGTTTCCGGGGGACACAGTGATTTGGTGTTGATGCGGGGGCATGGGGATTATGTTGTACTGGGGCGAACCCGAGACGATGCTGCCGGTGAAGCCTTTGATAAGGCAGCCAGAATACTGGACTTGGGTTATCCCGGCGGTCCGGCTATTGAGGGGGCAGCAAAGGGAGGTGTTGCTTCCATTCAATTACCCCGTGCCTGGCTAAAGGGGAATAGTGACTTCAGCTTTAGTGGGGTTAAGACGGCGCTACTGCGCCTGGTTGAAGCGGGGAAGGTTTCATCGGTGGCTGACGGCGCTGCCAGTTTTCAGGAGGCGGTGATTGATGTCCTGGTCACTAAAACGGTGGTGGTGGCTAAGGAGCGGCGAGTGAAGCAGATTTTGTTGGCTGGTGGGGTGGCAGCAAATGGGCTGCTTCGGAGCTGGTTGGTCAAGCGTTCACCCCTCTCCGTCCTAGTTCCCGAGCCGGTATTGTGCACCGATAACGCTGCCATGATTGCTGCCTGCGGTTATTACCGGCTTAAGGCAGGCAAGACTAGTGGCTTAGACCTGGATGTGGTGCCCAGCCTTAGGCTGGCTTAACCACGGGTAATAGAGCCATTTGTGAAGAAAAGAGGCAATTATTGACCTTGAATGCCTGTCAATGGCTTAAATTAACCGCAAATAACCGTCTATTGAGTTGCTACTTATGCCTGTGTGCGCTATGATAGGTGTTAGCACTCTCAGGATGAGAGTGCTAAAATCAGGAGTGGTTACTGAATTGAAGAAGGAGGGTTGAAATGGCGCTTAAGCTTCAGCCGTTAGCTGACCGGCTAGTAGTTAGACCTATTGAGCGGGAGGAGGTGACAAAAGGGGGGATTGTCCTTCCCGATACCGCCAAGGAGAAGCCCCAGGAGGGGAAGGTCCTGGCGGTTGGTCCAGGCAGGCTATCTGAGGATGGAAAGCGGATAGCTATGGATGTCAAGGTGGGTGATATAGTGGTCTATGCTAGGTATGGTGGCACGGAGTATAAGATTGAGGACGAGGAAGTTATAATCCTGCGTGAGAGTGACATTTTAGCCAAGAAGGTTAAGTAATAGTAAAGATTTAAGGAGGGATAAGATGGCGAAGCAGATTATATTTGATGAGGAGGTTAGGCATGCCCTCAGGAGGGGAATAGATACCTTGGCTGACGCAGTCAAGGTTACTCTTGGACCCAAGGGGCGTTGTGTAGCACTTGACAAAAAATGGGGTCCACCTTCAGTAATTGATGACGGGGTTACCATTGCCAAGGAGATTGAGCTTCCTGACCCCTTTGAGAACATGGGAGCCCAGTTGGTTAAGGAGGCGGCGACCAAGACCAATGATGCCTGCGGTGATGGCACCACTACCTCCACTGTCTTAGCTCACGCCATTATTAGCGAGGGGTTTAAGAATCTGGCTGCTGGAGCCGACGCCATGGCGCTGAAACGGGGCATTGAAAAAGCGACCAAGGCTATTATTGATGAGCTTAAACGGGTATCTATTGAGGTAAAGGGTAAGGAGCAGATTGCTCAGGTTGGTACTATCACGGCGAAAGACCAGGAGATTGGCAATCTAATCGCTGAGGTGATGGAGAAGGTGGGGAAGGATGGGGTTATCACCGTGGAAGAGTCCAAGGGAGTGAAGTATGAGACCGAGTATGTTGAGGGGATGCAATTTGACCGTGGCTATATCAGCCCGTACTTCATCACCAATGCCGAGCGTATGGAAGCGGTGATTGATGACCCCTACATCCTTATTACTGATAAGAAGATCTCGGCAATATCTGACCTTCTACCAGCGTTGGAGAAGATACTGCAGGTTTCAAAGAACCTGCTGGTTATGGCTGAGGATGTTGAGGGTGAAGCCCTGGCTACCCTAGTGGTCAATAAGCTACGGGGCACGCTAAATGTTCTGGCGGTTAAGGCTCCCGGCTTTGGCGACAGGCGCAAGGCAATGCTTGAGGATATTGCCACCCTTACCGGAGGCAAGGTAATCTCGGAGGAGGTGGGGCGCAAGCTGGACTCGGTTACTGTGGAAGACCTGGGTCGGGCACGTCGGGTGACTGTGGATAAGGACAACACTACTATAGTTGAGGGCAGGGGCTCGGAAGAGGCAATTAAAGCCAGAATCAAGCAGATTAAGGCTCAAATAGAGGAAACTACCTCCGATTTTGACCGCGAGAAGCTTCAGGAGCGGCAGGCGAAGCTAGTGGGTGGGGTAGGTGTAATCAAGGTTGGAGCCGCTACCGAGGTTGAGCTCAAGGAGAGGAAGCACCGGGTTGAGGATGCTCTATCGGCTACCAGGGCGGCGGTGGAGGAGGGCATTCTTCCCGGTGGTGGTGTTGCCCTGCTCAATACCCTCTCGGTTCTGGATAAGCTGGATGCCAGCGGCGATGAGCTCACCGGGGTTAATGTTGTCAGGAAGGCGGTGGGGGAGCCAATTCGCTGGATTGCGACCAATGCCGGTAGGGATGGGGCAGTAATAATGGATGTAGTTAGGAAGAGCAAGCCCGGGGTTGGCTACGATGCGGTAGCCGATGACTTCGGTAATATGGTGGAGAAGGGTATTGTTGACCCAACCAAGGTGGTGAGGTCGGCGCTGGAGAATGCAGCTAGCATTGCGGCTATGGTCTTGATTACCCAATCCCTGGTTGCTGATATACCGGAGAAGGAGAAGATGCCGGCGATGCCACCCGGTGGTGGCATGGAGTACTAATTAGACCTTTGTCTGAGCTATTCATAGCTTCAGTAGCTCGTCTAACCGCTCATCCTCAGCCACAGGACCAACTACTGCCAGGCGGAGCTGACTTGATACCAGCAGCTCGTGGGCTAATTGTTTGAGCTCCTCAGCGGTAATGGCATCAATAATGGCCATTACCTGGTCAACGCTGAGAATTTGCCCAGTAAGAACCTGTTGTCCTCCCGCCCATCCGGCAACACTGCGGCTATCCTCCATGCGAAGCAGGAGACGACCTTTTGATAGTTCCTTAGCCTTAGATAATTCAGCCTCAGGGACTATTTCTTTGAGTCGGGAAAGTTGTTCCAGGATAGCGGTAATGGCTACTTGGAGGTTTTTTGGTTCTACCCCGGCGTAGATGGTAATTGAGCCGGTGTCAAGGAAGTGGTCGACAAAGCTATGGATGCTATAGGCAAGCCCGAGCCGGTCGCGAATCTCACTAAACAGGCGACTGCTCATGCCCTCCCCGAGAATAACATTAAGCAGGTCAAGGATAAAGCGCTTGGGGTGAAGCAGTGACAACCCGGTTAGTGCCAGGCAAAGGTGGGCTTGCTCGGTGTCCTTCGTCTCAATATGTAGCCGCGGGAATTTTTGCTCTTTATATGCTAGATATCCAGGGCGAGGCTTAAGGTTAGCCCAGTTACCCATGGCTTGACCCGCAGCGGTTACCATCTCCTGGTGCTGGACAGCACCGGCGATAGCGACCACTGTGTTGCCGGGTAGATACTGGTGTGCCAGGTAGTCAAGCATCGTCTCCCTGGTAATGGCAGCCACTGACTGCTTGCTCCCAGCGATATCCCTTCCCAGGGGGTGCCCCGGCCACAAAAGCTCATCAATGAGCATGTCAACCAGTTGCGGCGGGGAATCTCTTCCCATATTAATTTCTTCAATGATAATCTTGCGCTCGCTTTCTATATCCTTGGGGTCAAACCTTGAATGGAGCAGCATATCTGCCAGTACATCCAAGGCTAGGGGGAAATGGGGTTGAGCCACCTTGCACCAGTAAAGGGTCAGTTCCTTATCGGTGCCCCCGTTAATGATTCCCCCCACCCCCTCTATTGCCTCAGAGATTTCCCTGGCTGAGGGACGCTTTATCGTCCCCTTAAAGCAAAGGTGCTCAATAAAGTGCGAGACGCCAGCCTGCAGCTCGGTCTCGTACCTTGAGCCAACCCCTATGAAGATGCAGATAGATACCGAGTGGGTGTGGGGCATGGTGGTGGTGATAACCCGCAGTCCATTATCCAGGGTAGTCTTCTGATACAAATTTTGCCTCTTT
>Ga0315279_10010256_pt1 | contig 11038 bp, 8 predicted proteins | sample YL17G06_20_MG_FD_203694 | JGI IMG/M metagenome (GOLD analysis project Ga0315279, IMG submission 203694) | Sediment microbial communities from Yellowstone Lake, YNP, Wyoming, USA - YL17G06_20 | ecosystem: Environmental > Aquatic > Freshwater > Lake > Sediment | place: USA: Wyoming | collected...
CAAACTACGCGAAGCAATTCAAGCCCAAACTCGTAATCATAAACAGCACAGTCATGCTAGGAACAACAGAAGAAGTCTCCAAGCACTGCGAATGCCTCGTTGCTCACTCTCCCGTTCGCGGAGTACATGAAAGCCTCGAACACATGAAGTGGGAATTGAAACGCTGGACAAAATACGTCGGTGGCGCAAACGCCAAAGCCGGAGAAGCAGCACGTCAACACTTCGAAAAGCTAGGCTTGAAAACCAAAGCTCTGAAAAGCTGCGCCGAAAGCGAACTGGCCAAACTGTTCGAAACGACTTACAGAGTCTGGATGATCACATGCTTCCAGGAGATGCACAGGATCAGCAGACACTTCAAAATCGATTTCGACGACACAGTGGACTTCCTGGAGGACACACACCGCGTAAGGCTAGACAGACCAATAATGTTCCCAGGAGTAATCGGAGGCCACTGTCTAATTCCGAACGTTGAGCTACTGTCAGGAAGCTACGATTCCGCTTTCCTGCAATTAGCCCTGAAATCCAACAGGGAACGAGTCAAAGAGATCAAGGACGAAAGCGTCAAGAAGGAACTCGAAAGAGTCAGGAAAAGAGCAGAAACCGTAGAAAAAGAACTAACCGCAAAAGTCACCAGTCGTCTCATTTAGACATCCTTCGCGGCAGAAAAAATCTTTTTCGACGAACACGAATTCAATCCGGCCGCATAATGAAGTTCGTCTCAAATGTTTCCGCAACAGGGTTAGCGCGCCGCGCATGGTACTGTGGCCCATTTTTGATGGAGAAAAGCTTAGCGTGCTAGTTGCGCTTCATTGGAAGAGCTTCATATTTCCTTGAAGCAAGTTTATTGTAAATTGTGATGAGCTTCCTCATTATGTGCTTAGAACTGAAGTTTGCGCGAACGTATTGTGCACCTTCGACATTCAGTCTGGGGTTTTTCTGAGTCTCCAAGATCACCTGTTTCGCTTCATCAAAATTCTTGGCACGATGACAAAAAGGAAGATAATTGCAGGACCATATTACTTGTCGCCCGAGTGCCAAGGATTCAATAACCATATAGGATAGACCATCATATCTTGTTAACCTTAAAAGAACCGTGGTTTGCTTGTACACTTCAAGCATGTCATCCTTCCACCCCAAGAAAACAAGATTGGGGGCTTCGTCCTTTTTTGAAAGCAGCCAAGAAGGCTCACTGTCTTCTCCGGGAACGACCAGAAATTGAACACTTGGCAAGTCTTTTGCTAATCTCAGAATTACATCGCTCCCGTAGAGCCAGCCTCCATAAAGCTGATCGTCAGCCACCTTGCAGAGCACAGAAAATCTTTTGGGCATAGGCGGTAGTTTATCAATGGAGAAATATTCAGTATCAACTGGAATTGGCCAGACGACAGAGTCTATTCCAACGCGTTTCAAATCCTGCTGAAGATTTTCCGAGAATACAATATTCAGATCAACGAAGTTGTTCAATGCTAAAGCCATTAATCTGATTCGAGTCTCAGTAAGTGCTCTCATTACTTCGGTGCCCATCCAATGAATGATAACGATCTTGCCAAGCATCTTTCCAAAGAGCAAGGACAAGAACACTGCAGGCCGCATGTATAATCCGTGAATAATATCATAATTTCTGAGACGAAAAAGCACTGTGAGATCCCTTCGGAGGCCGTCCGAAATGAAATCAGCTGAAACTTTGATGGCATTCAGTTGCTTCGCGAGTTTCTCTCCGGATGCTCTGCATCCAAAAATTCCAATTCTCAATTTTCAGCCGTCCTTTTTAGTCACACTCAATGATATTCACGTCTATCAACGCTCAGAAAAGGCATATTCACGCTAACAACCTCTTCATGCAATCAATGCTCTCGATACTTTTCTGGCTGGCGCATATAAAAGCCTTCATTCTCACATTCAAGATACCTTGGTTCCAGGAACAAGATACGTCGGACAAGTAGAGTAAGCGAATCTCGGAATATGCTCCAGAACAGGAGAGACATCAAGAACGAAAAAACGCATAGATTAGATTGACAGGCAGGCTCAACATCAACGAGACACGATTCCTCTGGCAAAGTATTTATGTTGCACGAGCTGAGAAACCCATGTTGCAGAAAGCTGAGGAACCCAAGAATGATTCATGAGATTGATACATACCTGAGAGGAAAAACCATTTTGATCACAGGCGGAACAGGCAGCTTTGGTCATCAAATGACGGACGAATTGCTAAAAACTGACGTGAAAGAAATCAGAATATTCTCAAGAGGCGAAGATCTCCAGCATAAGATGGCCATTGAATATTCAGGCAAGCGGTTGAATTTTGTAATAGGAGATGTGAGAGATTATCAAAGAGTCATAGAGGCGACGAGGAATGTAGACGTGATATTCAACGCTGCAGCTTTGAAGCAGGTTCCAGATTGCGAAAACCATCCTTTTGAAGCTGTCAAGACCAATATCTTAGGAGCTTACAATGTGAAAGAAGCCGCGATTGCGGGCGGCGTTTCGAAGGTAGTGACAATTTCAACAGACAAAGCCGTAAAACCTATCAACGCGATGGGGATGACAAAGGCACTTCAGGAGAAGATTATGACTGCTGATGAGCTACCTTCTCATCTTGTCAGATTTATGGTGATAAGATATGGCAATGTCATTGGGAGCAGAGGAAGTGTGATACCTTTATTCAAGGAAAGGATTCAAGGAAGGTTACCACTTTATGTGACTGATTTCAAGATGACAAGATTTCTGCTTTCTCTAAAGGACGCTGTGCAATTGGCGTTCAAGGCTCTGCTAGAAGGAAAAGGCAATGAGATTTTTGTTCTCAAGAGACCAGCCTGTTTAGTGAAAGATCTCGCAGAAGTGATGGCAAATGGGAAGGTGAAGGTACTGGAAGGGAAAATAAGACCAGGGGAGAAAGTCCATGAGACTCTTGTACAGGAGGATGAGATGAGGAGAGCTGTTGAAGAGGAAGAGTATTACGTCATACACCCATATGGAACCAAGGGTGTTCCAAACCTCAAGGGGGCAATAGTTGAATATACTTCAGAAAATGCACAGAGGTTAAACAAGAACGGCATACGCAACCTCTTGAAAAAGGAGGGACACATGTGAAAATTCTCATCACCGGGAGCTCAGGAAAACTTGGAAAAGAAGTCTTGAAGATTTGCCCCGAGTCACTTCACCCAGCTCACGCAGAATTGGAGCTTGTAGACAAGTCATTAGTCTCCAATTATATTGCGAAATATGAACCGGAAACGGTCATTCATCTTGCTGCATGGACAGACGTAAGAGGTTGCGAAGAAAACAAGTCGAAAGCATGGGAAAGCAACGTAACTGCAACTGAAAACCTCGTGGAAGCTTGCCAGCAAGACGATAAGAAATGCTATTTTGTATACATGTCCACAGCCTGTGTTTTCAGGGGGGACAAGGGAGACTACACAGAAACAGACCTGCCTTATCCAGACAACTTTTACTCTCTTACGAAGCTCATAGGCGAATTCATCACGAAACAGATGAAAGAACATCTTATAATCAGAGCGAATTTTGTGCAACGAGAAAAATGGAAATATGGAAGAGCCTTTACCGACAGGTTTGGGACCTATCTTTTCGCAGATGACCTCGCCAAGGCCATAAAGGAAGTGGTTGCCCGTAGACTGATTGGAATAGTCCACATAGCAGGCAAAGAGAAGCTTTCCATGTTTGAACTGGCGAAAATCACAACGCCAGATATAAAACCGATGACTCTTAGGGATGTCGATCTATCATTGCCACGTGACATGAGCTTAAGAAGCATTAGAATCGAACCCTATGGGCTCAGCAGAAAAGCATGAGCGCGCGCTACCCCAGAGATATGACTCTTACATCAATTGGAATATCGCCTATACCATTTGAAGAAACCAAAGTATAAGAGAGATGAAACCTTGAGAACTAAATTCCTCAAAAACTACGTTGCGTGTAAAACATTGAAGATAAGGCATAGACTTGTAAAATGGCTGTGTCCCCACATTGCATATTCCCTAGAATAACTGCAAACAATGCTCAACTACATCACCAAAACACCAAGACCGATGATTCTTGCGACCAAAAAACATTTTGCCGAAAAGCAAGCCCTAAGAGGTATTGAAATCGGAGTTGCTATTGGTGACAACTCATTAAGCATCCTTAAGGAATTGGCAGTTGACAAATTGTTTCTGATTGACCCATACGTTCCTTACGAGTTTGATGGGCGAATATGGGACGCTTCAGCCGACTATGCAATTGCACATACTCAACTTGCAGAGTATCCGCAAGTAGTTTGGTTGCGAAAGACATCGGAATCTGCCATCAGAGAGTTTCAGAATGAAGAGGCTTTTGACTTTGTTTACATTGACGGAAACCACTCTTACGAATCTGTCAAGAAGGACATCACGCTTTACTATCCATTGATAAAGAACAACGGTTTAATCGGTGGGCATGACTACACACCTTATACCGAGTCTGTGATGAGGGCAGTGAACGAGTTTGCTGAAGAGGCTAAACTTGAGCTTCACACGGTCTTTCCTGATTGGTGGTTCATTGTAAGGCATGAGAAGCATTAAGAATGGGAAAATTAGCCCGCGCGCTTCACGACAGCATTGAGATTAAAGCCCTTACCGTCAAGGAATTACTGAGAAACCAAACCCAAGCCACCGTATGAACCTAACCCTAGCTCTCGCGTGAATCAGTCTGTGAAAACTCCCGAACCCGAATCAGAACCTGAATTCACAATCAATATCTATGATGTGGATTCCTTTGTTGCGCGGTCCGAATTCAAACAAGGCAATTGAACTTTCTTGCTGTTCCATCTTGCGGCTAACAGCGCGTACTGCTTTTGTACGACCCATTGATGGATGGAGTGTCAACATGATTTATCAACACATGTACATTTATTGGGTAGTTAATCAGTTATAAGAGCCATCTGACTGCTACCTCCAGATGGAAGGCCAGAACAATGTGTGGCATAGCGGGAATAGTCAAGCTAGATAGGAATGAGATTGATTGTTCATGTTTCTACGAGGCTCTTACCTCGATGCGGCACAGAGGACCTGATGATGAAGGAGCAGTTCTAATAGACAGTTTGACGGGCAAGTCTGAGGAAAGAGGAGGTCAGGACAGCGCGCCAGACCTGAGATTGGTCGACTTGCGCGTTCCTACAAGTCTGCGAGCGGATATCGTACTGGGAAACAGGAGACTGTCGATAATTGACGTTTCCTCAAAAGGTCACCAGCCTCAATGCAATGAAGATCGTACCATCTGGATTGTCTTGAACGGGGAGATATACAACTACCGAGAACTCAGAAACGAGCTAGCCACACTAGGTCATAGATTCATAGGCAACAGCGACACCGAGGTAATTGTTCACGGTTATGAAGAGTGGGGCATATCGACACTTCTCTCGAAAATGATCGGAATGTGGGGTTTCGCATTATGGGATCAGAGCCGCAGGAAACTCTACCTTGTCCGAGACAGGTTTGGCATAAAACCTCTCTACTGCCATCTTGATGATGCTCAGCTTGTTTTTGCCTCCGAGATAAAGGCGATAAGAGTACTCTATCCTGCAAAGATGAACGATAGAAGAATTGCCGAATTTTTGTGGTTTAGACCTTACAAATCCAACGAAACGTTTTTTGATGGCATAAATCAGGTTATGGCGGCCCATTATGTTGAAGTGGATGTTGCCACAAAAAGACTTGAGGCTACGCGTTACTGGCAGCTGTCCAAAGTGAACATGTCTTACGAAAAGACAGACCTCATCGGGGCAACAAAGGCCTTCTACCAACTCTTTGAACAGTCCATTAAGTTTCACATGAGGTCAGACGTCCCAGTGGGAACGTGCCTGAGCGGGGGGCTGGACTCCTCAAGCATTGTATGCCTATCGCAAAAACTCTTACGAGAAGGAGCGCTTGCAGAAAAGGGATTAGAAAGGACAGAGAAATTAAAAGCGTTCTCTTCTGCCCCCCAAGAAAAGCGAATCTCTGAAGTCCCATACGTAGAGGAAGTGGTCCGATACAGCGAAGTTGAACCGCATTTTACGACTCCAACGTTTGACGATTTCCTGAAGGATTTTGAGGAGCTTGTATCCATTCACGACGAACCATTCCAAGATCCATCCGTTTACATGCAATACAGAGTAATAAAATTGGCAAAGAAAAACGGCATCAAGGTTCTACTCGACGGCCAAGGAGGAGACGAGTGCTTGGCCGGTTACCAGAGATACGTCGGCGACTATTTGAGGGATTTGATAAGGGAGAAAAAGTACTTCAGGGCCTTGGTTAGTTTTTTTGGCACTCTGGATTTGACCGGTCCATTCTTCTGGAGATATTTTAGAAAGAGGTTCGGCACCAGGCAAAGAACACTTGAAGAAGTCATCACCGTAAATCGTCCTCCAGAAAGACCGCTAGAATACGAAACCAACAATCTGGCAAACCGTCTACGCTACGACCTGCTCGCAGGATCAATCATAGAACTGCTGAAGTACGAAGACACAAACAGTATGGCATTCTCGATAGAAAGCAGAGTGCCGTTCCTCTTCCATCCGATGATTGAGTACCTCTTCAAACTGCCAATGAGCACCAAAATCAACGGTAGATGGACCAAGTACATTTTGAGGGAGTCTATGAAAGGTATCCTGCCAGAGAGAATCAGAATGAGACGAAGTAAACTTGGATTTCCCGCACCCAGTGAAGAATGGGCCAAGAAGCTGATAAAAGAAAGGACAGGTTTGTGTGTCGAAACTGTAACATACGCAAAGGACTATGTGAATTTGAAGAATTTTGAAGCCCTTTGTAGGAGCATACTTGCGAAAGGACGTCCTGAGGATGTTGAACTCTTCTGGAGAATTCTAATCCTATCCAAGTGGGTTCAGATAACGAGCAAGTACAGGTACAGCAGATGAAAAGCATCGTATGCGCACGCCAAGACGGATGTAAAAATCCATTGACAGAACCTCACGATAAACAGTATGTCTGGCGAAAGACCAGCAAGGTATCCTACCACTATCACCACATTTCTAGGTGATTTATACTAGGATTCCTTTTTCCTGCCAACAAGGAATGCAGTGCGGGCTGTGAACCCATTCCTTACATCAGTATGGGCTTGAACAAACTGTCTGTGATGCCAAGCGCGCGCTCAGCATTTGAGGCGCAAATCGCGCTCAGGAAAAGATAAACAGATATTCAATTACAGGACTGCTGACAATCTTTTTAAGGACTGCGCAAGATGCAGTTATGATGACGATGCTGACGCATAGCTTTCCACCCTGAGGAGAGATAATTTGAGAATCACACTTGTCGTGGGCACGCGCCCTCAAATAATCAAGTCTGCACCGTTAATTCACCTCGCAAGCAAGGATGAACAAATCCGTTTGCAGATAGTCCACACTGGCCAGCATTATGATTATGAGATGACCAAGATATTTTTCGAAGAGCTGGATCTGCCCGATCCCGACACGAATCTTGGTGTAGGAAGCGGGACTCATGCAGAGCAAACGGCGAAAATAATGCTACGGTTGGATGAAATATGGGAGAAACAAAGACCAGACTTGGTGTTGGTGCCAGGCGACACCAACTCCACTCTTGCTGGAGCTTTAACTGCAGCAAAACTCACGGTACCCGTGGCCCACATGGAAGCTGGGGCCAGAAGCTACGATATGGAAATGCCGGAGGAAATAAACAGACGTCTAACAGACCACTGCTCCAGCTTGCTCTTCACGTCCACAGAAAACTGCACAGAAAACTTGGTAAAGGAAGGAATAGAGAGAAACAAAATTCTCCAGAGCGGAGACCTTATGTACGACGTACTGCTCCAGCAACTGCCAAAAGCAGAAAAATCAAAAATCCTGCAACAACTCAACCTAAAGCCAAAGAGCTACGCACTACTAACGACGCACAGACCAGAAAACACAGACGATCCCCAAAACCTGAAAAACATCGCAGACGCCATGATAAAACTGAAACCCTTGACAATAGTGTTCCCAGTGCACCCCAGAACAAAAAAGCAGCTCAGAAAATTCAAACTTCTCAGCAGTCTCGAGAAGCAAGAGCACATAAAACTTGTCAACGCGATAGGCTATCATGAAACACTAAAACTCATGGAGAATGCAACGTTGGTTCTGACAGACTCTGGCGGAATGCAGAAAGAAGCCTTCTGGCTGAGAACACCGTGCATCACCATGCGAGAAAATACGGAATGGATAGAAACCGTGCAACTCGGCGCGAACTGTCTGACTGGGGCAAACGCACAAAGAATAGTCAGTGTAGCCAGACAAATTATCCAAGACGAGGAACGAGTAGCCCAAAAAATGAAAGGACTTCCGAATCCGTTCGGCAACGGAAGAGCCTCGCAAAACATATTGGAAGCGGTCAGATCTTACCTGACTGGATCAAGCTGAGCATTTCAGAAATCCGCTTTTCCGAAAAGTCTTCCCAAGTCCTGCGCCTTGACGGGTGAACTTGACCGTTCAAGGCTTTGAGAATCCCTTCAGCCATTTTTTCTTCGTCAACCAAGAGATACTCCCTTGATTCAGCAACTCCACAAGCAATAATGGGCTTCCCAAAGTACATGTACTCGGAGATTTTAGTGACCCCCTCTTCATTGTAGAAATCAGAGAAAATGGATCTGTGTCTGGGTGCGATGCAAACATCCGCAGCGGAAATGAAATTGGGAATTTTCTCATGAGGCTGCCAACCGAACAGTCTGACATTGTCCGAAAATCTCTTGGCGAATTCCTCTAGCATCGGATAAAGTGGTCCGCTGCCAACAATCCAAAAGAAGACATCAGCCTTGTCCAACACTTCTTCCACGATTTTGGGCAACATGTTCGCGCCTTCGACCCGCGTTAACTTGCCAACAAACAAAACGATCCTGCTATCTTTGCTGTAGCCCAAAGACTCCTTGAACTCATCGCTTGAGACAGAAGCTGTTCCAAACGCCTTGGACGGGTAGTTTGGGAACACAAAAACGGGTTTTCCATACCTTTTGACCCTCACCAGAAGTTTGCCCGTCGTCAACGTGATAATCCAAGCGTGCTGCAAAGCGAAACGTTCAATAAATGCCGTGATGCGGACCCAAGGACCGCTTCCAAACTCGTCCTCAACCTCAATAGCCCATGGAGACCGGTACTCAAAAACGTACCTCCTCCTCCTTAGAGCCAAAGGAAAAACCAGAATGTCAGGACAGTTTGCAACCATAAACAGATCAGCGCGTGAAAAAAAGATCTGCAGAAGTGCAGTGAGATAGTTTATGATAGCCATCAAGAAACGGCCGATTCTGCCTCCTCGGTACACGACCCTAAACTTCGGGATCATCACGTCAAAATCGATATTTTCATGCTTCTGGAAGGTGCGGGCGAGTTTCTTTATTCTAGGATATTTCAAAGGATCTAAAGCAATGTAAAGAATGTGCATCAGATCACCTCTAAAGACTCAGAATGGCTTCAGCCAAATTCTTAGCGCCATCTTCAACATCTGGACGCTTCCTTCTCTTTGCCTCTTCAATTGCCTTAAGCAGCTTTTCGAGAGTTACGTCCCAGATAAAACTGGCATTGACCTTTTCCGCAAAAATCTCAGCATCTGACCTTCCCACAGTCCGCTTCCACTCAGGATTGAGAACGATCACCATCGGCTTCCTGTAAATCAACGCTTCAAGAGCCGTTGAACCAAAATGTGTGACGACGACGTCTGCACCAGCGACGAGCTCATAGAACTTTGTTGAAAAATCTATGATCTTCCACTTCGGATGCTTCTGTCTGTACTGCTCCGAATCAATCTGTCCTGTCTGTAGAACAACGTTTTCCATATTGCTTTCAGAAACTACGTCAAACAGCATTCTGTGTCCCATAGTTCCGCCGGTCACAAGAACGTAGCCTCCGTTGTAAGGTGTGACCTCAGGTTCTGGAAGTAACGGTCCGAAGACAACGCCTCTTTTCAGAAGCTTTTTCTGTTCTTTCCACTGGAGAGCGGTAATCGCAGAAAAACGTTGCAGTATAAGAGCGGTTTTGGAAGCCTTGGTGAAACGAACAGAGCTTTCGATGTTAATGACGGAGATTCCTTTGACCCAAGCGATTAAGGCTGGTGGAATGCAGAAATTACTTCCAGTACTAACCACGACGTCATATCTGCGCGAGACCCGTCTAAAACAATCGATGAAAGATCTTGCCAACCTTGGAAGGAAGGCGCTATTCGGCGTGTTAGCTCCACGAGCCTTCAACAGAAAACTGACAGTGCCAAATTTGCTCAGCCGTCTCTGACTTAGAACATCTTCGGCTGGGATCAAAAAGTGTAAGGAAGCTCTATCGTACAGTCTCTGCGCTAGAGCATACGCGTATCCAGTATGTCCACCACCACCAGCTAACACCAGCACATTTTTTGACACTTTACTTTTCACGTCTTTCAGTGAGTACTAATGTGCGCTTTCTTCAGAGACGCAGTGATATAAATCGATTCAAACATAAAAACTATCAACTCCGTGCTCTCGATAACAGAAGCAAGGCACACCTCACGGCGATGACACCTCGTCATCCAGACACGTCAGCATATACCAATAACAAAGAAGGACAGTGTAACCCGGATGCCTGGATTGCATATAGAAATCGGCAGCACAAGATTAATTATGCAAAAACAATAGACATAGACAGCAGAAAGGGCTGGAATTGGAAAAGAAAGACACCAGGATGGAATATTCAGGCTTCGTAATATTCGCGGCCAAAATGGTCAGCGTCGTCACGGGACTGATCTTTCAATTTTTGTCTCTCGCGCATTGAACAAAACCGAATACGACCTTTGTTCAACGCCACCACCGATGTAATAGGGTATTTTACGTTGATGGCCAGTGCACTTCCATTCTGGGCAATGTGGTTTGTGGCAAGAGAAAAAGAGGGCGCCATCAAAATAGACATTCCATGAAAAAAGCGCGCGTGATTCATACAGCTCATCCATGGCGAAAACATAACGATAATACCTCAAATACTTTCACTGCAGAAACATTGGGACAAGGCAGTAAACAACGCGCTAGTAGCAAAAGCGATTCAAGTCTGTGCGAGCAA
>Ga0315279_10010257_pt1 | contig 11038 bp, 8 predicted proteins | sample YL17G06_20_MG_FD_203694 | JGI IMG/M metagenome (GOLD analysis project Ga0315279, IMG submission 203694) | Sediment microbial communities from Yellowstone Lake, YNP, Wyoming, USA - YL17G06_20 | ecosystem: Environmental > Aquatic > Freshwater > Lake > Sediment | place: USA: Wyoming | collected...
CTCCTCAACGAGTCTCGTTTTGCCGATTCCTGCCTCCCCCGACAAGAGGACAAGCGTCCCCTTGCCCGAGATCGCCTCTCCGAGGAATCCCATCATGAATTCAAGTTCTTCTTCTCGGCCAGCCAAAGGAGGCCGTGGCTCGATCCCCGTCAGATTCCCCCAAATTGTCATCGGTTTCACAAGTATTAATGGTTATGACACTGCCGAATGTCAGGGAACGCAATGTATTATCTTCGAGCAATCCCTGCATCCTAGCTGTGGGGGGAATTTGAACATGCCGAAAGGAACGGGAAAAAGCGTTAGGGACAAAGGAAAGAAAGAGAAGGGCAAGAAAGGGCCCAAGTAATTGGTCAATCATATCAGAATGTTGCTTGCCAAGAATGGTGCGCAATTGCCTTAGCACGGATGCATCCTAGCTCTGGCTGTAGACCTCATCTGTGTCTAATCCAATCAACCTCGTATTGGACGAGCTGGTGGATTCAATGCTTCAGTGCCGCTGCCCGCAGTCTGCGATCACGCGATCCCTATGTTGTGGGCTATGCTCCTCTCAGTGTTCCTGCCCAAACCTGCCATGCGAGCAGTGATTTCGATACGAGACTCAAGATCACGTAAGCCCTCTCCCCGTACAAGTAGTCCTTCCATTTCCCCACTTTTCTGTACTGCAAGACCATGTTCACCGGGAACGTGCTCCAGAAGAACAGAAGCGATGCTATAATGCCGATCAGAAACAGGGGAATGGTGGTCGAATTCGATGCGAACGCTCCGAAGAAGTAGATTAGGACTGCGATCCATGCCACTCCGCCGGCGAAGCTTCCGTATATGAACGATGTCCAGTTCGTCTTCTGAGTGGTCTGATTGTGGAGTTCCATCATCAGCCCGAACAGGTTCATTGTCGCGTTCAAGGTGAACAGAAGTATCAGAGCGGATATGTCGAACAGGCCGGAAAGCATTGCTATGACAACAAGCATGATCGACGAGCTGAGCGCATACTCGTACCATCTCGCGGGATTGATGTGGCTCTGAAGTTTCTTGACATACCATTTGTACCCGAAGGTCGAGACCGAGAAATGGGCGATTGCAGAGATGAACAAGAACATTGCGACAGCAGGTCCAATTGGGACGTTGATCAATGTGCTCGTGACTGGAGCAATTGCCTTTGTGACCGGGTCGTATTGAAGGAAGCTGGACTTTATCGGAAGCGAGTAGCTGCTGCTCAGCGCCAACATGAGCATGCCTTGGATGAGATGTATCACACCCATGGCGCCATTGAATCTCCTTAGCTTCTGGAACTTGATGTCATCGGATTGGTCCATTACGACACTCAAATAGTCTGGAGGCGAACTGATGCTATTTAAATAATGCTAATTGGACAAAACGAGGAGTCACCCCCGGTCAATAAGCGAATCCGCTGAGCTATCTCAGCACGGTCCATGCGCTTTCGCTTGCCGCCTAAAGACCAAGGAGCTGCTTCTTCTTCGCGTTGAAATCTTTGTCGGTTATTATTCCTTTGTCCCGGAGCTTGGCGAGTTTCTCTAGCTCGACCGTGTAATCGGCTGCACGTGGCTGTTCTTCCGGCTGCGGCTTCGCTATCTCGACCGGTTCTGGCATCGGCTGCTCGAGCTTTGTCTCGATCTGCGCGACTGACAGCAGGCTCATTTTCATCTGCTCGACCTCGCTCTCTAGGAACATCCTGTCGCTGGAGCTCATCAGCCCGACGACGTATATGTTGTAGTTGCACCCCACGTGGACCTGATCTCCCTGATGCAGGAAGTCGACCTTAAGGGAGGTCGACTGGTCCTCCATTCTTGTGGAGATGTATGAACCAACCTTGGTGCCCCTGGTCGCGATGATAGCGCCAGGTTTCTGGCTGCTAGTGATCGTGAAGCCCTTTGCGACAAGGAACTTCTCAGCAGCGTCGAAGAGCGCATCTACGTCGCCTTCTACCAGGAAGGACTTGGCGAATTGTTTGGCCATGGTTCTTAACACTGACCAACGGGTTATATATCCCTTTTCGGACAATAATTCGATTTTGATAATTATCTTGAATGGTAACAGATGCTGTCCAGCAGACTCTAAGACAGGTACCGTCGCCAATTCAATCGTACGAGCCAACAATTTCTGCATGGAGACGCTCGGTGCTTTGTATCCTCGTCAAATGTCGGCTATTATCAACGACCATCGACAACCTGTGCGGACTTGTTCCTCATGGTCTAACTCGCCGCCACACATCTGGTGAAGGGAACTGCGTGAATAGCAAAAAGGCCACTAGCTGACAGCCCTCCGATCCTACTCGTCAATTTCAGATGATCGTGTCGGACCCCTTCTTCGGTGGCTTTGCTTCTCCTTCGTTGCTTCTCCATCGCTATGATTCTGATACGAGCGCCAACACTCCTCCAACAAGTCCGAGTATCATTCCTATGATGAACCCACCACCGATCACTATGCTCAGTATGGAGAAAACGATTATGATGACACCCCATGTAACGTGGTCGCGCGGATGGGAATTCAACATTAGCGCTGCCAGCAGAGTTCCGAACCCGAACACAAGTCCAAGGAGAATCAAGACGATACCGGCGCCGAAGAATGCAATGAGGAATGCTCCACCTATCGCAAGAAGGAGACCGTTTATCAGGATGAATATGCCACCAATGAGGGAAAGAACAAATGCCGCGTTATGCCTCTCATCGCGTCTGTACCTCGTCTCAGGATAGGGAGCTTGATAATATGGCGCCTGCTGGGGCGGTTGCTGATAGGCAGGCTGTTGGGGAGGAGGCTGCTGATAAGTTGTCTGCGGGCGTAACGGTTCGATTGCTGGGATTCTCGTCCCGCATTTGGGACAATACCTCACACTCGCATCCACCTTCTCGCCACAATATGGACAGTAATTCACGCCGTTGCTCACGCTCACTTCCTCCAGATAGTTTCACACGCTAACTTGCAAAAGAAGCTTAAGTACTTTGTCCTTTCGGACAGTTTTCCGTGGAGGGTTGGCATTCTTCTTTGCCTTCGAACGTGAGTCTTTGGGGCATCGATCGTGGCATCAGATGACACCGAGTCCTATGGCATTTGACCGAACTTCCTTGCACCTGCCTCAATCCTGTTGCAGTTGGGAGTAAGGGCCGCTCTTCTGCATGCTCACAGAAGGAGTAGAACCGTCAGGAGTCGGAGTGGGCCCAAGGAGATTTGGACTCCTGACCTCCCGGTTATCAGCCGGGCGCTCCAACCAGGCTAAGCTATGGGCCCTTTTAGCTGACTGGAAATATGTCACGCATTTAAAAGCCTTTGCTCGACCTCGACTATGTCACTGGACATTGGGCTCCAATCCATCTCGCATAATCTCTTAATAGTCCGGAAGTCGATAAGCAACGGAATCCGATGACCAGCGGGCTGAAGAACAGGGGAAGAAAGAGGGAGGACGTCGAAGACCGCAGAAGGGCAGTAGAGGAATTCTCTGGTGCTAGGTTGAACTGCATTTCATTGTATTCATTCGACCCGCTCCTTGCCGAGAAGAACATCGAGAACATGATCGGCTCCGTCCAGGTTCCTCTCGGTTTCGTCGGGCCTATCCTGGTGAACGGCGATAATGCGAAGGGGGAATTCCTGGTCCCTATGGCGACGACGGAAGGCGCCTTGGTGGCCTCAGTGAATCGGGGTTGCTCGGTCGTCACGGCTTCCGGAGGGGCGAGCGTAGTCGTCGTGAAGGAGGAGATGACCAGGGCTCCGGTGTTCAGAGTAAGGGACGTGAGGCACGGTGTGGAGGTCGTGAAGTGGGTGGAGAGCCACATCGACGATATCGCCGCGGAGGCGCAGAAGACGACGAAGCATGGTAGGTTACTGGACATCAAGCCTTTCACTGCTGGCAGGAGTCTGTTCCTTCGTTTCTCCTACGACACTGGAGACGCGATGGGGATGAACATGACAACGTTCGCCACTGAGGTAGCCTCTCGATTCGTTGAGAAGAAGACGGGAGCCGTTCTCGTGTCCGTCTCCGGTAACATGTGCGTCGACAAGAAGCCGTCAGCGGTGAACTATCTGATGGGTCGTGGCAGGATGGTCCTCGCGGACGTGACCGTCCCTGCAGCCTTGGTGAAGGAGCAGCTCCACGCCACCCCAGAGATCGTCCAGGAGGCGGGATATCGCAAGAACAGCGTCGGTAGCGGCCTCGCTTTGTCCTACGGATTCAACGCCCACATGGCCAACGTTCTCGCTGCCATATTTATAGCGACCGGTCAGGACGCAGCTCAGGTCGTGGAAGGCAGCATGGGCATGACGACCTGTGAGATCGTCGACGGGGACCTGTATATCTCCGTGCGTATTCCCTCGCTCGAGATCGGCACGGTGGGCGGCGGCACCAGACTGCCTTGCCAGAATGAGGCGCTCTCCGTCATGGATTGCTCCGGGACTGGTAGAGCGAGGAAGTTCGCGGAGATCATCGGAGCGGTCATTCTGGCGGCTGAGCTTTCCACGTTGGCGGCTGAAGCCTCCGGCGAGCTGGCGAACGCTCACGGGCGTCTTGGCAGATAGTTGAAATAAAAAAATCACGATATCGAACGTCGATGTCGAAGTTCAAGGTCTTTGTCACCAGGAGAATCCCTGATTCCGGTCTCAAGATACTGACAGAGACCTGCGACCTTGATATCTTCGAAGGGGAGGCGCCGATTTCGAGAGACGTTCTTCTCAAGAGGATCAAGGGCAAGGATGGTCTCCTATGCCTTCTCAGCGATAAGATCGATAAGGAGATCGTCGCGGCTGGCGGAAGGTCCCTGAAGGTCATCTCGAACTACGCCGTCGGATACAACAACATCGATGTTGAGGAAGCCACCAAGAGTGGGGTACTTGTAACGAACACTCCCGGCGTACTCACCGACGCGACCGCTGACCTGACCTGGGCCCTATTGCTTGCCTGCGCGAGGAGGATACCGAAATCAGACAGTCTCGTCAGGGACGGCAGGTTCGTCGGCTGGAGCCCCACTCTCTTGCTAGGGCGGGAAGTGTATGGCAAGACGCTCGGGATCATCGGAATGGGGGAAATCGGAGCCGCGGTAGCTAGGAGAGCCAAGGGCTTCGGCATGAAGACGATCTACCACAATCGCAAGAGGGATCCAGAGGCGGAAAAGGAATTGGGTGCGATGTATGTTTCGGTCGACGATCTTCTGAGGAATTCGGATTACGTCTCGCTCCACGTCCCCCTCACTCCAGAGACGCGCCACTTAATCGGGGAGAAGGAGTTCGCGATGATGAAGCCGACCGCTATCCTGCTGAATGCGTCGAGGGGCGAGGTCATAGACGAGAAAGCGCTCATCAAAGCGCTGAAAGAGGGAAGGATCGATTCCGCTGGTCTCGACGTGTACGAGAAGGAGCCGAGGCTCAGCCCAGGGCTGGCGGAACTCGACAATGTTGTGCTCACTCCCCACACCGGAAGCGCGACCTACGAATCCAGGGACAGGATGGCTGTCATGGCCGCCGGGAACCTTGTTGCCGGATTGAGGGGAGAGCGACCTCCGAATCTCGTGAACGCCTCTGTCTGGAAGGATTGACTTGAAGATAACGAACAGGAAACAGCTGCTCGCAAGAGGGGACAGGGAGGCGCGAGCGCACCTTCTCGAGGTCCTGGAAGCGGCGGTGGATTCCGTCGACCCTCATAGTTGCGTGAAGGATGCCCTATCCCTCAAAGATGATATTCTTTCGGTCGGCGGAATGTTATACGACTTATCCAAGTTCGACCAGGTCCTGGTCGTCGGGGCCGGAAAAGCTTCAAAGAGGATGGCGGAGGCTCTCAACGAGGTCCTAGGGGACAGGATCACAGCAGGGATGGTCAACTTCCTTGCAGAAGGCGCGGTCGGGAGGATAAAGCTACACGGGAGCACACACCCGCATCCTGGACCCGAAGGCATGGAGGGCGCGCTGGAGATAAGGAGGATATGCGAGGCAGCGACCGAGAGGGACCTGGTCGTATGCCTCATCTCGGGAGGGGGATCGGCGATGATGCCCTGTCCGGTGGAAGGCATCACCCTGGAGGAGAAAATGGAGACTGCCCAGCTCCTGATGCTGAGAGGTGCGACGATCGAAGAGCTGAACGCTGTACGGAGACACCTTTCGTGCCTGAAGGGCGGCAACCTAGCGAGACTCGCCTTTCCCGCCTCGGTGCTCAGTCTGATAATCTCGGACGTCGTGCGGGACCCTCTGGAGAGCATCTCCTCAGGGCCGACTGCACCGGATCCGACGACCTACAATGACGCTTTAGTGGTCTTGGGCAGGCATAACCTGCTCGAAGAGGTGCCGAGGTCGGTGCTTCACCACCTGAAGACCGCCGAGCACGAGAATCCTAAGCCGGGCGACAAGATTTTTGACCGAGTCTGTAACGTCATCATCGCTAGCAATCAAATCGCCCTTCTGGCGGCCGAAAAAAGGGCGAGGGGCTTGGGGTACAACACGATGGTACTCACATCATCGCTCGAAGGGGAGGCGAAGGAAGTGGGAAGAGCGCTCTCCACGATCGGGAACGGGATCCTCCAGACCTCGACCCCGATACCTGCGCCCGCTATTGTCATCGCCGGAGGCGAGACGACCGTGACAGTCAAGGGAAAAGGTAGGGGAGGACGCAACTGCGAGCTTGTTCTGAGCTCCATTCAGGATCTGAATGAGGGGATCACGATGCTCTCGTTCGGGACGGACGGCATCGATGGAAGTTCGGTTGCAGGCGGTGCGATCGGGGACCGAGGAACGTGGAAGGACGACGGACCAGCGTTTCTCGAGAACAACGACTCTGCGTCCTTTTTCGAAAGGGAAGGGGGACTCATAATGACTGGTCCGACTGGGACTAATGTAGGGGACATAATCCTCATCATGACTTCGAGAAAAAGATAAAATAGTCTCACCCCCATCGCATCTCGTCATGCCAGTCATCACCTTCGGCTATAAGGACCTCATCGGTCTAATGGGGCGCGAGGTTCCGGTCGACATTCTTCTGGAAAGGATACCGATGATGGGCGCGGACCTTCATCATTACGATTCTGAGAAGGAGGAGATCGCGATCGAGTTCTTCCCGGACAGACCGGACCTGTATTGCGTCGAAGGTGTCGCAAGAGCTCTCAGGGCATTCCTTGGTTACGAGCCGGGTCTGAAGAGGTACCCCGTCGAGGAGTCGGGAATCACTCTGTACAGGGATCCGAGCGTGGAGAATGTCAGACCGTACGTTGTCGGCGGCGTGGTCATAGACGTGGATATGAGCGACCCGCTCATCCGTTCCCTCATGGAGCTGCAGGAGAAGATACACCTGACGCTGGGAAGGAGGAGGGCAAAGGTCTCCATCGGAATCCACGACATGGACAGGGTTGTGCCACCATTCACCTACAAGGCGGTCGACCCCGAGGGGATCTCGTTCGTACCTCTGGCGAAGGACGAGGTGATGAACCTCCGGGAGATACTGGAGAGGCATGAGAAGGGGATCGACTACAAGTTCATTCTTGAAGGGAAGGAGAGATACCCGGTCATCGTCGACAGGAACGAGGACGTTCTCTCGTTCCCTCCGATAATCAACGGTCAGCTGACGGCCGTGACCGAGGATACGAAGAGCATGTTCATTGACGTCACAGGCACCGACCTCCCGGCGATATCCGGGGCATTGAACATCGTCGCGACAGCACTGGCGGAGAGAGGTGCCAGGATTCAAACGGTCGTGGTCGAAGGCAACGAAAAAATGATCACTCCCGATCTCAAGCCTGCGAAGTGGTCCCTCGACCCGGCAGAATGCAACTCGCTGCTCGGTCTTGAGCTCGACAGGGGCGAGATATGCAGATGCCTCCGGAAGATGGGTTATGGGTGCGATGATGACGGTGGCGATATCATCAACGTCCTGGCCCCCGCGACGAGGCTGGACCTCCTGCACCCTGTTGATCTGATCGAGGATGTCGCAAAGGGTTACGGATACGAGCAGTTCGGCACTCAGCTTCCGATTGTCCAGACGATCGGGGGAGAGAGGTCGATCGAGAAGGCGGCGAACCTCGTTCGCGGCATGATGGTCGGCTACGGTTACTTCGAAGTGACGACCCTGACCCTCTCAAGCCCGAGGGAACAGTTCGAGAGCACGCGCATGAAAGAGCGGAATGTCGTGGAGGTCCTGAATCCGATAAGCGAGGACCACACATGCCTGAGGGTGCATCTTCTCCCGAGCCTTCTCAGCATCCTGAGAAAGAACAAGCACAGAGACCTACCCCAGCGCATCTTTGAGGTCGGAGACGTGGTCATCGACACGAAGAGACGCAAGCACTTAGCGGCTATATCGATTCATTCCAAAGCGAGCTTCACGGAGATGAAGTCGGTCGTGGAGGGATTACTGCGCGACTGCTCTCTGACGTCGGAGCTCGTCCCAGCGGGACTTGGGATGTTCGTCGAAGGTAGGGATGCCTCCGTTGTCGTCGGCGGGGAGAGTCTTGGATACTTCGGCGAGGTGCATCCCGAGGTAATAACGGGCTTCGGGCTGGGGCACCCCGCGGTCGCGTTCGAGGTCGATCTAGAGAAGGTCTTGTCAGGGAAGTTGGACAGGATCGTCTGATGCTCTCCACGGGCAGAGGTTCTAATAATCAATTGCATATCTTGGAGGACGACGTCCAAGGGGACAATGCCGAGGTAGCTAAGCCCGGATCACGGCGCCGGCCTTGAGAGCCGGTGGTGCCTCGCACCACGGGAGTTCGAATCTCCCCCTCGGCGCTCTTATGTTCCATGGTTCTGCGGATTCTGCAGACCACGTTTGCGACGTCCAGCCACTGGAATCTCCTACCAGACCGCACAATTCCTGCGAAACCTTCAAATACTAGATGTCTTTTGCCAGTCCCCGATGGCCTTACGCGACATACTAGCGAACAATGTCCTGATGATGGTGCTCGCATTCATCACAGGGTTTGCTGTCGGAGGGTTCCCAGCCCTCAATTCAGAGCTCGCGATGGTCTCTCTTGTTGTTGTCATGTCGCTGTCCTTAGGCGGGTTGAGCCTCAAAGGTCTCGACCCGAGGAAGCACGTCCGCCCAACCGCTATAGCCCTTTTGCTGAGCTTCGGCGTGTCGTCTGGAGTGACGATCCTTTTGGGTCAGTTCTTCGAAGGCCAGATACGAATCGGCTGGATATTGCTGGCAGCCGTCCCTTCCGCGGTCGCTGTCATCCCGTTCACTTACATGTTGAAGGGCGACATGAAGTTGTCTCTAATGTCTTCAACGATGTTGTACATCCTCGCCCTCGCGCTGACACCTCTCATTACACTGGTGTTTATTGGAACAGCAATAAGTCCGGTCACGCTTCTGTGGTACGTTGCGGTACTGATATTCCTCCCGATGATTCTCTCCAGAGGACTGAAGAGAATACCGCTTTCTGGCAATTCCAGAACGATTCTCATAAACATGTCCTTCTTCGTGCTCACGTTCGCTGTCACCGGCGCAAACAGGGATGCGTTCCTGGGTGACGTGGCGCTCGTGACGGCCCTGCTCTTCGTCGCTGTCATAAGGACGTTCTTCGTCGGAGGAGTGGTCGAGATACTGGCGCGGAGATTCAAGGTTGATAGGGAGGCAAGGATCCCTATGGTCCTCTTCGCCACTTACAAGAACACAGGAATGGCAGCTGCGCTCGCGGTGGCACTCATCGGCAGTGAGGCGGCGATCCCTGCGACTATCTGCATAGCGTTGGAGATTGTGTGGTTCCTCGCCCTGACGAAGGTGTTCTACCCTGAGCTTCAGTCCACCAAGGTAGCCGCGACCGCTGTCAAGTCCAAAACCTAGCGCGTCGGAAAAACTCTCAGCCCTTCGTTAGATTTAAATCTGAAAAAGTGCATATAAGAACGCCAATACTGGCAGGGATGGGTGCGTTGTGCAGATACAGTTATAGGCAGTCCTCTTGCGCGCACAGGCAGGTGCAAGGACGGGAATGCATCGGAGAGGACAATTGCCTGGTGAAATCTTCCCCGATACGTTATTGTCAAATGAACTCCGATTGCTCCCTGGAGCAATGGCACGGCCTGTACTGTGCGAAATACCAACGCTTTTACTGCTCCGGGATAGAGAACTGCGGGACGGCAGAATCGTACATGGCCCACTTCGCGAAATTCAGGGAGTTCGTGGGGAGGAGGACCTAGTTGGACTGCATCTATCTGACCAAGGACGGGAAGTGCAAAGGCGCATACCATGGATTCGGATGCATAAAGGAGAAATGCAGGTCCGGTCGGGAACCCTGCGAGTTCAACGAGAAGGGATTTTATTGCAGGAAGTTCAGGAAGTTCGAGTGCATAGGGCCGGGGAACTGCGGCACGCAGGAAGACTACATGAGCTTCATCAATGAAAGGAAGAAACGCGCTCAGACCTCGAAGTAGATGTCGGGTCTCATCCTCGGAACCATCGCCGCCAGCACAGCCTGTTCGCTAAGCTGCCGCCTGTTGAGCATCCCCTTCGTGAGGAAGCCGATCGCACCTTCGAGATGACCAACGTCCTTCGTGTCGTAAAGGTCGTCAAAGGCCTTGGAGACGGCGGTGCCGTCCCTGATCTTATCCTCTATTTCCGGTGGATACCTGAATCCGGAACTCTGGCCTGACGTGACGGCACACTCTTTGTCAATAATCGCGCAGAACTGGATTCCGTACAGACCATCATCCATTTCGAGGATGCCGGCCTCTATCCCGACGCCGTAGTCCGCCTTCCCGATAGCCGACTTCGCTCTCTCCTTCGCTCCTTGGAGTATCTTGTCGCCCCAGGGTTGCTCGCCGACGGTCGTTGTGATGTCCACAGACTGGACCTGGACCTTCCTGTAGATCTCCTCCATGATATTCCTGACCGCCTCGACCTTGACGGGATTATCTGAGCCAACTTCAACTCGCAACGGGCGGAGCAGCCTGCCGTCCTCGTCGATCTCCCCTTCGAGCACGCGGGTGGAAGTGATCGTGGTGCAGTCCTCACCGAGGACGTGCTTGATTTCCTCGACAACCAGCGGCTTCAATCCCTTCGAGGTCCTGACCTCGTTTATCCTCTCGGCGTTCCTAACGGTGCCTTGAGAGACCACCA
>Ga0315279_10010258_pt1 | contig 11037 bp, 11 predicted proteins | sample YL17G06_20_MG_FD_203694 | JGI IMG/M metagenome (GOLD analysis project Ga0315279, IMG submission 203694) | Sediment microbial communities from Yellowstone Lake, YNP, Wyoming, USA - YL17G06_20 | ecosystem: Environmental > Aquatic > Freshwater > Lake > Sediment | place: USA: Wyoming | collected...
GTTTGCCAGTGGTTGACAAAGGAAAAATGGTCGGCATGGTAAGCAAAGAGCGCATCACCCGTACGGCTCCGTCACCGGCTACCAGCCTGAGCGTCTGGGAAATTAACTATCTCCTGGCAAAAATGACGGTCAAGGAAATAATGTCAAAGGACCCGGTAACAGTCGACCCTGAAATGTCGGTAGAGGCTGCCATAGCTCTGGCTCAGAAGAAAGGTATCGGCGCGCTGCCGGTGGTGGAAAAGAATAAGCTGGTAGGCATAGCCACAACCAACGATTTCTTCTACAAAATACTGAATCCGGTATTAGGCATCGGCAAGTCGGGCACTCGCATCGTTATCTCAAAGGGTGGCGATATCAAAGGCTTGCAAGAGATTTTGGATGCTGTCAAAAAGGCCGGCGCCAAAATAGTTTCATTCCACAACATGCCACCGGTCGAAGGCAAGGAACAGGACGTGTGCCTACATCTTGATAAAGAAGATGTTAAGCAGCTTGTCAAAGACCTGGCGACCAAAGGTTTCTCAACTGAGATAGTAGAACGATAAAGCGCTACGACCCTGTTCTAGAAAAATGAACATGTCAGTTATATTAAGCTGCCTGGTTGAATTTCGGAAGCTTGATATTACTTGTTCGGTGCCCAAAATAGGTCTTAAACCTGATGCGGAGTACCGATTTTATGCTATCTACGATCTCGCTGAGACCTATTGGCCGCAGCCAACCAGGACATCCCTGGTTTCAGCTTCCTTGACAAACTCTATGAGGAGTATGTAATGCTTCTAGCCAATATCGCTCTGGTTGTAGGTGCTTACCTGCTGGGCTCGCTGCCTTACATGATTCTCCTCGGCCGTGCTCGCGGTATTGACCTGTCCCACGAAGAAGACCTGCACATGGCACTATGGAATAAAGCAGGTCGCCTCTATAGCTTATCCGGTATAGTCGTTGATGCCCTTAAAGGGGTTATTCCCATAGTCGTCGGCTTTTCCTTTCACCTAGACCTGGCTGCAATCACTGCCTCGGGAGTCGCCGCTGTTACCGGACAGATGTGGCCGGTGTTTCGAAAATTCGATGGTGAAAAAGGTAATACCACAGGTATCGGGTTTGTTATCGCTCTCACCGCGTATCTTACAGCGACTATTTCACCACTTGCTTATGTAGTCTTCATTATCTTTGCCATCCCAATCCTTATAGGCGGCGGTATCAGGACAGTTCCGCGATTTATGGCTCCGGGTCAAACGCTAAACGAACGCCTGATGCTCGGCGGCCCCGTAAGCAATAGCATGCCACTGGGCATGCTTATAGGATTTGCTGCAGCACCATTAGCCTCCGCTATCCTCGGACAACCGCCCGAGATGACCTGGGCATTTCGGGCAGTCTTGGTCGTCATAATAATACGCCGTCTCACCGCGGGACTAAGAAAAGACCTCAAAACGGCTACTACCAGCGTAGGAACTATATTGCTAAACCGCTTTCTTTATGACCGCAGCTACTTTTAGTCTGAGATTCAGTAGATGTCAATCAACACCAAAAAACAGCTCGCCGACTATTAGCAGAGTTCTTGTCAAGCCTGTTTTCCAAACATGTAGCGGCGACCTTTTAAGGTCGCGACCACGAGGTTAAAACCTCGTGGCTACAGTTTTTGTAGGAGGCAAAATCTACTTCCCCAGCCTTCTCACTATTTCCCGGGCAACCACCACACCACAAGCCGAGGCCTGTACTAATCCGCGGCTGACACCGGCGCCGTCGCCGGCAGCAAACATATTGCCGATTTCTGTTTCCAAACATGGGCTTAGCTCCAGCTGGCTGGAATAGAACTTGACCTCAGCACCGTAGAGCAAGGTATGGCGGGATGCTACCCCCGGAGCGAGCTTGTCCATCGCTTGAAGCATCTCCACTATTCCCTTAAGATGGCGAAACGGCAGTGCAAAGCTAAGGTCTCCCGGCGTTGCCGCCTTCAGGGTCGGCTCAACGATACTGTGCCGAATGCGCTCCGGCGTTGAGCGATGCCCCTCCATCAGGTCACCGAGGCGTTGCACCAGCACACCGCCGCTCAGAATGTTCGCCAGGCGCGCCAGATATTTCCCGTAAGCAATAGGCTCATGAAACGGCTCGGTAAACATGGTGCTTACCAGTATGGCAAAATTGGTATTCCCGGTTTTGCGTTCTGCGTAACTATTTCCGTTTACTGTAATCACCGAATCAGCACCGCCGGTGGCTTCCATAATTACCTCACCACCGGGACACATACAGAACGTCCTTATCCGGTCATTAAAACTTTTAGAGAAAAATTCAAGCTTCGCTTCATATAGCACCGAGGTCAACTCTTCAAGCACCGGCGCCGGCACCTCTACTCGGACGCCGACATCTATGGGATTGGACTTCATGCTCAGCTTGAGCCGGCTGGCTTCATTTGTCAGCCACTCGGCCCCTTCTCTTCCCGGCGCCAGGACAAGATACCGGCACTCCAGGCGCTCACCACGATTTGTCTCTACCCCAGCCACTACTCCGTTATCAACTATTATGCTCTCCGCCACCTCACCTAACCTCAGCTCAACCCGACCGACAATGAAATCTCGCATGGCTTTGAGCACCTGCCGAGACCGCTCGGTCCCAATATGACGCAGCTTCACTGGAATTAGCTTCAATTCCGCCAGACTCGCCCTGCGTCTTAGTTCATCCACCGCCTCACCGACACCGTAAATCTTATCGGTAGCTCCAAACTTCAGGTAAAGGCTATCGACATAGTCAATAAGCTCCTGTATGTGGTCATCGTCCAACAAGTCACCCAGACGCCCGCCAACGGCCGATGACAACGTCAGCTTGCCATCGCTGAAGGCTCCAGCACCACCCAGTCCGCTAACCATATGGCACGGCGTGCAAAATAAGCAGTTCCGGCCTTTTTCTTGAAGCGGGCACCTCCGGTCATCGATGTCTTTGCCCTTTTCTAGAATAAGGATTTTAACGCCAGTAGCCTGGCACAGCTCGAGCGCGGCAAAGATACCCGCCGGCCCGCCGCCAACGACTATAACGTCGTACTTGCTCGTTTTCTTAGACATGCCTATTCCAACCTTTATGGATAAAATTATCGCTCAATGATAGTACACTTTAAACATGTAGCCCCGAGGCTAAAGCCTCGGGGGCCCACCACTAAAGGGTCGGGGCTACATTTTCGGACAGGTTTAAAGACTTGTCCCTTTTCCTTTGAGCCACCACTACCCTACCCTAACCGCCAGGCCGCCTTTCAGCCAGCTGCCGCGACCATGTAGCCCGCAAAGTCCTTGGCCGCAGTATTTCCTCAGCTGCTGAATAAGGGTCGACCTTACCGGCTTCTACCATCGCCATACGCCGGCTCAACTCCTCATCGCCTTCCATCAACTTCAAAAGTTCATCAGAAATTCTGCGCTCTACGATTTCCAGAAATTCACGTCGGCGCTGTGCCTGCCGTCGCTGTGGCAATCGCTCCGTCTCCTCTAAGGCTCGGCGATGATTTTTTATCTGGTGGTAAAGTTCATCAATGCCAACATTGTTTATAGCTTCGGTGGCTATCACCGGCACCTGCCACCAGGTCTCCTCGGAACGAAGCTGCACCATCATCTTAAGTTCAGTAACCAGATTATCGGCCCCTGCCCGGTCAGCCTTATTTACCACAAAAATATCAGCAATCTCAAACAAGCCTGCCTTCATTGTCTGAATCGTATCACCCGCCTCCGGGACCAATACCACCACCACCGTATCTGCATTCTGCATAATGTCCAATTCAGTCTGACCCACACCCACTGTCTCCACCAGAACGAAATCTTTTCCGTAGGCATCCATCAATTTAATGACGCCACCGGTGGCACGCGGCAGACCCCCGTGGCTGCCGCGGGTTGCCATACTTCGAATAAAAACCCCTTCATCGAGGTAATGCTGCTGCATTCTTATCCTGTCTCCAAGTACCGCACCACCGGTAAAGGGGCTGGTAGGGTCAGCCGCAATTATGCCCACGCTTAAACTATCCTGCCGCATTACTGCTGTCAACCGGTCCACGATGGTGCTCTTACCTGACCCGGGAGGGCCAGTTACGCCCACACAATAGGCTTTACCCAAATGCCGGCATATCTGCTTCATTATCTGCGGCACATCAGCGCCGTCTCTTTCCACTCTCGTAATCAACCGCGCCAAAGACAACACATTTCCGGCAAGCATTTCTTCGACCAGCTCCATTGCCAAAACTTTTTTCTGTCTCTTTGATTCAGCGGCTACCACATTCAACATTCTATAAATTAACCCCCGTTACGTCAAGAAACGAAAATTAATTTCATACCATTATATTGTTCAGGTTTTTGTTGGAGGAGAGACCTGTCCTGAAAGAATGTAGCCACGAGGCTTTAGCCTCACACATTTTAATAACGTAGCCACGAGGCTTTAGCCTCGTGGTCTCGGCCTTAAAAGGTCGAGGCTACATGTGAAGTGAAACCAGACATGATTGGAACCGATGCTCATATCTACCTGAAATCCTTACCTCGAACCACTGACAAACCACATTGACATCCACATATAGTCCTGCTACACTGAAAATACAGTTTATTCAGAAAAGGTGATTCATGCCAAAAGAACGCCCAAAAATAAAAGTGTTAATAGCTGACCAGCAGCCCTTGTTCCGGCATGGCGTGCGTTCCTCTCTAAGTCAAATACCCGACGTAGATATCTGCGGCGAAGTCAATTCCGGTAATGAACTTATTTCAGCCATCAGCACTTTATACCCCGATGTCGTCCTCCTTGACATTGAGCTGTCCCAGAGCGACGGCACGGACTTAGCCAAATCCGTCAAACAGCTATTGCCCAGTGCCGCAGTAATATTGCTGTCACCACAACCCAACGATGATGAGCTCTTCCAGGCAATTAAATCGCGGGTAGCTGGCTATCTAAGGCGCGATGTCTCCTCGACTGAGTTGTTGACGACAATCCGTAAAGCCGCCGCCGGCGAACACCCCATTAACGATACCTTCCTGTCACAGCCTAAGGTAGCTCATCAGGTGCTAGAGCAATTTCAAAACTTCTCCTGGGGAAAAGGCGCCGAATCCTTTGTTTCACCTCTCACCCCCAGGGAAACTGAAATCCTCAACTACATGGCTCAGGGTTTCTTCAACAAGCAAATCGCCCTTGAGCTCAACATCAGTGAACAGACCATTAAGAACCATATAACCTCCATCTTGCGCAAACTGGATGCCAATGCCCGCACCCAGGCAGTGATCATCGCCATCAAACGAGGCTTCATCACCCTGGACAAAGAGGTCAAGCAGCCACTATAGTCCCGCCTGGCGAAAATGCCGCCTCTTGCAGCTCCACCTCAAGGGCTACACCTGACAGCTCCCTTTCGATGCCGCCATAGGCTGCCCTGGGGGATTCGCTGATGTCGTGCAAACAGCGGTAAATCATATCGATATAATCAACGTGGAGCTTGATGCCGCCGCCGGCAAGCAGGTCCAAAAGATAAGCTTTGACTTCCTCCGGAATAGTCCACACGGCTCACAGGCGAAATTAAGGCCTTCTGTGAGATAGCTGGTGAGCTTATCAATAGCGATTTTGGCATAGTTAAAGACGAGCTGGCGGTTCTTGGTGCCAGAGCGAAGCGAAATATCCGCCCACTGCTCGCCGTTGTAGAAGTCCAGATTTGCCTTGTAGCCGGCAAAGCGCGAGCGGTCAAGCTGGGCAAGTGATTGAATATTAAAGTTAGTCATCCTGAGCGTTTCCTCTTTGTCATCCGGGAAGCGAATTCAATAATGTAGCCTCGACCTTGTCACCAATGTAGCCTCGACCTTTGCCCATCTCCTGTAGCCTCGACCTTTTAAGGTCGAGGTCACGAGGCTAAAGCCTCGTGGCTACGTTTGCTGGAATGAATTGGGTTGAAACCGCGTGGCAACATTTGTAATTTGTACCGGAAATGTAGGTGCGATCTTTTAAGGTCGCACGGGCGGGTTAAAACCCGCCGCTGCAGGAGGAGGTCTTCATCATGAGCCTCGACCTTGTCACCAATGTAGCCTCGACCTTTTAAGGTCGAGGTCACGAGGCTAAAGCCTCGTGGCTACATGTTTAAAAACCATCTGACTAACAGACTTATCATTAAATCCTTAATCCGAGAAGCTGATCTATGCAATCCCAATCATTTGACTTTTGCATTATCTTTTTGATTTATAACTTTTAATTTCTGATTTTTTAAGGCTCGCTGTACCGTTCTCCTGCTGACGCCGAAAAGCTCGGCTATTTCCTTAACGCTTTTACCTATCCGCCTTAATTCCGTCATTCGTCTCTTCCGCGCCGCCATCCTCAGCCTTTGCAGACCTCTCGGCTCGTCCTCAACACATTTCGGCAGCGGACAATTCAAACATGACGGAAAGAACTCACAGCCTTCATCCCGCCACCCAATCTCATCAGGTAATAAATCAAGCTCACTGCCAATCATGATGACCCTATATTAGCACTAATGTTCTATTTACTCAAGGTTATTTTGTCGCCGTTCCGTTTTAGAACATGTAGTCATGAGGTTAAAACCTCATGACCCCGACCTTAAAAGGGCGGGGCTACAGGAGGGGGAAGGTCGGGGTTACATTGGTGGGAAGGCCAGAGTCTCGTGGACTTTATTAAGATTCACGGAGATTACGGCGATATCGATTGGAGCGGATGCTCCAATCTACCCTGTAACAAAAGCATGTAGCCATGGGGTTTTAACCCCGTTAATCAAGTCACAAATGTAGCCATGGGGTTTTAACCCCGTTAATCAAGTCACAAATGTAGCCATGAGGTTTTAACCTCATGACCCCGACCTTAAAAGGTCGGGGCTACAGGTGGAAGCAAAGGGCGGGGCTACAGGTGGAAGCAAAGGTCGGGGCTACAGGTAGAAGCAAAGGTCGGGGCTACATTGGTGGGAAGGCCAGGGTCTCGTGGACTTTATTAAGTAGATTTACGGAGATTACGGCGATATCTCTGTAATCGTTGATGATCTCTGTAATCCCTCTCGGACTTGACAAGGCGCAGGCAAGGGGGTATAAAATTTATACCGTGAAATTTCTGGGTTATGCTGGTCTGATTCTCCTGCTGGCGCTGTCGCTGGTGCCGGGCGCCGTCAAAGCCGATGGCTGAGGGGAGGGTGGTTGTTCCTCCACAGTTAGTGGAGAAAGCAGTAACACAGGCCAGGTCGGCTCTACGGCAGGGATAACGATAGACGGCGGCTCGCGCCCGGTAGATGGCCCCTACATGGTACGGTGGAGCAAGAAGCCTATCGGCGAGGAAGGGCAGGAGGGCGTAGACTTTGTTGTGCTGGCTAAGGGCGAGGTGCCCAGAAACACCACGAAGATAGACGTTACCTTCACCATCCCTGAAGCTCCCTATGGGGTCAACTACGTCCAGCTTTTGCGCGGCTGGCGTCCGGAAGCCCCGTACGGCTTCACCTTCTCGGTGCTGCCCGGCATCAAGGTGAGCCCATCATCAGCCTCGCCCGGCTCCACAGTCACCATCAACGGCACCGGCTTCCCGGCCAAGAATAAGACCATCAAGCTGAGCTTCGACGGCAACGACATCAACCAGGAAATCATCTCCAGCGATGTGGGCAGCTTTACCGCCGAGTTCACCATACCCGATACCATGGCCGGCAACCACCAGTTCAAAGCTATCGATGAGAACCTGTCCTTCGGAGATGTTACCGCTAGCCTTCAGGTCGGCCCGACCATCAGCCTCCAACCGGAGCACCCCGATATCGGCGCCGAGGTCACATTGACCGGCCGGGGATTCGCCGCCAGGAGCACAATAGCTATTAAGTACGATGATATTGCCGTATCGGACTCTCCAACCACCAATGACATCGGCAATTTTACCGACAAGTTCATTGTGCCCGAAAGCTCCACGGACACTCACATCATCACCGCTACCGACAAGGCGGGCAATGTCGCCACCTTCGGCCTGCCCCTGGAAGGCATAGCGCCGTCAGTACCGAATCCTATCTCACCGGCGCAGGAGAGATTCGGCTGGTTCGGCTCGCAGCCTGTCATTTTCACCTGGAGCGAGGTATCCGACCCTAGCGGCATCACTTATTCCCTGGAGATAGACAACAGCCTTCGCTTCTTCCCACTGGAACCGGGCAAGAGAAAGACTGGCCTAAGCAAGCCCAACTGCGTCATGAGGCTCGAGCCGGGCACCTATTACTGGCGGGTTAAAGCCATCGACGGTGCCGGCAACGAAAGCGAGTGGTCGCTCTCCCCATACCCCTTTCAGGTTGGCCTTTTCTCCGGCCTGTATCTGGCCGGCGGCGCCGTCATCTTCGTTATCGTCTTTATCTTCATCGTCCGTGCCTTCTTCCGCCGCGTCCGCGAATACTACAAGTAGACCCAGTCGTGAACATGTAGCCATGGGGTTTTAACCTCGTTAATCAAGTCACAATTGTAGCCATGAGGTTTTAACCTCGTTAATCAAGTCACAAATGTAGCCATGAGGTTTTAACCTCATGACCCCGACCTTAAAAGGTCGGGGCTACAGTAGATGGCGAAGGTCGAGGCTACAGGTGGTGGAAAGGTCGGGGCTACAGGAGTGGGAAGGTCGAGTTTAATAATAAGTCGAGTTTAATAATAACATGTAGCCATGGGGTTTTAACCCCGTGACCCCGACCTTAAAAGGTCGGGGCTACATTGGTGGGAAGGTCGGGGCTACATTGGTGGGAAGTTCGGGGCTACAGGTGGAAGCAAAGGTCGGGGCTACATTGGTGGGAAGCTCAGGGCTACATTGGTGGGAAGTTCGGGGCTACATTGGCGAGAAGGACGGGGCTATAGGTGGGAGCAAATGTCGAGTCTACATATGTGATAAAATGCAAAACGAATGAACTGATGAGGTTAGATGACTTTCCTTACCAAGGCTACTACCGATATTTCATCACCTTACGCTGCCATAGCGGAAAAAGACATTTTGCAGATAACAGCTTAATCTCCACTGTATTAAAAATTTTGCGCCAGACAGCCGAACAGCGAAATTTTTATATCTGGGCATATTGTTTTATGCCCGACCATCTCCACCTTCTTATTGAAGGCAAGACAGAGAACGCCGACATGAGAAAATTTATTTCCGTATTCAAGCAAAAAGCCGCATTCTGGTTTCATCGTCGTTACAATCTTAGATTGTGGCAACCCCGTTATTACGACCGCGTATTGAGAACAGATGAGGCTACTTCGGCAGTAGCTCGTTATATTTTAGAAAATCCAGTAAGAAAAGGAATAGTTTCAGATTATCTCCAACATCCGTATTCAGGTTCATTAGAATTAAACGATATCAGCCAGCTGTTTGTGTAAAACGTGTAGCCACGGGGTTTTAACCCCGTTAATCAAGTCACAAATGTAGCCACGGGGTTTTAACCCCGTGACCTCGACCTTAAAAGGTCGAGGCTACAGGAGAGGGAAGGTCGGGGCTACAGGTGGTGGGAAGGTCGAGGCTACAGGTGATGGGCAAGCAAACGTAGCCACGGGGTTTCAACCCCGTGACCTCGACCTTAAAAGGTCGAGGCTACAGGAGAGGGAAGGTCGGGGCTACAGGTGATGGACAAAGGTTGAGTCTAGTAATAACATGTAGCCATGAGGTTTTAACCCCGTTAATCAATTCACAAATGTAGCCATGAGGTTTTAACCTCATGGTCTCGACCTTAAAAGGTCGAGGCTACAGGTGGAAGCGAAGGTCGGGGCTACAGGTGGAAGCAAAGGTCGGGGCTCATGATGAATACCTCCTCCTGCAGCGGCGGGTTTTAACCCGCCCGTGCGACCTTAAAAGATCGCACCTACATTTCCGGTACAAATTACAAACGTAGCCACGGGGTTTTAACCCCGTTAATCAAGTCACAATTGTAGCCATGAGGCTTTAGCCTCATGACCTCGACCTTAAAAGGTCGAGGCTACAGGTGGAAGCAAAGGTCGGGGCTACAGGTGATGGACAAAGGTTGAGTCTAGTAATAACATGTAGCCATGAGGCTTTAGCCTCATGACCTCGACCTTGAAAGGTCGAGGCTACAGGTGGTGGCAAAGGTCGAGGCTGCAGGTGACGGACAAAGGTCGAGTTTACATACGGACAACGATTGGTCATTTTTTACAAATTTATTGCCCGAAGTCCGGAAATTTTACACTTGGGGGGTCTTGACAGACGTGGTACAATAGTACTAAGGCAAGGGATAACCCTTGTCCTTTGGAATATCTATGTAAAGGAGGTGATGAGATTGGCAGGAAGCTGAGGCTGGTATACACCGGCTGAAGCAAGACAAAGAACGTCCTGACTCCGGGACATAAAGCCCCAACCCAAAAAAAATGACTGGGTTGTATGAGGAGTAGCCCGTACAGGCGGGCTGTAAAAATACCTTTAAAAAGTGAATACTTTCCCCATTAAGGGTTCCCAAAACCGGAGGCGGAGGTCGAATTTTCGCCGAAGGTCTCCGAAACAAGCCCTGGATGTGGTTTCTTCTGAATGTAGCCCCGAGGTTTCAGCCTCGGGTGCACCCGACCTTAAAAGGTCGGGTCTACAAGAGGAAATGACCGGGTCTACAAGAGGAAATGACCGAGGCTACAAGAGGAAGTAACCGAGGCTACAAGAGGAAATGACCGAGGCTAAGGCTCATTATCAATGTGTCATCCTGAGGGAGCGAAGCGAACCGAAGGATCAGGTAGATTCTTCGCCCTTCGGTCTCAGAATGACATGAAAAGTGAGTCAATATCTTCGGAGTTTAGAAACATTAGGAGGTATAATGAAAACAAAATATCCTAACATATTCGGTATCCTGGCTGCGCTGATGCTGGTTGCCAGCTTCGTGCTGCCGACCGGTTTGGTTAGCCCATCGAGCGTAGCGGCTGACCCCGGCGTATGCAAGTGGGATACCGTTTTAGGACCAGGCGGCCTGCCGCTGAAGAATGACATCACTACGTCACAGATACATGACATGGTGGTCGGCGGCGACGGCGCGACGGTACTGATTACAGCCAGATATCTCTTACCCGACACCGTCGTACCAACCGTACCGGTTGGCGGCGTCATATACAACGC
>Ga0315279_10010259_pt1 | contig 11037 bp, 13 predicted proteins | sample YL17G06_20_MG_FD_203694 | JGI IMG/M metagenome (GOLD analysis project Ga0315279, IMG submission 203694) | Sediment microbial communities from Yellowstone Lake, YNP, Wyoming, USA - YL17G06_20 | ecosystem: Environmental > Aquatic > Freshwater > Lake > Sediment | place: USA: Wyoming | collected...
CCTTCCATCACCATCGTGATCACCTTTGCTCTCGTCTGTTCCTTGCGGTTCAACGTGACTCTGTCCCTCATAGGGTGACAGAATCACAGACCGGTTAGCTGGTGACAAAGTCTCAGACCAAAGACATTTCTTTACAGCGGGGTTGACAACCGCCGGGCGGTACTTTAACCTGTTAATGAAATCACAAGGACAGCGCTGGCACACGGCATTTGGCGGATGGGAGGGGGCCAGAGCTGCTCTGCCGAACCCTGTTGGGGACGGGGGACCCATTTGTCTGGGGTGAATCTCACCGTTGAGTAGGGCGACTTTCCCGCCCGAACCCGTCAGCTAACCCCGGAGGCAGCGGAAAGGCGTCTGGCCAGGACATGTCTGGACGGGGGGTTTCTGCGCGCTAGCAGGAGGTGAAACATGCATGGGACCCTGCCACGCAACTGCCCCCGCTGTCGCGGGTCCATGATCATGGAGAGAGACTGGTACGGCGTCTACAGCACGTGTCTTTGCTGTGGCTACGTCCACGAGGCAGTATCGCCCCCGGCCATCGAGCTCCTCGATCAGGAAGAGGGTCACACCCGCCAGCGGAGGCGCCAGCCTTCGCACGGTAAACTCCGCCTGTAGGAGTCGTCCAAGAAGGCCTGACGGCAGACCGGGCCCGCTTGCCGTCGGTTAGGCTCTCGCCTTACTCTGTGGCGGGAGTATCGGTAGTTCCGAGGCACCCGTGAGGGTGCCTTTTTTCTTCTTGTTCTCGCTGTGGAAAGGCGGCTCCGAGCGCCTGCTCTGGAGGCCGGCCCGCCTACCCGGCCAGCAAAGCCTGAATGTACTCTCTGTATGCGCTTAAACAAAGGTACAGCGCGGATTATGTTGACTTTTTCACGAATCTCTTCACGATTCTCCCCTGGGCAGGGAGGGAATTGCCGTTACTGTAGCAGTAGCCGCCCCTACGAGCGTGGGCGGCCCGTGCGGCTGGCCTATACGGCTCGGCCTTGTTGTGTCCCTTCTTCCTGCCGGGCGCATTCTGCCAGCTCGAGCCGGAGAGGGAGGTCAGGCATGAGGCAGCATGGTGGTGACGGATACCGTGACCGGGAAGAAGGCACTGTCATATTCGTAGGCCACGCCCGCCTTCCCCAGAGTCTGGCGCCCGTGGGCGCTCCCCCCGTCGTGTCCGTGGAGATCGAGGTTGACGTGCGCCGCCGCCAGGCGGTGGAAGTGGCCACCCGAGGCATCCTGCCGCGGGCCGAGGCCCTGCTGCGTGACATCCTCCTGGAGGATGACCTGGATACCAGCATGAGGATCCTTTTGGATGCTCTCCAGAACCGCTACGTAGGGGCGCCTCAGAAGGCCATCATGACAGCCGTCAGCAACGCCTACGAGGCCTACCTGCGTTTCTGCCAGCAGCAGGCTGTGAGAGCGGAAAGCCTGCGGCCATCCAGTTAGAGTCTTCCTGCCATCATCCTCCGGAGAGAGCCTGCGGCAGAGCGGCCCTATACCCCCAGGGCCGTGATTCTCCTTAAGCAAGAAGGGTCTATCTACCTTGCGAATTAGGGGTACCCCCAGCCCCACATAAGGGTTTTCCCCAATACAAGAGGGTTCTTCAAGGGCGCTAGAATCTGGCCGCCTGTCACGGTGACAGCCGAGATGGGTGCCGACAGGTGCGGAACAAGGAGGTTCCGTCGTGGTTCAGAGTAGCGTCGTCAGTTGCCGCCACCACTGGTTGCTCAGCGAGCCGAAGCGCGGCGTGATCCATGGGGTCTGTAAACACTGCCGGGCTACCAGGGACTACCCAGCCCGGCTGGAGACCGCGGACGGCTTCCTGGACCACCAAGACCTGTCGGCCAGTGAAAGACCCCTCCTGGATCTCCTGGAGCGGCAGATCCAGGAGGAGCAATGATGATCCTGGGGTCCTGGCCCCGGCGTTGCGAACATCCTTGCCGGTAATTGGAAGGTTATGGTAGGCTTTGGGCCGCTCTTGACTGGGAAGAGCGAAACCAGCGACGCCGGGCGGACTACTGGCGAGCGATGGGGTGGAGAGACTTCCAGGCAGAGAGTCGCCACGACGGGTTGGCGACCAGCTTCTAGGCTCGAAGGCCCAGCCCCAGAGAGCGGAAGGCAAGGAGCCCCCGAATGAAGGAGCCCACGTCCTCGGAGGAGATGGCGGCCAGTATTCGCCGGCCCGGTGAGACCGGCAGCTGGAGCCGCGGCTCCAGCGGCAAGATTCGCGTTCTCATCGTCGACGACCACGCCGTCCTTCGTCAGGCCCTCCGCCTCCTCCTGGAGATGCACCAGGAGATCGAGGTGGTGGGCGATGCCGCCAATGGCCGCGAAGCCATGGAAGCAGCGGAGAAGCTGCTCCCCGATGTCATCCTGATGGACATGGTGATGCCCGGCCTTAACGGCTTGGAGGCCACGCGCCAGATCCGCCGCCGCCTCCCCAAGAGCAGGGTGCTCATCCTCACCGGCTACATGGAGGACGAGCAGATCGTGGCTGCCCTCCGCGCCGGCGCCTCTGGCTACATAGTCAAGAAGTCCGACGCCGCCGAGCTCATCCTCGGCATCCAGGCTGTCCATCGGGGAAACACCTACTTCAGCGCATCCATCTCCGATGCGGGCACCGCCGGCGAGTACCTCCTTCAGGCTAGGAGCGAAGAGGGCAAGGCAGGCTATGACCTGCTGACCAGCCGTGAGCGCGAAGTCCTCCAGCTCATCGCCGAGGGCTACTCCAACCAGCGGATCGCCCAGGAGCTCTACATCAGCGTGAAGACGGTGGAGGCCCACAAGGCCCACATCATGAGCAAGCTTCACGCTCAAACGCGCACCGACCTCATTCGCTACGCCCTCCAGAGGGGGCTGGTCGGCATCGACGTGCCGCCCGCCCCGGAACAGGGCGAAGAGCGTCAGGTCAGCTAAGGGGATAGTGCACCTGCCTGCCGACAGGCAGGCCGGGACGGGAAGAGGACCCAGCCATGATGGAATTCGCCCGTGAGCCCGTGGAGATGAACGCCTGGCAGGATGACCTCCGGGACGAGGATGACCTGTCCGCCCTCCAGAACGCCTGCCTGGGACGCTTGCGCCGGCTCCTCCGGCTCCGAACCGACCATCATGAGGACCTGAACGAGCAGGGGCTGTGGCTCCTGGACCGCTCCATCTTCACTTCCTACCGCGACTGCGTGGACATGGGCGTGGGCTTTGTCGCCCAGGGCATCATCCGTCGCCTCTCCGCGCAAGGGGGAACACGGGGCCGCCCCGCGATGGGTGATGTCAGCGATCGCGCCCGCCGGCGTGAGCGGTAGCGGCCGTCCCGCCACCCTGTGACATGAACGCCAGGCCTGCAACTGAAGGTGAACTACCTTGAGGGGGAACCCTGCTGCCGTTTCCACACCCCTGTCCCTCGACCCTCTGTTGCCGGGCCGTGACGGCCAGCCCTGGCAAGAGCGCATCGAGCTGGTCAGGCTGACCGCCCGCTCACGGGCGCTGTACTGCAGCGCCGTCCACATCTTCGCTGCCACCACGCCGGAGAGCCTCTATGAAGCCGTCCTCTCCGCTGTCTCGGCCCTGCTGAGGGTGGACCTGACGGCCCTGTTCCTGATCCGGGACAAGGACGGGCGGCCTGCCTGCCGAGCCCTCCGCGTCGGCCGCTCGACAACGGTGTTCGACGCCGCCGAGGCGCCCACCACCGCCTTCGCCGATGCCGCCCTGGCGGCGACCGCCCCTCTGACGATAGAGGCACCGGACCCTCTCCTGTGTGATCTACCTTCCTCCTTCAATGGTGCCCGCGCCCCCGCCGTACTGCTGGCGGTGCCTGTCCGGTCAGGGAGTGAAGATCTCGGTCTGCTGGTGGTAGGCCGACGAAACGGCTTCGCCTTCTCGCCTGACCAGGTTGACCTGCTCCAGGGCCTGGCCGAGCAGACCTCCCTGGCCCTGGAGAAGCTGCGGGTGGTGACGACCGCCGCCGAGCAAGGACGCCGCGCCCAGGAGCTTGTTTCCATCGCCTCCCACGAACTGAGGACGCCCCTCACCGCCCTCCAGGGCTTCAGTGAGCTCCTCCTCTCGCGGGAGGTGAGCCAGGAGGTGCAGAGGAGCTGGATCTCCCTCATCAACCAGGAATCGATGCGTCTGGGCTCCCTCATCGGCGAGCTACTAGACCTGACGCGCCTCGAGTCGGGGCGCGTCGAACTGAAGCTGGAGCCCGTGAACCTTCGAGACGTAGTGGAGCACGTCGTCAGTCTCTGGCGAGGTGACGGTCGGCGTTCTCGCCTTTCCATCCGTTTTCGGGCCGGTGTGCCTTGCTTGAAAGCGGACGTCTGCAAGCTGACCCGGGTGCTGGCTAACCTGGTGAGCAATGCCGTCAACTACTCCTCGCCGGGAGCCCCAATCCGCATCGAGGCGGCGCCGCGCTGCCTGGCCGGGCCCTCCACGCTGCACCTGGGCCCGCCGGGGTCAGAGGGCGCTGCCTGCCCGGCCGGGGCGAGCATCGCCGTCCGGGACCGGGGGGTGGGCATCTCTCAGGAGGACCAGGCGAGGATCTTCCAGCCCTTCTATCGAGCCGCACCGCTGGAGGGAGAGGGCTCTGCCGACCCGGCCGGTAAGCCCAGTGGCACCGGCCTGGGCCTGACCATCGCACGGCGGCTGGTCGAGTGGCACGGTGGGCTCATGTGGGTGGAGAGCTGCCCGGGGAAGGGGAGCACCTTTGGCCTCTGCCTGCCCTTACATCCTCCCCGCCGCTCTGCCTCGGGAACTGCTTTGACCGCAGGGGTGATAGCGTGAAGACGGTTCTGGTCGCCGACGACGAACCCACCATCCGAGCTCTGGTGAACGCCATCCTGGACGGCTCAGGTGTGCGCACCCTGGAAGCAGCCGATGGGCTGGAGGCCCTGGATATGGCCCATCGCTACCAGCCTGATCTGGTGCTGCTGGACGTGGTGATGCCCCGAATGGATGGCTTTGCCGTTTGCCAGAGAATAAAGGCGGAGAGCTCAATGGCCCACACGCCCGTCCTTCTCCTGACGGCGCTGGCGCAGGAGTCTGACCACCAGCGCGCCCGGCACGCCGGTGCCGACGGTATCGTTCAAAAGCCGTTCAGCCCCGCCGTCCTGCGAGCGACGGTGGAGAGCATCCTCAACGGCGGCAAAAAGGGCTAAGTCTCTCTTTCCCCTGAGAAGACTGTCTAGGCCGTGCCATCCTGGGAAGCGGCGCTCTCTGAGACCCGCTGCGAGAGGCTGAGGAGAGCGTTAGCCATCTCTTCCACGCTGTAGGGGCCCTGGCGGCGGTGACGTAGCAGGGCTCCGATGTTTACCCAGTAGCGGTTGCGCCGGCCCTCCTTCCGGCGGGAGATGATGCCATCCTCTTCCAGGGCGCGAAGGATGGAGAGGGTGGCCCGCTCTGTGATGCCGACGGCAGCAGCGATATCGCGTAGGGTTGAGCGCGGGTGGTCGATAACGTGGATGAGGACGAGGGCATGATTGGTGAGAAAATCCCAGCGGGCCATTTTCAACCTCCAGATGGCTTGACAAGGCGGCCCAATGAAGTAGAATACCAGTAACAGTTATCTAGTTATCTATTTCTTGTGCTGTCTTTCTTGTAACTATTGTCTGGGGTCAGGCGTCCGGTAATATTCTTCACACTTTCGCCACCGGGGTCAAGCCGTGAAGACCATCAAAACAGAGAAATATCGAGGGGTCCCGCGAGAACGGGGCCGCTTGTCTGTCAACCCCAGAGGAAGGAGGTCTTTAGCCCTCTAAAACTCGGTGCCCACTGCCGATAATCATCAAGGGCCAGAATACAGGCCGGTGGATCTCGGATAGCCCGCGAGCAGGGAAGATGCTGATTCTCACACGTAAAGTTGACCAGGGCATCGTTATTCAGGGCAATATCTTAGTCACGGTTCTGCGAGTGGAGAGGGACCGGGTGAAGTTGGGTATCTCAGCTCCTGAGGAGATCACCGTGCTCCGCGAGGAGCTCTTGGAGCGAGATGCTGACAACAACAGGCAGGAAGGCCCGGCCAATACGGGGGACAATGGCACCCCGCCGTCCCCGCACTTTCGCTTCTTCAACAGGCCCGTCAGCAGACCTTCGGGGGGGCCCTCCCCCAAACCCTCAAACGGAAACTAGCGTCAGCGCCGGCTTGGGTGAGGTCGAGGGCGCTGGTTGCCCTCGCCCGCGGATGACGTAGAGGCGGGGCGTCCCGTTCTTCGCTTCCGACCGCTGTGGTCCGGCTTCCGGGGGCACCGGTGCTCCGGCCAGGGCCATGGACCTCTCCGCCGCCTCCCATAGCCGCGCTACCCGCTCCCAGAACTCCGCGTTAACTGCCCCCACACGCCGACCGGCCACGGCATCCAGAAAGCCTCGACATTGCTCCAGCACTGGGTCGCCCGGCAGCGCTGCCAAGGCCAGGGAGCCCGTCTGCCACGCCGTCTCATCCGGACTGTGTGCCCCAGCGGCCTCTCGCCGCGTCCGCTGGCTGGCGGACACGATGCGTAGAGGAGTCCGGTAGTCCAGCTCGTCCAGCATCAGGGTGCGACCTTCCATGGAGGCTACCACCTGGCGGGCTTCCCAGTCCTCGCTCAGGCTCACTTGGAGGCTGGCCACCAGACCGCCGGGATAGACCACGGTAATAAAGACCGCCTCTGCGGGGCCTCCGCTTTGCCCGGCGGCCACGGCGCTGACGGACCTGGGAGTCCGCTCCACCAGCCGTGTGCAGAGGGCCAGCCCCTCGGCGGCGACGGCGGCCAAACGCAGGGCACCCTCGCGGTGCCGGGGGCGGACGTCCAAGAGCCGCAGGTAGCGGAGGCTGGTCCGGGCCGCGCCCTTCGTTGTGTCCGCCAGCAAAGCGAAGCTGGGCGACAGCATGCGCTCCTCGGCGAACATCAGAAGCCGTCCGCGCCGTTCGGCTAGAGTGGACAGCCGCTCGACCTGATCGGCACCAAGAGTGAAGGGGCCGGTGGCAAGAACGTGCTTGCCATGGACAAGGGCGCGCCGGATGAGAGGGTAGGACTCCACCAGGCCGCCGGCCAGCACGATAGCCTGCAATGAAGGAAGGGCGGCCAGGGCCGCCGGACTGGCACAAGAACTGGCGCGGACCGCCAGCCTGCGGCCGGGTGGTACTGTCGCCACAGTGGTCAACTCTACCCCCGGGAGCTGGGTCAGGGCCCAGGCGTAGGCTTCTCCGGAAGGCTCGCTGGCTATGAGCCCCAGGGGCAACATCAATGACGCCTCAAGCCGCGTCCTCCAACTCCCTCATCAGGGCCACTCGTAGGCGTCGAATGGCCCGATGTCGGAGCTGTGAGGCTCGTGATTCCGAGATGCCCAGACTCTGGCCGATGCTCTTGAGAGACTTGGACTCCAGGTAGTAGAGGCGAACGATCTTACGCTCGCGCTCCGGCAGTGCGTCCAGCGCCTCCCGGAGCTTGCTCTTCACCACCGTCTTCTCCACCATCGCGTCTGGATCCACGGTGGGATCGTCATCGGCCATCTCCCACAGCTTCTCGGTGTTGCCGTCGACAGCCGTGTCGGCCAGGTTCTCCAGGGAGACGGTGCGCACGCTGGCGGAGCTGAGGCAGGAGAGGTACTCCTCCGAGCTCAGACCCATCTCTCGAGCTATCTCTTCGTACGTGGGGGCCCGCCGCAAGCGTGCGTGCAGGGCAGAGGTGGCCTTCTCTGCGTCCGAGGAGAACTTCTGTAGTGAGCGAGGCAGCGGGTGGGCGGCGCGCAGGGCGTCGAGGATGGATCCTCGAATGCGAGGTAGGGCGTAGGTGGAGAATTTGGCCCCCTTGTTCGGGTCGAAGGAGTGATAGGCTTCGATGAGTCCCTGAATGCCACAGCTAACCATATCCTCGTACTGGAGGATGCTAGCGCCGCAGGAGCCAACCGCCACTCGGTTTACGGCGTGACGCACCAGAGGCATGTAGTCGTGGACAACCTGAGCCAAATGTGACTCTTCTGAAGGTAGGGGAACGATAAGGCGCAGACCAGCGGCCGACTCCCTAGGCTCGGAGGAGGACACGTTTCACCTCCATGTCCGAATCCGAGGGTGGTCTTGCCCGCCACAGGCTCGAGTGGTCTGGCTTAGTATCGGTCTTCCGCCCCTTGCAGACCTATCGGTGAAACCCCCTACCATGACCCCTCTACAAGCCCCATTTTGGGGGGTTTAGCCCCCTCATGAGATGCCATCAGCGCTTCTACTCTAGTGGATTGAGCGTCCTGCACCGCGGGCCATGGCGCGCGATGTTCCGCGATATCGGCTGGGCGAGCAGTCACCCCCCCCGTTTGACCTCCGTATGCGAGCACTGCTGTCAGCGCCGTCCCCTGTGGTCGCAGCTCCAGCCTGCCTGCCTTGACAACCGATTGTGTTGGTGCATAATTGCGTCGGTAGTCAACCCTGCCGGTTGGGAGTCTTTGCTCTGGCCGGAGAAGGGCATGCCTGTAGGCCCAAGCGGCCCAGCCGCTGTGGCCTTGGCGGTGTTTGGCGGGGGCACCGGCCGATTCCTTCCTGTCGGACAGACGGGAGGGGTGGAGCCGAGTGTGTGTCCTTTGGTTGTGTGTCCGCTGTTGAGCGCTGCTTCCCTCGCTGGCTTCCGTCGTTCGGTTTTCCCTTGTGACTCGGCTGGCGCCGATAGGCGGCAACCTTCGCTGGAGCTTTCGCTTTCTGCTGGCGCCCGCCTCGTCCAGACCATGCAAACCTCGGAGTACTGCCGATGACACAGTCGCCAGGCGAGAGCGCAGTCGGTGCGGGCGGCACCCGCGACGACATGGCGCCGGCGAAGAGGGAGATGGAACGGCAAGGGAGCCATGTGGCCGTTCTCCACGACCTGATCCAGGGTCTGACCCGCAGCCTGGCACCCGAGGAGGTGCTGCGCCGGGTCTTCACCGCCCTCCGGCCTCACCTGCGCTTCGACGTCGCCGTCTCTGTCCTCTGTCTCGACAGCCGTGATCTGACCACGGTCTACGCGGCCGCTCCCCTGCCCAAGGCGGTAGCCTCTGGGCTGGCGTCCGGCCTGATGGACACTTTCCTCCGCTTCTCCGGCGGTACCCACCGGGACTGTCGGCGGCCACCCTTCCAGGTCGAGGAACTGCGAGGCGGCGAAAGGGCGTCGCCCATGGCGGCCCCCCCGCGCAGCGCCGCCGACGCGCCCCTCATCGTCTCTGGGCGGGCGGTTGGACTCCTGCGCGTGCTGGCGGAGCGCGATGACGCCTTCGCTCCTGACGAGACGCGACTCCTCTACTCGGCGGCCAGCCTGGCGTCGACGGCCCTGGAGCGCGCCGAGGCACTTTACTCATCCGACGAGGGTGGCCTACAGGCCCTCATCGCCAGCCTGGACGATGGCATCGTGCTGGTACTGGAAGGGGGCGGCACACTGGCGAACGAGGCGGCCCACCGCTTGCTCGCCGCCCTCTGCCGCCGTCCCGAGGAGCAAGCGGTTGCCCTGGAGGAGACGCCCGTCGCTTCCCTGGTAGAGGAGGTGCGAACCTCCGGGCAGCGCCGGCAGGTGGACTACGCCCTGGAGGACGGTCGGCGCCGCCACCTCGCGGTGAAGGCGCTCCCGCTGGGCGGCTTCGAACGCGGCGTCGTCGTGGTCCTGCGCGAGGTGACGGAAGAGCGGCTTCTCCAAGAGCGCCTGATGCAATCGGAGAAGATGGCCAGCGTGGGCCAGCTAGTCTCCGGCGTCGCCCACGAGCTGAACAACCCGCTGACCGGCATCATGGGATTCGCTCAGCTCCTCCTCACCCGGGACATGGACGAGCGCTCTCGCCACGAGGTGGAGACCATACAGGGCGAGGCGGAGCGGGCAGCCAAGATCGTCCAGAACCTCCTCTCCTTCGCCCGGCGCCACAAGGCCGAGAAGGAACTGGTGAACCTTAACACCCTTTTGGAGCGGGTCCTGGAGCTGCGCAGCTACGACCTGCGCCTGAAGAACATCACCCTGGACCTGGAGTTGGACCCCCAGTTGCCGCGGACGATGGCCGATCCCGACCAGATCCAGCAGGTGTTCTTCAACATCATCACCAACGCCGAGCACGCCATGCTGGAGGCCCACAGCCAGGGCCACCTCATCGTGCGCTCCGGCGTCGCGGGCGGCTACATCCGCCTCTCCTTCGCCGACGACGGCCCCGGCCTGCCCACCGAGAACCTGCGCCGCGTCTTTGACCCGTTCTTCACCACCAAGAAAGTCGGTGAGGGCACCGGTCTGGGCCTCACCATCGCCTATGGCATCATCGAGGACCATGGAGGACGCATCCGCGCCGAAAGCCGGCCCGGAAAGGGCGCTACCTTCATCGTGGACCTGCCCATAGTGCAGGGGCCGGAGCAGCAGCCCATCGTCGAAGAAAAGGAGGCGGCGCGCTTCGAGGTTGGCGCGCGTACCATCCTGGTAGTGGACGATGAGAGCAGCATCCAGACCCTCCTCCGTGACGTACTGAACATGGACGGGCACCAGGTGGACGTCGCCAGCAGCGGCGCCGAGGCGCTCCGGTGCATGTTTGATCGCCAGTACGACCTCATCGTTACCGATATCAAGATGCCGGAGATGAACGGCCAGGAGTTCTATCGTCGGGTGCGGGAGATAGACAGGGAGCAGGCCGAACGCATGGTGTTCATCACCGGCGACACCGTGAACGTGGCGACGCGCCAGTTCCTTCAGCGGATAAGCAACCCGTGCCTGGTCAAGCCCTTCAAGATGGAGGAGATCCGAGAAATAGTGGAGCGCCAGCTACGTCAGGCGTAGGCTATCTTGTCGTAGGCGACTTGACACCGGTGCTAGACTTCAGTTGTCAATGGCAGTTTTCCGGCTCGGTACCGGCTCGCGTGCTGCGTTGCCGAGCCGAGTAGCTTGTCGGTTGGAGCTTGGCCTGGGCCCTGTAGACCATAGGTCGCGCCATCTAGGAAAGGATTCCCGACGTGAGGTGGGGCGACAAGGTTTGCCCTCAGTGTGGCGGCGACCTCTACGCAGACTACGCCGACATAGCGCTGGCATGCCTGAAATGCGGCTACCACGAGCCTCCGCCCAGGCCAGGCAAAAGTCACGCCAGGCGCTCTGCAAAACGACCTTT
>Ga0315279_10010260_pt1 | contig 11037 bp, 11 predicted proteins | sample YL17G06_20_MG_FD_203694 | JGI IMG/M metagenome (GOLD analysis project Ga0315279, IMG submission 203694) | Sediment microbial communities from Yellowstone Lake, YNP, Wyoming, USA - YL17G06_20 | ecosystem: Environmental > Aquatic > Freshwater > Lake > Sediment | place: USA: Wyoming | collected...
CCACTCCCTCTGGCCGACATCCTTGACTGTAGTTGGTCTTCCAGGTCTTCGCCACTCGCTTCATTGCCGCAGCCACTCGACCGCCAATTACAAGGGCTCGAATATCAGAGAAGCCATGGGGCACAAATTCCTGGAGGTAGATTACGCCGTGATAGAACCTTGTTGCATTGAAGACCGAGCATGCTATTTCAGGGTCTCTGATCCTTGTGGAGCCTATGCCTCTGCTTCCAAACAACGGCTTGATAACGACGTCTCTGCCTAATTCGTCAAAAGCTTTCGACGCTTCATTAACGTTTTCCGTGGTCACGGTACGTGGTACGGGCAAGTTGTTTTCTTCCAAGAGCGCAAGAACGTCATACTTATCGACACAGTGCTCAATTGCCTCGGGTGGATTTATGATGTATAAGCCTAAACGTTGAAGTCTGTAGAGAATATCCATCCTGAAAACTAGCTCTTCTATGGAACCGCGCCCGATTGGACGAATGATTAGCGCGCTTAGGTCTTCCAGTACGTCAACTTTGTCAACCTCCATTTTTGGTTTGTACCCCACACGCGTTGTTAACCTAGGAAAGCTGAAGCACAAATGAGAAATGTTGTGTTTGACCAGGGCTTTTTGAAGCTGAATGGAACTCCAAGAGTTCTTGTTTCGCGTTGCAATTCCAAATCTCAAAAAATAAACCTTCTATGCAGTCTAAACCTGTGGGAGATGCTAGCCAGACTACGTTCTTAAAGTTTCTGCGAAGAACATTGCCTAGAATTTGTGGATGTATTGGACCAGTTGCTCCGCATTTTCCAGCTTTTTGGAAAGGTCCATGTCCAAGTATGCTCCATAAGCGTTGAAGTATGGCGGCCCTTTGCGTGAAAACAGCGTCAAGACCTTGTCGTTATGGTCGATCTTGAAGCCTTCTTGGCAGGGTTCATGACCCCTTATCAGAATCTTGACGTCGAGCCTTTCTAGCACTCTGCGGGTTACATTTTCGCCGAAGAGTTTCCCTGCGCCCCTCGGTGATGCGCATGTCTCTTTAACCATCTCATTAGGGTCGCTCCAAAGCATGTCTTCAAGAAAATTCTGCTTGGGATGCGTAAGGTGAGCGTATGCCAAATCTTCGATCTTTTCGATTTTCGGAGGTAACCCTCCATGAATCATGAGATACCGCTCCTCAACAACCACTGCGTTATACAGGCATGCAAACAACTTGCGGATTCCCGCGTATGTCTCAACCCATTTTTCGCCAAATCTGATTTGAAACTGCGATGGAATATCATGTGGGTCAACCATAAGATCATCTGGCCCCTCGTGGTTTCCTCGCATCAGAACAACCTGCTTCGGGTAGAGAAGCTTCAGTTTCAATACGGTATAGTAGACTTCTGCTGAATATGCGCCTCTGTCGCCGTAGTCGCCGAGGAAGATCAGAACAGCATCGTCAGTTTGATCCAACCTCTTCAGAAATTCGCTTTCTTTGAAAATGTCGATCAGACTTTCAAGATCTCCGTGCAGATCTCCGACTATGAGCGCACTGCCTACAGAGTTCAGTTTTACAAGCCTTCCTAGAATGTCAAGATTGCCAACTCTTCCGTTCTCTTTGCAGAGCAAACACGTGGCATCTTCAACCAGCTTGCCGAAGACTTCACACCGAGCTTTCAGCGATTGCTTGATGATTTTGGAGAAGTCTGTGGCCAAGCGTTTCGCCCAGATTATTGAAGCTGAATCCTTTTATTGGTGAAGTCGAACGCGTTCTTTTCGATTTCAGCTTTGTGATTTTGGATCTTTTCCGCGGTCTCTTTGCATGCTCGTTCCAGTGTGATTTGCTCTCCCTCTATGGTCCTCCTTTTCCTTTCTAGTCCGTCAAGTTGTTCTCCAAGTTTCAATAGGTTTTTTCCTGTCTCTGTGACTTCAGCAGACGTGGACAATTGTCTATGAAGTGTCGCCGCTTTCATGCTCCTTTCATGCAGAGCCGCCACAGAGTTCTTCATGAGTATGTTTTCTGTGACCTGCTCTGCCTTTCGGATTTTTTCTGGCTTGAGCTTTAGTTTTCCTTCAGACAGTGCGCGAGTCATTTTCTTCAGAATTTGCCTTAGCAGTGGATAACTAGCTTCCTCATTTGCAAGAGCTTTAAATGGATCTTCAATGTACTGATTGAGCTTGCTAAGCTCTTCAGGTGTTAAGCCGCTTCCTTCGCCATGAAGTGCAAGCGACTGGAGTTTGATGAAAGGTTTTTGAAGATGCTGCAGGCTCTGCCTCACTTCATTGCTTAAGGCTCGTATCTCAGTGTCCATTTGACTCAGCTGATCTAGGCCTCCTTTGCCTTTAAGCTCAGCCATTGTTCGCTGCGTCTGAGCAATTTCGCTCTCAACATGAGCCCTCTCAGTCTCAGCCCTTGCTTTCTGGTCTCCAAGGGTTTGGAGCTGCTGCTCAAGATTCTGGAGTTTGTCTACGAGCTGAAAAGTCCTTTCTAATGTCTTGGCTTTAACGTAGTCCTTTGTCAGGAAATTGTCAAGCTCTTTAAGCAGCAATTTTGCCCTTTCGAAGACGGCCAAGAATTTTCTTCTGTCCAGGATGAAGAAGGGCGATACCCGCGGAAACCAGTTTCTCACGTCAACATCGGTTACCAGAAAAGCCTTCTGAGTCTCCTGAACGAACCCTTGAAACTCGTCATAATTGACTTTGTCTGGAACCTCTATCTGACGCATTCTATCTACGAAGAGACGTGCAAGCTTGTTCAACGCTCTGGCCCGTTGATACGTTCTTGCATTTCTTTTCTCAATCTCTTTTTGACTGTTGTCCAAAAGCATCTTGGAACTGTCCGAAAGATTATCAAACGTTCTATGCATTTCGTCGAGCAGCTTCTGAGCTTTTGAATGAACTGGAACAAGAAGTGGGCCTGTTTCGCGTTCTAGCCAAGCTCGGATATCCTTCGAAGATAATCTCGCAATTTCAGACAAGGGTTCTCCCAGAACAAAATGCGCATAGGATATATTTATTTCTCAAGCTTGAAGGGGTGGACGCATTTGTGAGTAGAAACTTATATATGAGTAGAAACTCAATCGATCACCGAGTGGCCACAGATGGAAACATCAGGGAATCCTCGAAGAATAGCCTTCATTGCTCTCATGGCTGCTCTTGGAAATGTTATGTTCGTTATTTCCCAAACAATTTTCAAGACAGGTCAAATAGCTCTTGACCTTTCTCATATTGGAACTTTTATTGCAGCCGTATATGGAGGTCCGTTGATGGGTTTAATAACAGGTCTCATGGTAGGAATAGGACCGGGTTTGTATTTTGGATATTTGGGAGGAAGCTTGGGGTTACTGGGATTGATAGGGTTGCCCGTTGGAAAGGCATTGACTGGCATCACAGTCGGTTATTTGGCGCGCATTTTCCGGATAGATAGCGCAAAGCACCCCTCCTGGAAGGTGCCTCTTGCAACACTAGTTGGATACGTGCCAGAAGCCCTGTTTACAATATCATTTTTTGAAAGTGTCGTCCCCATTTTCCTTCCAGATATGGCCTCATATCTGATGGCCCAGCCTGGTTCCATGTATGCATTTGTCATTTCACTCATGGCTAAAGCATGGATTGAAATAGCCATTTTGACTGTTTTCATGAGCGCTCTTATCGGAAACAATGGTTTCAACGAATTCGTGAGAAGAGTGTTCACAAAACCATACATGCTTTCCAAGCTTAAAGCGAATCAGTCCGCTTAGAATCGTGAAGATAGTTACATAGAGGGACTTGACAAGGCGATTCAACCACGCTGTGAATTACCCCAAGATTTGAGGGCGTTAATAGATGGGTACGCTTGTGCAATAGCCGGAGCATCCGCTCAAAAAGAAGAGAACAACAGAGAATGAAGGGTGAAGGCTAGCTCAACTGACCTTGAAGCCTAGTGATTTTGCGAGTGCTTGAGGATTGATCTCTCCTTTCGCGAATGTGTTGCCGGTTACTACATTGTTTATTTCTATTCTGGCTGGAGCGAAAAGGTTTGGATCAATCTTGTAGAAATCGTATTTTGCTTCTTTGAAGATGTCTATGAAGGGTTTTCCATAATGTTTAGAGGCTTTGGAGGGGGCCTTTTCAAGAATCTCCTTCAATTCCTCCTCGTTATCATACTTGACCACATAGTATGCAATTCCGCCATAGAGGATCGCGTCGTTCGTTCTGGCCATCGCGTTTGCAAACTTTGGATGAATTGGCGGGATAGGAGCACTTCCCCATGCATGTAAAATAGCATTTGGGTCTAGTCCAACCTTCCTAAGTTTGTGAATTCCTGTTTCAACTATTCTGCCAGAAACTTGTGTTGCGCCAGCTATGCTGGTCGTCGGGGTCAGAATTGCCGTCATGTTTTCAAGTAAGACTTTGCAGTCTTTGGCGATTCTTTCTATCAGTTTTGTTGGCGGACGCTTGTCAGTCTCCAGAACCAGCACTGCCTTTTCAGAATTGTCTTTGTATCCGATTTCTTCGTATATTTCCCTTGGTTTCAAGGCTAAGGCTCTTGCTGGTCCCGAGCCTATTGCAAAATAGCCTTCCTCATTTATCTGCCAGCCTGCGTACTGGGAACCTAAGGTTGCAATGACCGGGTGGTCTGTGCTTATGAATATGGAAGGAAGTTCCAATTCTCCGTATTTTCCTTGGATTATTCTTGCCTTTCCGCATCCTCCCATGCAGATTTCGGTTATGAGTCTCCCTGCTTCAAACCCGCCTCTAACCTCTACTCCAGCGTCGATGATGGTTGCTCCACAGTCCATTTTTTCAGCTTTCACGCAAAAACGTGCAGGGTCTTCAAGTAGTTTTCCGAGAAGCTTCGATGCTAAACGGTTTATACTTATGTCTTTTTCCACAGCAACTTCTCCCTAAAGGAACTTCTCATGACTGCTGAGATGCAGATTCTTCTCTTTCGAGACATATAGCTTGCCATTTCCCTCTTCGGCTAGGTCTCCGAGAAAAACATACAGCGGTCCTTCAACCGTTTCGCCTTCCTCAATCTTGACTTTCGCCTTGACGCTGTCTATCGTGAACGTCGGTAGGATAGACTCTAGAAGGCCACCAACAACTATTTTACCATCAACCATGCAGGCCCCTACTCTTGCTTGACAGTCTTTCCGAACGTAGATTGTTCCGTCACGCATGCGAAAACCAGCAAACTGTCCTGCACATCCATAGATCTTCAGCATGCCCTTTTTCATGTGGGCTCCAGCTTCATTTCCAACATTTCCATAAACGATTATTCGTCCACCAGATATGCCCTCGTTACTTCCGCGATAAGGAGCACCCAAGTAATCACTAACGTTACCGTGAATTTCAATCTCGCCGCCTTTCATCATCGAGCCAGCCCATCCTCCAACGTTTCCATTCACGGCGATTTTGCCTCCCTTCATTTCCTCGCCCAGATGCATGCCAACGTTTCCATTGATCAATATTTCACCGGCTGTCATAAATGCCCCTATTCTTCGAACCCTGCTCACGTCACCGTTAATCGTTATAGACATTTCTCCAGCTTTGCCGTCTTCAACTTTGAAGAGTTCACTGAGGGCTTTCTGTTTGTTTCCTTCCCAAACCTTCAACTCTCTTATTTCGTCTCGTTTTTTGCTTTGGAAAATGTCTGGACTTATGCATTCGGCAGTTATTGGCAGCTTAAACTCTGTCAGCGGGTAGAGGTTTATCATTTAGACATCAGCCTTCAATGTTTTCGGATGTGAGATCTCAAGGTAATCCTCGGTTACAGGATAGTTTTCGTACTCCACCGTCCAATATTCTCTGAATTTTCTTTTCATGTCATCAGTTATCTTCACAGGTTCAGAAGTCCGCACGTCTAACCACATCGTGGCTCCTTCCACGTGCTTAACTATCTCATCATTCTTAACCACAATTTCGCCGCCTTTAATAGTGTAGGCAGCGTGTTTGAACGCCCTTCGGGCGGTCTTGTATTTTCTGGCAGGGTCTATTTTCTCTGGATTTACGTTGTATATCGCTATGTCGGCATCGGCGCCAACCCCCAAGTGCCCTTTGTTCTCAAGTCCCAAAGCTTTTGCTTGGCCCGCCCTAGTTACGATTGCAATTTCGTAGAATCCCAATTCACGGGTTATCGAGGGAAGCAAGCTTTTGCTTCTTGCTCGATGGTTGATCCTTTTCATTGTTGCTTCTCTGGCTTTTCTGCTCATTAGCCAAGCAATGATTCTTGGGTAATATGTAAATGGACCCGCATTCGGATGGTCTGTGGTCATAAGGATTTTCCATGGGTCTTTGATGAGCAACGCCAATTCCAGTCCTATTGACCATTGGGTTGCGTGGACGTAGCTTTTGCGGCGATAGTTGAAAGGCACGATGCCAGCGCTTGTTTCAGTCTCAACGTCGTGGTTTACCCATTTGTTTCCGGTCAACTCTGAAAGCCCAAACTGAAACGGGCCGTCAGCCGTCATGGTGGTCGTGTTTCCAAAAATCACTTGTCCCATGTCCATGGTCACATGAGAGTGACAGTTGACGTAATTTGTGATTTCTTCTGCTCCTGACTCCAGAGTTCGCCAGTCGTCGCCCTTGAAGGAGCTGAATTGACAGTGGGTTATGTGAATTGCCGGTCTGTTTTCAGGAGCTAAATCTTCGACGCATCTCATAGTTTCTATGGCTGTGATATAGTTGCCAGGTTGTCCAAGATTGTTGGTGTGAACATGAATTGTGTGGGGCAACTTCAGAAGCTTGTTCACCTTGCACAGTCCGCGAATAATTTCGCGGGGAGTTACGCAAAAACTGGGAACTTGATCGTCTAGACTGTGAACATTCCGCCCGAAGCCCCATGCTTCTAGGCCGCCCGGATTAACGATTTTTATAGCATATCCTTTTGTCGTTGTCAACATCCAAGCAACGTGTCTGGCGAGCTCCTCGATCTCTCCTTGCCCCAGATGTTCAAGTACGAACCACCAGTCTCCTAGAAGTGGATATGTAGCCTTGTCAACCATTGGGGTGTCGTTGAGTTCTTCATGAGTATGTTTAGCTTCTAGAGGAGGCATGGAAGGGTTCATTATTGTAGTGTAGCCCATTCTCGCGTATCTGTATCCTGTCGTGAAAGTTGAGGGAATCGAGTATCCAACCCCAGACCTCGTTTTGGGCGTTTTTCGTTCCACGTCCTTGAAGTGATCCTCAGGCCTCAGAAGTCTTCCAGTGTTTACCTCTGAACCCGCTATGTGAGTATGAATGTCCACTCCACCGGGCATAACAATCATCCCTGAGGCTTCAATTTTGCGAGCCCTGCGCCCATCGAGTTTTTCAACTATCTTGCCGTCTTTGACGGCGATGTCCATTTTTTCGCCGTCGACACCGTTAATCGGGTCGTAGACGAAACCGTTCCTTATTAGCAGCTCCATTTACGTCTCCTCCCTTCTACTGCTGGCTTTGATCTTTTTGACCTCAGAGAGAATTTTCGCCAATATTTCTTCGTCAGGCAAGACTCCTTTGGGAGGCATAACGACCTTCTTAAGCGGGAGGGGCACGTGATCCATGCGATATGCTGTTCCCTTAGCTTCTATCCCGACAAATGCAGATGGAAAAACCACATCAGCCATTTGGGAAGTTGCATTCATGTGTGGGTCAATGACTATCAACGGATTCTTGATCAGATGCTCAGCGGCCTTTCTCGGGAAGTTTGAGACTGGGTCTGAGGCAACAACCAAGGCTGCATCTGACTCTTCGCGCAAAAGAACGTCAACGGCTGTCGTTTCTCCAGGGTTGTAACGCGGATATGAAAGCGAAAAGTCAACAGCATACGGGAAGCCTGTTTGCCACGTGAAGACTGTATCCGCGCCGGTTACGTTGAAGTGCCCTCTCATTGGTATTATCATGAATTTTGTCCGCATGTTCAGGTCACGAGTTAATGAAAGTGCGGCGTCAACGTTCCTCACCTTGCCACTGCTCATGGTTAGTCCAAGCCCGAAGAATATCACTCCAAAATTGCAGTTGACCATAACGTCAGCAACTTCTTCCAAATATTCTACTGGAACCCCAGCAACTCTATCAACATCAATCTCCTCATCACGAATCAAAGCTCTGAAAGCTTCGAATAGCTCATAATCCTTGTTAGGCTCAACTTGAATGAAGTAATCAGCTATTTCAGCAGACCTCGTCTTTCTAACATCAACAACTATCAGTTTTCTACCTTCCTTCAACAGTGCGGGAAACGGTTCCTTTCGGGCCGCTGACGGAACGTTTGCCCCTGCCTTGGGGAGCACTTTCCTGAGTACACTCTGAATCTTCTTCTTGACGTTTGAGGCTTTGACCTTGCTTAGGTATCCTTTCCATTCATTTTTCTCAAACCTTCCATCTGAGAAGCTCGTGTACCTCTCAATGTGCCTCGGGTGAGCTACCCAGGGATTGCTTCCCCAATAAATCACCAAATCTGCTCTGTGTCTAACTTGTCCCAGAGTACACGTTGCGATACCTACGTCTTGAATGCTTAACGCAGACGGCCCGTGGCAGATGGTTGACGTGTTGTCAATTACTCCGCCCACTTCCTCTGCCAACTCAAGGCCAACACGCGTTGCCTCACAACTCGTCGAGCTCCAGCCGTACAGCAACGGATAATTCGCCTCAGCTAGGATCTCCGCAGCCTTTCTTATGGCCTCTCCAAACGAAGTCTCAACAAATTCGCCATTTTTCCTGACGAGTGGTTTCAAAATCCTGTGACCACTGTGACCCAAGAATTTCGATTCGCTCATAGCACAGCCATTCTTGACCTTGGCGATTTTGCCATCTTGGAGGGTTAACTCTATGTCGTCGCACAGGCAACCGCAAACTGGACAAGTCACAGCCTTAACAACTGGCATGCCACTACTTCCTGAACTGCTCCTTCAAAAGTTCTGACAGGTTTAGCAGAGGCTTGTCTTGTGCAGGTTCGATCTCTACTGGGATGCCTTTCAAGGAAGGCATTCCGATGCTGTGGGTTTCAGGATTAACAACAACGTTTGCCCACGGACCATAAGGGATGAAAATCATTCCAGCATGCGGGGCTCTGGGTGACTTGATGGCCTTGACTACTACTGAGCCGTATACTGTCGAGACTAGAACATTGCTTTTTTCTTTTATGCCAAGTTTCTTCAAGTCTTCAGGATCAACGTGACAGATTGAAACACTGTCTCTGTACTCATCAGAAGCTTTTCCCTGCTCCTTCCCCACGCCTTGGTCAATCGTCCGCCCCGTAATCAACGTCACTTGCAATTTTGGCCTTTCTCCAATCTGTCTGCTTGGGTCTTTGTATTCTAACGCGGACTGTAACCTTTAAATCTTCAGTGAAATTCACCAAATGGCAACGATAATCCAGCCCGATGTAGAATGCATCGCCTTCTGTAGAAAGCCTTCTAAATTGAGTTGGGAAATCGCTGTCGTAATTGCAGATCAGCCATGAACATGATTGCTCGGTGGAAACATGATTATTGAAGTTGAAGGTCTAGTCAAACACTACGGTGAAGTCAAGGCCGTTGACGATGTTTCTTTCAGTGTTGAGAAGGGTGAAACCCTTGGATAGTCACAACGGTCCTCTTATACGGAATAGGCGTTCTCCTTTACAGGAGATGGGTTGAGAAATAAGGGTCATGGCCTATATCCGCCGAGAGTGCATATGGCTAATGCAGCAGCCACGACGTCAGCTGTGGTGCCAGGATTCAAGAGGTTGCTTGATCTCCGGAGTCTCGCGTCAAATTCTGTGAGGCGCTGTCTGCCCTTCGAAGTTTTAAGTCCACCTAAGCCGAGGATTTTTCCTGCTTCAGCTGAGACTCCTTTGGCCCTTTCAAGGCTCGTCTTTCTCGCTATGAACGTGTCTGGACATTCAGCCAGAACCTTCAAAAAAGTGTGAAGTATGGCTTGAGTCAAGTCGTCTCCTCCAGCGATCTGGTTGGTAAGGAATGGATAGGCAAGGTCGAAGGTTATTGGATAGTTGTTGACCCATTCTGAGCAGATCGTATCATATTTTTCGGCTATTCGAAAAACCTGGAACAGCGTGACATTTTCTTCAAGTATTCTCTGTATCGAGCTCGGATCGTTGATGTCAAGTTTCGGAGCCTTTCCAAGTCCGCTGGGCTTGGCGATCTTCATGGCTTCGTAGACGTTAACAGCATCCTCTGGCGTGGTTGATTCTATAACGAGTTTCACGTTTTTCCTCAACTTGGAAGTTTCGAAACGGTCTTCATTTGGGGTCATGCCCGCAGCAATTGCAATTGGCACGAGGAGAATCACTGTGCCTAGCAGTGTGTTACCTCCGTGCTGCCACGAGTCAATATCTGCTACGCAGTTCTTTATGATCTGTCCAACACCGACATCTGCAACAGTGATTTTTCTTTCATGAACCGCAATTCCTTGTTCGGCCGCAAACTCAAGAGAAGACCTTGCGGCGACAGCAGAAGCAAGAAAATGCTCATAGTGTGTCTTTTCAAAGTTGGTCACTACGCTCACGTTTCCAGGTTTGTGAACGCTGGCTTCTAGGAGAATGGCGAGTTCGAGGCATTTGGAAATTTGAACTGCCTTCTCAAGTGGATGCCTATCCAAGGAAAGCCCCTGCGTATAGCATTAGGAAAGTCTTATTAACGTTGTGTAGAAAAATTCACAGCGATGAAGAACAGTACAAATCGTGTGGTGATTGCGTAATGGTTGACAGCTACGTTAATGGCACAATATTCGTGGCTTTGAGTGGTGTTTGGGTTGCGCTCGTTTTGGCTTGTGCATTGATTCCAGCTTATCCAGTTTTGGGAACTCCTGCCATAATTACGCTTTCCAGCATCGTACTTTCGAGTTTGACATCCCCCTTGTTAGGGCCTTTGTGGGGGACTGTTTCGGGCTTTGCTTTTGGCTGGCTTGTCCCATACGTGAATCCGTCGACATCCATAGGCCTGCTCACATTTCTCAGTCCGACGCTTGCCGCTTTGATGAGTGGCCTTGTCTTGTTCAACAGATGGAAGGAGGCAACTTTGATTCTGGCTCTGCAATTGGGGATTTGGCTTTCTCATCCTTTTGCATGGTACCAGTTAATGCCGATTATAATGTGGCAATACGGACTTGTT
>Ga0315279_10010263_pt1 | contig 11033 bp, 9 predicted proteins | sample YL17G06_20_MG_FD_203694 | JGI IMG/M metagenome (GOLD analysis project Ga0315279, IMG submission 203694) | Sediment microbial communities from Yellowstone Lake, YNP, Wyoming, USA - YL17G06_20 | ecosystem: Environmental > Aquatic > Freshwater > Lake > Sediment | place: USA: Wyoming | collected...
ACGGGGGCCTCACTCGTGGGGGACTTGCTGCTCATCCCCCTCCTGGAGCGCGTGCGAGGGCTGAGCTACCTGCGCCTGAGCGCGGTGGCCGAGGGGCTGCTCTTGGTGATCTTTCTTCTCCTCCCCGGCTTTTGGCCCAGGCTGGCGGTGCTCGCGCTATTGGGCCTGCTCAATGCCGGGTGGTACTCAATCCTCAAGGCCCGCTCCTACTCGGCCATGCCCGGCCAGAGCGGCACGGTGATGGCCCTGGACAACCTCTTTGGCCTGCTCGGATCGCTCATGCCCCTGGGATTGGGCTTCATCGCCCAGCGCTATGACCTGCGCGTGACCATGTGGTTGCTCCTGGCGGGGCCGGTGGCACTTTGGGTGGGATTGCCAAGAGAGGTATCGAAGGCACCAGCCACCTCCGACTCTCGCGGCTGAGCACTATTCCTCATCCACCAGTGTGCACGCATACCGCCCCAGCCTGCGCCAGGTGACCTCGTAAGAAGCGATGGCCGACTCCGAGCTGCTAACGTGCCGCTTAAACTCTTTGACGAACGACGGCTCGCCCAAGAAGATCGCCGGCGAAAACTCCTTACGCCTACCATAGCGACAAGCGAGCCTCCCAATGGACAAGCAATTGCGAAAGTGCTTGCGCACCGTCTGTTCAGATAACCCTGCCTCAGCCAGGTGAGTGATGAACGCCAGCAAGAACGCGCCCACTTGCCGGGCATACTTGTGAGAGGGTTCGTCCCAGTACCAATCCTGAATAAACCGCTCTACCACCTGCAATGCAACAGCAGACCTCTCCTCTTGGCTAGGCTCCTCGGCCTCAGGCTGATAGACCGGGAAGCGTAAAGCGATCTTCTGGCCACCATGGACCTCTGGCAGGGAGTATGTCGCTTCGGCGGGCTGGGGAAGACCGCTATCGGCATGGAGGTGCCCGGTCAGGAAATCGGGGACGACGCGCAACGCCGCCGCCAGCCAGAGAGCTTCTGAAACGCTAAGGGCAGAAGGCCTGTTGGGAGGAACCATCCTGATGGCCCAGGGATAGGCCAGCTCCCCGGCCACGGGCCAGCCGTAGCGTTCCATGGCATCCAGATCGTCAAAGGACATGGCCATGCCCTCATCAAATACCAGGGCAAAAGCTGAGATTTGTTTGCTGACCTGCTCCGGTTTCGTGCCCGTATAAATCTTGCGCAGATCGTCCAACGACTCATAGAACGACAGGCCAAAGGCATCACCACCGTGACCTAACACCAAGGCGTAGCGTGCGCGCCCATCGGGCGGATAGCGCACCTCGATGGGTTGACCATCGCTGAGCCAGCGCCAGGGAGCCTGACGGTAATAGTCCGCCGCAGCCACATAGAGCTCGCCGACCAGAGGCACCGTCATGCCGGGCTGGCTCAACAGGCCGGGGATCGGTTCCCGCTTGTTCATGTACTTTTCCAGGTCGCGCAGGGCAGCGGTCATCGAGGGCAGGTCGGCGCGGAACTCACAGCGAACGTCCATCGTTGCGAGCTGTGGGGTCAGGGTCTGTACCAGCTCGGCATCATCTATGAGGACACAAGCCGGCCTGTGCCGTCCTCCGGAGCCCACCGCTGGCCGCAGCATCGCCTGGAGCAAGACCTCCAGAACAGCATCGGGCGTGGGTCGTCCCTGTGGCAGATCATGACCACGGGCCGCCCCCTCTTCCAACACCAACACGATATAGGGGCGGTATGGAGGCTGTTTCTTGGGTGTAATCCATGCTGGTGCACGACGCACCGTACATTGCCAGGTTGCACTGCTTTGCTTTAGCCCACGGGCCTGCTCCAGCGTATATTTAGCCATTTCGCTTCCTTTTTGCGTGCTGGGCCACTATGGGAAACGTACCCCTCCCGCCTCCAGAAAGGCCTCCACCGCAGCGGCGGCGTTCAGCGTGGGCGTCTCGGGCTGGAGCGACTTGGCCGGAGCCAGGATATAGCCGCTGCCCCGCCCCATCTCGCGACAGAGCCTGGCCACTTCGGCCTTGATCTCACCGGGCGAGCCAAAGGGGAGGGTGGATTGAGAGCCTAGACCGCCCCAGAAGGTGATCTGGCTCCCATAACGCTGCTTTAGCTCGTAGGGGTTCATGGCCTCGGGCTGCACGCTCTCCAGAACGTCCAGGCCGATCTCGATCAGGTCGGGCACGATATCCGCGACGCACCCGCAGCAGTGGCTCAGGGTGTATTTGCCCGCCTGGTGCACGCGGGCGTACATGCGCGCCAGGCGCGGCTTGATGAAGCGCCGCCAGCGCTCCGGGCCGAGTAGCACCCCTTTCTGATAGCCCCAGTCGTCGCTGAACAGGATCCCGTCCACCGGCAGCTCCAGCAGCCTCTCGATGATCGCCAGTTGGTGCTCGGCGATGCGCTCCACCAGCTCATCGTAGAACCGAGGCTCAGCGGCGGCATCAGTTAGCACCTCAGTAAAGCCGCGCAGCGTCCAGGTGCGCTCGAAAAGCCCAAAGCCGAAGCCGGCGACCATAAAATGGCCCCGGTTCTCCTCGATGGCCTGTAGCGCCCCCTGGGGCCAGTCGGTCGGGAAGAGCGAGCCCACGTCAGGGAAGGTGTAACCGGCCAGCGACGGCTCCTTGAGCGCCGGCTGCTCCAAATGGAAGGGGCGGCGGTCGGTGCGCCAGACGCTGCCGAAGCGGTCCATGTAAAACGGCTTGACAGACTCGTCAATCACCAGGCTGGGCCCGGGAACGCCGCGGACGGCGTTATCCACCAAACCCCGCCAGCGATTGCCCCCATAGTGAACATCTAACCGCTCGGCGACATCTCCTTCAAAGCCGATGGTGTAGGGGGTGTGCTCCGTCTCCTGATGGTGGATGCGCGCAATGACCAGTTCCTTGGGTGTGAGGCTCATTAGTAATGATTCAGGAGGATTCATCTGCGACTCCTAGCTCAGTAATGCTATCCTGGCACCATCGCCTGTAAAGCCTCATATAACTTGCGCACTTCTTCCTGCAAGTAAGCGCATGCCCTGTGGATATCGTGGCGAGAGTTGCCTTGAGGCTCCAGAAAGACAGATCTACCGACCGAAACCGTCTTGCACTGACTGGAAACAGCCAAGGGATAGATCGGCAATTGTTTGCCGGTGAGGCGCTGGTACATGAAGCAGAGCGAGGCGAAACCGCCCATGAAGGGACGCATCAGAGTATTGGGATCCAATGGCCCGTCGGGGTCCTCGGGAAAGACGAGCAAGTTCTTGCCCTCGTCCAATAAAGACAGGCTGCGCCGGAAGGGGGTCATGTATCGGCCGCCGCGGCGGTCCACCGGAACGGATCCAAGCCCGTTGATGAGGCCGACGGCAAGGCGGGAGATAACCGCCGAGACCGCCATACCGAATCGGCCGTTCAAATGCCAGGCCGGATGGATGAAATCGTCGTACAAGTAAGGGGATGCCCGCCGGGTGTCGGTCATCTCGGCAATAGCCCAGGGGTACAGGCGCACCGGCACAGATAAGATGACCTCCACCGGCCCGACGCTCCCCAGGTGATTGGCGACATAGATCGCGGGGCCGCTGCCATTAATATTCTCCAAGCCGGTGCAGCGATAAGCGAAGGAAGAGCCCAGAAACCGGACGGCCTGGTAGAGAGTGTCACTCATGGTTACGCGCTCGCCTCGTTATGCTCGATGGTGATGATGCGGAATTCTCTCCGCCTAAACTCGTGGCGGCCTGGTAAATACAACCCTCTGGCATAATGTGAGGATGCGGGTCTTGCGTAACCTTCGGCCAGGATCATAGTGCAGAGGATCGTCTATGTCAACCGTCCTGAGAGTGAAGAGGGGGAACTCTTCCGAGTTGCCGGACCAGGCGGGCAGGGTCTCCCTGTTCCTGCTCTTCGCTTACGTGCTAGGCCGAGATTGGCCCCTATGGTATAATCTACCGCCTGGTTGGGATACTGAGCGAGGTGCGTTGTGCTGGTCGTCAATGGCGCCCTGGTTACTCTAGGGGAAGATAAACGAATCATTGCCGACGGAGCATTGCGCATGGAGGGAATGCGCATCATGGACCTCGGCTCGAGCGCCGAGCTGCGCGCCAGGTATCCAGAGGAGCTATGTCTGGATGCGGAGGGGATGCTGGTCATGCCCGGCATGATCTGTGCCCACACTCACCTTGACGCGCCATTCGCCCGTGGCCTGAAGCGATCACAAGCCGAAAAGACCCAAACGACCCGCGATCTGCGCTGGGAACTTGATGTGGCCCTCGGATACGAGGACATACGCTATAGCACGTTGGCGAGCTGCATCACGGCTATTCGTCACGGCACGACGACGCTCTTCGGTCAGCACTCTTCGCCACGGGCCGTGCCGTACTCGCTCGATGCAGTGGCTGAGGCAACTCTGCAAGCTGGCCTGCGCGCCTGTCTCTCCTACGAGGTGAGTGACCATCTGAGCGTGGCCAACGGGCGGCAGGGCATCGAGGAGAACGCGCGCTTCGCCAAGCGCATCAAGGGAGAGCCTCTCCTGGCTGCCAGCATGGGCTTGCAGGCTTCAGTGACTCTCTCAGATGGAACCCTCTCGGCGGCAGTGGGCACGGCGGCGCTCTCGAACGTGGGCTTTCATGTACACGTGGCTGCGGATAGCGCCGACGTGCGCGATTGCCTGGCGCGGTATGGCCTCTGCCCAGCAGAGCGCTTCCGCAAGCGAGGCGTCCTGAGGCCGCGCACCATCGCGGCTGATTGTGTGCATATCTCTCCAGCGGAGATGGACCTGCTCCGGGAGTCGAGAGCCTGGGTGGTGCACAATCCGCGGGTCAACGCAAGCGAGGGAACCGGACTGGCCCCCGTCCCAGAGATGCTCAAACATGGGTTGCGGGTTTGCCTGGGAAGTGACATCTTTCCCAGCAACATGTTTCACGAGATGCAGGCGGCTTACCTGCTGCACAAACAGAGGGGTGCTCCGAACGCATTACCTGAGGATGGCATCGCGCAGATTGCCCTGCAAAACAACGGCCGCTGGCCTCGCGCATTTGCCGCGACAAGCTGGGAGAGCTCACCGCGGGGGCACTGGCGGATGTCATCCTGGTCGCCTATCCCGGCCCCGCGCCGATCACCGAGGATAACCTGGCCGCGCATCTGGTGTCAGGGGCGGATGCGTTTCGCGTGGATACAACTATCGTTGGAGGGCGGGTGCTCATGCGGCATGGCTCTCTACTGACCATAGACGAAGAGGCAATCACTGCCCGCGCCCGCGAGCTGGGGCGACTGCTTTGGGCGCGATTGTGAGATATCGCAAATCAACATCACGGAGTATGGCATGGCTATCCAATTAGCTCGCATTCGCAACCTTTTGATTGATATGGATGGCGTCCTGTACCGCGGCCAGACCGCGCTGCCAGGGGCGGCAGAACTGATCGCCTTCCTGGAGGAGCGCGGCTTGGGCTACCTCCTGGTCACCAACAACGCGACCATGAGCCAGGCCCAATTCTCGGCCAAGCTGCACAAGATGGGCATCGCCGTGCCCGCCGAGGCGATCATGACCTCCAGCCTGGCCACAGCATCCTACCTGGCCACACTGGCTCCGGCAGGGACAAAGGTCAACGTGGTGGGCGAGGAAGCGTTGGTCAAGGAGTTGGAGAAGCGCGGCTTTGTCATCGCCGGGCGAGACGCCCAATATGTGGTCTGCGGCCTGGATAAGACCCTCACCTTTGAGAAGCTCATGACAGCCACTATCGCCATCCGCAACGGGGCCGTCTTTATCGGCACCAATGCCGACAAGACCTATCCCTTGGAGAAAGACATCATCCCCGGCGCGGGCAGCATCCTGGCCAGTTTGATCGCCGCCACCGATGTCCAGCCTATCGTGATCGGCAAGCCCGAGCCGGCCATGTTCCAGCAATCCCTCGCCGCCCTAAATGCAAAGGCTGAGGAGACGGCCATGCTCGGCGACCGCCCCGAGACGGACATCTTGGGCGGCCATCGCGCCGGCCTGGCCACGATCCTGGTGCTCACCGGGGTCTCCACCAGAGAAGGGGTGGCGCAATACGAGGTACAGCCCGACTTGATCGTTGAGGATTTGCCTGCCCTCATCAGATTGTGGCAGAAGGAATTGAATACCTGAGGCTAAAAGTGTAATCCGCCGAAAGATTGAAGGGTGCAGAAAGAAACAGGACGAACGCCTGTAGTGGCGCCGTCAGGCGCTTCCATGCCCTTACGGGCACACTACGAGCGCTCCGCGGCCTCGGCAGCATATTGCTGCTGACAACGCGGTCCACAAACTCCTGTACCAGATCATGGTGATTCTTGCAGTACGGCAAGACCAAACACTCCGCCAGGGTCACCGGCGAGGTGACGGCCATCATCAGCCCCGCGTCAATGCGGTCGAAAACCAGGCTGACGGCGCTCCAATACCTTCCCTCTCTCTCCACGAAGTAAATCAGTGGCGAGTCCAAGAAAACCCGCTTAACTCCCTCGATCATCGCTGCAACAAGGCCTCACGGTGCGCGCTGTCTTCTCGTCGGGTGCGGGAGACCCATTCCTGGGCATCCTCGCCGTCCATGAGATCGGGAGCTATCCCGCAAATGTCACTCCACTTGGGACGCTCTGCACTGCGTCTGGCTCGTTCGGCGATGTACACCAGGAGGCGCAACTGCTCGTCGGTTGAAAGTTCATCCACTTGCCTCATGAGGTCCTGAAGCACATCAATTGACATCTTGCGGCTCCTTTCAGACCAAGGATACCTCATAACGGTCAGATCGGCAACTTGAGCGAAGACATAATGTGATGTGTGTTGGCCTCTCTTGGGTGAAGCCTCACAAGTTGCTAGTGAGCGCGCACAAGCCAGCGCACGCGCCGCCAGGTGCGCCACAGTAGCCACCCATCGAGCCCCAAAGCCACGACAAGAATGACAACGATGGCGATTGGGAAGACGATTCCCTTTGCCGGGATGACTTCGAAAGCGTCGAGAACACATTCACCCCCCGTGGCCTCCGGAGGACGGTCCTTGGCAACGATCATATGTAGGGTGTGTGCGGTAGGGTCGGCACCCCGCACCAGCGGGATGTGCGCCTGCGTTTGCAAAAAAGGACTATAGAGCTCCACGTAGCTTTGCCCCTGGCCGTTGGTCTTTAAGCCGGGCACAGGGCGCCCGTCCAGGGTGACCAGGAATCTCCCCGCCCCGCTCGAGCGCTGCGTGATCAGGTCAAGGCCGGTTCCGTTGAAGGTAAAGCTGATGCTATCACCCTCCACATCCGAGCGAATGAACGCCTGGTCTGAGGCACTATCCTCTATGACCGTGCGCCATTGCCCTTGAGCCTTAACGCCCGGATTCGTCTCCTGATACAGGCCAGGGCCAGCCACATCCTGCTTCAGGGCCGCATCCTTAACGGCCAGATAAAGCGGGCGCGGCGTAAAGTCCACATCAATCATCCGAAAGTAGTAATCCGCCCAGTCCGTGGGAATATTCCCCACCTGCCTGGCATACCAGATCATAAAGACGCCCGCCCAAGGCCACTCGCGGCGCGCCAGATCAATGCCACGCACCGTGTACTCCGCCTGCTCTCTCTCGTTCACGCGCTGCCAGACCAGGCGCTCGGCAGGAAAGGATTCGGGCGCGGCGTTCCAGCCATACTCATCAAACCACACCGCCTTATCCCCGTCGCCGTAGCGCTCCATGATCTTGCGCTGCAAGAGGACGCGCTGAAGGTTGAGCGCGTTGGGGTCCGCAGGATCCTCCGGTGGCCGCCCCATGCCAAAGGCGTTGGCCGCGTAAATATCAAAGTACGCCCCCGCGCCGGCCTTGTACATCCCCTCCAGGAAGGTGAGGTCGCTCATGGCGATCCATTTGCCAGGCTCAGGGTGCGGCTGGCCCAGGGTCATGGCCAGTGGCGCACAGAGCACATACACGTTGGGATCAGCTTCCTTGGCCCGCCGGTAGGCTACCTTGAGCAACTCTACATACTGGGCCGGGTCAACCGGGCGGTTGCCCCATTCGGGAAAGATGTTGGGCTCATTCCAGACCTGGATATAGCGGATGCGTCCCTGGTAATGCTTGACGAAGGCATAGACGAAATCGCCATAGTCCTCGAAATTGTCGGGGGGACGTTCGGGATAGGAGTTATCCTGGCGCGTCCAATTGGGTGGCCGATCCAACCGGGCGATGATCTGCAGGCCATATCTCTCACAGGCAGCGACGATCTCATCATATTTGGCCCAACTGCTACCCTTGGCGGTTGGCTCCAGGAATTCCCCCTTGCGGCGCGGCTCGATCTCCTCCCAGGGGAACTGTTGCTTAACCCAACCGATGCCCGCCTCGGCGGCCATCTGCAGGGTTTTGTCGCGCTTCCAAGGCTCTACTTCGCGGTGAAGAAAGAAGTTGGCTCCATAAGGGTTCACGTCGGTGTTAGGGATGGTGCGGGGCGGGCCGTGCGTAACGGAGCGCTTCGCGGCCAAGCCATCAGAGACAGCCTTGACCAGCAGGGCACTCAGGAACACGAACACCAAGGCCAGCGTGTAGAGCTTGAACCGCCAGTCTAACCGACCAGGGCGTCGGAATAAGGCCATAAGCTTCCTCTCAGCAACCCCTCAAAGTGCGGGCATTATAGGGTGGCAGGAAGAGGTTTGTCAATCATTCCACCGTGGCTATAATCAGCTTGAGCTATAGTGGCGGGGAGAAGAGGGCATGAAGATCATCACCACCCATGAGCGCACTGACATGGACGCCTTGGCGTCCATGTATGCTGCGACCCTTCTCCACCCTGACCATCAGGCTATCCTGCCCCAGAAGCTGAATCGCAACGTGCGCGATTTCATCGCCTTCTACAAAGACGAGATGCACTTCATGGAACGGTCGGAGGCTCCCCACCGACACATCACGGATGTGCTCCTGGTGGATACCCAGGCCATTGCCCCGCTGCGCGGGATGGACGCCCGCACCCGCATTCACATCATTGACCATCACCTCCTGGAAAAGCCGCTGGTGGAGCAGGTCACCTTTGAGAGCGAGCCTGTCGGGGCGACGACCACCCTGCTCACCGAAAAGATCCAGCAGCGGCAAATCCCGATCAGCAAGGTCGGCGCAAGCTTGCTGGTGATGGGCATCTATGAGGACACGGGCGCCCTCTCGTACCTGACCACGACGGCGCGAGATGCCCGCGCCGTATCCTGGCTCCTGGAACAGGGGGCGGAACTCGCCTTGGTGAGCGAGTTCCTGAATCGCCCCCTCTCCAATGGGCAGCGGGAGGCATTGGCCAAGCTCATCAGCGGCAGCACGATACATGCCATCCGCGGGCGTAGCATCTGCATCTCCACGATCGTCCTGGAGCAGTATGTGGATGAGCTCTCCTCCCTCATCCACCAGATCATGGACATGTACGAGCCAGATGCCTGCTTTATGCTCGCCCAACACGATCAGAGCATCCAGATCATCGCCCGCAGCACGATCAATACCATCAATGTGGCCGACCTTTTGCGCGAATTCGGTGGGGGCGGCCACAGCAAGGCCGCGGCGGCCCTGGTTAAAGGGACTGACCTGGACTACATCCGCACCAGGCTGCTCCAGGCTCTGGAGCAGGAGATCGAGCCTCCGACCCTGGTGCGCGAGATCATGTCCACCAACGTGCATACCTTGGATCTGAACATCTCGGTGCGCGACGCCGCGCAACTCATGCGCCGCTATGGCCACGAGGGTTTCCCCGTCGTGGAAGAGGAAAGGCTGGTGGGCATCCTCACCCGACGAGATGTGGACCGGGCGCTGCACCATCGCCTGGGGGATATGCCGGTGCGCAACTTTTTGCACACGGGGCCTGTGTACGTGCGCCCGCAAGACTCGGTGGACGAAGTGCAGCGGGTGATGATTGAGCAAGACCTCGGCCAGGTGCCGGTGGTGGAAGATGGGCGCTTTGTGGGCCTGGTCACGCGCACCGACGTGATCAAACTTTGGGCCACGCCCCTCCAGCCCTCGCGTGCTCAGGAGATTCGCCGGCTGATGGAAAAGGCCCTCCCTGAGGCCTTCCGCGAGCTGTTGATCAAGGCGCGCGACGTGGCCAACGACAAGGGCTATTCTCTCTACATCGTGGGGGGCTTTGTGCGCGACCTGCTCCTGGGTTCACCCACCCTCGACCTTGATCTGGTCGTTGAGGGGGATGCCATCCATTTGGCGCGCGAGCTGGCGGCCCAGATCGGTGGCCGCGTGCGCAGCCACTCGCGCTTCGGCACGGCCAAGGTGATCTTTGATGAAGAGCGCCCTCAGGGGCTTCCGCCCTCGTTGGACTTTGTCACCGCGCGCACCGAGTTCTATGAGCGGCCCACCGTGCTTCCCCAGGTGGAGCGCAGCTCCATCAAGCAGGACCTGTATCGGCGGGATTTCACCATCAATACTATGGCCATCTGTCTGGATCGTGATCGCTACGGGGAGCTATTGGATTACTACGGGGGCGAGCGCGACCTCAGAGAGGGCTGGATTCGTGTGCTGCACAACCTCAGCTTTGTGGAGGACCCCACGCGCATCCTGCGCGCCGTGCGCTTTGAGCAGCGCCTGGGATTCGCCATCGAGGAACGCACAGCGCAACTGATTGACGACGCCCTGGAGCTGCTTGACCATGTTACAGGAGAGCGGCTGCGCCACGAGCTTTACCTTCTGCTGAGCGAGGCTGAGCCGGAGCGCAGCCTGGAACGCCTGGAGCGCATGGGCGCGCTGGCTCACGTGCATCCTAACCTGCGCTACACCCGCGACATGTCCCCGCTCTTTGCCCGGCTGCGCGAGCGCGTCCACGCCTGGCCCACCGAGCACCAGGCCAAAACCGCCGGCCCAGCTTGCACGCCAACCACCGAAAGCGAGGAAGAGGAAGATAATGCCCCGGTTTTGAGCCTCTGCTACCTGGCGCTGCTCACCAGCGCCATGAGCCCAGGGGAGCTGGTCTCGTTCGTGACGCACCTGCGCACCTCGAACAGCGACGCCAACCTGCTCCATGAGGTCGTGCGCCTGCGAGAGTCCCTGAACGAGTTACGTGCTCCGGCGATGCTGCCCAGCGCCATTTACCGCCTTCTGCATCCCTTCTCCCGCGAGGCACGATTCGTGTTGACC
>Ga0315279_10010264_pt1 | contig 11032 bp, 13 predicted proteins | sample YL17G06_20_MG_FD_203694 | JGI IMG/M metagenome (GOLD analysis project Ga0315279, IMG submission 203694) | Sediment microbial communities from Yellowstone Lake, YNP, Wyoming, USA - YL17G06_20 | ecosystem: Environmental > Aquatic > Freshwater > Lake > Sediment | place: USA: Wyoming | collected...
TTCATTCGGCGCTGGGCTATCGCTCACCAAATGACTTTGAGGAGTTACTGCTTATTCAGGAGGTTAATGGCCTATCCCGCCAGACTCTCCTAACCTTATCTGTCTAGTCATAGGGGTGCAGTCCAAAGTATAGAACCAATCCTACGTCATTCTTTAATGAATCAGATCTACAATCAGAGTTATTTAAATTGTTGTTAAAAAGATATGATAAAGAAGAGGAGATTAAGAACATTTTTGTCTGGGGTACGAGAAGGAGCAGAACCACAAGAAAAGTATTCTCTAGAAGGCTTCATTCTGAGCTTTTGTTGCCAGAAGGAAGAATAGATCTAGCTGTCCTAGATTTAGACAACGTCAGGTTTGCAGTTAACTCAAAGGGCCGATATGGTCATATTCAACTCCAAAAAGGTAATCATATCTTCATTGAAATTAAGGCATCCAGAACAAATAGAAGTTGTATTTCTTCTAAGAACAGATGGTTCAAATCAATACTATCCGACATCAAGAAATTGAAGTATCACTCTCAAAAGTATGCTCATCATTGCTTTATAGCTTGCTTTGATTTCAGTAGCTTACTAGATGATGATTCAGTAACTTCTTTAAAGAAACAAACTAATAAAAACGTCGAACTGCTCTATTTTAGGGACGACAAGGAAAATAACTACTTCGCGGATGAAAATCAGGCAAAGATGTGGAAACATTCGTAGGGTGGGTTTCGCTACGCTACACCCATCTCATTGCCGGACACTATTCCCATGTCATTCTTCGTCCTCCAATGGCGGACGAAGAATCTCAGATACCTCCGACCACGTCTAGTCTCTTCAATGGGTAGGGCGGAGCCCGCCTAAGGCGGGTCGCCCAATTTGTCTCACTTGATTCCTATGGGACTGTAGCCTATAATTCCGATGGTTTAACAAAAGGTTCTGCAAGGGAGCACCAAGTCATATGCCCAATGAGTCAAACCTCGAAATGCTTGTGGCGAAAGGCGAAAGTCAGACACTTGAATTCAAGAGATCGCTAAGCCTACAACGCGAGGGGCTAGAGGGGTTATGCGCTATGGTCAACTCTGATACTGCTCATGGGAGGATCATCTTTGGAATAGCGCCCAACGGAGACATTTGTGGAATCGAACATGGAAACCTTGATAAAGCCCAGCGTTCCATATCACAGACAATTAGAGATAAATTCGACCCTCCGTTGATTGTGGAGATTAACATCGAAGAAATGACAGGCAGACAAGTACTAGTGGTGAGCGCAGACAGAGCCCGCAACATCCCTTACCACGAGTATGATGGAAGAGCTTGGATCAGAGAAGGTACAACGAATCGAAAATTAACCTTCGCCGAGAAAGATCAGCTCAGGAGAATGCGAAACCGTGATTTTCACCCTGGTCCTTGGAAATGCAACCAATGCGGTGGCCAAGTGGGCATTTGGAGGGCTTCATCTACACAGATGAGGGCCTAAAAAGAAGCTATCTATGTGAATGTGGCGGAGAATTCGAGCCCATCACATTCGCTGGAAGTAGCTAAACACCTTCATATTGGCAACCAACTAATAGGGTAGACGGAGCAAAGCGAAACCCACCTTTTTCATCGTTGAAGCATCCACTCCATGCTACCCGAAGCTAGCGAATGACACAAATATGTAGGGGCACGGCATGCCGTGCCCTAACAGGGTATTAAGCTTCTCCGCAACTTCGGCTTCTGTAAGCGGTGCTCTCATTCGCAATTCAATTGTGTTATCAGGATGCAGAATAAACGAATCTAAGAGAGTGTTGACTATCTCTCTCTTCTGTTTCTCTGTAAGAGGGTAGGCTACATCCCACCACGTTTCCACCGTACTCACTACTTTAGCAATTTGATTGACGATGGCATCCGTCACGCTAGATATGTTGTTGAGACTTTCCTGTGCCGCTGACAATTCCGACTCCCATCTTTCTTCGTCTTCTCGTATAGCCCTAAATTGAATATCGACTTCCTTATCAGAGCAAAACCCTTTTCTAACCACATGCAACACACGCTGGCGCTCAGTCTTGCATCGCTCTATCTCTTTGAGGGCTTTCTGAATATCAGCTTCAAGCTGCAGTTTCGCACCATCCATCTCCCCAATCAAAGCATCCAGCATGGGTTTTCTGAAATTATCCAACATTTCCTCTACGTCTCCCCAGATGCTTTTTTCACAACAATCCATGGGAATTCTCTTGGGGCTGAAGCAGCTGTGAATGTGCGGGTAAAGCGTTTGTCGGTGGCAGAACATGTATCGATGACCATTAACGGTGACACAGCCTAACGTGCCGCCACACACCCCGCACTTGCCCTTGTTTTGAAGCATGTAATATTTCTTCGCTCCACCACTATTGAATTTCCTGTTTCGCTTCAGCTTCTCTTGGATCCGATCGAACAAGTCTTCGGGAACAATGACTGGATAGGCAAAAGGTACTTGCTCCTCCGTCTTGACTTTCTTGCCTCTCTTGCGTGTGACCTTATTCCAGTATCCCTTCCCAACATAGGCAGTGTCTCGTAGCATGTGCGAAACATCAGGTAGTACCCAGGCCTTCCCTCGCTTTTTGGTAGGAATGCCAGATTTGTTGGCCCAACGAACCCAGGAGCTTGCTGTCTTGCCCTCATCAACCCACTTGAACAATCCTAGAACTACGTCAGCCTCCTGAGGGTTGACCTCCAATTTGCCAGTGTAGCTTGGTGATAAGCGGTCTGGGTTATACTGGTACCCATATTTTATGAAGCCACCATTCCACTTACCGAGCTTGCCAGCCCTGCCCATGCGACCAGCCTTCGTCCTCTGCTTGAATCCGTCAAGCTCCATCTCACCAATGGCAGCCCATATACCGATTGTACCCTTGTCGATAGGTTGCTTGACACCTCGAACATCAACACCTGTTTCGTCTAGGGCTTTCTTGAGTTTGGCCGCTGGAACGAGACCTCGATATAGGCGGTCTGGTCGCCAGCACAATATGATATCGAATTTATCCTTATGCACATCAGCAAGCATTTGATAATATTGTTGCCTATCTCTCTTGATGTCAGTACCACTTTCCTTGTCGATATATTCTGCAACAACTTCCAGCCCGTTATCCTGACAGTATTTTGTCATGTCCTCCAACTGGGTTTCGAGCGAGAACTTTTCACCCTGTGCTTGCTCATCTGTACTCACTCTTGCATAAATAGCCGCTTTTTTCATTTTCCTCCCTCCCCCATCATTCAATTTCTAGACCGTAAACTTCTTTCATGAACCTTACCAAATTACTTTTCCGTATTTTCACGTAGTTATTTCTGGGATTTCTCTCAAATGGTATTTCATGCCTCTTAATCCACGAGTAAACCGTATTTGGGTGACAGCCCGCAATTTTGGCTGCTTTGTGAGGGCTTAACCATTGTTCTGTTGGTCTTCGTCCTCTCGGCAATGCCATTAAAAACCTCCACATAATGACTATGTTCATATCATAACAACATTGTTGGTGGTTGTCAAGCGGATTTTGAAGAGTTTTTCCACAAAAACTAGGAATTCCTTGCCCTAGGTAATGCCCCAAGCATAGAATCCGTGTTCGGGGATTGCCAGGCGCCCCCAACTCACCCTTGTCAGCGCCCCTGTAATAAGAATCTGAGGTGTATCTGAGCTAAGGCATAGCTGATATCATCTAGGCCCCCATGAAGCACTACGGGCGGTGGTGGAGGGGTGGCGGTAAGTAGTGACTATGCCTTCAGTGCATGTTTGTTAGACAAATGACCTACGATTGGCAGCAGCCAGCGTTCCACATTTGCTCCACTCATTGGCTCGTGAGAGGGTGGGTCCTACAGTTCAATAATGGGGATAGGGACACCGTGAAGCACTACAGGCGCAAACTGAGACTTCTGATTTTGCTATCGGTTTAGTATCCAGACCTGCGCGTTAAGATTGGCCGCAATACTAACCCAGATTATATATGGAATGAGAAGTCCGCCCGCGATGGGCGACACACCAAAGAACAAAATGATGTTGGCTAGTATCGCTGCCCACAAAAGAAGAATCACAACCATTCCACCTAGAAGTGACTTAAATCCAAAGAAAATTACTGACCAAAGGACGTTCAGCACCAGTTGAACCCAGAATAAGATGAAAGCTGTAGTTACGCCTTCCTGACTTAATCCTTCACGCCAGACCAAGAAAACGGCTATGCCCATTAAAAGGTAAAGAGTGATCCAGACTGGTCCGAAGGCAGAGTTAGGAGGAGTAAAGGCTGGTTTCTTTAAGCCCGCATACCAGGTCGGGATTGCGGATGTCGTGAAAATTGCACCAATGCCACCCGCACCCTCGCAGACTACTATACTCACTATCAGCTTAACTATATCTATCCCACTCAAACAATTTAACTCCGTTGATCCTTGCCTATTATAGTAATCTCCTTTTCTCTCAAGATTATCCGGTTCACACACAGTTTGTCAAACAATTCATCGAAATATTTACCTCGGTCCCTGCCACCCCAAGCCATATATCAGACCAGAGTGTGCTGGATACAATACACCCCTGGTCTTCAGCTTCAACTTGGCGGTTAATGGCAGGTTTAGGACAGCATGAAGCGCTACAGGGCAGCGGTGGGGGTAGCGGGTAGGTGACATTAAGTGGATTCGCAGAAGTTTAGCAAAAATGAAAAAGCCCTTTAAGCATTTTAGGCTTAAGGGGCTTTTCACGTTCAGAAACTGGTCCCCCTGGGGCGACTCGAACGCCCGATACGCGGTTTAGGAATCTGCTCGAGTGACCTGACCCCCTAAAACGAGTCCAGTCTTAATGTTAGACTGGAGATTAAGAAAGGGGGTTGGCATGGCCAGAAGGTCATTTGCACCAGAACGGATCATCAACAAGCTGCGTGAAGCCGAGGTACTGCTGAGCCAGGGTTCCACCGTAGCTGAGGCCAGCCGCAAGATTGGCGTCACGGAGCAGACCTACTATCGCTGGCGCAAAGAATACGGTGGCATGCGCCTTGAGCAAGCTAAGCGACTGAAGGAACTGGAAAAGGAGAATTCGCGTCTTAAGAGGTTGGTGGCCGACCTCTCACTTGACAATGCCATTCTCAAGGAAGCCGCCCGGGGAAACTTATAAGCCCGTCCAGGAGACGCCAGGTGATCACCCGTATTTGCCAGTTGCTTAACATCTCTGAGAGACGGGCCTGCAGAGTGCTGGGACAGCCCAGGGCTACTCAGCGGCGTCTTCCCAGGATGGGTGCCGAGGAAGACCGACTAACCACACGCATCATAGAGCTGGCCACCAAGTACGGCAGGTATGGATACCGCCGCATTACTGCCCTGCTACGCCAGGAGAGTTGGAGGGTCAACCACAAGAGGGTGGAGAGGATATGGAGACGAGAAGGGCTCAAAGTGCCCAAGAAACAGCCAAAACGGGGAAGGTTGTGGCTCAACGACGGTTCGTGCATCAGGCTGAGGCCTGAGTACAAGGACCATGTCTGGAGCTACGACTTCGTGATGGCCAGGACATCTGATGGCAGGGCCTTCAGGATACTGACCATACTGGATGAATTCACCAGGGAGTGTCTGGCCACGCTCGTCAGTCGCCGCATAACATCACAGGATGTCATCGACCAGTTGTTTCAACTCTTCGTGCTTAGGGGCATCCCGGAGCACATACGCTCTGACAACGGCCCCGAATTCACGGCCAAGGAGATACGTAAATGGCTTGCCAGGATGGGAGTTAGAACCCTTTTCATCGAACGCGGCAGCCCCTGGGAGAATGGTTACATAGAGTCGTTTAACGGGAAACTGAGGGATGAATTGCTTGATCGCGAGGTATTCACTACACTCGCCGAGGCCAGAGTGTTGATAGAGCAATGGCGCAGGGAATATAATGAGTTCCGACCCCACAGTGCGCTCCGCTACCGGCCACCCGCGCCTGAGGCTATCCTAGTGCCGGGACTAACTTAACAAGTGGTATCGTCTATGGGGGCAGGCCCACTGCTGACCAAGGGGGAGCAAACCCGTCAGGACAAGCTATAGCAATTTCTAATTCTGGCGGGGGGATTTTGAACTGGGCAGTCAGCGGCGATGCTCATTGGCTTAACCTTAGCCCAGCTAGCGGTAATTCCACTGGTCAATGGGATGATGTGACCGTATCGGTGGACTGTTCTGGTATGGTCGCTGGCAGCTATACCGCCAGCATCACCATCTCGGCTACTGGAGCCACTAATACGCCTCAGACAGTACCAGTAAGCCTGACCATAAATCAACCGCCTTCAATAATAGCATGCAGCCCTATGAGCTTTAGTTTCACAGCCACTCAAGGGTCATCCTATGTACCAGACCAGACCCTGGGGATATGGAACTCTGGCGGTGGAACACTAAACTGGTCTGTCGCCGACAATGCCAACTGGCTTTACCTAAGCCCGACCAGTGGTAGCTCTACAGGTGGGGTGAGCAGTGTAACATTATCAATAATCACCTCTTATGTGGTCGCTGGCAGCTATACCGCAAGTATCACCATCTGGGATACTAAAGCCACTAATACGCCTCAAATCATCCCAGTCAGCCTTACTGTAAATTCAGCTCCATCAACCATAGGATATAGTCCATCGAGCTTTAGCTTCATAGTTACCCAAGGGTCAAATCCAGCAAGCCAGAACCTGGAGATATGGAACTCTGGCGGCGGAACATTAAGCTGGTCTGTCAGTGATAGTGCCACTTGGCTTAGCGTATATCCAAGCAGCGGTATCTCCACAGGGGTCACTAACAATGTCACAGTATCGGCAAATACCTATGAAATGAGTGCTGGCACATATAGTGCGAGCATCACCATCTCGGCTTCTGGAGCTACAAATACCCCTCAAACAATACCAGTAAGCCTTGAAATAAATCAATCTGTCCATAACTATGGTCCATATGTCATAGACATCGGAACAAGCCAAGGCAACAGGTATATATCTTTAACATCTGGACAGAGGGTTGAGTTTAGTTTCACCGTTAGTGGCTCTTTAGTTTGGTTTAAGGTACTCGACCCCAATGGTAACATAATGGTCACTGGTGCTGGAGGTCAAAAGGTTAGCGATGGTGCGGGCAGTTTCACTGCTTCAGCATCAGGCTCGTACGCCATCCAGTTCATATCCTCGGGGATACTAACCCCTTCATTAATTACGCTCTACTACACCATTTACGGATGAGGTGAGCAAAATTCGGTTTTTGTAGGCGCACATAAACATGGTTTCCGCAGCAGCCCGAAGTCCCAGAATCTGATTCTGGGACTTCGGGCAAAACCTAAGCACTTTCGGAGCGTCACCCTAGTTGCAGGATACTGAAGCTATTTTGCCATCCCTCTTCTTAGAGCGTTAGGCAGACAACATTGATGTCACGGCTTCAGATGGTTCTTTAACCTACGGTAGCTTCAGAGGTCACCAAGTCAAGAAGATAGGCATTTCATCATACCCATGACCTATGATACCACCTGCATCAGTTGAAGCCTGAGGCTTGCCCAACAGCAACAGTGCTGTGAGCAAGCGGCATGCCGAAGCATACCCCCTTGCTCGGCGCTCAGGTCGTCAGCCGTAAGACGTTGCCCTATCCTCCGAGCAAGCCTCAAACCTCAACCATTGGTATGCCGAAGACACCCCTCTATGCGATAAAGCCGTGATTTGCGGAGCGAGCGGAGCAAATCTCAGACATACTGACTCTTAATCCTCTTCTTTCCCCTCACGCTCAAATTCTATGCCTGCGTCAGCGCAAAGGGCTTCACCCAAAAGCCGCCATGTAGCCTCTGCGACAGTCAGTCCGTGTTTCCTAGCATAGGCCTTGACCAAGGCATGGGTCAGTCGATTCACACTAAGGGTTGTTCTTTCCCCCTCTTTTAATACGCGTTTTAGCTTCAACCTGTGCTCTCCTTCAAACCTGATGTATGCACTTCTGTATATTCAATTCAGATTGAACGTTATTTGAACTGTTCTTTCACCAAATTCTGCAATAGAATGGTCGACTTGTCACAAATTTTTTGAATTTCCCCCGAAGCAGAGCCAGGCGCCTGGCTCAACCCGGGGGCTCGAGGAAACTAGTCCTCCTCAGATTCATCTTGCTCAGCGATTTCCTCAGCCTTTGAAGTCAGTTCGCTCACTAACTTGCGGCTGACCTTGACTTCGCTGGGAAGCACGCCGAGGTCGCGTAGACTATCCAATAAGTCTCGCAGCGTTGGCATCTTAACTCACCTCCTCTCCTCATTTTCTTGCAGACTCAGCGGCACGTGGTTGCTGTTTTAGCCACTGAGCTAAGCAATCCCAGTTGCAGAAACTGTAGAACTTCGGGTGGTCTTGCCTGAACTCTTTGACAACTAACCACCCAACTGACTCGTATCTGCTCTCAAGATTACAGTTGTCGCAGTGCCATACTATCAACCTTGGCATAGTCGCCTCCTATTGTTATTGATGTAATTCACAATCCAAACAACTCCAACAATTACAACAAATACATAATTACAACAATTACACAACTTTGAACTCACAAGTATCATACTCGTAGAAAAGCTCAACAGGTTCCAAATCCCTGGTAGCTTCTCGATGCTTGGCAAAATAGAGGGTCAAATGCCTATCCTTTAATTGAGCAGCAACGTTCTTACCCCTGAGTTCACTTCTCTCGAGCAGAACAGCGAAAGCAGCATCTTCAACATAGTCCGCCGCACCCTTGAGTTCAAAAAGGTCACCTGGTTCAATCTTCACTCTAGTGTCACGCTTCCTAATCTGCATAGAAAGAATAGCGGTTTTACCATCCTGATGCAGGGTCTTAGTCAGGGTCTTGGTAAAATCGGCCACTCTGTCGGGTTGAGTATAGTTAGCACCCACCATCCATTTGATTGGGTCCAATAGGACAATGTCAAAAGGTTCTATCATTTTTTTGAACTTATCTACATTCCCTTTTTCCAATAGAACGAATGGCTCGACCCGCTCAATCTGGAGCCAATCTTTCTCGGGGAAACCTGTCCTTATCATGATTCGCAAGCACCTCTCCTTGAGGTTTTCCTCGCCGCCTTCAAATGCCCTATAGAGAACCTTGCGCTTCTGTACTTGTAACTTGAAGAACGGCTCTCCTTTGCCTAGCCAGAACGCCAAATTCAACATCATATTAGTCTTGCCCAAACCAGTGCGGCCAGCGATTATGCCGTAGCTGCTATCCGTGCTAAACAATTGGTTTATTATGTAGTTCTTTTTATCTTGTTGACTCGTTACAAACTCCAAAATGTCTTGGGGCATTCTTTTTCTCCTTTCTTGGCATCATGCCTTTTATATCTATCAACGTTAGTGCTCAAATGCTATTGCATAGCTCACCTCCAAATCTTTGCAGTCTTGTACATCTGCACAAATCCTATTTAGTCAAACCTAGAATCCCTTTCATTTCCTCATGCGCTCGCTTCATGCTGGACTGTATATAGTGCTCAGCAGCGTCCAAGCCTTCCCAACCTAGGATGTATGCCAAGCTGGGAGCGCTTATCCCTTGCTCTGCTAGCCTCGTCGCAAAACTAGCCCTCAAGGCATGCGGATAGCATTTTTTCTTTAAGCCGCTGCGCTCCCTGACTCTCTCAAATCGCTGCTCGAGGGCTTGCCGACTTCTATTGACCCCTTCTCCTAGCTGTCTTAGGTAGGGCTCGATTTCTGGGACAATGAGTAGGCTTCGTATACCAGCATCTGTTTTGGGAGTCCATATACCATTGCGCCACTTCCTGCATTCGTAGCATTCGCAGATTTGTTTGCTTGGCAGTTCGATGGTATATTTGTCCCACAGAAGCCATGTGTTGCGCAGGTGCTGAACTTCGCCTATTCTGAGGCCAGCGAAGAGGGGAAGACGGATGACCAGGTTGTCAAGTAAGTCATGACAACCAGACAGCAACAATGCGGCTTCCTGGGGATTGAGTGCGTCTTGCTTCGCGGACCTTAGATGCTTAGACACGGTGCCCCCCTCTTATTTTTATGAGACACCGTGTCTTTTGTGGCTAGCCTAATGATGCGGGGGAAATATAGTTCTTTATATACCCTCTTGGGGCATGATATGCCGTGCCCCTACATTCAATTCCAGAATCAGCTCCGACCCTGTCTACCAGCCTGTCCACCCTTGTCCAGGGGACTATTCCTGATACTCGGCAGGCGTCACAGTCATCTCCAACCTTGTGGTGAAGTTCCGCAGCACCACCATGTCCAGTTTCTTGCCGATAACATCCCCGGTCAGCATGTGGTGTATGTCGTCCACGCCGGCCACGGGCTCCTGTCCCAGCGAGATGATGATGTCGCCCTCCCTCAAGCCCGCAGCCTGGGCCGGGCTGTTGGGCGCCACGCTCATCACCTGCACGCCTGACTCGTTCTTCAGCAGGTAATACCGCACCACCCGCACCGGCAGCGGCACCATCTGTCCCGAGATGCCCAGATAGCCCCGGGTGACCTTGCCCTCCCTGATAAGCACGCTCACCACCCAGCGCAGCGTGTTCACCGGTATCGAGAAGCAGATACCCTGCGCGAACTGGATAATCGCCGTATTGATGCCCACCACCAGGCCACGCGAGTCCACCAGCGGCCCGCCGCTGTTGCCCGGGTTGAGCGCAGCGTCCGTCTGTATCATGTTCTCGATGAGCCTGCCGCTGCGGCTGCGCAGGGAGCGTCCCAGTGCGCTCACCACCCCTGCGGTGACCGTGCTCTGGAAACCCAGCGGATTGCCGATGGCGATGACCAACTGCCCCACCTTCAGCTTGCTCGAATCGCCCAGTTGCGCAATGGGCAGGCCCGAGCCGGTAACCCTCACCAGGGCCAGGTCCGTAGCCGAGTCCTGGCCCACCAGGTGAGCGCTGTAATCGCTGCCGTCCGCCAAGCTCACCTCTATCTCGCCCGCCCCTTCCACGACGTGGCTATTGGTCACCACATAACCATCGGGAGCTATGATCACCCCGGATGCGCTGCCTTCCCCCTCGTTGGGCCATCTCCGGGGTCGGTCAGAGGCTTTCTTCCTCACCCGTATGCTGACCACCGCAGGGCCGACCTTGGCCACCACGTTTGTCACCGCTTTGGAATAGG
>Ga0315279_10010266_pt1 | contig 11032 bp, 11 predicted proteins | sample YL17G06_20_MG_FD_203694 | JGI IMG/M metagenome (GOLD analysis project Ga0315279, IMG submission 203694) | Sediment microbial communities from Yellowstone Lake, YNP, Wyoming, USA - YL17G06_20 | ecosystem: Environmental > Aquatic > Freshwater > Lake > Sediment | place: USA: Wyoming | collected...
AACCAGACGCCGCAATACGACGGGCTGTTTGGCTTCGACAACCGTGTGCGCCCGGTCTACTTCACCTTCAAGCTCCTCTCCCGCCTGACGGGCGAGCGGCTGCGCCTCGTTTCCGCCCACCGCTCGGTCCACGGCATGGCGACCCACGACGAGAAGCTCGGGCAGTATAACCTGCTGGTCTGGAACTTCGCCGAATCGCCGGCCGAGGTGGATCTGACTTTGGCGGAGATGCCGGGCGACCTGGTTGCCCATCCGATCGTGCTGGACGCCGCGGCGCCGGGCAACGACGAGAACGTGCGCCTGCGGCCGGAGTCGCCAATCGAGCTGAATCGCAGCGGAGGAACCTTGCGCGTCAAACTGGAGCCATACGGCGTGAGGTTTTGGTCCTTCAAGCCGCGCTAGCGTAGCACAGGAGGACAGGCATTCCTGCCTGCCGAAAGGACGGGCGTCATGGGCGATAACCCGGATTATCCGCCGCCGCTAAAGCGGCTCTTCGAGCTGGATCAGCCTCGCCTGCGGTGGCCGGCCGATCGCTTGGATTATGTTAGCCAACTGGGGATCGGCCCGGAGCACACTGCCGGGCTGGTCGAGATTGTCCTTGGGTGGCCCGAGGGTCTCGACGAACCGGAGAGCGTCGAAGGCTGGGCCGCGCCCCACGCGTGGCGCGCGCTGGCACAGTTGCAGGCGGTTGAGGCGGTCGAGCCGCTCTTGAGCATAATGGACCGGTTGGACGAGGCCCGCGACGATTGGTACCTGGCGGAGTTTCCTCACGTCTTTGCCATGATCGGGCCGGCGGCTATCCCGGCACTGGCCGCCTACCTTGCCGACACGTCGAACCACAACTTTCCCCGAAGCGTTGCGGCAACCGGCCTGAAGGAAATCGGCCGAAGGCATCCCGACGCGATGCCTCAAGTGATGTCGATTCTCAACGGGCAGTTCGCCCGGTTTGCGGACAGCGACGAGGAGTTCAACGCCCTGCTGCTCTGCGATCTCATGGATCTCAAGGCGGTGGACTCGGCCGGGATGATCGAGCGGGCCTACGCGGCGGGGAAGGTGGATGAGTTCATGGTCTGTTGGGAAGACGTGGAGCGGAGCCTGGGCGTCTCGGGAACCGGCTTGATCCCGGATCGCGCGCCGCCGCGTCCCGAGCGGTCTCCCCCGCCCATGCCGTCCGATTCGCAGTCCGAGTGGAGACTGACGCCCGAAGAGCGGCAGCGGGAGAAGCAGAAGGAGAAGCAGGCCAAGGCCAAGCGAAAGCAGCAGGAGACGGCGCGGAAGCGGAACCGGAAGCGACGTTGACGCCCCGCGTCGCGACGCACTCTCACCCGATGTAGAATAGCACCCATGAAAACCAGCCTCACCGATCCGATCGACAGGCACCAGTTCCTCAAGATCCTGGCGGGCGGGGCGCTCGGCGCGGCATTTCCGCGATGGTCCCTTGCCCAGGCCCCCGCCCCGCAGACTCACACCTACAAGGTCGCCGGAGGTCACGAAATCAAGGCCGACGTGTACGGAGCAGCCGCAGGCGCGCGGAAACCGGCCCTCGTGTGGATCCACGGCGGCGCCCTGATCATGGGCTCGCGCAAGCCTCTCGGGACCCCCTTTCCGTCTAACTTGCTGGGACTGGGGTACGTCGTCGTATCGATCGACTACCGGCTAGCGCCGGAAACCAAGCTCCCGGCCATCGTCGAGGACTTGCAGGACGCCTGGCGATGGGTGCGCCGGCAAGGGAGCAAGCAGTTGGGCATCGATCCGGACCGGATCGCGACGGCCGGCGGCTCGGCCGGCGGCTACCTGACCTTGATGACGGGGTCCTGCCTGGATCCCCGCCCGCGAGCCCTCGTGTCTTACTTCGGCTACGGCGACATTACCACTCGCTGGTATTCCGAGCCTGACGAGTTCTATCGCCGGCAGCCGCTGGTTTCCAAGGAAGAGGCTGACCGGTCGGTGGGGACCTCGGTCCTCTCGGAGCCCCCGGCGCAAAGCCGGCGCGGACGGTTCTACCTGTATTGCCGCCAGAACGGGATCTGGCCCAACGAAGTGGCGGGGCACGACCCGCACACCGAGCCGAAATGGTTCGACCCCTATTGCCCGATCCGCAACGTGTCGGCCGAGTATCCGCCGACGCTCTTGATTCACGGGACCGAAGACACCGACGTTCCCTACTCGGAATCCAAGAATATGGCTGCCCGGCTCGCACAGGCCGGAGTGCGGCACGAGCTTGTGACCGTCGCCGGCGCTGGTCACGGGCTCTCGGGAGCCAAGCCGGACAAAGTGGCTCAGATCGCCCAGCGGGTCGTGGAGTTCGTCAAGGCCCACACGAGTTGACCGGCGGGCGGCACGCTTGGTGCGGCGCCTCGGCGAAACCGATCCCGGCCAGGATGACGCTGTGTTGATGAGGAGGATGCGATGAACAGTGCGCAGGCGAGTCGAAGGAGTTTTCTGAAGCGTTCAATGGCCGGAGGACTGGCGATTGCCCTGCCCAGCCTGGCAATCGGCGGCCAGGCCCGGTCCAAGGCGTCCGGGCCAAACGCCGAGGTCCGCATCGGCGTGGTGGGGCTCGGCGGAATCGACATCCCCGGCGGCGTGGGCGGACGCGGCCGCCAGCTCATCGCCCGGCTCCGCCAGATCCCGGGCGTCCGCGTCGTCGCCCTGTGCGACGTGGATCAGGAGGTCCTGGACCACGAACTCCAGCCGCTGAAGGACCGGGGCGAGCAGGTCGCCGCCTACCGGGACGTGCGCAAGCTGCTGGACGACAAGACCATCGACGCGGTGGCCGTCTCCACCCCCAACCACTGGCACGCCCTGGCAACGGTCTGGGCATGTCGCGCAGGCAAGGACGTCTACGTCGAGAAGCCCTTCTCGTACAACATCTGGGAAGGCCGTCAAATGGTCGCCGCGGCCCGGAAATACGGGCGAATGGTCCAGGTGGGCACGCAGAGCCGCTCCAGCGAGGTCCTTCGCGAAGCCATCGCGTATTTGCGGAGCGGCCAGCTCGGTCCGATCCGCTGCGCCCATGCCCTCGTTTACCGGGCGCGGGAAGGGATGGGCAAGGTTAGCGGCCCGACGCCGGTGCCCCCGACGGTGGATTACGACCTCTGGTGCGGCCCCGCCCCCAAGGCCCCGCTCTTGCGCAAGCAGTTGCACTACGAGTGGCACTGGTTCTGGTCCACCGGCAACGGCGAGATCGGCAACAACGGGGCCCACGTCATCGACGTGTGCCGGTGGGCGCTGGGACAGGAAAAGCCGCCCGCTCGGGCCGTAAGCGTCGGGGGCCGGTTCGGTTTCAACGACGACGGCGAGACCCCCAACACCCAGATCGCGTTTTGGGACTACCGGCCGGCCCCGCTCGTCTGCGAGGTCCGCAACCTCCGCGCGACCAAGGGTGCAGGCGCCATGGGCAAATTCCGCAACACCGACCGCGGCGTGGTGATCGAGTGCGAAGGCGGCTACTTTGCCGGCGACCCTGCGAGCGGAGCGGTATTCGACAACCAGGGCCGGAAGATCAAGGACATCCTGGACGGGCGCAAGCCCAGGGACCCGGAGGCTGCCCACCTGGCCAACTTCCTGGCGGCCGTCCACAGCCGCAGGGCCGCCGACCTGAATGCCGAGGCCCGGGAGGGCCACGTCTCCGCCGCCTGCTCCCATATCGCGAACGTCTCCCACCGGCTCGGCAGGTCGTCTCCTCCCGAGGCGATTCTCGAGGCGAACCGGGCCACCCGGGAGCTGGCGGATGCGCTGGAGCGATGCCGCGAGTATCTGCGGCAAAACGGCGTTGACCTCGGCGCCACGCAGGCCGTCGCCGGACCGTGGCTCGAATTCGATCCCGATCGAGAGCGGTTTGTGGGCGAGTTTGCGGACCGGGCCAACGAGCTGTCCCGGCGCGACTACCGCGAGCCGTTCGTCGTGCCCGAGGTCTCGTGAGCGCGGCAGTAGGCTCTTGCGGGGCATTACGGATCACGCGAGGTAACCATGACAAGATCCATCCCGTCCCTCTTCGCCACCAACCACGGATCCCGGGCATATTTGGCTTGCGCGCTGGGACTGGCGCTTGGGCTGGCCCTCACCGGCCGCGTCGGGGCCGACGACCGCTCGGCCTTCGTCCGCGTCAGTCCGCGCGACCCGCGGTACTTCGAGCTTTCCGACGGGCAGCCTTACATTCCGATCGGATTGAACATGATCGGCCCGCCGGCAAGCGGACTGGCCGGCATGGAGACCTGGTTCCAGAAGCTCTCGGCCAACGGCGGGAACTTCGTGCGGATCTGGCTCTCCAACCCGTTCTTCGACGTCGAGCACGGGCGGAGCGGCGAGTTCGACCCCGAGCGGGCCAAGCGGATCGACGCCCTCCTGGCCCTGGCCCGCAAGTACGGCATCCGCCTGAAGCTCTGCACCGAGCACTTCCGGCACCTGGGCGAAGGGACGCAGCAGTGGGCGGCCAAGCCCCAGCACCTGGTGGCCAACGGCGGCCCGGCCAAGGATACCGCCGACTTCTTCAACGGCGAGGCCGGACGCCGCCAGTACGAGAGAAAGCTCGCCTGGTACGCCGGCCGCTATGCCGACGACCCGATCATTTTCGGCTGGGAACTCTGGAACGAAATGGACGCCGTCCGGGCCAACGTCTGGCGCCCCTGGTCGGCGGAAATGCTCCCCGAGCTGCACCGGCTCTTCCCGCGCAACCTCGCGATGCAGAGCCTCGGCAGCTACGACAACGAGCGGAAGCGGGCGAGTTATCGGGCGTTGTGCGAGCTGCCGGGCAACGACGTGCTCCAGGTCCACCGCTATCTGGACCTCGGGGCTTCGTGGAAGGTCTGCCACGGCCCGGTCGCCATCTTCGCCGCCGAGGCGGTCCGCGACCTGCGGTCGCTGGGCATACGCAAGCCGGTCCTCCTGGCCGAGAGCGGCGCGGTGGAGCGGGGCCACAGCGGGCCCTTCAAGCTCTACGCCAAGGACCGCGACGGCATCCTACTGCACGACGTGCTGTTCGCCCCGTTCTTTGCCGGGGCGGCCGGGCCGGGGCATATTTGGCACTGGGATGTCTACGTTGCCCGCAACGACCTGTGGCGGCACTTCGGACGCTTCGCCGCGGCCGTCAAGGACCTCGATCCACCGGCCGAGGCCTTTGAGCCCTTCGAGCTGCCCCATACGCGGCTCTTCATCCTCGGCCTCAAAGGCCGGCGCACGAGCCTCCTCTGGTGCCGCGACCGGGAGAACACCTGGCAGACGGAGTTGGCCGAGGGCAAGGAGCCGGACCTGCTGCGCGGAATCCGCCTCGATCTCGGCCCTGCCGGTGTGCCCCTCAAGGATCGCACGATCAAGACCTACGACCCGTGGTCGGACACGTGGAAGACAACCGCCGCGCAAGGCGCCGCGCTCCTGCTCCCCGATTTCAAGCGGTCGCTGGTCATCCGCGTCGAGTCGCCCCGCTGAGCGCTTGTAGTCCTCCACGCCGGGGACTCGCCGTAGCGGCCGTCTTCAAGTCCCATCGCCTCGACAAGCCGGCGGCGTCAGCCGAGGCGGCGTCGCATTTCCTTGCTGGAAATGCCGCCCTCGGCGCGGACTCGCGCACGCGAGCGCTCGATCAGCTCGATAAACTGGCGATTGGTGCTCAGCGAGACCGTTTCCAGATCCGCGTTCTCGATCGGCACCAGCGCGGCAACAGGCTGTCCCTGACTGGTCACGATGACTGGCCCGCTTCCGATTCCCTCAGCGTACTCGGCCAAGGTCGCGGTCGCGTCTGCTTTCTCGACGACCTTCATAACTCAATCTCCTTGCCGCCAATCAGGACGCGGTTGCGATCCTTGATGCCAACCGCGAGAATCGTCACGCGGTTCTTTGGTTCCTCCTCAATATCATAGTATACACGAAGATCGCCGATGCGAAGCTCCCAAGGCGCGATCGGATTGGGACGCATGGGTTTGCGGTTTCGCGTCTCGACCGTTGGCTCGTGTGCGAGTTGCTCATCGACTTCATCCAACACGGTCGCCCGCTGACGAGCAGTCAGGGCTCGCAGGTGCTCCTCCGCGTCCGGGGAGTACTCAATTCGGTAGGCCAACTGTGTGGCAACCTCCCCGGGGACGTCCAGATCTCTCTGCCCGGGCGGCCTCGATTTCTCGCTCCACTTCCCCCTCCGTTAGGGCCCTAGCGGGAAGACCAGCGAGGCGATCCGCCGCGGAGAAGAACTGCTCCACGCGGCCCCGCCGCAGCTCCGCCTGGATCAACGCCTGCAACGTCTCGGGAGTCAACAGTCCCCGAGCTTCCGCCTCGCGTGCCAGCGGACCCGGCAAGCTGACCGTGACTTCGACTTGCACCGTGCCTTCTTCTGCCATGGCCTTGACTGCGCCTCAACGGCGTTTCCGGAACCCCATATTGATGTACCCACCGCTCTCTACTATCCTTTCCACAGCGAAACCACCTGTCAAGGGGACTTCTTCAAGCCGGCAGTCAATAGAGGAAAATGGGCGGTGCCGAAGGGGGCGCGAGCCGGTTCGGGCCCGTCGTGCGGTTTACATAAGCCCGCTAGGGGAAGAAGGGAGATTGCCATGCGGATTAAGAAGTGTCTTGCGATCGTGGCGGCGGCACTTTGGTGCGTCTCGGCCTACGGCCAGGAAACCATCGTCGTTCGCCCGCAGGAGATCGACGACGTGCTGGTCAACCCCGGCATCGGCTTCATGACCTTCCAACGGTTCAACGGCGACAAGCTGAACCAGGACAAGAAGTGGACCGAGGGCTACCCGATCGTCTATCAGCCCTTTAGCGGGAGCCTGGAGAATGAGAACCATCCGATGACTTCGCTGGCCTACTTCCGCGTCTATTGGAAGTTCCTGGAGCCGGCCAGGGGCCAATACCGCTTCGACTTGATCGACGCCGCGCTGAAGACCGCCGGCCAGCGCAACCAGACGCTGCTCTTGCGCTTCGCCCCCTACGGCACCGGCGCGGACAACGACGTGCCCGACTGGTATCGCGCCATGGTCGGCCCGGAGAAAGAGGGGAAGAAGAAGCTGCCGGTCGGCAAGTGGCGGACCGATCCGGAAGACCCGCGCTACGTCGAGCATTTCGGCGGCATGGTCCGGGCGATGGGCAAGCGCTACGACGGCCATCCGCTCCTGGAGAGCGTCGATCTGGCCATCGTCGGGGCGTGGGGCGAAGGGGCCGGATCCGAGCAGCTCACCCGGAAGACCCGCGAGGCCCTGGTCGATTGCTACCTCGACGCATTCAAGAAGACCGACCTCATCATGCTCCTGACCGACGAGAAGACGAACAAGTACGGGCTATCGAAGCGAAACGTCGGCTGGCGCGTCGATTGCCTGGGCGATATGGGCGGGTTCAGCAAGACCTGGTGCCACATGTGCGATTACTATCCGCAGGCCATCATCAACTTCGGCATGAAAGACGCCTGGCAAAAAGCCCCGGTGAGCCTGGAGGTCTGCTGGGTGATGCAGCACTGGAAGGACATGGGCTGGGACGTGGATTACATCATCGACCAGTCGCTCAAGTGGCACATCTCGTCGTTCAACGGCAAGTCGTCGGCGGTGCCCAAGGAGTGGCAGCCGCAGGTCAACCGGTGGCTCAAGCGCATGGGCTATCGGTTGGTGCTCCGCAAGTTCACCTGCCGGGGGACGGTCAAACCGGGCTCGGACCTCGGGTTTACGTCGTGGTGGGAAAACAAAGGGGTCGCGCCCTGCTATCACCCGTTCCGGCTGGCCCTGCGCCTGAAGAGCCCCGACCGCAGCATCATCCTTCCCACCGGCGCGGACATCCGCACGTGGCTGCCGGGCGACAGCCTGTACGACGGGGCCGTGACCATTCCCGCGGACGCGCCGCCGGGCCTGTACGAGCTTCAGCTCGGCATCCTCGACGTGAAGACCGACCGGCCGCGAGTGAAGCTGGCGATCGCGGGCGTCGATGCCGAGGGGTGGTACAAGCTGGGGACGCTGCGGGTGGAGAAGTAGGCAGTAGGCGGCAGGCAGTAGGCAGTAGGCAGTTGCGAGTGGGTGGAGGGCCGCTATTCACTGTTCAAGCTCTGCCCCCGTCCTTTGCAGCACTTCATAGGGAACCTTGCGTTCCGCGAACCCGGCCTTCAGTCGGTCAATGAGCAACGTGTTGTCGGGTGCAGGGTTCGCAACGATTTGAATGGGAGTCTGGCGGGAAAGCGAGCCCATCCGTCGAGAGAAGGTGACCTCCACACTCACACGATCCACGAGAGAATCGCCATACGACGGCGTTGGGAATCGGGACAAGTCGCGGTCCGTGGGCGACGGGGCTGAGAGGATGATCTTGCAGGAATAGGACTGTCTCCAGTAGTCGTACAAATGGGATTCCTCGTAGGTGACTCGCCCACCAAGAAAGGGGGCATCTACGGGCAGGTTTCTGAGAAACTCTGCCAAGCTCGGGTTGTCTCTCGCGTCGTGAACCCATGCCTCCTCCACGTCTCGTCGGATGTCCACAATGGCCCGCCCCACTACGGCATCGATGATGAGCCTCTTTCCTGCGAAGTCGGCGCGCGCACGGACTTCACATATCACCAGAGCACCCACTGAAACGACCAGAACACACAGGGTGCAAACGAGAGCCGCTCGGAGAGTGATCGGCGACGCCGGCTTCTTCATGACCAGCCCCATCTGTGCAACTCGGTTATGGTTGCCTGATGATACCGCGCTGGGCTGGCCTATGTCCAGTTCTCTGAGGCCAGCCATGGCCCGGCGAAAACGCCCAAAGACCGACTCTTCGTTCCCAGCCGCAATAAGGTATGCTTTAATATGGCCCTGGGATCGGTGCTGCAAACGGCGCTTTCGGGCATGGCCGCGGCCGAAACGGTCGTCGCCGTGGTCGCCAACAACATGGCCAACGCCCGGACGCAGGGATACAAGGCCTCATCGCCCGTGCTGGTCGCCCAGCAGCCGCAGACCCAAAGCCCGGGTGCGGCGCCCGACGGCGCTAGCGGCGGCACTAACCCGGTCCAGGTGGGCTCGGGCGTCGCCGTGGCCGGCACCTCCACCGACTTTTCGCAAGGCGCGATCGCCATCGGCGGAATCTCCGGCGGGATAGCCATCGAGGGCGAGGGCCTGTTCATTCTCGAAGGGCCTCGCGGCCAGCGCTTCTACACCCGCGACGGATCGTTCCACCTCAACGCCGACCGCGAGCTGGTCACGGCCGAGGGCTACCGCGTCCTCGGGTTTGCCGCCGACGAGAACTTCCGAATCCAGACCGGGCGTCTGAGTCCGCTGCGGATTCCGCTGGGCAGAACCGTGCGAGCGCCGTCGGGCGGGACTGCCACGCTTACGGGCTTCCGCATCACCAGCGACGGCCGGGTCCAGGGAGTCTGGACCGACGGCAGGCCCCGCGACCTGGGGCGGATCCGGTTGGCGCGGTTCGCCAATCCGTCGGGACTGGCAAAGCAAGCGGGCAACCGCTACTCGCCCGGACCAAATTCCGGCTTGCCCACGGAGAACGGTCCCCAAGAGAACGGCGCGGGCCAGATCGTCGCCGGCGCAACGGAGCTTTCCAATACCGACATCGCGCAGAGTCTGATAGACCTGCAGCTCGCCTCAAACCTGTTCCGCGCGAATCTGCAGGTCGCCGGCACGGCGGTCCATCTGCTGGACGAGCTGATCAATCTCCGGCGTCTACCGGCGTAGGTCTCACCGGATCGGCGAGTAGTCGGTGGCCCGCATCGTCGTGCTCTTCACCTCCTTGACGATCACGCCGTCCTTGTGCGACTCGTCCTTGGCCTTGATCCACTCCGGGTCGGCCTTGAAGGCGGCCCACGCCTTGGCCTGGGCCTCGCGGCTGGGGAAGGCGACGATGTAGATGAGGGTGTTTTCCGACTCGGGGCCCTCGACCGGCGTCCAGTAGCCGACGATCTCGATGCCGTGCTTCTTGAAAAGCCGGTTGGTGTGCTCGCGGAACCGCTTGTGCAGGGCCTCGAGCTTGCCGGGGTTGGTGATGTAGGTCCGCAGCTCGAAGACCTTCTCTTTCTTGGGCGCCTGATCTGCGGCCTGCACGTTGCCGTGCGCCACGGCCGCGAAGACCCCAGCCGACACCACGATCAATCCGATACACACTGCGCGTCTCATGGCAATCTCCTATGGCACGTTAGCGAAGAAACCCGAAATGCGAAGCTCGAAATCCGAGACAAATCCCAAACCTCCTTAAGTGGAACTGCGCAGCGCGGCCAGCAAATCCCAATACTCCTCGCAGTGCAGCCGCGCAAGCTCGTGATGCACCCGCAAAGCCACAAGCCGGCCGGAATACTGCGACCGGGCCCGCACGGCTTGGTCGATCACCGGGAGCACGTTGGCCGAAAACCGCTCCTGGGCGGCCGGGTCGTGCTCGTCGCCGCATATCATCGGCCTCAATCGCTCCCGGCCCACGTGAACCGCAATCCGGACCGCGCGCAGGGCCTCCCCTTCTCCCTCCGTCAGCAGCTCGGGGCGGAAGCGTCTGAGCCAAGGCAGCAGTGCTTGCTTTTCCGCAGCCACGTCCCCGGCGAGCGTCCGGAATGGCTCGATCCGTCGATCGGGAAGCCCGAGTTGTTCCAGGTCCGAGGTCAGGTCGAAGCCCAGGCTGCCGTCAAGATACTCCGGGTCGTATCGGGCGCGGAGCTTGGCGGCCCGCCAAAAGCTGGGCAGTAACATGCGGCGGAGGATGCCGCGCGCCGAGTCGTCGGTGGCGCCGAAGATCCGATTGACCAGCTCGTGCCTTTTCTTGCGAAGGTCCTCGCCCGCCCGGCGAAACTGGGCGACCCACGGTTGGCGGTCCTCTCCCGGCCAGAGAATCGTCTGGGCATTGAAGTAGTCGGTCTGGTACTGCCGGTTGAGCCAGACGATCGCCTCCCCCACCTGGACGCCGACCGCCCGCGTAATCAGGAAGAACCACAGTCTCTGATGGAGTTTCCCGGGCAGATCGCGCATCGCATCCCAGCGCCCGTAACCCACTTGGGCGTAACCGGTGTTCCGCTATGCGGCGATGTGGCAAGGGGCTTGGTTTTGTAAGGTCCGATGAGGATAGAGCCGTTGGGATTCTTGCTCGATCC
>Ga0315279_10010267_pt1 | contig 11031 bp, 8 predicted proteins | sample YL17G06_20_MG_FD_203694 | JGI IMG/M metagenome (GOLD analysis project Ga0315279, IMG submission 203694) | Sediment microbial communities from Yellowstone Lake, YNP, Wyoming, USA - YL17G06_20 | ecosystem: Environmental > Aquatic > Freshwater > Lake > Sediment | place: USA: Wyoming | collected...
AGGATTTCTCAAACGTGACCAAAGATCTTTTGCAGGAAGCCATTAAGATGAGGCGCTGTCCAGGAATTCTATTTGCCGAAGGGACCAGTGGGAGAAGAGCCAGAGTTGCGGGAACAGGAATTGAAGTTTGGGAAGTGATTGCCGCTTACAAAAGCGTCAAGGAGGATTTCAAAAGGCTGCAAAAGGCATATCATTGGCTATCTGGCGAGCAGCTCAAGGCGGCCCTTGGATATTATGTGATCTATCCCCAGGAAATTGACCGACTCATTGAGCAGAATGAACAATGGAATGATGAGAAGCTTCGAGAACGTTATCCCTTTATGAGGTCGTCCTCATGAAATTTTACCTGGATGAAGACCTCAGCCCGAAGATTGCCGAAATACTTAGAAAAGGTGGGATTGACGCGCTCAGTGTTCATGAAGTTGGGATGTGTGAGGTATCGGATCAAAGGCAACTTGAGTTTGCAGCTACGGAGAAAAGATGTTTGGTGACCAGAAACAGGGACGATTTTATTAGGCTCACGGTTCGATTCTTCAATGACCAACGCCCCCATTGTGGAGTGCTCATCGTTCCCCACACTCTCCCTGGAGACCAATTTTCTCGAATAGCCAGCCTGATTAAGAAATTCTCCTCCCATCATCAAAAAGGATTGGCTCCCTATTCAATTGTATTTCTCGCGACAAAATAAGTATTTTCAAAAGAGACTTCTCAACCCCAACCTTAACCTAAGGTTTCCCTAATCCTCAACCTTAACCTCAACCTTAACCTTAAAGAATTTGTTGCATTTTTGTCCCGATTTGATAACATCATCCCAGGCTCAAAACTTTAAGAAAATAGAGTGGGGTCCTCTTCTATATGGGGTTATGAGGAGAGATTGTCCCGTGTCAAGGGCCGACCCCAGCGCGGGCTTCCCATTTTAAGCTTTGGGCCAAGGGCCGAACTACTCTCACCTAAATCCCTGAGAAAAGAGATAGAAGAGGACACCTCGAAAACTTTAGTCTTTTGCAGATCATAGCAAGAGCGAGCAGTACGCCCATAAAGGTTCACTGTAAGTTAACTCTGGAGAATAGCTTTTACTGATCAAAAGGGAGCATAAGACAACGGGAACCTTCAACAGAATCGCATTTTTACCAGGTTTCTATTAAAGCCGTAGTTCACTCAAATGAGGCATTAGGTAAACACCTCAGTACTTACCAGAGGGCACCTGTCACCTCACCGCATTTAAACGGATAAACTTTATAGTTCGATCACACAAATCCACAATCTCCGGGTCGTCTTTACACATTTTTTTAGAGACCTCCTCTATAACGGATACGTCATTGGGACTGCCGTTGCCCGGCTCCGCAAACCAATAGAGAGCTTGAATGATGAGTTTCCTTGATCTGCTACATAGAAGTTGTAAGTTGTTCTGCCGGTACAGGATTTTTTTTGTTGTTTTCAACTGTTCAACTATTACGTCGCGCATAGGGTCCTTTACAAGATTTTGCTCCACTCTGTATTTGTAGATGTCAATAATTTCGATAAGTGAATATATCACAAGTTGGGTAACATCCTCTATTTCAGTTATTTTTTGGTTTAGTTCCCTGACATGACCTAAGGCCTGACCATAATTTTCATCGATTTTAATCGCAATTGTTGAGAGTTGTTTCTTTTCCGTTTCAATTTGAGCAAGCAATTCTCTATGTTTTGTGCTGAGTTCTTTTATGAAGTGGATGTATAAAATGATATAGACACTAAACATTAATGTGGCTAAACCCAGTAATATCATAAGTGCATTTGAAAAAACACTTTCGTACATTACACTAACTCCATAATCATCTTAGACAACGATAGAGGCGATATATCATCCTTCTGATGGAGATAGATTTTCTCGTTGTTGCGAATCTCGTTTCTAATAGAATCAAAGATCGGCTTGTGGTGCTGTGAACGAGCGTTAGTAAGAACGATCATATACCCGGGGTATTTCGTTTCAATCAGCTTACGGAAGAAACCATATCCCACCTCGCAAGAATCGTCTGGTATGTTGCGCTTTTCGTCTCCCTCTGGGATCATCAAGTCAACGATTATACAAGAAATCTCACCCGAACGGCGCAGGTATTCCTCCCAAGCCTTGTTTGGAGTCTCGAAGTATAATGTTTCGTAATCAAAATAATTTAAGGCTTTAATGATACTCTGGATGTAATCATTAAGCTGGTCATCGAGAATGAGAATATTTTTCATACCAATTCCTTTCCTTAAGATAGGTGGGCAAACTTATCGCAATGGATGTTCTAAATCGCTCGCCAATATCAAACTCCAAACATTCATTCTTATTGAGCACCCATATCTTGCCGTGGTGCATATGGATAAATTCTCTACAGAAGAAAAGCCCATACCCAGTACCAGTAGGGTTGAACCTGTATGCTCTAGGAGAGCGGTATCCTTCCTGGAATATCTTTTCGGTTTCAGGTGGCTCTATTCCTATGCCCGTATCGGATACTACCAAGACGTGGCGTCCAGGTTGTGCTGTATAACTTATAAGGATTTCGAACCGTTCTCTTTCCTCATATTTGTGGTATTTGATGGAGTTGGAAAGGAGATTAAAGAATATCTGAAAGAATTTTTTCTTGTCAACATAGAGGGGTGGAACAGGATCGTGAAAACGGGTGTGCATCGTCTTAGTATCGTCTCTTCTGATTGGAAGTTGGTACTCCTTCGCGAGGTGCTCTAAAGCCTTTATTGAAGGGAGGATAATATCTAAGAAGACAGGTACGGGACTTTTCTCCAATTCGAGATCAAACTGCAATGATTTCAGGGCCCCAAATTGATTTAGAAGACTTCGGGCAAGGAAAATGAGGCTCTGAATGTCATCCACATGACGTTCTATCGGTATCTCCCCAAATATTTGAGGGTACAAGATGTTTTCGCACTTCGCCGTGATTCCGGTGACAGGTATCATGATTTCGTGTAATATTTTCCCAATGTCCTCGTAGAGTTTGCGTTCCTTCAGGAAATGCGACATACCCAACGCGATTACTTGCGCAACCCTAGAGAAGATTTGCTCGTCGGTCTTTGAGAAATAGTTGATTATACTGGGGTTAAGTCTATTCTTCTCATTGACAACCCTCATCAGTCCTATGACTTCCTTTGAGATACTATCAATAATTGGAATTAGCAGGCAGGAGTGATAGGTATCGCATCCGAGCTCTTTTTCTTCCAAATATTTTGCATACTCAAAAGCGGTGCCGGAGTGAAGGTTTTTTACCTGACCTTGTAGAATATCTGGTATGTGTGTGCCGGTGTGCATTAGGGTTACTTCTGATTTGGGCTTCGGGATAGACGCGCTAGCGCCTAGCACGAATCGCTCATTCTTCGAATCGTTCACGAAGATAGATAGACCATTGCAAGGGAATCGTTCCATGATGCACTGGATCACCTTATGGAGATAGCTGCCAAGATCGGTCTTTGTGTAGATTACCTCTGTGATGGATTCGGTCATATCTTTTGTAAGATTGTCAATGGCTTTATCTACACTGCTGAAAGCTGTGCTGACAGAAGTATGAAGATCCTCTATTTCAAGTCCGTCAATGGCTTGAGGATCGGTGAAATAGGCCACAATGATTCCCATTGGCAGGTTTCGATCGGTAGTATGGTAGACCTCCATGATGATGATGATCTTAATTTCATATTTGGTAACGTGAGGATCCGGTATTGTATCGAACATATCGCTCAAAATCTTTACAGATGTCTCTTCATTGAGGATTTTGGCGAATGGGTGTGTCAGCTCTAACACGTATCGGTTGTGATCCTCCGGAGGAAGCAGTGAGGCTGAAAGTTGCAGAATGTTAGCTGCAGCATTGTAGTCCCAAAAACTTATAAAAGGTGTTGGTAGAAGTTGCTGCATGAGCTTCAATATAGTTAACTTGACATCCTCGGGTCTTTTTTGGACAGATTTTACGACTTTTTCATTAAATTTAAGGTATTTTGAGTATATTTCTTTTGTCACATTAACCCCTCCATACTCACTCGCATGGAAATTTTCCCCTCATGCTCTCATATTCGCCGAGATTATAAATAAAAAGATCACCTGGCATGGATGGCATCTTTTCATCATTAATTACACTTGTAATATATACCAAAGTTTAATCCAAAGGAAGCAAAAATTTCAAGGAGCAAAATAAACAAGTTGCAAGTTGGGGTCAAACCTTCAAAATTCGATTATCGTTGTTCCTTTTGAAGAGAATAGCACATAGGTTCTAAAACAATTTTTATTGTTCTAACCCATTGAATATCGATCCTGCGACTCATCCGCACTATAAGAAGAAACGTTGGTTCTAAAGCATTTTAAGATGTTTCTCCAGGTCTGGTATTTCTTCAGAAACGGCCAACTGGTTTACTGAAGAACCTGTGAACCCAAGGTAATTAGCAACTTGGACACCAGGATAGCCTATCTCCCCTACCGCCAACTGACAAACATCCTTCTTGCCCTCGCCACCTTTCTCTTTTGCATGCTTGACCGCAACTCTAATTCTTCTATTCCTTCTCCCTCGATTGTCAGGTTGTTTTAGAACCTTCCCCCTTGTTCCATCCCTTTTTTCGATTGGTAGAAGTGTTTGGCGCGCTAGTCCAATTGACCTAACCCGATGTCGAATCCCATATTACTTAATTCGCAGAGTTCTTTTGGCACCTGCCTCCAGACCAGATCATCAGTTTTATCTCGCGCTTTCCGCGCTAAGGCGACATATTCAGATGCGCTCCAGGTCCTGGGCACCCGTTCTGGAATTTCGGACAGAAGTATGCGTCTTCCCTCTTCAGTTAGGTGGTTCTGAGATACCAAAGTGCCAAGAAGGGACTCGACGACCAGCATCGGAAACATGCGTAAACTACACCTGAGGTTGCGGACTCTTCGATCGTTTTCGTCGGGCATAAAATATCTACGCTCATCAAGAGCATTAACGTGTGCTGAGCTAAACCAGAAGTGAATTGTCCGATCTTCAAATCTTTTGGCATCGCCTTGTATAAACAACACGATAACCAAAAAACTGTAGTTTGTGCTAACCAGTAGGTCCAAATCTTCCTTTTTTACCGAAATAGAGACCTCTGCTTCATCGCGACCCGATGTGCTTGGCCGAAAATCTGAAGACATTAATCGTCGAGACTTGATTTGAAGAGCGAAAGGTGGCTCGAGCAGTCGCCCTTCCAGACGGGGCCCCTTAGACCGCTCTTTTTGGTTCGTGACAATAAGGTCAAAGCCAAAATCAGCAGGCAGCATAAAGGCTTCGTAGCCGGCTGAAAACAGCTTTCCTGCTACATAATGTTCGGCTTCAAACCCCCTGTAAAGCCGCTCAAAGAATTCCATATATCATCCCTCAAAAATTTCTGTCTAACGACCAAAGTCAGCAACGGCTATCAGCCGTCCGCTAAAATAGCGAGACTCTACTCATTCCTTTGAAAATCAATCAAGTCAGACCCCAAGCCCCCATTATAAGAGTTAGTAAGTTGCTTTATTAACTTTATGGTGCCCCCAAATCTCTAAATCCTCAACAATTTGTCTAACCTCTAATAAGATGCCAACAGCACTTAAGATATGATATGCAATACGCGCTGCAAACATATAAGGATACAGCTGAATCTTATCACCATCAGAATTATAGGAAACTTCTTCCGGGTTTGGCAGAGATAACATGTTGTCGAAATAGGGATTTTCCGAATGCTTGATAACACGATCCTGTATTACAGGGATACCATTGCTAGTGCATCTTTCAATGAATTTCATGGAGTCAACAAAAGGTACCTTATAGAATACATTTCTAAGCTCGTATGTCGCATAAACCGGCCTGTTGTCATTGATCTCTTTGCGTAAATGGCAAAAGATATTAGAAAGTCCCGCTATACACTGTATTAATAATGAAAAATCACAAATTGAAATGTTTTTGAAACCTTGTTCGTAAACCTTTGAGAGAAACATTTGTGCGTGTCTATGAATTTTAGAATTTTCTAAGAAAATATTAACTGGCCACGTATTTATGGGTATCTCCAGCCTCGCAATCCCACCATGCCACCATCTTAAAGCTAAAGTTGCAAGACCTGGATCATTCTTTTCAATCTGCCTTGCAATGTATCCCCCCTTTGCAGAGTAAACTGACTGCATTGGCAGAGATACGCCGGCTACACTTTCTTTGGATTGTGCTGTATAAAAACGAAATTTTTCGAAGGTAAGTTCTTTAATAGGATCAGGGAAATCAAGATTCGGAATCATGTAAATAAACGCCCAAACATTATCTTTTTGAGCTTCTGGTAATTCGGGCGTGTTTGTGAGAAATTTTGAGATATTACTCCTTATTTCTTTTCCCCTTCGCCATAAATCATCCAGTATATATCTGTCGGTTTCTTCCTTCGGTTTTGACTGGTCTGCAAGGCGTCTATATATTCGGCCACTTGAGTGTATATATGGTGGATTGTCACCTTGGGGTACCCCAATAATCAAAATTAAATTGCCCTTAGTTAAGCCAATTTCCTCGCTTGGCCCCTCAATAACATGCTCCTCATAAATGACCGGAGGACTTACATGAGTGATAGCAGCGTCCCTGATTTGCCCTGATAACAATTCAAGTTTTTCTCGTGGGAATCCTGCAAAAGTGGCAGCTTTTCTACTACCATCGTCCGCTTCACAGATTCCAATAAATAGTAGCCCTCCATACTGATTCGAAAAGGCTGATAGGTGTTTCGCGAAGTCACGTGTTGTTATCCCTTCTTTTTTGTAATCTACATACCATCCTTCAGACACATCCCGGAGTACTAAAAGGTCTTCTGCCTTAATTTCATTTAACATTTTTCTAAATGGGTTAAAGATATATGTATACAAATTAAGGTCTCCGTCGTGCTTCCAGTTTCACTTCGAGGAGGCTCGTTTCGACTTCTGCAAATAGTTCGTCAAGAGACTGTTGTATGCTGATTGTCTCTGCAATGGCTGTTACTACCCTGGCGTAGTGAGCCACTTCCTCGGATGAAAGCTCCTTACCCTTGCGGTCCTTGAGCCATTTCTCTGAAACCTGATAGCCACCGATGTGATATTCCCAGACCTCGGGAGGAACACCAGTAAACCATTTTTCAGGATTAACGTGAACACGAGCTTTGTTTTGATCGTAAGCTACTTTTTCCACACGAAGGTCGCCAGAGCCTTCACACTTTGCGATAGGTTTGACAAGCTTCTTGGACTTGAGCAGATGAAGTTCAACAAGCTCTTCGCCTTTCTCGGCAAGTTTGCAAAAGAGCTTGTAGTCCTTCGTGAACGGGACGCGGGGGAAATCGGTTTTCAAGAACTCCGCATACTTCTTCCGGTAGGGATTTGAATAGAGAAGAGCATAGATATAATGAAAGATTTGTTCAGGAGTTGACTCTTTCTTGAAGGTTGACTTGAGTGCCTCAATGAGTTTCGGTGCAAGGTTGGGGACACGCCTACACGGCTCATTCTTGGAAAACAAATCGTGTTTTATCGTTTCGGGATAGGTGTATAGAGGAAAAAGGTAATTAATATCGAAGGCACTGACAGTTTTATGACCTGCGATGCTGGTGGTTGCAAATGCACCCGATTTCTCTTTGAATTGACGAGGGCTAATTATCGCTATGTTGTCCTGCAACATATGCCGCATGACTTCTCCACGGGGCATACAATGAAAACCTTTTGAATTGCCCGTGTAGTAGGTGTAACGAATATCAAATGGCCGGTAGAGGATAGGGACAATTCTCTCTCTGGATGGACCGCTTTTCTTCAAATCTTCTTGCGCCAACTTTACCTTCCAGTCCCGAGCGTCATCACCAAGCTGATAAGCCTGACGAGCAATCTCAGGGTCGAGAGAGACGAAATTCAGCACTGTTGTCCACACTTGTTGAGAAGTCCAATGAATTGTTAGATGATCTCTGGCCGTCACAATTCCGACGCTGTTCACAGGAAAAATCGCCGGAATGCTCGGATACGATTGGAATCGCTTGTTCAGTCTTTCATCTCTTGGAACGAACAAGTAGAAAGGTGAAACCGGGTTAAGCTCGCTCCAATTTGTTTTTTTCAATTCATGCTTTGTCAGCCACTCGTATTTCTCCTCTCGCTCACCCCAAATTTCACTATGCATCAGGATTTTGGAGGAAGTGGGTTGCTTCCTTTTGACAAGAAGGGCAATGGCCACCCCTTGCTGTATGTCAAAAACGTTTTCGTCTTTGGAGCCATCAGGAGCTTTTTCTTTTTTGAGGGAGTTGCCGTGAAGATCGAGGATGTAAATCTCATCGAACGAGTTCATCAGCGATTGCCGCATTCCCCGAAACGTAGGGTTATCGAGATAGCTGTGATTCGTGATAAACCCGAGGACTCCTTCGCCAATCTGCTCAATCTTCCACTGGGCAAATCGGATGAACTTTACGTAATCATCCTGAAGCCACTTAGGGTTTTTCTCGCCAAGGGGTTTCCCATCAACCCTCTTATAGGTCTCAATTTGATCCTTAATCCAATCGCCCTTGTTTGCTGAATGTCCGGAGTACGGTGGATTGCCGAGAATAACAAGAATCGGCCTCTCTTTCTTTACTTTGCCAGCAAGGTGGGATTCCTCTGAAAGGGAAGCCATTCCCGGAAGTGATGTTTGGGCAAGCTCCTCCATCTCAAGAGTATTCGTCAAATAGAACTGGAATCGTTCGTCACCTGAGAGCTTATGGCCCAACTCTTCCAAGAGGTAACCCATTTTCAAGTGGCCCGCTGCGTATGGAGCCATCATCAACTCGAAAGCGAAGAAGTGCTTGAGAATGTGATCCTCAATAAACTTTCCCTTTGAGCCTTCACCGTATTTGCTGACAAATTCTTCTACGGCGAGCCTTGCCGCTTCAGCGAGGAAGGTGAGCGTTCCTCCCGCAGGATCAAGCACCGTAACGGATTGCGTGGCAAACCCGTCCTGCCGTCCGAATCTTTCCTTAAGAATGGTGTTAAGAGAGCGGACAATGTAAGAGACAACGGGCTCAGGCGTGTAATAAACGCCCCGCCGCTCGCGCTCTTGAGGGTTGTATTCAGCAAGGAACGTTTCATAAAAATGAAAAATCGGATCGCTTCCTTTGCCCTCTTTGAAAAACTGCTGAAGGATGTTCCTAACATCCGCGACGGATAGGACTTCCGCAATGTCATCAACGGTCGCCTGGAGTTGCTCAGGCGGGTCAAATGAAACGAAATGGAAGATCTCGCGCAGGATACCGATAGTCTTGGGAATCAGATCGTAAGCCAGGATTCGATTGAATGCTCCATTGGCTCGGGTTCTTGCGGCAAAGAGGCCATAGGTTATGGTCTGGGCATACAGGTCGGCAAACTCATCCGGCTTAAGGTTGAAGATGAGATGTTTCTGGAAAGCTTCATAGAAGCCAAGAATCTTCTTTGCGCCTGTATTGGACGCTTCCCGCAGCTCCTCTTTGATAACTTGATCTCTGAGAAAGCGCGTGCGTGTGGCGAGTTCTTTTGCAAGACTCTCAGCGGTGAACTTGGTTGGCAGCGAGAATTGAAAGAACCTCTCCAGTAAGGCCAGGAATTCAACGGTGTGCTCAGCAGGAGGAATGGTTTTAAGTTTTGCCGGAATATATGGACGCGCAAGCAGAACGTGGGCAACACGCTGGCCGTTACGGTAAAGCCTGAACTCATAGAAGTTTGTCAGGATGAGATTAGGAAAAATGGAAATATAGCGCTTCAATTGGGCAGAGGTCTCGATATCATCGAGATTAGCTGTGGGCGGCTTTGCTTCAACGTAGCCGACTTGAGAGTGCTTGCCGTCCCAGACTCGAAAGTCTGGATTGCCTGCTTCGGTCTTCTTTGGCAGTACGGTGACGTGGACCTTCTTTTTTCTCTTGGTTTCGGAGAATTCTTCGAGAAGTGCCGCAAGGGCAGGATAGTAGGATTCCTCACGAGCATCCCCGCGCTTGGTGATTGATGCGATCTTTTTGATGTATGTGTCTATCATTGTCTATCCAAAAGCCGGCCTACAATCAATTGAAGTATAAATTGGCACGAACAAAATTAGCGGGACGGTTTACCGCATCCCCGGATTCATTTATTGGACCCTATTCTATTTTCTTGGCTTTAGAACGGTTACATCTCTCACACAGAAGTTCTATGTTCCGAACCGTGCTGGCTCCGCCCTCTGCAAGTGGAATAATGTGATCGTATTCAAGTTTCTCGCGCGAGCCACAACGAGCGCATCGACCGGAATCCCTTCGCCAAACCGCAATGCGGACATTTTCTGGAATTCGCGTGCGATTCCGACGGGCTTCAACCACCGCGTTGCTATTGTGTCTGGATTTTAGACGCTCAAAGTAACCCCTTTCTTTATCGGCTGTCTCGCAGACGGTTAGTTTCTTCTCTTCTTCAGTTAAAGGACCTGTGATTGCATAGAGTCTGTTCTGGAAGAGGAAGAGTGGCCAGTTTCCGTATTCATATCCAAACTCGGAACCAATTGATAGTACCTGTTTCGCAAGTTCTTCTGGATATATCTGAACTGGGCTATCTTCTGCTTTCTTGGCGATATCGATTATCGATTTCCTAAATTGCGCTATCTTGGTAAGTTCGCTTCTGCTGAGTTCGACAAAGTCCGGGTATTCTTTTCGCGAGAGTTCCACATCGAATTTTATTCTTGCAATCACCTTGTCATAGTGTGTGACCATTGTTTCGAGTATATCAGTACCTATGCGATGGCACTTAATATTTTGTTTCATAATGCCTGGGTCTAAAATTATTTTCTATTTTGTTGCTATGTTTTCCTAAAAAATAGGCCTATGAACATATCCCCGACTTTGATCGCTATGGGAAGATAGATCAGCTATGTCTTCTGGCGGTGCGGTTGGAACGTCTTCTCGGGAGAGAGGACAGCTTATGATTTAACCATTTTTTAAAGGAAGCTTGGCTCTCACCCGATGGTTTACCCGCTAAAAGACCTTCAACACTGATATCTTCGTCTATATCTTCCCAATGAATACCGTGTCCCTTACCGATCAATCTCCAATTATTCCTCTCCGCTTGAGTAGAGTGCGTAA
>Ga0315279_10010268_pt1 | contig 11030 bp, 6 predicted proteins | sample YL17G06_20_MG_FD_203694 | JGI IMG/M metagenome (GOLD analysis project Ga0315279, IMG submission 203694) | Sediment microbial communities from Yellowstone Lake, YNP, Wyoming, USA - YL17G06_20 | ecosystem: Environmental > Aquatic > Freshwater > Lake > Sediment | place: USA: Wyoming | collected...
GGATTTGCTCCGCCACCAGAAGCGGCTGATCCGGCTGGCCGGGGCCCAAGAAAAGACCTTTCAGATTCTATGCCTGGCGGCGGACCAGTTCATGGTGAAACGCCAGAGCGCCGCCACGGAGCGGACCACGATCGTGGCGGGTTACCCGTGGTTTGCCGACTGGGGTCGGGATACCTTCATTTCCCTGCCCGGGCTGCTGCTGGCGACGGGGCGGCACGCGGAGGCCGGGTCAGTGTTGAGCACCTTCGCGGCGGCGGTCGATGAGGGCATGGTGCCGAACCATTTCGATGATCGCACCGGCACGGCTCACTTCAACAGCGTGGATGCGTCGTTGTGGTTCATCCACGCCGCCTTCGAGTACCTGGATGCGACCGGCGATACCAGGTTGTTCTCGCGTGACCTGCTTCCCGCCCTGGAAGCGATCATCGACTTCTATCGCCGCGGCACGCGCTTTGGGATTCGTGCCGATTCGGACGGTCTGATTGTGGCGGGTGACGAGAGCACGCAGTTGACCTGGATGGATGCCAAATGCGATGGGGTCGCGTTCACGCCCCGTTACGGCAAAGCCGTCGAGATCAACGCGCTCTGGCACAACGCCCTGCGCCGCATGGAGAACTTCTGCCAAAGTAGGGCGAGCGTCCCCGCTCGCCAAGAAACATCGTGCGAGGACGCACGGCCTACCGGCTCAGCCTCGCCCGGCCGATACGCGGCGATGGCCGAGCAGGTTGGACAGAGCTTCTGCGAGCTGTTCTGGAACGAGGAGCGAGGCTATCTCAATGATACGGTGCGGCCGGATGGCTCGGTCGATGCCAGTCTGCGGCCGAACCAGGTTTTCGCTGTGTCGCTGCCCTATGCTCCTCCGCTATCCCGCGACCGCCAGCGTGCCGTGGTCGAAGTCGTGGAACGGGAGTTGTTGACACCCTGCGGACTTCGCACCCTGAATCGCCAGGCTCCAGGCTACAAGGGACGGTACGAAGGAACCCCTCGTCAGCGGGATGAGGCTTACCATCAGGGGACGGTATGGCCCTATTTGATGGGCCCGTTCGTGGAGGCCTATCTGAAGGTCCATGACTTCAGCCCGCGGGCCAGAGAAAGGGCCGCCCGGATGATCCAGCCGCTGCTGCACCACATGGTTGAGGATGGCTGCCTCGGCACCGTCGCGGAGATCTTCGACGGTGACCCGCCGCAACGACCGAAGGGCTGTTGGGCACAGGCCTGGAGCGTCGCCGAGTTGATCCGGGCTTACCGGATGGTCACGGATGCACGCTGACCGATTATCTTCTCAGACACGGATTTCACGGATTCACACAGCGCGGCCTTGCTGCGCTCGGCCGCAACCAAAACCTGCTCTCGCCAAGACGCCAAGGGCGCAAAGAAGGGAGGACAGATGGCAGAGCACGGAGGACGCCGAGTTCTCAGCTCTTGGCGATCTCTGCGTCTTTGCGAGAGACATAATCGTTTGTGCTTCCAGGCTTTATGTCATCCTCGCGCGAAAATTTGCGCAGGAAAACAAGATTTGAACAAGTAGTGGTACGGAGTCATCGGTCACGGCTTCCCGCCCTCAATCAGCCCCTCCGCCTCGGCCAGCGGGGCCTTGGCCTCCTCGTTATCGGGAATGCTGATCCAGTGGGTGCAGGTACCTCTGCACAGCCAGCAGCCACAAGAGAACGAGCACGGTGGAGGCGGCGCAAACTGCCGCAATGATTGCGAGAGCGGCTGAACCTGGATAGGAGAGGCTGTGAATCAATTCCGCCTCCCTTATCAATTCCGGGGTTGTCGTCCACCATTCTTCCATCGGTCCACCTTCGACGGCCGGCGACCGTCAAGCGGTCTGTGATCTGGTCTGACAAGACGCTTTTACTTTTGTTCGCCGGACAGGACTTTCTCTGCCTCGGCCAGAAAAGCCTGGGCTTGCTTCTCTGCGGCAAGTCGCTCCTCCTTGCGCAAATCCCGAACTCGTTGAAGAGCCGCCTCTGTGTGCTCATCTTGGCCGAGTTTGTGAGCGGCCATGGCCCTGGTTATAAAGGCGAAATTGGCGGCAATGGGGTCTTTCATATTCTCTAGCATTTTCTCCCACATTTCCCCGGCCTTTGTTAGTGTGTCGATAGCCTCCTGGTATGTCCCGACACGGTACTGAGCCATGCCCAGAATGGTAAGAATGTCTGGATTATTTGGGTCCAACTGATTCGCCATCTCGATCTTTTTCAATGCCTGCTGATAGGTCTCGACGTCCTTATCAGGTGAAGCAACCACTTCAATGATTCCCATTGTGAGCTTTTCTGCATCCTCACCGTGACGGGAATTGGCAATCTGCAGGGCTATCTTACGTACGGGCTCATCAAGGGTCTTATCAGCCTCAAGTTTGTCCATCACCTCATAGTAGTAGCCCTCTTTCTGGTACATTTCTTCTACAAGTTTTCGTGCAGATTCGCTTACCTGGCGTGTCCGGTACCCGCCGGTAGGTTCCATGGATTCCCACAGCACAAGGGTGTAAATCCCGCCGCCTGCAACGCTCTTGCCGTCAGGACTAAACGTAACGCAGCAAAGACCAGAGTTTTCGCGAAGTGTCAGCAGTTCGTCGCCCGTTGTCGAATCCCATATCTTGGCCGTTCCATCCCGGCTACCGGAGACGATACGCGTGCCATCAGGGCTAAATGCAACAGAAGTCACGCGTTCTGCATGTCCACGACGAGTCGTCAGTTCGGCACCAGTTGTGGAGTCCCAGACTATGATCGTACCGTCTTCACTTCCACAGATGATTTTGCTGCCGTCTGGGCTGAATGCCAAACCTGAACAAAGACCATCACGCCGTAGCGTCATCAAGTTGGCACCTGTCATTGCATCCCAGACCTCTATTTCGCCTTCCCAGTCTAGCGCTGAGGCGATGCGCTTGCCGTCGGGGCTAAACGCCACTGTACATATGACTTTATTGCGGGCGCTGAGAGTCACCACTTCCTTGGCCGTTGCCAAATCCCAGATCTTGAGCGTCTTGTCCATACCGCCGGAAGCCACATGCTTGCCGTCCGGGCTGAATGCTACGGAAATGATGGGAGCCCCATGCCCGCGTAACGTCAGCGTTTCGGCACCCGTTGCCGCGTCCCGGATCTTGACTGTATTATCCCAATTGCTCGGTGAGGCGATGAATTTACCATCAGGACTGAGAGCTATCAAGTAGAGCGGGTACCCACCTCCACCTGCAGAAAGGCTCATAACTTCGTTGCTACTTTGCACATCCCATACCTTTACTATCCCATCTTGACTTGCTGAAACGATGCGCCTGCCGTCCAGGCTGAATGCTACCGAAAACACTTTCTCTTTATGCCCGACGAATCTGGTCAATTCACGGTCAGGGCCCACATCCCATACCTTGACTGTATTGTCCCAACTGCCCGAGACAATCTGCCTACTGTCCGGAGTAAATGCGACAGAACTGACATGACTTTCGTGTCCGCGCAGAGTGGACGTATTCTCGCCGGTCGCAATGTCCCAGACCCTGATCGTATTGTCCCTACTGCTTGAGGCCATGCGACTGCCGTCCAGACTGAATGCAACCGAACTCACCCAGCCTTCATGGCCACGGAGTGTCATCAGCTCGGCACCTGTTGCTGAATCCCATATTCTGATAATCTCGTTGTCCTCGACTGAGGCAATGAACTTGTTGTCCGGACTGAATGCTACGAAAGAGACGGAACTGCTCTTGCCCGTGAGTGTCATCACTTCTTCGGTCGTGACCGAATCCCGAATCTTGATCTTGGAATCGCCGAAGGCCCCAAGCGCAATTCGTGTTCCATCTGGACTGAATGCGACAGCACCGACGCTGCCCCACAAGTGGGTGCTCAGTCTTGTCCAAGTCACAGCGTCCCAAATCTTTGTCGTGCCGTCCCAGCTTCCAGAGACAATGCGAGTGCCATCCGGGCTGAACGCAACGGAGCTGACCACATAGTCATGTCCCTTGAGCGCCATTACTTTCTTGCCGCTGCTTACATCCCAGACGTCTATCTGTCCCGCATGGTCGCCTGCAACGACTCGCCTGCCATCCGGACTGAGTGCAAGGCAGGTGACAGCGTTTCCGCTGTCCCTGGAGATGGTCAGTAGCTCGGCGCCCTTGACGGTGTCCCAGACTCTTATTGTGTTATCGAAACCTGCCGAAACTATGTGCTTGCCATCTGGGCTTATTGCCAGCGAACTGACCCTTCCAGAATGCCCATGTAAAGTCGTTTTCGATTGGTCTGCAACGTAGTTGAGGCGATCCCATTCCCACCCGCGCAGGTCATTGGGACATGAATCCAATAGTCCTCGCATGCGCCGTATGTTTCCCTCCCTGTATTTGGCGTCGGCCAGTTGAATGCTGTTCACATAGAGGGTGCGGCGGAGCTCTTCCGCTTTCTCCTTGGCCGCCCGCTCCGCCTGTTCAGCCAGTGCACGCTGTTCTTGAGCGACCTTCTCCGCTTCTTGCGCTTGCACGCGGGCGGCCGTTTCTTGTGTGCGTGCGACGGTTTCTTTCTGCCTTGCCTCTTCAGCCCGCAAGTACATGACGCTGCTGACGATGAGGCCTACTACAATTGCCGCTGCTACCAGTGCGACCGTTGTCACTGAACCGGCGTGCTTATGAACGAACTTCTGCACGCGGTAGATGGTGGTTTCGGGGCCGGCGAGCAGGGGTAGGCCGGTCAGATAGTTACGAATGTCGTCGGCCATCTCGCTGGCGGAGCGATAGCGGCGGCAGCGGTCCTTGCGCATGGCCTTGAGCGGTATCCATTCGAGCTCGCGGTGCAGACGGCGGGCCAAGGGGACTACCTGTGTGCCACGACTGGCGGCGATGGTTTTGGCCTTCTCGCCGAGGTTTGTGAGGCGGATACTGGGGGAGGCGGGCTCCTGCTCACGGATCGTTTGCTGGATTTCGGCCAGGCCGGCTTGTGCGAAAGACTCTTCTTCAAACGGCAGGACGCCGGCCAGCAGCTCGTACAGGACCACGCCGAGCGAGTAGATGTCGGAACGGGTGTCGATATCCTGGGTGGCCAGATCCACCTGCTCGGGACTCATATATTCCGGCGTGCCCAAGAGCTCGCCTCGGAACGTGACGAAGGTCTTGTCCGTCAGGGGCGAGGTGATCGCTTTGGCGATGCCGAAGTCGATGATCTTGGGGACGGCTCGGTCGCCGTGGACGGAGACGAGGATATTCGAGGGCTTGAGGTCCCGGTGGATAATGCCCTTTTGGTGGGCGTGGTGGACGGCCTCACAGACCTGCTCGAAGAGGCGCAATCTCTGCTCAATCGTGAGTTTGTTGTCATCGCAGTAGCGGGTGATGGACATGCCCTTGACGTGTTCCATGACGAAATACGGCCGGCCGGTCTCGGTGCAGCCGGCGTCGAAGACGTGGGCGATGTTGGGGTGGTCCAGCAGAGCCAGGGCCTGTCTTTCCGCCTCGAAGCGGGCAACGACCTGTCGGGAGTCCATGCCCGGCTTGATGATCTTGAGGGCAACGCGGCGTCGGACCGGCTCTTTCTGCTCGGCCAGATAGACCAGACCCATGCCGCCTTCGCCGATCAGCTCCAGCAGCTCGTACCGCCCGATGGCCGTGCCGGGACCGTCGATCCTGGTGGGATTGTTGAGAGTCACGCCGACGCGGCTTTCGCCCATCGCCACCAGCATGAGACACTTGGGGCACAGCCCTTCGGGGGCGTTCTCCGGCAACGGTGCCCCGCACTCGTGACAAATACGGTTCTCGACCATAACAGCCTCCTTTGAAAACCTTGTTTCCACGGTTTACTAAGGAAGATCTCGCGAAAGGTTACCCGAATTCTTTGATTGAGGATTTCAGAGTGCGGATCAGCAGGGGCGCCCGTTTCAAAATCCGCAATCGTCAGCCCGCGGTCGGCCATGGATTCAATCGGCGAGGGAGGCGAACAGGTCGCGGATTTCCTCATCCACCTGCTCCGGCGTCGAGACGGTCTGCGCGATCTCCTCGCGGACCAATTGGCGGTATCTGTCCCTGAGCCGATGCACCGCGACCTTTACCGCCCCCTCCGTCATGCCCAGCCTGGCGGCAACGTCCTTGTAGGAGGCCGGGCCTCGGCCCGCCGGAAGGTGAGGCTTGAGGGACTCGAACAGGTTTTGTCTGCCCGCTTCGGCGAATTCGGCCTTCAAGCGTGTCATCGCGTTGTTCAGGACTGTGAGCGCCCAGGACTTTTCAAAGAGCTTCTCCGGCGTCAAGTCGTGCGCAGGTTCGAGCCTGTATCGAGTCTCGGCGTCCTCGACATCCAGGGAGACGATTTTCTTGCCGCCTCCCCGTTTTTGTGCTGCCGCGTGATCCCCCTGATCAGCCAGGAAGTGGTTGAGGGACGAGAGCAGGAAAGACCGGAACTTGCCCTGTTCCGGGCTGGCGCGCTCCAAGGCGTGTCTTTGCAGCAAGGCGGCGAAAAAGCCCTGCGTGCAGTCTTCGGCCTGGTGCATATCGCAACCCCGCCGTCGCAGATAGGTGTATAGGGGATACCAATAGGTCTTACAGAGCCTCTCCAGGGCCTCGCGGGAGCCTGCCGAGGCGGATGCGCCCGCCGCCAGAACCACGCTCCAGTGGGTGGTCGAAAACCGGCTGTCAGCCTTATCGCGGGGACTCGTCGGCGTATGCTTCGACATCAACCGACCTTTCTCTCATTTTGCCTCCAGTCCGAGCAGCTCGGGGATCAGGCAGCCGTTGCAGGGGCAGAAGGCGCGGAGGTTCGCTTCGGGAGTGCCGGGCGGGACTTCGCAGCCGGGCTGCAGGATGAACCGCCGGCCGCCGGATTCGATGCATGCGCGGGCGGCGTCGGCCACCTCCTGTGCCGTTCCCTGAAGAAGGACCGCCGACGGGTCGAAATTGCCGGCCAGAGTGACATGGGGCCCGACGGCCGCACGGGTCTCATCCAACGGAACCATCCAATCCAGGTCGATCACGTCGCATCCCGTCCGGGCCATCAGCGTGACGCTCTTGCGGATGTCGCCGCAGACGTGGAGCTTTGCGGCCGCCCCGGTCTCGTGGATCGCATCGATGAGTCTCTTCTCGAAAGGCAGCACGAACTGCTCGTACATGCGCGGGCTGATCAGGCTGGCGACCGAGTCGCCGATACCGACCATGTCCGCCCCGGCGGCCACCTGCGCGCGGGCGAACCGGATCTGGTTCTCGATGATGATCTCGGCCGGCTCGACGTACAGGCGGGGATTGTCGATCAGGTCCAGGAACATGCTCTCGACGCCGCGCAGGTCGGCATACACGGCCAGTGGCCCTTCCAGCCAGCCGAGAACGCTGTGAGTCCGGCCGACCACCTGAGCCATTTGGCGCACGCTCTCGATGCGCTGCCGGGTGCGGGGTGCGTTCTCCATGTCGAACCGGCGGATGCGCACGATGTCATCGGGACTGCGGATCAGCATTCCCCTGGGCCTTCCCACACCATGCTCCGGATAGTCGAACTCCATTCCGTAGGCAGAGGCCTCACGCCACGGATCGCTGATAGCGCTGACCTGGTCGAGATTGAAGGCCCTCACGACGGCCAGTTGCGCCTCGGCAAGCACGGTGCCGTCGAGATAATAATCCCGGTAGGCGCGCCCAAGGAAATTAGCCGCCCAGGACATGAAAATGGGCGTGACGGCGGGGCGGTCATAGGGCTTGCCTTTGATGATCGCATGGACTCGTTCTTTCGGCGTCATATCGGCTATCATAGGGTCCGCCGCTGCCCAAGTCACGCACTTTTTGCCGGGCGCACGTCATAGTGTATGTCTATGTTCTGTGGCGGAACAGCCCCGATTTGTCATGCTGAACGAAGTGAAGCATCTGGGCATTGCAGGCGAAACTCCCTACCGCATCGAGTTCATGCTGCCTCCGCGGCCGGATCCTTCGCTGCCGCTCAGGATGACAGAAGGAGGACATGGGCACCACAAAGTCTAATCGCACGCATGTTATGGGACCGTTATTTTTCGCGCCGCGGCAGCAGAAATCGGTTGCCCGGTGCAGGATGGTTCTGGTAGAATCACAGCCCTCAGAGCCATTGGAGGCCGAGCTGTGTCAAGGTGTGACGCTGTCAAGCAGAAGAAGTCACGTCAGGATTCATCGGGGGATGGGGTTTGGGGATCGCGCTATGCGCGGTAAGGAGGTATGCCGGAATGGTACGAGTAGGAATTGCCGGTTTCGGGTTCATGGGGCGGATGCACTACCGACGGTGGAAGATGTTGCCGGATGCGCAGGTGGTTGCGATCTGCGACGCGAATCCGAATATTCAGGAAGACACCAAGCGGGCGGTGGGCAATATCAAGGGGGCCGAGGGCGAGATCGATTTCACGGGCTTCGAGGTCTATCACCGCTTTGATGAGATGCTGGCCCGGGCCAAGCCGGAGGCCATCTCGCTCACGCTGCCGACGTATCTGCACGCCGAGTATTCGGAGCGGGCCCTGTCGCGCGGGGTCCACGTCCTGTGCGAAAAGCCAATGGCGCTGACCCTGGCGGATTGCGACCGCATGATCGAGGCGGCCCGACGAAGCGGCAAAGTCCTGCAGATCGGGCATTGCGTGCGGTTCTGGCCGGAATATGCCAAAGCCAAGGAAATCGTGGACAGCGGGCAATACGGAAAGGTCGTGGCCGCCATGTTCCAGCGACTGGGGGCACCGCCCGGCTGGAGCGTGGACAACTGGTTCCTCGACGAGAAGCGAAGCGGCGGGGTCGCGCTGGACCTCCATATTCATGATACGGATTACGTGCAGTACCTCTTCGGTATGCCCAAGGCGGTGTGCAGTCACGGTGCCAAGGGTCCGAGCGGGCAACTGATTCACATCGTCACGGAATATGAATACGGGGAGGACAAGCTGATTGTGGCCGAGGGCGGCTGGGGCATGACGGTGGCCTTCGGATTCGAGATGAGCTTCAACCTGGTCCTGGAAAAAGCGACCATCGTCTACGACCTGACGCGGGAGCCGATGCTGCGTATCTGTCCGAAAGAGGGTAAAGAGTTCACGCCGCCGGTGGCGGACGGCGACGGATATCTCCATGAGATCGAGCATTTCGTAAAGACCGTCCGGGGTGAGGACGTGAAACCGATCATCACGCTGGAGCAGTCGCGCAATTCGGTGAGGATCGTCGAGGCCGAGCGGAAATCCATAAGCAGAAAAGAGAGAATCATGATCCGGTAGCCGGAATCGTCGGAAACCCGATGGGAGGTTGCAGAGATGAAATGCAGAGGTTGGCCCGTGGGCGTGTGCAGTTGGTCGCTGCGGACGGACATCGCAGGCGTCGCCAAGGCAATGAAGGAGTTGGGGTTGCAGCATATCCATCTGGCGATTCGCCCGGCCGTCGAGGAGGGCGGCGGCAAGTACTTGGACGCGGTCAAGGCGCAGAAGTGGACCATTACGAGCACGATGATTGATTTCCCACAGGAGGACTACTCGACGCTCGAAAGCATCAAGGTCACCGGCGGCGTGGTCCCCGATGAGCATTGGCAGCGCAACCACAATTTGTTCCTGGGGGCGGTCATCGCAACGGCCAAGCTGGGCGTGAAATATCTGTCCATGCACGCGGGCTTCATCGAGGAAAGCAATAAGGAGTACGCGTCCAAGATCTACTCCCGCATACGGACCTTGGCGAACATTGCCGCGGATAATGGGGTCATTTTGCTGCTGGAGACCGGCCAGGAGGCAGCGAAAGAGCTGCGGCACTTCCTGGAAGAGTTGGACCACAAGTCCGTCGGCGTCAACTTCGATCCCGCCAACATGATTCTGTATGATAAAGGCGATCCGATTGAGGCCGTGCGCGTGCTGTCGCCCTGGATTCGCCACCTGCACGTCAAGGATGCCGTCCGCACGAAGAAGCGAGGCACCTGGGGCGCGGAAGTACCCTGGGGCGATGGCCAGGTCGGCGTGGAACGATTCCTCGATGTCCTCGAAGAGGTCGGCTTTGATGGTGCGATGGCGATCGAGCGCGAGGCGGGTGACAATCGGTTCGGCGATATCAAGCTGGCCATCGAGCGGCTGACCGCGGCCTCTCGATAGAACACCGTCCGCAGAATTAAGGAGACCGATATGTTCGGAATGGACTTGGGCCTGTACCTCAAATTGAGTGCGATGATGTTCCTGGAGTACGCCGTCTGGGGGGCATGGTACCCTGTGCTGGCGGCGCGGCTCCTGGGACCGCTGAAGTTCAGCGGCAAGCAGACGGGCTGGATCTACGCCACCGTCCCGCTGGGCTGCATTTTCATGCCGCTGGTGGCCGGGCAGCTTGCAGATCGGTGGATCAATACGGAGTTCATTCTCGCGGGTGCGCACCTCATCGGCATGGTTCTGTTGTTCGTCGCCGCCTGGAAGAGGCAGTTCAGCGCGCTCTTCGGGGTCATGTTGCTGTACGCTCTGTTCTTTGCGGCGACCCTGCCCCTGGTGAATTCGCTGATGTTCTATCAGTTGGCGGCGAACAAGGTCGATATTGCTGCCAAGTCTCCGTACATTTTCATGTGGGCTCCGATCGCCTGGGCGCTGGCCGGTTATTTCCTCACCGGCTGGCGCTGGGTTTTCAAGACGGGAGAAGAGGGGCGTGACTGCCTGGTCCTGGCGGCGGTGCTGTCGGTCGTGATGGCCGTCGTAGCCGGAGGGTTCCTGCCGGCGACGCCGCCCTCTGGGGGAACCGCTGAGGGATCGGCGCTCGGCAAGGCCCTTGGCATGTTGAACGACCCGAGCTTCCTGATTTTCCTGATCATCTCAGTGGTCGGCGCCGGCATGATGCAGTTCTACTTTCTCGGCACGGCACAATTCATGCAGGACAATGGAATTGCCCCCAAGAATGTCCCGGCCTCGATGGCGATCGCCCAGGCAATGCAGGCCGTGGCAACACTGTTTGTGCTCGGCTGGCTGGTGAAGAACGCCGGATACAAATGGACACTGACGGCCGGGGCTGCCTCCTGGCTGATTCTGTACATCATCTATGTAGCCCCAAGGCCGCCTTGGCTGATCGTAGTCGGACAGTCTTTCCACGGCTTGGCGTATGTGTTCTTTATCATCGCCGGTCAGATGTTTGTGGG
>Ga0315279_10010269_pt1 | contig 11030 bp, 11 predicted proteins | sample YL17G06_20_MG_FD_203694 | JGI IMG/M metagenome (GOLD analysis project Ga0315279, IMG submission 203694) | Sediment microbial communities from Yellowstone Lake, YNP, Wyoming, USA - YL17G06_20 | ecosystem: Environmental > Aquatic > Freshwater > Lake > Sediment | place: USA: Wyoming | collected...
AGAAGGGCGAAGTTTAATCCCGCGCACGCTTATTTTCGTTTTCTGAATAACATTGTATCATTATGGTTGCAGACGTATTCAAATCCAGCTTCAATCAGCTTCTTGGCCTCATCGACATTACCTGCCACTGCTGAGCAGTATTCATCGCTCTCAAACTCTACTAATTGTGTATAGATCAACGTGTTAGCGCGCGTGCTGACCGACGGAGCATCAGTTCTAATATAGTCTACACTTACGTTCCGCTTCATATAAACTGGTACCACCTAGAAATTGTGCCATAGTTCAGGCTCATAACAGTGAGCACGCATTCGATTTTCCAGCGTATCCTAGAACGCGTATGCCTGTTCCGAAATTGGTGTAAAATGGTCTTTTCTTTTTTTTGGATTTGTGGGCAGTTTTGAAGTGTTCATCTGTTTTGACTCTCCTGCGTGTCTTGAAGTTCTATGCGGGCTAGGGTGCAGGCTCAAAGTATTATGGGAAAGCTCTAGTTCCTAAGGGATTTGTTGGAACTAATGATTTGCCATCTTTCAAAGCGACCAAGGTTTGCCCGGCAAACAAGCCTATATCAAACGGGAATAGAAGAAGAATAAGGACCATTCTTAACCGTTTTGAGGACAAGTCGGCGCGCATTCTAGAGTCCGATGCTATTGATGACGCCACCGGAGTTCGCGTCGATGACCAAAACGATCTTGTTTCCTTTGTGGTCGTAACGGGCAAACCATGTTGGCGCGTAAAGCAGTTCCACGTCCGCGACATCCACGTCTGTGTGGAGTTGTTGGATCATATGGTACTGTGCATGTGCCTTGTCAGACTGCAGTTGAGTGACAAGTGCCTTCGCCTGATAAATGGCTGCCTCGTCTCCAACATCGCCGTTAAGGATTTTGACGCCTTTGGGAACCTTCGAAACGTCAAAGAAAGTTCTGTCGTCAAGTTTAAACTGGTAATTTCTAGGCTGATACTCAGTAAGAGCCTTCAACGCCACTATCGGAATATTGCAGTTGTCACCCATCTCGTAACCCTTTCTTGCGTTGCCTTGGTTTGAACTCATCACTGAACCCAGCACAGCTCCTGCAAGAAGGGGTCCTGCAAAACCTCCACCGCGCCTGCCGCCTAATCCTCCCATGGCGCCAAACAAGGCGGCGGTAGTCGCAATCTGTCCAGCCTGAACGACCATGTCGCTGGCAACGACGGACGTCTTTGCTGATGCAGAAACAAGCCAGTATGGAATTAAACTCAGGTTTATCTCCTCAAGCGTAGAGTTCTCCTGAAGATGTCTGTGCAACAACCCTCTATCCATGAGGCCATGAATCTCTGCGAGAATTGGATCTTTTTCTGTGAATTTAAGCGGAAGCATAGTCTGCTTCCGTACACCAGTCCAACCCTCATTTCCCATAGTTATTCCGGTTCCGCAATACTCGCAGGTTATGACCATCTCACCAAATTTGGGCGAAATCGGCGCACCACAATGCGGGCAATTCAGTGATGATACCCCTAAAGGAGCCAAAATCGGTCCCGTCGAAGCGGCAACCTGCTTTGGCTGCGCCGTGACTACGCTGGTTCCGCACTTTATGCAGAAGACGGCGTCATCTGGAAGTTGCGTACCGCACTTATGACAGTACAAAGTCAAGTCACCTTTTTTCTCACTATTGAGAAGCTACCTTCGCCTAATACGCCTTTTTCCCTTTCTTATTCAATGCACATGTTCGCTAACCAGAAACTACTAGCTCCTAAAAAAAAGACTTTCAAGACTCTCGCACACCTTGTTTGACGAAGTGACTTCGTGGCGCATCCAGTGTTTTCGACATTTTTGGCATAAATAGAAGGGGTTTGCGGGAGATTTGAGATCTTAGATGTCTTTTATCTCTGCTTTTGATTTGGGGTCATCATAAAAACCGGAATCAACAAGGATAATGTCTTGCGTTAAGCGAGTTTTCTTGTAAAGGAAAAAAATGGGTTGGTTGGCTATTCTATTCCTAATTTGTCTATTAGGCGATATTGTTTGCGTGTTTGTTTGTCCCATGCTGTGGCTACACAAAAATCTAGTTTTGTGTCTACGGCCAATGTGATTAGTTTGAGCTCGTTGTCTTCGTGTCGTATTGTTATTGTTCTGTGATGTACTCTCATGCAGGTGGCTTTTCTTATTCCGTAGTCTTTGTTTGGTGTTATGAATTGGAAGAATCTGTGGGCAAGGTTAATTTTGAGCGTAGTTCCCCTGCCTTGGGTGTCTTCGAAGGTGTGGTTCCAGGAGAATAACGTGACGGTGATTTCGTGGGGTGTTTCTATGTTTTTGGCGTTGTCTGTGCTGTTGTATTGGATGGCGTAAACTCCGTCTGCCAGTGGTGCCAAGGTGAATGGGGCTGTATAGGTTAGCCAGCCGCTGTTGTATGTTGCATTGCAAATTCGGTAGGCCGTGGAGTCCACGCCCGAGCCCGTGTCTGCGGCTTCCAACGTGAATGGAGTGTCTGGGGTAACGTAGGTTGCGTCGGAAACGTATTTTGGTTCACCTATGAATAAGCTGGTTGTTGGGGGAGTTACGTCCAGAAGGCCCAGCTTGATCAGCCAGATGTCCCCTCCTCCAGCGCCGTAAGATTCTGTGTGGCCGGCGAGGGCGTATCCCCCGTCACAAGTCTGAATAATACAGTTCGCATAGTCAAGGTCGGGTCCTCCGAATGTTTTGTTCCACTGCATAATTCCAGACGAGTCAGTCTTAACCAGCCACACATCAGCGAAGCCTGCTCCAAAAGACTCTGTGTATCCGGCTAACACGTATCCTCCATCACTCGCCCGAACAAACGACCACGCAGAGAGTTCCGAGGCTACTCCTCCATACGTTTTGTTCCATTGCATTATCCCGGAAGAGTCAGTCTTAACCAGCCACATATCGCTCGAACCCGCACCAAAAGAATATGTGCTACCCGTTAAGACGTATCCTCCATCACTCGCCTGAATAACCCTAGTCGCAATGTCACTGTATGCTCCTCCGTATGTTTTGTTCCATTGCATTATCCCGGAAGAATCAGTCTTGACCAGCCAAAAATCATAGGCGCCAGCTCCAAAAGACTCTGTGGTGCCGGCCATGGCAAATCCTCCATCACTCGTCTGAATCATAGAGTAGGTAGTGTCCCAGGCTGGTCCTCCGTACGTTCTGTCCCACTGCACATATACATCAGTCTCGCTGTTTGGGCTGTTGCTGGCGTGCACGTCCGATTGGGTGCTTGATGCCAAAAGCCAAAATGCCATCAACAGTATCATTAATATTGTTTCAGAAACAGTTTTCTTCAGCATCTTTCTCTTCCTCCGATATTAAGTGATTTAACCACTAGATATATTTTTCCAAAAAATGGTGCATTCTAGCGTCCGGAAAACCAAATATGATTGTGGTTTATGCGAAACAAACAGAAAAAAAGGGATTTGCGGGAGATGACTCCCTTTTGTTGAGGGTGTAGACTCGCTTGGTTGCAGGAGGCTGAAGGCTTGACAAAAAAGAGTTTTTGGTATAGATTACAGTTTGGGAATGATAACTCTCGGCTACCAATTAAACATTCGTTCACTGTCGTCTTGAAGCAAACATTGTATTCTTTTCTTGGTAGAAAGAATGGTTGGATCGAATGTTTATTTGGAGAGGTTTATGCATTTGAATCATAGGCTTAGCCTTGGATTCCGTAGAAGGTTGTTCCTGAAAAATCTTGTTGAATGGAATCTTCTTCACGGTATAGTTTTTTGAACTTTTGCTAGCTATCTTAATTGGGAGAATGTGAAGGTACAACGTTTAACATATGATTGGTTTTCGATGTTGCATAGAACATTTTTCCACAAATTTTATAAATTGCTTTCATCGAGTATATACTGCAGGCTGATCCCTGCAGAGCGCCGAATGTGGGGCGCTATGATATAAATGCCACAACTTGTGGAGGAGGAAAAAAGCAGATTGAGAAGAATATGGAGAATTACAACGCTTTGTCTATTCGTTGCAGCCTTAATGACTATGATCCAATCTGGATACGGCAGTTACAACACGCTCTACTTGTCCTACGACAGGGACAACTTCTACACCGACTCAAGGAAAACAACTAGCTCTTTCGTCTATTCATATCAAATAGGTTCGAACATATACACGTATACCTATCCATACGAGATAGCCTCGTCTATTCAGTATTGGAGCTTTAATTACATGGACACTAGCTACTCGTCTCTTGGAACGATTCGGGTTGGTGGAGCAGCGAAAGTCGTTACTCCGTCAGGTGCAAGAGGGCTGGGTATTCTCGGGATGAAGGTGGAATTGATTCTTTATCCCACCTACAAGGATTGGTGGTGGTGGTAGGAAATAACGAAACAGGACGGAGAAATAGACATCCGACAAGTCGCCATAGGCACGACTAACCTTCATGTACAAGGGCCTGGAGATGATACTCTGCGCAACACTCTGCAGGTTGTTGTTGGCCAATTGTACAGCCTCATAGGATGTCCCTTTGACATATTCGCCCTTCAATACTTGGCTGGCACCTCTGTGGAGCTGAATGCAGGGCCAAACGGAGGACACCCTCACGCACACATTGCGGGAGCTGCAGGCCACCCATACGACCTTCCAAACCCTCATTGCCATTCAGACGCATCATTAGCTTACGATTTCCTGTACACGTACTACAAGAACGGTGCCTCTGGCTGGAAATCATATGAACTGGGAATAAAAATCACAGTAGACTTTGGATACGTGGAACAGACCAAAGAAACCGAGAGAAATGTCCTCGTGACGACGCAATCATTCGAGCAAAGATGGATATCGTACGTGTACTGGAACCCGAGCTGACATGACAGTGAAATAGTATGCTGAGCAGAGAGCCCTTGATGCCTCGTCAATAATCCCCTTCTTTTTCTTTGCTCATAGGCTAGAAAGAAAGCCTACGCCCTGAATTTGACTTGATGGGACGTCGAAAGCATGAGGTCTGTCGAATGCTCACATTTTCAGAAAAAGACATGCCAAGACTATTAATGAATCTTGGACTAGCGTTTGTTCGGGACGATGACTCGGGTTCTGTTACCTCTTCGGTTGATACGACTGTTTCGTGAGGCTGTTACCTTTCGGTTGATAGGCAAATTTCCATAGAAGCTTGTTCCATAGATGTAAAATACTAACAGTTATATTCGTTAATTCATGTCACTTCGAGAGAAAAACCGGGATAGACAATTTGCCATAGAAATCTTGAGAATCCAACTGAAGCATCAACGAGAGATGAGCTTTTGTAGCGTTGGTATGGCAATCGGAATTTCAGTCATCGTATTCGCATTGACGTTTGGATTGAGTGTTTCAACGTCTAAAGCAGAGATGGTTGTTGAATGGAAATCCATAATGCTAGGTTACATGTGGGCATTCATCATAATTGGAGCACTACTTGCTTCCGTTTCTTCAATCTCGTATTTCTATGTCAGAAGATTAGAAAAAGAGGAATTGGAGAAACTCAGAAAAGAGTATTTGGAAGAATGGTAGTCGAGTTAGCGAGTTTTCAGCTTTGCATTTTTGGGTTCTGTTAGTTTGTATCTCTGAGTTTTTCTAAGGCTATTTCAACCGCGTGGTTGAAACTGTGAAACTTGCCTTCCTCTATCTGTTTCTCTACCCATTCCAGAACGTTCTCATCTATGCTGACGGCTTTTCTTTTTCTAGGTTTAGGCAACTGTCACCAATTCCCCAGACAATAATGTGCTACTGCATAATATTCTTTTCTTTGTTTTCTTTCGTTTCTTTCCAAACCTTGAAAACACATTCCAGAATAATAGTTCTAAGAGGGTTATTGATGCCCGAGAACATGATTCAGATCAGCAAGATTTCATCTAACCGACAGGTCACTATCCCAGTTGAGGTAATGGAAAAACTAAAGGTCAAAGTAGGCGACAAAATACTGTGGATAGAGCAAGACAGGAACATCATAATAAGAAAGACTTAGGACAGTCAAACACCTCAACCTAGAGAAAGGTGATACAGTTCTAATGTCGATCGATGACAGGCACATAATCATAGAAAAAAGAAGAACTGAAAGAACCTCACACTTTTCGTTGCTAGCAGAATTTTTATTACCATCCCGAATAAGTGGACAGTATCACTATTAGAGAACCTTTTTCTGTCAGTTGTTGTTGATTTTGAGATTTTTCGCTTATCAACAACAACTCCCATTTTCGCTGTAAGAGGTAAACTGCCGAGAAGATCCCGCAGAAAAAAAAGCTGGAACAAGAATCTGTCGCTTGGTTGCTAACCCAAATCTGGCTCTGCACCATTATTAAGTAAAGTAGTCTGAAAGGCGAAGCCGATTCCTCAAGTCTCTTCGTGCGAGAGGGGGAATCTGGCGAAAAAGTCAAGGGCTAAAACCCCGAAGGGAACCCACCACTATCGTGGTCCCCCTGCGCCAAAGGTCACCGTTTCCGACATTCCCCCTCTACTGATACACCCCCACGAAGAAAAGAATGGCATTAACTGAGAGCCTATGCTAGCAAATGCTTCAAACTACGAGCATAATCTCAGACTAAGGCGTGCTATTTTCTCCATCAGGCGCAAGCTCATAGTTCTGATGTTCCGCTGGATCAGTTTTGTGATACGCAAAATGGTTTGGCCTAGCTATGTGAGCTTCGTTTAGGAAATTGTTCAGTATGCTAATGAACAAGGCCAGAATCTGGCCAGTTGAGTTCCTTTCTAAGAGAGCGAATTTTCCTGCTTTCATAGTGTTTTGACTTAAATGGCCTTCATTTTCTTCATACTCGATCAGAAATCTCTTGTAGTCCAATATCAAGTTAGTCCAGAGCTTCCTTTCGTTTTTCTTGTTGAATTCCTTCAGCTCAGTAATCATCAAATCTTTGTTGATCGAGGATAAACAGAAAATGAATCCGAATATCTGGTCTTTGTATTGCTTGTTTGGATCAAATCCCCCAGCCAAGGGCAGTGAAATGCCTGGGCCGGTTATGATTTGGTTAGTTCCGTTGTTTGATCTATCCAAACGCTTGGCCGAACTTATATTATCCAAGCATTCTTGCATCACTGCACGCGATCCTACATCTGTTTTGACTTGTCCAACTGCAACTACAGTTTCGCATGGATAGAATCTTTGCCTGCCAGCGATCTCGAAAACTGGTGTATAATTCGCTTCGTAGATCACAACGTCCATTTGTTTGCTTCTGCCCCCTAAAGCATCAATGACTATGCCACTTTCAATGCGAAACCTGCTTGGCAGATAGGCCGACAGGAAATCCTTCAGAACATTTTCCCTGCAAGTTCCAACTATGCCGGGATGACTTGGAAGCCCTGTCAGCTTCTCAAAGTCTATCTCAATTTTTCTCGCGACGCCATCAAACAGTTCACCCAGACTCATTTAATCCACCAATACATGAGAACAGTTGATGAGTTATTTGTGTTTCTCTGAACAGTACTGAATCATTTCGCACAGGAGTGTCCATGGATCAATTTCGAAAGGTTTAGACTTTATCACAAAATCACTGCCAAAACCAAAAACCGTTTGGCTCTCGCCAAACTCCCAACGATCCTAGCAAGGCCGTTGCCAAAAAGCCGATTCTGCAAGGAAAGACTGTGGAGGTGAATAATCAACTTGTGGTTTTAATTTGCTTGTTCTTGAGGTAATGCTCAAAGAACTTGCTAACGATCTCGTGTCTTGCCATTATTGACGATCTGCTAACGGCAGCTTGAATAACATAGTTTTGGAAGTCCAACAGCTCTCTATATTCCATGTCGTAATCCAGACCTTTCCTTGATTGTTCAGATAACTTACTTAGGAATTTCTCATAGAACTCCGCGAACAACGGCAATTTTCCCATTTCACCCATCTTGTACAGTTCTTCGAAGAAGAGATACCCTGTCAAAACGACGGCCCTACTTCTAAATTCCTCAATGCATTTGTCAAAATACTTATGCATAAGATCTAGAGTATGGAGAATTCGTTCTTTTTCAGCAGGGTATTTATCAATATCAGCGTATTGCTCAAAGAACGTTTTGAGTTCCTCGTATCTAGCCGTATAGAAAGTCTTGTAAAGCGACCGATAGAAGGAATTAAGGCATATTTCCGCGAATACGGTTTCCCGGTAAAAACGTCTATCCTGCAAAGCCGATTCTGCGAAAAATGGATGATTTTTTCCAATATCAAACACGAAGTCACGTAATCCCCCCTTCATGGCGTGAAGTTTTTCGCCAACATTAAGTGGAGCGCCCAATTGGAGTCTTAAAAAGAGAATCCGCAATTGATCATCAGTCGCTTCGGTGATTAAGGCTATCGTGAATTCGTAGTTAAGGAGGTTTGTTTTCTCGCTCTCGCTTAGGTCTTTCCAAAACCGGCCATCCTCAAGTTCGAGGTAGCCGCTGAAAAAATTAACTACAGACACTATTCGCTGCTGACCATCTACACAATCGTAGAAACGAACTTTTTCCGTCCCAACAAACCGACAATATTGATCATTTTCTGGGCTGTAAAGGTATATTTTAGGTATGTCTAATCCTATCAGCATTGAGTCTATTAGCAACTGTTTTTTCCTTTTGGTCCAGACAGTTGGCTCTCTTTGAAAATCCGGGTACTGTATGAGTTGCCTATTCGCGAAGAGTTCCTCTGCGCGCCATGGTACTATCTTGCGTTTCATTCTTTCTTTTCTCCCATCAGCAAATCGATGTGACGAAGACCCAGTTGATCAAATTGAACACCTTTTCCACGATGTATTGCGAGTTTTGACCTTAGCCAGCTCTCGAAGACATTTATGGGTGGATGGTCTACAAGGTCTTGACAATTTTCTAACTCTCCTAACCTATATGCGTTTTTCAGGAAACCGTTTCTTTTTTTGATATCAGTTCCGTCATCATGCGGGCATATCAGCTCAATCTTGTAAGCTCCTCCAGATTCCAACTGAGTGTTGAAAAGCAGGGACATCAGTCCCCAATCATTCTGACTGAGTTTGCACCCTATTATTCGCAAAATATCGCAATCGTTCAGCATTTCAGAAGCCTTACCCCAAAGAAGGTTAAAGGGGTATGAATCATTCTCTTTTTCCACACTTGGTGGTATCCAAAGCATTTGGGCTTGCTCAACCGCCTGAGCTTGTTCTTCATCAATAATGATGAAGCGAGATCCTCTCCTCCAGTTGAATGAACCATGCAACTTGATTAGCGGTGAGCAGTTTTCGCCAAGAGTGTAATCTGCGTGTTCAAGTTTAAACCTAATACCATAGTTCAGTCCTTTGAATACTTCGTTGTGGGCCCGGTCAAGCAGGTTATCATAATTGAGAGAGATGGTGCCAACGAAGAGCTCATCATCAACAATAGCTTTGTGCATCTCGAAGAGAGTCATTGTGAGGTTTGGGTTAATCGGCTCACCTTTATACTTCAAATTCTCCTGAATGCTTCTGCAGAACAAGGACCGCAACAAACTAGTTAGATCCGAATATTCCCTTGTGCGCACCGACTCAAGCAGACTTATGTAAAGCTCGATATCGTTGATGTTATCTGTACTAACGTCTGAAAGCATTTCTCCAAAATTTTCATCTTCTTTGGCTTTGGTGATTACCCATTCCGAAGCGCCTTTTAACGATAATTCCTCCCTAGTTTCTCCTACGGCGAATTGCCATTCGGCTATGGTAGCCCCAGCACCGAATAGATAGACCACCTTCTTTGGAGGCATCTATGAAACCGCCAAACAGTACAGATCTTTGTTATTCTACTAGCATTGAACCAAATATAAACCCTAGATCAAGCGTGCGCTAAACCTAGACTGAATCTATGTAAGCCACTGCGGTGTAATGGGTTCATATGCATCCTTCGCCAATTAGATTAAAACGAAGCTATAAGACACAAGTGCGGAACAACGCACCCCAAGGTAGACTCTTCTCGCTGGTATGTTTCCACTGAGGCAGGAACCTAGTTAGCCGCACCTGACGAGTGACAAGAAACGGCCTACAAAGCAGCCTATTCCACAACTCCAAAACACGCCTAAAACCATACTTCTCAACTAAACATTTCCAAGAACTTACAAACGCTGGAAAAACCCAACTGTAGCCCCAACTCATACGCTCAAAACTCTGCTTCGCTAGACAGTTTCCAACAAGATAGAAAACAATGCCAGTCAAACCCTTTCTCGTTTCGTGCAAAGACCTGATGTCCACAATAGGCGATCTATGAATGCCAGCCCACTGTTCACTGACCCATTTCTGAGGTATGTACTTTCCCCTGAAAACTATGTGCAGAACGCCATTTCCTTCATTCGTTCGAATCTTCCAATACTTCATCTTAAAGTGAAATTTCCGGAGAATACGCATCTTCAAAACTCTAAAATCAGCATTAAGACTTCGGCCAACCGACTCAGGAGAACTCGTAAGCGTCATGAACCTCAATCTTTCGCGTCGACTTTTCTCGACTGTAAGACCACTCATCAAACGCTGAAAAGCCCGCCTCTGCTTCTTAGTATAAACCTCCTTGCCTTCTTCCACGTAATGTCTAAGTTCAAAATTGAATTTCTTTGAAGACAATCCATGGGCAACTGAACAGGAAAGCCCTGATCACAGCAAAAGAACCCAAAAAGAAAAAGGGAAAAGTATTCTTCAACATATGGAATGGTAACCCGGGAGAGATTCGAACTCTCGGCACGATGATTCTTGATCTCGCCTTTCTGAAGTTGATAGTTTAGACGCTCAAGTAAAATCAAAAGCCGCCCACTATTTGAAGTCGAATCTGCCGTTCTGCTCTCAAAAGAAGCGAATTGAAACTCATAAAGCTATTTTGGCAGAGGCACGTTTGGCTCCAAACATAAGGCTGGGAATCGTTGCGCACGGGCACGCATGTCTTGACGATTGAGGCGTTGTTTAGTAGTTTTCGCACCAGAGTTCGTAGTAGCTTCTCGGGTGGTCGCACACAGGACACTTGTCAGGAGCCTCACTTCCCTCAAACACGTAACCGCAGTTCCTGCACTTCCACTTAACTGGCGAATCCTTCTTGAAAACCTTGCCTTGCTCCACGTTCGCAAGAAGCTTAAGATAACGCCTCTCATGGTAGGCTTCTA
>Ga0315279_10010270_pt1 | contig 11029 bp, 8 predicted proteins | sample YL17G06_20_MG_FD_203694 | JGI IMG/M metagenome (GOLD analysis project Ga0315279, IMG submission 203694) | Sediment microbial communities from Yellowstone Lake, YNP, Wyoming, USA - YL17G06_20 | ecosystem: Environmental > Aquatic > Freshwater > Lake > Sediment | place: USA: Wyoming | collected...
GCAACTCCCTGGGTGGGAAGTTTCTGATGTGGGCGAAAATGAGGGCGGGGATGATGACTGCCTTCGTTGCCAGCGCGGTGGCGCTCCAGGCATACAGCCAGGGCTGCTGCCAGAGGTAACCGAAGGCGGCAATAATGGCACCGAGAGTGATTGACTGGAATACGAGGCACACGGTGGCCATCCTGAGGTTGCGCACCTCGGCCGCAAGGATGGAGGCCAGCAGGTGCGTCATCATGAGGGTTACGATCACATTGCCGTGCTGAAGGGCCGGTCCCATCTATCGTCACTCCCTCATCCCTGTGACCATCATCTTGTCCAGGGGGGTCATTGGCTTGAAGCAACGCCCGCAACGCCCGCAACTGGCCATGTACAGTTCCAGGCGGTCAGTGATGTCCGCTTTGTTGTTCGTAGCGAGTTCAAACTCAGGAGCAAGGGTTATGGCTCTCTCGGGACAGACCTCCTGGCAGCGGCCGCAATGGGTGCATCTCTCGCGGAGCAGCATTATCTGGCGCTTGTTCTGCCCGAGGTCTTTGAGCACGAGGCAGCGCGCCGGGCACACGTTGGCACAGCCGCCGCAGCCTATGCAGCGGTCGGCGTTGAACTCCACCTTGCCGCGGAAACCCTCCGGCAGCGGCGGCGCCGGCGCGAGAGGATAACCCAGCGTTACCTTCCCGCCTCTAATGGCGATCAGGACTTCCTTTATCTTGCTCCCTATCACCCTTCCGGTCTCCTTATGCCCTCCAGAAAGCCAACGCGACGGCCATTGCAGCGGCGATGATGACGGCCAGGTAGAAGGCGAGCGCCTGGTCGATCTTGATCCTGGGATTGACGACGTCCACCAGGCCGACGATCACGAATACGACGAACGCCTTGGCCAACGTAATGAGCACCTGTAGCGAAACGACGTCCACTCTCGGCCAGGGCACGAAGATGCTCACCAATATGACTGCGAACACGAACTGCCTGGCCCAGATAGCCCACTTGAAGAGAGCCAATCTTGGCCCGCTCATTTCTATAAAGGGGCCTCCCATCAGTTCCTGCTCCGCCTCCGGAATATCGAAGGGCAACTTGCCGAACTGAGCGAGCAGCGCCATCAGTAGAGCGAAGGCGGCAACGATCATGGAGAAGGAAGCGCCGTTGGCGACGTGCCAGGTCAGCATGTCCGACAACTGCAGGCTTTGGCAGTTGACTGCCGCCGCCACCAGACAAATCACCAGCACCGGCTCGACTATGAGGAACATCATCATCTCTCGGGCAGCACCGGCGTAAGAATAAGGCGACCCGCTGGCCATTCCACCGACGATCATTGCGATGCTGCTGATTCCGATGACATAGACGAAAACGATGAAGTCTCCGCCCGCTGCCAGGGGTGCCTTGGTTGCCAGGGGAACGAGCAGCGCCGCGCAGAGCGCGGCCGTGAGGCAGATAACCGGCGACATCCTCTGCAAAGGACCGCCGCCGACGTCCAGGTTCTCCTTGCCGAACAATTTGCCCAGGTCAATAAAGGGCTGCCACACTCCGGCCAGCGGTCCCACGCGGGAATGGGCGACCCTGGCTCGCACGTATTTCCTGACGAACCCCTCGAACAGAGGGCCCAGGAAGAGCGCCAGCCCTACGTTCAGAGCGCCAAGCCCTATGACCGACATGCTCTTATCTCTCCCTCAAGGTGCTCTTGGCCCGCGAAATCGCGACCAATTCGTCATGGGAGTACACGCGCACCTTCCCGCTTCCGACATCCACGACTTCCATTCTCTCAGTGCAGGAGAAGCAAGGGTCGAAACTCCCCAGCGAGATGGGGACGTCGGCTATGGCGACGCCCTTGATCATCGGCGGCACCGCCTGGAGGTTGGGATAGGTGGGGGCGCGCACGCGCCAACGCTCCGGCGCGTTGTTCTCTCCGGTGAGGACGTAGTGTATTGCTTCGCCCCTGGGTGCCTCGACGACGTTTATCCCTTCCCTGCCGGGCGGTATCGGCCCATCAATCTCGGCCATGAGGTCTCCCTCGGGCATATCCTTCAACAGTTTGATGCCTTCGCGAATCAGGCGGATGGAATCAATGGTCTCCTCGAGCCGGACCAGGGTTCTGGCCAGGACGTCGCCCTCGGGGTGAACCTTCTTCTCCGCCACCAGTTCGTCGTAGCCGGAGTAGGGATGGTCAACGCGCGCGTCAATGGCAACGCCGCTTCCCCTGGCGGTGGGGCCGGTGGTACAGATGGCGCGGGCATCCTCGTTGGAGAGATAGCCGACTTCCTTCAGCCTCATCATGAGCGGTGAATCGCCGGGGATGGCATCCAGGACGGCCAGCCACTCCTTTTCCACTTTATCCATGACCTCGAGTATCCTGGGCATCTTCTCCTTGGTGATGTCGAACCTGACGCCGCCGACGAGGTTCATTCCGTAGGTCTTGCGGGCTCCGGTTATGTACTCGGCGAGCCACATCACCGGTTCCCGAATGCGCCAGGTCTGCATGAGCACCGTCTCGAATCCGATTATGTGCCCGGCGATCCCCAGCCAGAGCAGATGGCTGTGGACTCTCTCCAACTCGAGCATTATGCTTCTGAGTATCCTGGCGCGCCGGGGAACGGTTATCTCGGCGGCCTGCTCGACCGTCTCGCAATAGACGGTGGAGTGGATGTTGCCGCAGATGCCACAGATGCGCTCAGCGAGGAAGGCGACCTGGTTGTAGGTGAGGGCGCTTTCGCCCAGTTTCTCTATGCCCCGGTGGTTGTAGAAACCCCGGTAGTCGCAACCCACCACCGTCTCGCTCTCGATGAAGAGTCTCAAGTATGCCGGCTCCTCCAAGACGGGGAAGAACGGCCCTACCGGCAGGACGGTGGCCCCTTCCGGTGGCGGCTTGAGCACGGGCCTGGCGCTGAAGTCCGACTCCGGCTTGAAGTTGTAAGGGAAGTCCTTTCGCAAGGGATAAAGCCCCTCGGGCCAGTCGTCCGCCAGCACCAACCGTCGCGGGTCGGGGTGTCCCCTGAGTTCCACACCAATCATGTCGTGCAACTCTCTCTCCGCCCAGTTCGCTCCGGGGATGAGCGGCGTGATGGAGTCTATGACCGCATCGGCCGGGTCGAGGGCGATTCGCAGGGAGACGAACATGTTGTCCGCGTCCAGGGAGAAGATGTGGAGGACTTCGAACTTACCCTGTCCCTTCCTTAGGTCCGTGCCAACGGTTATCAGGAAGCGTGCTCCGAGGCCGTTCCAGAGGAAATCTGCTGCCTCGACGACGTCTTCCCGCGCTACGTTCAAGTATATCCTGCCCGGGGTTCGTTCTTCCGCCTTCCGGATCTTCTGGCCCAGCCTGCCTCTCGCCTTTGCTATGACTTCAGTGCTATTCACTTCCCAGCCTCGCTTTTCTCGCAAAACCGCACAGCAAACATGTAGCGCAGATGCGTCCAACGAGACGGCGCCCCCGTCTTGATGACGGACGGGCCTTCCAAGTCTGCCCGTGCCGCGGCACCGCAAGCAGGGCTGAAGCCCTGCGCTACATTGTCGTTATCTGCGTGGCGCACTTTTCTCCTGTTCCTCACTTTGAAAGGGCGAACAGAACTATTATTGCCAAGACCATTCCCACTGCCATCCAGAGGACGTACACCTGGGGAATGCCGACGTGGGTCTCGCGAAAGCGTTGACAGAATCTGCTGCCGGCCCTGATGGCCGGATAGTAAAGCCATTCATCCAGGTTCACTGCCTTCCGCAGCCAGGCGAGCCCTCCCACCTTGGGCAGAGGGATGGAAGGGAAGAAAGTGTCCACCCGATACCTGCCGACGCGAAAGGCGAGGAAGTCCTGGAAGGGAAGGTAGAAACTGTGCGCCCGGTACCTCACCTCGTCCTCCCCATGCTCCTCGCCGCAGAGCCAAACCGCTGTCTTTCTCACCGGCGAGGCGGCCAGCAGGTAGATGCCGTAGGATATGAGGAAGCAAACGAAAAGTCCCGCCAGTATCAACGGCGGGTTCCAGACGCCGACCCTTCCTCCTGCCACGCTCAAACTGACGCCCGCTCCCATGTTTCCAAAGAGGGAGGCAAGGCTGGGGGCGTAGCCGTTCGGCAGAATGGCCTGCGTCGCCGCATAAAGCGGCCGAAGCACCAGGAGCGGAAAGACTCCGAGGAGGATGCACAGCGCGGCGATGAGCACCTGCGGCACCTGCATGGAGAGGGGAACCTCTCTACGCTCGAAGTCGAGTTTCTCCACGTGCAGCCTGCCGAGAAAAAGGGTGCCCAGGAACTTCAGGAAGGAAGCGAGGGTCACCGCGGAGATGAACATGGCTATTATGCCCAGTGCGATGAAAAGCGGCTTCTCCATTCCGCCGCCGATTGAAGCCTGGAATATGAGCCATTTGCTGGAGAAACCGCTGAATGGCGGCACCCCGGCAATGGACAGGGAGGCGATTACGGCCGTGGCTGCGGTCAGCGGCATTATTCTCGCCAGTCCTCCCACGTGGTTCAGGTCTCTCGTTCCGGAACGATAGAGGCCCGCCCCCGCGTTAAGGAACAGAAGGGGCTTGTAGCAGGCATTGTTGACCAGGTGAAAAAGGCCGCCTGCGATGCCGGCGATGGCGAAGACGGGGTTTATGCGAAGGAAGGTAATGCCGATGCCGACTCCGAGCAGCATGTAGCCGACCTGCCCAATCATGTGGAAAGAGAGAAGCCTCTTGGAATCGTGCTGAGCCAGGGCTGTGACGGTTCCGACGAAGATGGAAAGCGTGCCGAATATGGCGATGATCTGCCCCCAGAGGGTGGAGAAATAGGAGATTGGCAGTATGCCCACGAAGAGCCGAACTATTCCGTACACGGCAATCTTGGACATCGTTCCGGCGAAGGCAGCAGAGGCGGCTGTCGGCGCCGCCGGATAGGCATCTGGGAGCCAGAAACCGAAGGGGAGGACTCCAGCCTTGGTGGCGAAGCCGACGAAGAAGAGCGCCAGGACCAGGTGCGCCAGCCCGGGCTCGGTTCTCAACATTCCACCCATGGCTTTGTGCAAAGCCGCAAAGTCCATCGAGGAATGGGTGGTGCGCGTGTAAAGAATGATGGTGGCCAGGATTATGCAGGCGGTGGCCAGGTGGGTGGTGAGGAAGTAGCGGAAGCCGGCTCTCATGCTGTCCGCCGAGCGCTTCTCATAGATGACCAGTGCGAAGGAGGTGAGCGTCATGAGTTCCCAGGCGACGATGAAGAGAAGCATGTCCCAGGTCGTAACTACCCCTACGACCGTGGCGAAGAAGAGGAGCAGGAATGGGTAGAAGCGCCCGAGTCCCTCCTCCGGATAGATGGACATGTATCTGACGGAGAAAAGGGTAGAGGAGAAGGCGATGAGGGAGATGATCATCAGGAAGATGGCGCTCAGGCGGTCAACTGCGAGGTGGATGGAGGAGCCAATGCCGAAGGCAGCAAGGCCCGGATAGGTGGCGTTCACTGTCTCCCCAAGGAGAACCATCGCCGCAACGTAGAAGAGCGCTGCACTGGCGACGGTGACGAACGCCGTCGCCACCCAGCCACAGCCCTTCTTCCACGCGCCGAGCAATGCCGTCACCAGCGCACCCAGCACGAGTACGCCGAAACTCACCTCTAATGCATCAAGTGCGCTCATTTGTCGGCACCTTTATCTAATCCACTGGATTATGGGCAGCGCTATCACTGGTATCACCAGGCAAAGGATCATCAACACCACCAATACGATGGTTATTGCCGGGGCATCGCCGTGCGCCCGGGCCACCGCAGGCGAGGGCTCTCCCAGGAAGATTTTCTGCCCCACCCACAAGAACCAGCCGAAGGCCACAACACTCTCCAGCAACAACAGAACGCCGAAGAGCGACCCGACTCCTCCCAATGACAGCGCCCCGGTGATGATATAGAACTTGCTCCAGAATCCGGCGAACGGCGGCACGCCGGTGACGGTGAATGCCCCGATGAAGAACCCGAGGGCAATTATCGGGAACCGCGTCAAGGCCCCCCTCAGTTCCGACATCTTCCTCGTTCCGGTGAAGTAGGACAGTGCGCCGACCGAGAGGAAGAGGAGCCCCTTGCCCGTTGCGTGGGCGGCGATGTGCAACAGGCCGCCCGTGAAGGCGGTGTATGATCCGAAAATGTACAGTGCGAACGCCAGCAGAATATAGGCAAGGTGGGTTATGGTTGACAGCGCCAGGAGACGTTTCAGGTCGTCCTGGAAGAAGAAGAGAAAAACGCCTACTGCCAGCGTCAGCATGGCCATTATGGCCAGCACGAGGCCGAGCGAATAGTCAATGCTGTATGCCGACACCACCGTGCGTGCGACGAGATAGATTCCGGCTTTGACCATTGCCGCACCGTGCAGATAGGCACTGACGGGCGTCGGGGCCTCCATGGCGTCCGGAAGCCAGGTATAGAACGGGACCTGGGCTGCCTTCGCCCACGCGGCAACCATTATCAGAAGAATAACGGTGTTCTTCAGGCCGTCCGGGAGCAGGTTTAGCGCCGTGAACTCAAATGACCTGGTATTGATGAACACCAAGACTATCGCCGTCATCAGGAAAAGGCCGCCCACGTGCGTCATGATAAGGGCTTTGTAGCCGGCCCTGACAGCCTTCTCTTCGTCCTGATACTGGGAGATCAGCGCCCAGGAGCAGAGGGTGGTTAGTTCCCAGAAGATGAACAACTGGAAGAAATTCGGAGACAGGGCCACGCCCACCATCGAGCCGATGAAGAAGAGCATCCAGAAGTAGTAGCGCCCTTTGCCGTCGGTCGTGGGATGCTCGGCATTGTTCGGACTCATGTAGTTCACTGAGTACAAGACCACGAGGAACCCGATGAGGGTTATTACCAAGAGCATCAGCGCCGTCAGGGGGTCCAGGAGGAATCCGAGGAAGTTCCGCGTTGCGGGCAGCCAGGGGAGTCTGCTGAGTTCAACTTCAAATCCGGTGGGAATCACTTGTCCGGTAATGAACGCACGGATGGCAAACAGACCAGCGATAAGTGTCCCGAAGGAGAAGACGACCGCAATCTTTTCGCACAGACGCCCCCGTAGGGCGGCGACCAGACAGGCTCCCGCTATCGGAGCCCCCAGCACAACAAAACACAACTGCGTTGTGCTCATGCTATTCTTCCCTCACTGTGGTTTCCCCACTCTCATCGCCAAGGCATGAGGCCAGCACGTCTTCCAGCACCTCCAAGGTGCGAGCGGCCTCTCTACTCATCGGCTCCCCGAAGCCCGTCCCCTTCGGCTGAACTCCCAGAAGGTACACCTGGGCGCCGGTCTCCTGCTCCAGATAGTGCGCCAACACGCCGAGATAGGGATTGTGGGTTGACATCCTTCCAGGGCCGCTCAACTCTCGGCCTCGGAAGGCCGCTATTGCCCCTGCCTCCTGGCCCAGTTCTACGGCATCCACCAATACTATTGCTCGCGGACGTGCTTCTTTTACCTCGCCGGTATAGTTCTCGGGCACTTCGCCACAATCCAGGACGCAGCCCTTCACCTTGCCTCTCAGTCGCTCCGCCAACAAGGAACCTATGCCGTCGTCTCCCCTCAGCCGGTTGCCTATGCCCAGCACCGCTACCGACCCTTTCAGGCAGGTGGAGAAGACTTCGGTCAGTTCCGTCATTCCTCGCCCATCTCTTTGAGTTGCTCGTAGGAGAACACCGGGCCGTCCAGACAGACGTACTTGTATCCTATGGCGCAGTGGCCGCACTTGCCAATTCCACATTTCATGTAGCGCTCGAGCGTCGAGATGATGTCCCCGGGGGCGAAGCCCATCTTCAGAAGGTCTATGATGACGAATCGGATCATGATGGGCGGCCCGCAGGTGAAGGCCACGGCCTTCGGCGGCTCGACCGTGATTTTCGGGAATAGGGTGGTGACCACGCCGACGTTGCCGTCCCAGGTTTTGTCTCCCACGTCCACGGTCATCATGAACTCGACGTCTTGCCGTGCCGCCCAGGTCTTCAACTCATCTTTGTAAACCATGTCCCCGGGCGTCCGCGCACCGTAGAGGATAATCACCCGGCCGAAGTCCTGCCGCCTGCCCAGCATGGCGTTTATCAGGGAGCGCAGGGGAGGAAGGCCGATGCCGCCGCCGACGAATAGAATGTCCCTGCCCTTGACCTCGTTGAAGGGGAAGCCGTTGCCGAACGGCCCTCTGATTCCGATTTCGTCTCCTACGGACAGACCGTGCAGCGCGTGAGTAACGCTTCCGACCCTCCTGACGGTGATCTGGATGCCGTCCTTGACCTGGCCCGGGCTGGAGCAGATGCAGATTGGGCACTCTCCGATTCCGAACAGGGACACCTCAACGAACTGCCCCGGCTTGTACTGAAAGCCTCCGTCGCTGAATCGGAGGCCGAAACTCTTCACGTCCGACGTCTCGTCCTCAATCGAGGTTATCTCCGCAAGTTGCGGCAGGTACATGTTCTTCATTCCTGCTGGCTCAACTCCCTGATGCGGCCGACGATATTCCACGTGTCTCCTCTTCCGAGACAGGTCGTAAGGCAGCGGCCGCATCCTACGCACCCGTGTCTCCCATCCCTCAGGGCGTAGAAGAAACTGAGTTTGTGCTCTCCCCAACGTCGCAGGAGGGAGCCTGGTGTCTCCCTGGGCGTCTCGCCGCTGACCATCCGCGTAAAGCCGATGAGACTGCAGGAGTCCCAATGCCTCTGGCGCGTGCCGCCGTCGCCGTCAACCTTGTCCACCACGTGGAAGCAGGTGCAGGTGGGACAAACGTATCGGCAGCCGGCGATGCCGAAGCACCGCTGGGAGAGTTCTTCCCACCATTCTTCGGGCACCTCGCCGCGGGTGATCTTGCGCATTGCGTAGGCCACGAAGGTGGATCTCTGGAACTTCTGGTCCATGCCCGCAAGCGCCGCGTTCTTTCTCTCCGCGTCCCCGACGGTGGCCTCGGCGAAGAGATCCGCGTGCGCCTCGATGAGGGCCTGTCCCTTTGGCGAACCGATTTCGACGAAGAACTCGTTATCAATGGGAGTGAGTTGGATGTCATACCCTTGTTTCAACGAAGGGCCGCCGTCGCAGCAGACACAGAAGCAGTTCGGGCCCGGCTCCAGGCAGGAGATGCTTACGAGCACGCTGTTATCCCTGCGCTTGCGGTAGTAGATGTCCTCGTAATCGCGGAGGAAGAACCGGTCCTGGAAGAGGATTCCGCTGACATCGCAGGACCTTATCCCGAAGAACACCCTCTTCTCTTCGAAGTAAACGGGCTCCGGGAGGACCCCCTTCTGCTTCCGGAAGTTGAACAGTGGCTCCACCTGGGGGAAGAAGTAGTCCTTGAGCGGGAGAAGGCTCTGCACGTACTCGTGCCAACCAAGCGGCTCCTCGGGACGCTCCAGTGGCTCAAATACGACATCTCCGGCTTCTGTCCGCTTCGGCCCGATCACCTCTGCCTCTGACATCAACCTCTCCAGCAACGGAACGATTTTTCCTTCGGCCAGCAGTCTTGGCTCCATCCTAGGCTAACCTCTCAATCCTGACCGGGCAGGGCTCAAAGGCGGGATAACCTGCCTGATTCCGCACAGTTATGACCTCCTGCGCCATCTTGCGAAGGAAGTACGGCAACAGGACTATTCCCTGCGGCAGATGCGGCCTCGGGGCCGCCGCAAGCGCCATCTCTCCTCGTCGGGAGATCACTTTCACCCTTGTTCCCCGTCTCAAGCCCATTTTCTGCATGTCTTCGGGGTTGATCTCAACGAACCCCCCCGGGAAGTTTCTCATCGGTATCTCGCATTCTCTCGCCAGGGTCGGCGCATTGTCCACAAGCGAATCGCCCTGCCAGGGGTAAGAAGTGCTGTCCACCAGCAACAGGAGCGGGTATTCTGCGTCCGTCTTCTCGCTTTCCGGCCCGCCGGCGGCGGGTTGTGAGCCGCTCGGAGCGGCCGGCGCCTTCGTTTCACCCCGTTTGAGGATGACGCCAAACGGCCCCAAGCCGTCGCGGGTCACCCCCTGGTGCAGTGGCGAAAGGGCGCCGATTTCCTTCGTGATGTCTTCTGCTGCAGAGTAGTTCATGGGGTAGCCCATAGCGGCGGACAGTTGGCAGAGTATCTCCCAGTGGGATTTCGCCTTGCCCGGGGGCTGCACCGCTTTTCTCACCTGCTGCAGCCTTCCTTCCTCGCTGGTGAAAGTGCCCTCTTCCTCGGCGTAAAGGGCCGCGGGCAGGATTACATGTGCCAGTTTCGCCGTCTCAGTGAGGAATGAATCCTGAACGAGGAGGAAGTCCAGGCCCTGAAGGGCTTTCTGCACCTCGGCCGCATCGGGGAGCGTTGCGGCCGGGTCATCCCCAATCACCACCATAGCCTTCACCTTGCCCGGCATGTCCCAGGCCGCCAGGCCGGGCTCCGCCGGCACTTTCGCGCCCCAGGCCGACTCAAACCGCTTCCTTGCCGCCTCGTCCGACACGTCCTGCCCTCCCGGCAGTCCCGCCGGCGTGACGCCCATGTCGCAGGCCCCCTGCGAGTTGCCTTGCGCGGTGAAGTAGCAGATGCCGGCGCCTTTCTTAACCAGTGCCAGCCTGGTGAGCCAGGAGACAGCCTCCAATTCTCCGGCTCGTTCCGCCTGCCCCGCCGAATACACGATGATCGGCTTGGTGGCCGAGGCGAAGAGCCTGGCAGCCTGCAGAAATTGCTCCTGGGCGACTCCCGTCTCCCTCGCGACGTACTCGGGCGTGTAGGCCTGGAGATCCGCCGCTTGTCCTTTTTCCTGAGACTGCGACGGGTTCGGCGCGAGCGCCTCGGTGACTGCCTTCACAAAGCCTTTGAGCCAGATGGCTTCCTTGCCCGTGCTGGGCCTGAAGAAAACGTCGGCTATCTGGGCGAGTTTCGTGCTCCATGGCGCTACGGCTATGAGGCGTGCCCTCGGCTGGGCGTGGACATATAGTCGGGCTGCGACCAGCGGGTTGTGAACCTCTTGCCTCTGTTCGTTGCCCCTTTCCACTGCTTCCAGCACGCGCCACGCTGCCTGGGAATGCTGCTCTGCCAGGTTGCCTTCGTAGAGGAGCACCACGTCTGCTTCGCTCAGGTCGGCAAGTGCGCCCAGCGAGAAGGCGCATCCGCG
>Ga0315279_10010271_pt1 | contig 11027 bp, 8 predicted proteins | sample YL17G06_20_MG_FD_203694 | JGI IMG/M metagenome (GOLD analysis project Ga0315279, IMG submission 203694) | Sediment microbial communities from Yellowstone Lake, YNP, Wyoming, USA - YL17G06_20 | ecosystem: Environmental > Aquatic > Freshwater > Lake > Sediment | place: USA: Wyoming | collected...
GCACCGATGGACTGGGCACCTTCCAGAGCTTTCGTTACAAGGGTATCAGTGTTCATTTCTTTCCTGGGACTACTTACAATTCCCACTACTTTTAGAACCATAGTCTCATTCGCTCCTTAATTAAATAACGATGTCTCATCAAATTCTTAATACCTTTGAGGTCTATAATTAAAAAAAGCATTTCATAACTATAGAATAATCTGAAAGATTAGGATAGTCAAATAACTTTCTTTATGTAAGAATAGAATATATGGCCAGAGGAACATTTTTGGCTAAAGGGGGCTGTTAAAAGACTAGATCTTGTGACTCAGCTTGAACTGCTGGATGTTTGGTTTGGGGTCAATTTGAGTTTTAAATAACCCTTGGGGTCAGCCCATGTCATTAGACATGATTTATTATAAGTTTTAAAAAATTATATCCCGTGACAAGGGCTGACCATAAAATCAAAATCAATGCTTATCGACTAATCTGTTCGATCAACTGCACTAGTTTAAAAGCAACTTCGTTGTTAACTTTTTTATTATTCAAAATGCCTTCACAGGTAATGCTTTCTCCATAAAAATTCTTGTTTGCTCTTACATCGGCATGAATCATTGAACCTGTAAGGGTAAAACCGGCATAGATACCCTTACTATAAGAGTAAGTATAGATGGAATCGTTTAAATCAACAGCAGCTTGTAAGGAATCACCTAATGGTCCCGGGGTAATTCTGATATCTGCTCCGATTTCAAAATCAGTACTCTTAAAGACAGCCAGACCTTTATCATCCATAAGTACTAATACCAAGGACACTTCCTGAATACCAATCTGCAGACCAACCGAAGCTGTTTTAAGCTCTATAAATGCCGGGCCATACCACTCCTGGGTGGTTCTATCCTTTCGAAGAACTATTCCATCACCAAACATGGCACCCCAACCAAACCCCACGTTTACTAATCTGGGGTAGATGACTATTCCTTCTGCCCTGCCTAAGAGCTGGCTAAATGCACCAGCTTGATCTTTACGTGAAGCCATTTCCACCAATACAGCCATACATTTATCTATTTTGATTTCCTCATCAGTTAATTGTGCCTGGACAAAACTGGAGATAAACAGGGTAAAAACCATAACCAAGATGAGCATAAGTATACCCTTTTTCATTTTTAACACCTCCTTTCATTTTAGATTTTGTACCTTCTTTAAGGATATGGGTGCGAGCAATTTCCCGAACTCCGGGAAAGAAGATAATCTGGGTAGAAACTCACCACCTCCGTAAGGGTGTATGGTTTAATAGAGCGAGTTTTCTGCAAACTTATTGCATTATTTAATTATTTTTTTAATTATAGCAAAAATCCTGTTTTATTTCCACTACCAGAATTTTCCCATTCAAAAAGCTAAAAATAAATATTGGGGTCAAATCTTTACAGGCTGACCCCTTTCTTTTTCTTTATTCAAATCCTTTGGAATTAAAAAAGGCAGAACCATTGGATAAAGAAGTCCTGCCTTTTGATTGTCTTGACTCCCCAGACTGTTCCATAGATAGAACTTTTACTTCTACATTTTATTTTCCTCACAAAGTAACGAAAGCCAATCAAATTGCACGAATATACCGAAATCCTATTTACTTAGCTCAAGAGTATAAACGAATGATTTATAATGGCCAAGTGAAAAATCAGCCAGGTCTTGCTTACAAACTTGGTATCTCCAGAGTGCGTATTCACCAAATTTTAAGCTTATTAAAGCTCGATTCCTTGATCGTTCAAGAATTAGAAAAACTTGGTGATCCACTTAAAGCAAAAATTATAACCGAACGGATGTTACGACCTTATGCTAACAAATCACTTCAAGAACAAACAACTCTTTTCAATATTTTAAAACCTTCTTTTTGGATAAAAAATAAGACCCTTTAGTTTTAGCTAAAGGGTCTAAAAGACAAAAATCACTTCATATTACTGTCTTCTTAAGAGAATAAGAAATGATATTGGTATCTTTCTTTACTCGGGTATAAACATAGATTCTGGCCAATCACCCATTACCCGGGAAGGACCCCAATCGAAAAGATCTTGAGCTTCTCGCAAGGGGCTGTACTTCTGAGGATTTTGTTCTATATCTTTATCCAGCAGGTCAAAGTAAGCATAATTTTTCACCTCAACCCAGATTTCAATAGAATATTCTCCACCTAGTTGAAATTGTGTTGCATAGGCTCTTATCGATTTTGTGCCCGGAATTGACTCAAACATAGCTTTACCTCTTTCCTGCCACCACTTTACTGCTTCTTTTGTCTTTCCCGGTTTCATCTTGAATGTGTCTACTACATATATCCGATATTCTTCCATATTATTCACCCCCTTTCTTATCTATTTCTTTTTGTAATTAATAGTCTCTTCTAAAAATGGAAAGACCACTTTCATTCTAACTTGATAAAAGCCTCATCACCTAAAATCTGTCAAAATCGCTTAAATCACTCTCTTCCGGCTCCTTCGATCTTGAAATTCATCCCTCTACAAGAATTTCCAACTAACCACCTATCTCTTTTATACTATAGAGTCTTTACAACTCAAACAACCTTAACAAATTTAGGTGCCTATTCATCATTGAATACGCAGTCCTTTAATGCTACCTAATACTCCAAATGCTTGTAATAACCAAACGATTACTACAATAACCACAACGATATTCAAAATCTTCTTGATTTTGGCATCCATTGGTATGAAGTTATTAATTAACCACAGAACTACCCCAACAATAATTAAAACAATCACTAATGAAACCAACGACATTTGCCTCACCTCCTCTCAGACAGGACGAATTTCGCAACTTTTATCTGAATAAAAATTCTGTACAAATTTATGATAAACTAAAATTTATAATAGTTAATTAAAGATGAAAAAGTTTTACCAACTGTTTTAATTTATAAATTTATCCTACTTATTATTTTAACCCTTTTTCCATCCGCTTGATAATAGTATTTACCGCTGTCTTGGCAATGGGACCTTTAGCAAGTTGTTTAGCCATAGACAAGCGATCATAGGTAGTTCGAAGATGTTGAAATTTACTTCCTTTAGATTCGTAAATACAAAGGGCCAGAATTTGATATTTCATCCCTTCAACACTGCCTTCTAAAAGATGCTCATACACTGCTTTGTCTTCTTCGGCTATAATTTTGACCCCTGACTCGATAATCTTTGGATCTGTATTAACTTCAAAGACCCATTTAAAATAATTCTTGATCTCTTCTTTGCCTTTAAATTCGCCGTTTGGATTAACCCAATCGGCATCCTCTGCAAAAAAAGACAAGCTTTTTTCTAGATCCTTTTTATTATATGCATCTTTGAACTTACGCATCATACTAATCAATCCTTCTTTAGACATTGTAATCTCCTCCTTTATTAAGGTTTTAATTTTAAATTATAAATATATAATTATACTCATATTTTATATATACGACATCTATCTTCAAAATCCTTCTTTTTCAAATAAAAAAGCCCTTCAGTAAAAGGCTAAAGGGCTTGGAATGTCTTAGCTCCCCGGGTGGCTGTCTGGAAGCATCCTTTTATGGGATAAGATAAGTTTTCCTTATCTATAGCAAATATCTAATAATAGAAATAGTATAACCCAAAATCACTGAAATAGTGCTAATTTACCAAGCAAAAAAGCAATAATATAAAATTTTTAGTAGGATAAAAGATGCTTAATGTCGTGCTTTTACATAGAAGGCGACAAAAAAGGAAATCATTTATGGGATTGATTTATCTTTTGTTTTTAATGAGATTTTGTATATTTTTTATTCTCATATCTCTCTTTTACTTGTGCAACAAAGGTATCAATTCTCATTTCTCTTGTACTATCCTGAAAACCATCATACTCTACAGACACAAAGGGAATGTTATTATTATCTTTTCTAAATTTTGGGATAAAACCAGCTACAATCAATCCTGGCATGCAGTTAAATGGAATAACGCTAATAATGCCATCCAACCCCCTTTTTACATAATCTACTGCCTTTCCCATGCTTACTATGGCCTCGCCGCCAATATAATGTCTAATGTATTTTTCACCATTTGATACTATTTCTTGTGCAGTTATATCATCAAAGCCTTGCATATATGGTAAGGTTGCTTTAAACAACATGTGCTCATACCCAATCATAACTTTATATAATATTGATTTCAAAATCCATTCCCTTAAATTTTCCTTTTTTCTGTTTAAACTGAATTTTTCTTTTGCATAAACAGAAGTAAGATAATAAGAATAAATAAGATATTCTGTTGCTGGAGCTAACCAAGTTTCCATTCCCTTTTCTTCAAGCTTTCTTATAATGTATTGATTGGCTTGCTCATGAAGCCTTACAAAGAATTCACCAATTATGCCTATCTTTGGTTTTTCTTCATTCGTTCTTTTAACTTTAGAAAATTCTCCTTGAGCTTTTCTTAAGATTTCTTCAACAGGGGATGAATTTCTATCAAATAAATTAGAGAAAAATGCCTTTCCACTATTTAAAAGGGTTTCTATTTTTCCAAGATTAGTTTTTAAATCTGCTAAATAATCAAGAAGCCTTTTCAGATATTTCTCATAAATCTGATCTGAGGTTCCTTTATTAACCTCATAGGGTCTTGTGTGCATTCTCATTTTTTCAAGCTGGTCAACTGCAGTTATACCAGACCATACCTTGATTAATAAGGGCATGCCAAGATTAAATTCACTTTCCAGTTCGCCCCCTGTTATTATGTCAACATCTATTCCCTTTTTCTGGAATAAAAGAGATTCCAGGCTTGCATACTGCCCTAGTCTACATGGGCCACAATCGGTTGTTGCTTGAAAAAAGGCACACTTTTCCTGGTCAAACCCTGGTTTTTGTATCAAATTAAGCATAGCCTCTGTAGTATGTAGATAAGGAGTGCATACTAAGCCGCATGTACAGCTTCTCGCTCGTTCCATGGTTTCATCAGGGCTTACTTCTAAAACCCTTGACTGAATTCTATAGGCATTTAAAACAGCAGATAATGCATAATTATGTTTGGACATTGGAGGGAAAAAAAGAATTTTATTGCCTTTAATCTTATCAAGACCTTTTAGTTTGACACTAAACACTTTGCCGATTTGCTTTGTTTCTATTCCCAGGTAAGATTTAACTGTATTAAAAAACGCCTGTAATCTGGTATCAATTCCAGCATCTCCAGTATGCTCATCCATTTCAACTGTTAAAAATGGTTTTTGTGTTCTGCATCTCATTTGCTGGTTTATTTGGGTATCAGGACCACAGGCAAAATAGGTTATATCAATTCCAAACAGGTTTTTATTTGCATTTAATAATTCAATTGCAGCCAGCTTCTTTTGGCCCTGAATCCAGTACATTTTTGGCATTTGTTTAGAAATATCTATTGAACCTATGTGAGCAAAATCAAGGGGTATTGCAAGATAACCAGCATCTAAAATTTTATTTACAATATCATTATTCACATTTGCATCATAAGCTGTGTATGGTCTTGCCATAACCAAAAAAGCAGGTTCGCTTTTTTTACACTTCTCTTTAATAGAATCAAAGACTTCTTTTGTTTTTTCCTCAATTTTCTTATCAAAATTTTTTTTGTTTACTAATCCCTCTTGAAGTGCAGCCCTAACATTTTTTGTGCTATAACCCATCTTTGCTACAGCTTTCTTCATCTGATCCTCAATATGATTTAACCCCCAGTCAAAAAATAATGAAGGAGAAAGTAAGTTTTTTAGATTGAGACCTTCTTTAACAAGCTTTGGTGCAGATTTCATGAGATCTGGTGCAGACTGTGTCCATGGACATGTGACACAAAACTTATAGCCACGAGTTGATTCTCCTGTAGTTGCAATTTGGGGAATAAAAATAAAATCAACACCTTTTTTTAGAAGATTATCAACATGACCATAGGCTACCTTAATTGGGAAACAATATTCTGCTGGCACTATCTCTAAACCACGATTAATTATCTTCCTATTCGTTTCATCTGAAACAATGGTTTTTATTCCTAAATAATTAAAAAAAGGAATAAACAAGGGTGAGAAATCATTAAATAACAAGCCCCTTGGAATTCCAACTCTCATTTGTATGTATCCTCCATTATTTTCTGTCTCTCTTCAAATAAGTTAGGCGGCTTTATTTTTTTCTCATCCTTTTTTGCACTGTATCTCTGGCATCTGTCACCTATAAAATAAAATATCTTTTCTTCACCATAAATTTCAGCCCTGGTTATGTTACAGTCATTTCCACACTCTTTGTTAATACATTCATAAGGCCCTACATTGTATTTTAGATTTGATATTTTTTTAAATCCCCTAAAATCACCTAAATTAGAGGTATTGTATGCATATTTTGCTGCACCTATTGCCCCAGTTATATGCGGCCAAGGAGGTACAATTATTCCTTTTCCAAGAACAGTTTCAAGAGCAGCAACCTGTCCAAGATTAAATGCAGTTGCACCCTGAAAAACAACCTTTTCTTTTATTTCGCTGCCGCTAACTACCTTTGCTAAATAGTTTCTTGCAGTTGCTAATGTAAGGGCAGCACATAAATCCTCTAAAGATATATTGTTTTGCTCATATTTTATTATTGATTGCTCTGACAAAACCGCACAAGTGCTATCTATATCAGGTGGATTCTTTGCTCTTAATGCAATATCTCCTAAATCCTCTATTTTAATGCCTCTGCGCATGGCATATTTTTCAAGCAATGCTCCGGTCCCAGCAGCACATGCATTATTCATTGCAAAATCAACAACCACACCCTGGTTGATATTAATATATTTTGAATCCTGACCACCAAACTCAATAATACTAAACTCTTTTTGAGGATAGAATGTTGTTATACCTGCAGCCTGTGCAGTGATTTCATCAACAATATGTTCTTTAGAAGCCCCAACTATAAAACCAGTAAGTTGCCTTCCGCTTCCAGTTGTTCCTGCAACAACTTTCTCAATTTTATAGCACCTTTCTATAACCTGATTATATACTTTGTTTATAACATCTATTGCAGCCCCAACAGGGTCTATCTCTGTTCTCCTGTAGTGATATGCAAGCAATCTAAACTTACCATTAATTTCTGCTATTAATGCAGCTTTTGTACTAACAGAGCCTATATCAATTCCTAAGCTAGCTAAAGGAATATCTGCACCATAAGGCCAATCTTCTTTTGGTTTCATAATTTTGGATTTTTTGAAAATTAGAGGGCCCTGTGATTCATAGTTAAAGGGTTTGGTCAATTTTTGCTCTAATTTTTTTATTATATTATTTAAATAAACCTGTTGACCATAGATTGCTGCACCAATTGCAACTATATGTAATCCTTGTTTTGGAATAATAACTCTTTCAGAAGAGATTTTGCAAACATCTATTAGATGTTTAACAAAAGCTTTACTAAGTGAGAGACCACCAATAAGAATAATCCTTCCTTCAGGCATCATTCCATTTGAGAGAATGGTTTTAAAACTATCAGCAGAGGCTCTATAAAGTGAAGCAGCCAATACCTCTTTTGGCGTTCCCTTTTGTTGCTGGTGCACAACATCAGATTCACGGAAAACACCACATTTTGCAGAAAGCTTTATGGTTTTTTCAGTTTGATTAGCTACATTAGACAGTTCCCCTATTGAACCATATTCAAATCTTTTTGCCATATGTTCAAGTAACAAACCTGAACCGGCACCACATTTATTCTGTAAATAATGATTTTCTAAAATTAATTTTCCACTATTTTTATCTTTTCCAAATTCATAACATCTCTGGTTTGAGGCTCCAACATCAATAACTGCAAGTTTTTCATTTTCCTTAATGTCTAGATCAAGAGATGCAATGCCCCCTTTAGTCGCGATTGATTCATTTATCATTTGTTTTTCATTTAGAACATCTGATAGAGAAATTGAATTAACCCCTGTTACGCCAAGATAAGCCTCATTACTGTGTTTTGTTATAATTTCATCTAATGTTTCCTTTAAAGCATAAATTGGTTTTCCATCTATTTTTTTTAGATAAGAAGTTATATTTTTCCCCTCTATCACAACTGCTTTAAGATTATCAGAACCCATATCTATCCCAATTCTTTTCATATTAAAAGGGAATTTAAATTTAGATATAACTTTTTCTAAAATATTTTTCTTAATTTTTTCTTTCATAAAATCATTTTATCAGTACATGCAAAATTTTTCAAATCCTTTATAATTTACTATTATCGCAATTTTGCTCATTAAAAATCATGCGTTAATTACTTATAGATATAGTTAAACAACTTGTAGTATAGAAAAGCAGTTTAGTGGAGTAATTAATGAAACATCATTAATTAAAAATTTGGAATATTAGTTGTGGCGAATCTTTTAACCTTTGTGGTAGTGGTATAAGTATAGATATATTTATATTATCTTTTGCTATATGTATGACAAAACTCTTAAAAATCCTTCTTTTTTGTGAAAAATTAATAATAGTTAATTAAAGATGAAAAAGTTTTAAGAACTGTTTTAATTTATAAATTTATCCTACTTATTATTTTAATCCTTTTTCCATCCGCTTGAGAATAGAATTTACCGCTGTCTTGGCAATGGGACCTTTAGCAAGTTGTTTAGCCATAGACAAGCGATCATAGGTAGTTCTAAGATGTTGAAATTTACTTCCTTTAGATTCGTAAATACAAAGGGCCAGAATTTGATATTTCATCCCTTCCACACTGCCTTCTAAAATATGCTCATACACTGCTTTATCTTCTTCGGCTATAATTTTAACCCCTGACTCGATAATCTTTTGATCTGTATTAACTTCAAAGACCCATTTAAAATAATTCTTGATCTCTTCTTTGCCTTTAAATACACCGTTTGGATTAACCCAATCGGCATCCTCTGCAAAAAAAGACAAGCTTTTTTCTAGATCTTTTTTATTAAATGCATCTTTGAACTTACGCATCATACTAATCAATTCTTCTTTAGACATTTTCATCTCCTCCTTTATTAAGGTTTTAATTCTAAATTATAAATATATAAAAGTTAGAAAAAATTACCGAATTATTGAGCTACTACAACCGTCCCTTGTCACAATCTTAAGTTGAATAAGTTGTCTATATCGTCCATTGGTCATGGATAATTCCAATTAGATACCACACTATATCTTTTTCCTCAAATACTAATCTTAGACTTCTCCAATCCATCCCTTCGTACTTTGGGTCAAAGCCAGAAAAATGATATTCAACGATAATTGTATTTGGATAAACTTCAAAGGCATTATTTATTGTGCTACCCTTGCCAATAATTCGGTTATAACTAATTTCTGGGGCATTGATAAAATCAACATCATAGATAAATTTATTATAATATTCTGCGGGAGTTAAATTTATAAATAAACCTGAACCATCATAAATTCCCCAGGTATAAACTTTTTTATCCGGTAAAAAATTCAAAACTTGGGAAGCGGGAAAAATGGCTAAAATTGCCTCATGCGATCTGTCTTCAATTATCTTTTTAGCTTCTTCTTCTGTATCCCGGTCAGAGGTTTTAAATGGAGTTTCGTCACAGAAATCATTCTCTTCATAGCAACCTATTTGCATCCATTCATAAAAAGTTGCTGGTTTACCATCAATAGCGAATATAACTTTAGCTACGGTAGGAAATTGCTGAAGCGTGGTTTCAACTTCGGCAAAAAATTCAGCACTGCCACAACTGGTACTCGCATTGGGAATCATTTGACGGAGGTCTTTCAAATCAACATAGGCAGTACCATTCTTAACTTTTACACTTTGAAGAATATCCTGGGTCTCTTTAGAAAACCAGGAGGTATAGCCTTGAGATTTCTCCTCTTCAGTTGGTCCCTTAAATAACTCCTTTAGGGCGGCTTTTGCCACCTCAACAGTTTTTGGAATAATTCTATTTAAGGAATAAACTTTACTGCAGTCCTCTAAGTTTGGATTAAAATTGATATTGTTGAAATAAACTTTAATGGTCATTGTTTCTGGTTCTAGTGGTTCTAGATTTAAAGATGGAAAAGTAGCATAACCAATTCCTCTAATCACCACTATGACAATAACCATTAAAATGATTTTTTTAAACATAAAAAACGCCTTCTTGGTAATTCTTTGCTCCCTCTATTAGACAGGTTTAGTGTATTGTTATGGGGTCAAGTCTGGTAATATCACTTTTCATCTTCCCTCTCAATTTTTTTAATCGCTCTGCTCACTGTAGTATAAGGGTTTTATCTCCTCGATAAAATTCTCTTGGCCCAGAAACAATTGTACCTTTATTGCCTTTAAGTATTGTTTGGATTATTCACCTTTATCTTTCTTCCCATCTCAGCATATATTTTTATCTTTTCTCTTAATGATTTATTCTTAAGTAAAGGATTGCATTTATTAAATAGAGCATATTTTTCATTATGATTAGCTAATCTCTGGTGAGCTATTAAAGCCCAAGTCGTTTCCACCAAATTAGAGAATTCTGGTTTTAGAATTATCGGACAATGGAAAGATTGGCGAGAACTATTTATATCCACTCCGCTTATCTCCATTAAATCATATTTCCGGCAAATTCTTTGTAATCGCTGTAGTTGAGCGAAAGTATTCCTCGATGGCATATAGGTAACTGATTTAAAACCTAGGCTCTTGATTTCTGGAATAAGTTGATCTAAAAAATCATCCTCAAATTTTTCTGCCTTCTTATCACCGGTAGGTGAACTAATTACATCTCCCAAATAAGCATAAGCGGGGATAGCATTAATATCGTTAGCAAACTTAACGGCATCAAATACAGAAATACACTCCTGATCATTAGGTTGAATATAAATTTGGTCAAGAAAATTACTTTTTAAGACTCCTATAAGATCATAAATATAATGGATGTTCCCCTGGTTTAATAAAAATATGGTCAATTTTTCTGATAGATCTACTTTCAAATTATCTTGTAAAAAGGAAAGAAGACCTTTACCCTTTCCGGTCTTTTGTAAAATCTTTTTAGCCAGGGCATAAAGAAGATGTCGCTCGGTAATACTTCCTCCTTCCTTGGCTTGGGAAATAGCATAGACATCTGGATAAAAATCAATTTTTTCTATTCCCC
>Ga0315279_10010272_pt1 | contig 11027 bp, 8 predicted proteins | sample YL17G06_20_MG_FD_203694 | JGI IMG/M metagenome (GOLD analysis project Ga0315279, IMG submission 203694) | Sediment microbial communities from Yellowstone Lake, YNP, Wyoming, USA - YL17G06_20 | ecosystem: Environmental > Aquatic > Freshwater > Lake > Sediment | place: USA: Wyoming | collected...
TATATGCATGTACTTTTTGCCACAGCTTCACCTAACCTCTATCATTTACAATACGCGATTCGCATAAGGAAGTTTGCGTATTACATAATTCCTGAAGAGGAAACAAGCAGGGAACCCCCACTAAGGACACGCGCGTGCGAAAATGAATGAGTCGGAGTTTAAGCAATTCATAGCGAAGATAGTCGTCGCGCGCGCGAGAGATCACATGGTTCGTGTACCTCTTAAACCGCGCGCGAAAATATATGTTTCACGCGTACCTAGGTGTAGGCTGTGACTGTGTGCGAAAAACGTCTGGGGCTGAGTGTAAGTGAACGTACAGTAGCGAAAGGGTGAGATGGAGGAGTTACACTTAAAGCGCCATAAATGTCCCACAACTGTGTCGAACTGAGGATGCCCTTCAAATGGAGAAGGACAATAGCCTGCCATGGGTAGCCACATACCTACCATACGATATTGCGCAGGGAATCCTGGGGACCCTCATACCACTTTACATGGTGCAGGAGTTGGGCGCTACACTCATCGACCTGGGCACGATGACTTTCGCCGCCTCGGCACTACTTATACCCGCCTCCATATACCTCGGCTCACTCCCCGACAGACATAGGACCTCGAAGCCATTCATCCTCGCCTCGCTGCTGGGGGTTTCGATTATACTCTATGCTATGTCCGCCACCTTCAGCGTGGTCCTCTTCCAGCTACTCTATGTCGCCAAGGAGCTCATCGGCTACCTCAAGGGTCCGTCATCAAGTATATTGATCGCGGAGACCTACGCTAGAGCTAGTAGGAGCCGGGCAATCGCCCGACAGGGTCTCATAGAAGGAGTCGGAGCCGTGATTGGGCTCGGTGCATGCATACTCACGGTCAACGCAATAGGCTACAGAACCCTTCTCGCATACACAGCCCCCCTTGTTTTCGTCTCCTTCGTATTCGCCCTTCTGACCCTGCGTGAGCCCCCCCTACACATTGAACGCAACTTCGACAGGCTGGATAGGGCTTTCGGGAAGCTGGAGGACTTCTCCTATCACCTCAATAGAGACGGTACAATCGCCCCTAGCCTCGATGGGAAGTGGCGCTTCGGGAGAAGCGCCGACATGAGGATGTTCGGAATAGGTAAGGCACTCTTCTCCTTCGCCGCCTCAAATGCATTCACAACCCTGACCGTCTTCCTGCTCACCAGGGCCAAGTTCACAAACTCAACCATCTTCGCCGTATTCCAGGTCAGGAGCATCATCGGGGCTCTAAGCTACCTGTTTGTCGGTAAGATCGCGGGTTCCGAGGGTGAACGACCAGTTTTGACAGCGACCTTCATGAGGATTGTCCTAGTCGCATCGATACCCCTGGTCCTCACGCTCCCTACGCCAGCCAACGTCGTCGCTACAGCGATAATCCTGAGCCTGGTCGCACTCTCCTGGTCGATCTACTCGGTTGGAGCCGAGATGGTCGCTGTGACGTACGCAGCCTCAGGCAGCCTCGGGATCTTCGATGCATTCGCGAGCCTTGGCGGGGCACTCGGAAACTATAGCGGTGGGCTAATACCAACACTATTTGGCTTCGAGGTACTCTTCATGATCTCCGCCGCCCTCTTCGCCCTCGCACTGCTAATCTTCTACGTGAGCCTGAGGGCGGGATGACCGTGCAAGCGCGCGCCTATTAAAGTACCCGAATTTCACCCCTTACATGAAGACCACGGTAGAACAATTATCACGTACAATATAGATTGCGAATGCGCGCGCGACCAGATCGATCTGAGCCCGGCTAAGGCCTACCTGCTACCAGGAGGCAGTCGCGTCCCTCGCCCCAAGAAACTGGCGCGGATCAATGTAGCTGACTCGATGGGCCCCGAAGACCGCGCGCTAGCCTGTTTAGAAATTCATTCAAAGATCAAACATGATAATAAATTCATCATTTACCCCGGAGGGTCTACCACAATTTTCAAAGAATTGAACAGATAAAAGGCGCCAAAACCAGTAGTTCTAGATCACTACAACAATTTCTAAACACCCTAGCGCGCGATGGTGTGGGGATCTTTAAGCTTAACCTAGGAGGAGTTGGAAGATAGTTTTTTCAAATCCTCTTATTTATCAAAGATTCTCTCGTTTGATTTTGCTTATTTTTAAAATATGGATAATTTTGGTCAAGGTTAAAAGAAATCTAGAAGCCTCGGATATACCGCTCGGATATCCCAACGATACTTCGATTCGTTTATCCTCCTGCTCATAGCCTTCAACTTACTACGGTCCGATAGTAGGGAGACGATCGCCTCAGCGAGCCTTCTAGGCGAATACGAGTGGAGCTTGAACCTTATACTACTCTTATAATTCACCCATTTTACCTTCTCAAACTCGAATAACTTACCAGTAATGCCGTCCTCTATGACCTCGTTGAATGGAGGCGCGTCGACCGCGACGACCGGCTTGTTGAACCTGAACGCCTCTAAGATAGGCAGCCCGAACCCCTCAGAAAGACTCGATGAGACGTAGACGCTGCAACAGCTATATAGCGCGTTCACCTGTTGAGGCGTCAGCAACCCGTGACTGGCCGTCAACCAGATCCGTTTAATACCCAGGGCAGATGATAACCCCGGCAGGTCGCAAAACCTCTTCTTGAATCTCCTCTCAACCGGATTATAGTACGTCTTCGGCTGCGAATGGACGATTAGGTAACTATCAGGCACCTCCTCTTCGACGATCCTATAAGCATGAAGCAGCTCCTGCACCCCCTTCCTCGGGTCGTTGCCTGCGACCGTTAATGCCATTAATCTACCCCTAACCCTGCTTTCAATCGACTCTACAAGGTCCAGGTCCACATCCCTGAACTCCATATCCACCCCGTGGTGCACGACTCCGGCAACTGTGACGTCGATCTCTTCAAGCATCTTCTTCACAAAGTGGCTCACCGCGACAACCTTGATATCTCTCGCAACCGCCCTGCTCTCCTCGTCAAGGATGCTATGCCCCTCAGTCGGTCCATAGAGAACCACGTCGCTCCCGTGGAGCCTCTCTTTAATGAACTTGAAAGTATCCTTCTTGATCGTCTCCACAAGGATAACGCGACCACCTGGACTGGCCTCAGAAAGATCAAAGACCGCCGGTTGGCATAGGGGACTAAGAGCTTTACATAGATCAATAGCCACGTTCCTGAAGGATGGCCAGGCCATATTGGCCACGATTTTAACCTCATTTGGACCTATTGGGACCTCCGACACCTCCCAAGGAAATGCTTCGGCTACTTATTATCACGATCAATACGAATTTTTTAACATTGATAGACGCCTAGATAACGCCGAGGTCATCTTGGCTAGTGTGAAATTCTCGGCTCTCTTCCTGGCGTTCTGACCAAGCTCATCTCTCGTCTCCGGGTTCTCCACTAAAATTCTCACTGCCTCGGCCGCCCCGATTATATCTTTAGGCCCGTCCACATGGATGCCATCTACGCCGTCTCTGATCAGCCATGCCTGACCCCCAACCGCCGACGTCACCACGGGCACCCCACAGTACATGAACTCGATCTGAGTCAACCCAAGTGCCTCCATATGGCTCAGAAGGATGTTCAGGTAGGACTCGCGGATCAACTCGATCTTATCAGCATCGTTTATCTCCCCAATATAGGTAAGGTTAGTTAATCCCCTTGCCTCCTTCATTACCTGCTGATGCTGATTCGATGGAAAGCCAGCGACGACGAAATGCACATCCCTCAAACTACTTAACTGCTTTGCGACTCGGACAACCGCCAACGGGTTTTTCCTCTCCTCTATCGTCCCCAGGTAGGTGACTAGCCGCACGCCTTCAGGGATCGAGTATTTACTACGCACACCCTCACCTTCGAACCGGCTATTCCTAAAGGACTCCTCGTCAACCCCGCTCAGGTACAGGTGGCATTTCTCCTTCGGGCAGCCTAGATCAACCATCTGATCCTCCTCGATGGGCGTCGTACAGAGGATTAGCGACGCGGTGCTGAAGATGGTGGGGAGTACCATAGAATTCCAAGTTGCCCTGTACGTGCGCTCCATCACGTCGTATCTCATCGGGTCGGGTGGCTGATAGTGTGGCATGTGACAAAAGACTATCTCACCTTCTTTAAGGCCCTGCGACTTCATCATCCTCTTCCAAGTAACGAATTTCGCGATCCACTCCGGCCCGTTCCAGAGCGTGCTATGGCTAATGAACGTGTCTAACCCGAATCGATCCGTGATCTGCCTTAACACGTTGAGGAAGTCCCTGAACATTATTCTCCGAGGTGGCCAGCCTGAGGTGTATCCGCCAACCCTGATTAGGGGGACCCGGAACTCGGTATCTTCGAAGTATAAGTAACCCTCAACGCTGTGCTCCAGCTCCTCATAGTTTGACATGAGCTTGTTATCGTGATAGGGTCCAGCGATGAGGAACGCCCTGTGTCCCTGCCTAACGAATTCCTGAACCATCCTTTGAGCGACTAATTCCTGCCCTTTAGAGAAGCTGGTTTGATACATCACCACCCCAATATCCAAGGCAGGCTCGCTCCTTCAACTACGTTCGTATGATTGAGTTCAAGAATCCTTGTTCATCCAGGAAAGGAACTAATCCGCGTCACCCTTTCTCGCCCGTTCATCTGGCAGAATTTCTTTCATCCACTCTTTGATATTATCCTTCAGGTGCCACCCTATCGCTAAGCCGAATGCGATGGCGAGGCTCCAGGCGAAGGCCTGGGCGAAGATATAGAGAACTGTGACATCAACCTTCATCTGTGATAGAGCCATTGTGATGCTGAAGAAGTACAGCAGCACCTTCGTTACCGCACTGATTAGACGGGTCTTATTCGAGAAGAATGAACCCTTCTCTACCAGTTCCCCGATCCAGTCCGAGAAAATGAACCCGAATACTAGGATGAAAACGCTCTCTAAGAGCATGGGCATATAATCGAAAAAAGACTGGATCATCCCCGTAAGGAAGGTAATCGAGAGTTGATCCAACGCAAGTATCGATGCGAAAATATAGACCAAGGCTCGGCTCAGCACGGAGAAAAACCCCTCTGGTGTGTAGCCGGAACGCATGATCGCGCGACCAACAGACGTTTTCCTGAAGACGGTCTCGCAGCCCATCCTCCCCACAATCTTATTGACAACAAAACCAATTATTTTCCCAACACAGATCCCGACTATCAAAGTTATCCCTGCGAAAACGAGCCTAGGGATGAACGCTTCGATCACTGCGATAAAATTGGAAACGATGAGTGAAAACTCCTCGAACATCGTTAAATCACATCTAGACTTCTACAACTTGATATAAAAATGGTACTTAGAGGCAGAATACCCTGCAACCGTTTTAGCAATCTGCACATGCTGGTTCGCGCTCGCATCGATTAGGGAGAGGAGGCACTTCTGGGAGTCGAGACCGAGCAAATGGTGCGCGCTGGCTTGTCCCGATATTGGTCTAAAATGGTTTTAAATCCGTATTCACCTTTACAGTCAATTAATGGACCCTATTGACGAGAGGATCATAAAACGCTCAGGGACAGTGGACCCAGGGAGTTCCAGGCATTTTCCTCGGCGAAACGGGGTCTACCACAACACGTTGAGCATCCGCCTCGGCTCACTGGCGTTGCGAGGTGCAATGTGGTGGGCAAGCGGCCGGTGAAGGGCTGTTTGAGGCCTAGATACGCTTCATCGGTGCCTCTCGGATCCGGTGAGGTCTCGGGGATGCTCCTGAACCCGTCGACCGGTGTTGTGTCGTTGAGTTTTGGTAGGCTGAGCCAGATCTGCGGGTTCGAGAAGGGTGGGTTCTGTGAGAGGGCTGGGAGTTCATGTGATGTCCAAGATAGCCCTTAAATTTGATGAGGGGAATTAATACCATTTAAAACCATTTTAGGGACAAGCCAGACGGTATGAGAAACGTTTTCCGGGGAGACCGTGAGGGTGTCGCGGGTGGCCTAGGCCCGCCGCGCGCTTGGTCCGTACGAGACCCTTAAAGCCAGACTGGGCCAGACCCGAGCGGCTACCCGACTGGTCCCGACGAGACCCAATAGGAGCGTGCCGCCCGCAGGCCACCCGAGAGGTGACACCCGTGAAGTATGTGGGAATAGACGTCCATAAAAAGATGTGCCAGGCAGCGATCCTAGGTGACGACGGTGAGTTTCTTGACGAGATCCGCTTCCCGAACGATGCGGATGGCATAGAGGAGTTCTCCGAGAAGCTAACCAGCTTCAACGACGAGGTCCGAGCCGTGGTCGAGTCCACGGGGAATCTCTGGATACAGATACACGACAGGCTAGAGGAACACGGATTCGACGTAGCCCTATCCAACCCAGGCAAGACGAGGCTGATTGCGGAGGCGAAGGTGAAGACGGACAAGGTAGACGCTAGGACACTGGCCTCGCTGCTACGCGCAGACATGATACCTATCTGCTACGTGCCCGGCGAGGAGCTGAGGAGCCGCCGGGAGCTCCTCCGCCACCGACTGAACCTGGTCAAGATACGCACCGGGGTCAAGAACCGGATCCACGGCCTCCTAGACAAGCACGGGCTCCGTATGCCCGGCACAACGGCCTTCAGCAAGGGGAACGTCGCGTGGCTGAGGGAGCGTAGCCTCGGGTTCATGGACGACGCCATACTGCGCAGCGACCTTGCGCTTCTGGAGACTGTGGATGAGCAGGTTGAGCGTATTGAGGAGAAGATAGCTGCCTTGGCGGCGGAGGAGCGGCGTGTACGGCTGCTTATGACGATGACGGGCGTCGGATACTTCACCGCGATGCTTATACTGACCGAGGTCGATGATGTGTGCACACGTTCAAGTAAATATTCTTATACTGAAAAATATGTTAATTATTTGAGTTTTCCAGAGTCAAATTGTTAAAGTTATGAGGTACAGGGTTTGGAAAAACAAAATAAACAAGGTGAAGAGCAGAGCTACCAGCAGAAGCTGGACGGAGTGATGCGCCGTCTACTAGAAATGGATGAGGCTGCCATTAGAAAACGGGTTCGCCGGGACCAGCAGCGTTTGAGGAACTTGAAAAAGCGCATGACCCAGGACATCGACCGCGTCCTGCCCAAGGTGTCCGTGCCACGGGAACCTAGTGAGACTGCGAAAATCTCCACCGAAATTGAAGCAATTCGTAGCCGGCTATTTCGTCTACGCCAGGCTGATCTACTGCCTGACCGTGTAGTTGCAGCTGTTGTCCGAGACTCGCTGCGGAAGATACGCGTCAAGGCTATAATTAACTTCACAGGCAACCGCAAAGACTTAGAGGACCTGGGCCTGCATGTGCACGCCCAGGCGCAGGACGTATTTACCGTTGTAGGAACCTTAGCGCAGGTCAAGGCCCTAGCTGCGCAGCCCGCATGCAGGCGCCTACGATCTCCGCGCATGTTCTTCCCGGTAGTGGAGAACGCCAGCGTCCAAGCAGAGATCGCTGACGTGCACAACCCGCGGCCACTGAACCCTAATGGCTACGAGGGCAACGGTGTACTGGTGGGGCTGATCGACAGCGCGCTGGATGTTACCCACCACACATTCCAAGACCCAGGTGTAAACCATGATACGCGCCTACTGTACTACTGGGTGCAGTCGCCTTATACGCGGACAGCCGCCGGAGGCTTCACTTTAGCCAACCTGACTACCCTACCTGGGCAGAATCCGCAGGCTTGGAGTCAGGGTAACCCGGGACAACCAAACTTTAATGGTTTTAATTACGGCCGCCTGTACACGCAGGCGGATATTAACACTGCCGTCGGGCTGGCTAACCCATATGGAACAGGAAACCAGCAGATCTGCTGCGAACCCTGGTACCAGGTTACTCCGACTACTGTGGAAAGCGAGCACGGCACTCACACGGCCGGGATCGCGGCTGGCAACGGACACGAGACGAACTGGGCCACCAACCCCACACATGTGGGCGCCGCCCCACAGGCCACCATAGTATACGTGTGCACCCAGCTGTTAAACGCAGACGCAGACAGGGATGGAACATGGGAAGACGCCATCTTGGACGGCATCGCCTTCTGTCTTGAGGCAGCAAGGTTCCATAACATGCCCATAGTGATAAGCATAAGCCAAGGCAATAACCTGGGGCCACACAACGGTGCCTCCGATCTGGATCAGGCAATTGACAACAGTCTTAACTCGTTCTTCGACCGCTCAGTGGCGATAGCTGCTGGAAACGATAACGATGTTAACGGTTACCGGAGCGGCAACGTAGCAGCCAGCAGCACTGTAAGCCTCACCCTGACCGCTAACCGTAACTCACCTATATACATGGATATCTGGTACCAGGGCCCAGAGCTTGACTACAGGATCAGCTACAGCGGAACGAACTCCGGCTGGCTGACGGCCGGGCAAGATTACACTGGGAACGTGGGGGGACACGACATTGAGGTTGACCGCGACGCCGACCCGAGCGGCGGGCTACGCAACATCCGATTGTTCTTCGAGGACGCATTCTTCGGCTGCGTCTACACCATCGATCTGCGAAACCCGAACACCACCCAGCCAGCTGGCTACCATGTCTGGACCGGTTCACAGGGATGGTGGGCAAACGTGGGCGGCTCCTCTCAGCACGCCCGTACATTAGCGGACACTGCGTGCTGCAAGTCGCTGCTAACAGTAGGGGCTTGCTTAAAGGTCACCCCAGCAAACCCGGCGTCCGGCGAACAGGTGACGGCCTACAGCGGGGCAGGCCCCACATTAGACGAACGCATCAAACCTGAGATCGTAGCTGTGGGCGACTCAGTGGTCTCAGCCGCCTCAGATCAAGCCAATGGCTGGGTAACCATGAGCGGCACAAGCATGGCGACACCGCTAGTGGCGGGCGCAGTGGCGCTGCTGTTCGACGCTTACCGTCGCCCACCGCTCAACCTGCAGCTCAACCAGGATACGATCAAGGCCCTGCTCATTCAGCACGCTAACCGTCTGAACCTGAACCTTAACCCAGCGCAGACAGGCTACAATGCCCAGCAGAGGAACCGGTACGGCAACGGCCGGCTCCGCATGATCGACGCCATCGACCACAGTCAGCCACCTGTGGATGTTGATGTGTGGGTGCGTACAGCGGACGACGACTACGGCCAACAGCCGTATCCAGGTGAATGCTTCTGCGGCGCACCAGACATCCGAGTCTGCCAAGCGGGAACCGACAACGAGATCACACAGCTAAACTGGGGGACAACATACGACGTAAAGGTCACGGTTCGCAACCTCGGTGACTCGGACGCAGTGGGCACCACGGTTCGCCTAAAGTACACTACGCCTCACACCGCGCCAAACACATGGTTCGAAGCAGAGGACGCCGGAAACAACAAACTCGTGCAGACTGTGACTGTGAACGCCATGAACCAGAGGGAGGTCCTGTTCAACTGGCGGCCCGAGGCGGCGGAGCTGAACGCCCCGACGGGGCAGACGCACTTCTGCCTCCTGGCAGAGGTTGACCACATAGCCGACCCGCTGGTCTACCCGGCGCCAACCAGCGGCGGAAGTGCCTGGGCCACCAACATAAAGGGCTGCAACAACGTCGCCCTACACAATCTGCATATACAATGAGGTGAGAAAAGATGACATCAACGTCAGATATTTATAACTGGACTGGGAAGCAGTCCTTCCAACTGAATGCCAGCGGCTTAAAGGAAGACACGCTGCGCATCGTGCCTAAACACGGCAAACTGGAAACTGTGTTTAAACTGGTTCTGCCAACCCTCTGCATAACCTACGCTGACATGAAGTTCCAGAACGCGGTGGGTGGCCTTCAGGCCAACTATCCGGCCTCACGGTCGTATGGGCCAGCCTACTTCGACCCCCCAGTTGAGATCAAAGGCGAGCAGGAGATCGAGCGGCTGACCTACATCCGTGGGGCGCAACGGGTGGTAATCGGCCCTAAGGAGACGCTGATCGAGTTCCCATCTTGGAAGGAGCTAGTAGTACCCCGCCTACGACTGAGCCAAAAGGACCCAGCCATAGCCACGCTACATACCGTTAACGCCCCGGTTCACATCAATGAACCTCTCTCCGTGCTTGTCATGCAGTTCGCCGACGGGAGGCACATCGGGGGTGTAAACATCCAGGCCCGCCACCCCAAATACTCGCCGCCCACCATCAAGCAGCAGTACGACCTTTGGGTGCGCGTCCTAGATGCCATGAATCTGAAACCTTTGGCTGAGAAGCGTGTAGATATCTGGCACTGGGAACCTATGAGTAAAGGCTCCGCGGGGACGGGAACCTTCAAACTGAGCAACCAGAAGTGGACAGGCAAGGATGGCGGTATCCACGACCCCGCACGACCATCCGGAGAGCTTGAAGCGGTGACAGTCAACCTTCCCGGGTGGCGCGTCACGCCGCGCTGCTATCGGCCACTAGCTGGGCAGCCGGTCCAGATCACCCTGCGCGCCTGGCCGATGCAGCCCGATGTCACCCGCTATGTCTGGCAAAAAGGTGACACAGTTGAGAGCATGGCGGCTCTCTGCGGGCATATCCCTGAAGACATCATACAGTTAAACCAACTGGGTGACGCTTCAGCGCTCCAGCTTGGAATGCGCATCAGTCTACCCTGCTACCACGGGGCGCTGCGACCAGATCCTTGGGATACGCCGGAGAAGGTGGCGAAGCGCTTCCACCTCGACAGCAAAACACTGGCCAAGTACAACGGCCTGAGCGACCTGGCGGATTATGACGGCAGCTTGGACCTACAGTTGCCTGGATGGCACTTCTTCCACGCCCGCCCCACAGACACACTGCAGAACCTCAACAAGGCGTTCAAACTGCCTTCAGGCACATGCGTACCGGCTGGACGCGTCTACCGCCCATACCCAGACCTGTTGTACGCTGGGGAGGTGGTCGGAGTACAAGTGTAAAGACGGATTTTATACATATCGTACACCGTCGCGCGCGCGAATCCACTTAGAATTTTATTCTAATAGTATTTGTAAATGAATAGGATGAGATGGGCCGGGCCGGACTCGAACCGGCGACCTCCGCCGCGTAAGGGCGGCGTCCTAACCAAGCTGGACGACCGGCCCCTTCCATACAGGAAAACGGACGACGTTTAAAACTATTCGTTCTGAGACATAT
>Ga0315279_10010273_pt1 | contig 11027 bp, 9 predicted proteins | sample YL17G06_20_MG_FD_203694 | JGI IMG/M metagenome (GOLD analysis project Ga0315279, IMG submission 203694) | Sediment microbial communities from Yellowstone Lake, YNP, Wyoming, USA - YL17G06_20 | ecosystem: Environmental > Aquatic > Freshwater > Lake > Sediment | place: USA: Wyoming | collected...
CAGATATATACTTTGCCATTTTTGAAATAATCTTTTAAATCCATAATAAACTTGAAAATCTCCCATATATAATGAGTATAGAAAAAAGGGGGGGACTGATTACCTTTCAAAAACAACTCTCATGTTTCTAAAACCATTCTACTTAATATAATTTTATATTAAATATAAAGACCGACCCCGCTAATTTTTCTGTGCCTACGCAAAAGTTATGTTAATAAAAATAGGTGTCTATCCTATTTATTTACAAAGTAAGGAAAAAGAGTAAATGAAATGGAAATAGTTATAGACAAAAGAGAACTCTTAGAAATTATTTAAGGATTTTTTAGTCCTTTAATGCCATAAAAATTGTAATTAGTATGAATATCTTGTTTTACTTTCTTGGAATATTAGCGTGATTTTAAAAATATCTATTTTTTTCTTTACCCTCTTTCCTGAAAGGAAAACTATTCCAAGTAAATACTGAACCTAACTGCATAAAGTTTTATTTTTTAAACTACGATAAACCAAAAACCTTTCTTCTTGAATAGATAGTTTATTACTTTCTTTTTTATCAATTTCTCCGAATGTATCACTATAATCAATCCGACTATTCTTTTTCCTATCGTATGCCACTTTCCATGCTCTAATCTCATTATGGCTATCTTCGCAAATATTATCAATTATCTTTTTTATGCTCAAATTATTTTTTATATATTTATCAAGCAAATAATTCATCGTTTCGATTTCAAATTCTGAAAAATAATCTAACTCTGCTTCCTTTGTTGAAATTACTATAAATCTATTAGTACCTCTTTTTTCGAATTTAAAACAATCAGTTTGGTACCCTTCTCTATTATTATAAATGCCAACGGGAACAGGACCTTTTTTATATGCTCTGTATTCTAATTCCAAGGCTGGTTTGCCTAATTTTTCAATACTAAAAAAATCTAAATATGATAAAAATTTATATAACAATGTTTGGGGTAAATATTGTTTTCTTAGCTTATAAACTTCCTTTGCAAAAAAACAAATAGCGTTATTTATCTTTTCTACTTTATAAGCAATCATTTCTTACCTCCCTGAATAAAATATATAAGCGAATAATTAAAATTATAGATGCAGAATGTTATGGTTAAAAGTTCAAATTTATTATAACATAAAACTTTTTGAGATAAAATATTTTTAAATAGGGACACATCCTATTTTTTCTTAGAAATAAATTTCCTTGTAAAAAATACTATTTTTTCTTTGATTTACGCCGATAAATACTCCAGACAATATACCAACAGATTATAGTACTTATTGGCGTAAAGGTACAATGAGCATAATAACCTAAATAACATGGCTTACTTGCCGAAGTAGGAATTAAGGTAGATATCCCTGCCAATATTGCAATTATAATTATATAATTATACCATTTTATCTTACCTTTTCCTCCTTTTTGTTCATCATTTAATTATACACATCCATTTACTACTAAAAACTGGTTGGTGGTCGCCAAAAAAAATTATAATGATAAGATGGATTATTTTGTGTATTTTAAATTTAAATCTTCAGGAATATTTTTTATAAAAATATTCTCTGTCTTTTTATTATTTACTTTTTGGGTCCCATATTTAATGTGATTTTCAATTCCATTTTTTTTACAAAACTCAATAACCATCTCGGCACAATTGTGGTAAAAATTTCCATTGTTATCAAATTCTCTTGATTTTACATTATAATTTAACTTTCCAAAAATAATTTTATCTACAAAAGAAATTTCTTTTAAAATTTTTCTCAAATCCTGCTTGACCAAATTCGGAGTCGGATACGGCTCCATACTAACCCAAGTTTTTAAACCTTTGTCATGTAGATATTTTAATGATTTAATTCTGTCTTTGTAAGGAGCCGAATAGGGTTCAAATTTTTTCTTAAATTCTTCATTTAAAGATACAATAGTAATCCCATACTCATTATTTTCGCAATATTTGTTAGTATCAACTAAAACTTTTGGATAAATTCCTTTGGTCAACACTGTACAGCGAATGTTATCCCAATTTAATCTTTCAATTATTTTCAAGGTCAGGTCCGCTACTTCCGAATATTTGTACATAAAGGGATCTGTGGAAAAACACAAATGAACAAATTTAATTTTGTGTTTGTATTTAGGAATTTCTTTATCCAATAGTTCCAACGCATTGGATACAATTTTCGGCTTTAACCATTCATTGTAACTCTTTATAATCCCACATCTTTTTTTCATCATCATTGCATAGCAAGGAAACCTGCAACCATGAGCGCATCCTTCTACATGATTTATACAAAAATCAGCATATTCAACACTGCTTCGATATAATAATGTTTTCCGATGAATTGTTTTCATATATAAATTAAACCTTTTTTATGAGTAATTATAAAAATCCTACAATGCACTTTGATGGAAAAGTTCCTTTTTTTCTTTTCCCCATACACTTTACTTTAATCTCTGGTGGTTGTGCATTTTCCATCGGTTTAAGAATTTGCTTTTTGTAATGTGTTTCTCTAAATGTGGTTTGTGTAAGTATAAAATTTTCAAGTTCGGTAATACTAACCAATTTACCTTTAAATTCCTTTAGTAAAATTTTCTTGAGCTGAGAATAATTTGGCTCTATTTCAAATAGAACTGGTTGATTGGGATTATAAGTGGCATCTGAAAATTGAAATAAGCCACTTTTATCAACTCTCCACATCGCTTCTTTCATTTTTTTTAAACCAGTAATGTTATTTGTACCGAAAAATAAAAAATAATCAGTTTTATTTAATTTATTTATCATTTTGAATAAACGAACAAATTTTATACCCGCTTCTTGCTCTAATTGTTTCTTGTAAATGTTATATAATAATTGTGTTCTTTTCTTTGGGTCTTTTTCTAAAATTATCTGCTTCCATTTATCTGTACCAAATGTTTCATTTAGACTGTCCCAAAGTTTTTTATCGCTTATAAATCGATTGATATCCTCATACATAAATGTAATTAAAACTTCGCATCTTTGGTTTTCCATAATTCTTTTAATCAAAGCAAAAGGTATTCCTGTAAACCCAAAGGGATCTATAAAAACAAAAGCTGGGGTAAATCTTGCTTTTTGTTCATCTATGTATCTAAAAATTTCGGATATTGTCTTATCAAATCTTGCGCAAATGCATTCTATTTTTATATTTGAAGGAATTTTAGATGAAGCAACTTTTCGTTTAAGATATTCACACCTTTCTTGATCAGCTTCAATAAACAACATTATAACTTCCGATTTAATATTTGCGTTATGTTTTAAAACGGCTTCTACGGCTATGATTGGAGACCCTTTTTTACCGTCAATATATTCTCCAGGACCGGCAAAACCGTCAATATAAAGAACTCGCCCATTCCATCTTGTAATAATAGGTAACCATGCATCTAAATATTTTCTCAGAATCGCATGTTTTGCTTCCGTATGAGGTTCTATTTTCCAAATTGTAGAAGTAATTTTGGACATTTTAATTTAAACTCTGATAAATAAAATTGTCAATTTCGTCTCTTAATTCTTTGATTTGTTCTTTGTATTGATTACTTTTTTCTTCTCTTTGTTGAATTTCCGATACAATTTTTTCTATAGTTATTTTATCAACGGTCGGAATAGGTAGTTTTCTGATAGACCAATTTGTAATCTCTTTTTGACTTTTACCAGTTGAAAAGGCCCAAAAGAAATCTAAACCGAATGAAGATTGCAAATAATATTTTAAGAATACTGCATTTTCTAAATTATTAAATTGCATAATTGCAAGATGATGAGATGGAATAAAAAATCTTCTGTCTTCAGGTTTCTTTTCAAAGATTATACATTTTCCGATCGTTCCAGAACGCGTTAGAATTAAATCTTTTTTATTAATAGCTATATCTTTATATTGTTCTCCAATATTTTCTTGTAAAAAAATTGGTTCTTCCAAATTTAATTCATTTGATGAAATATTATTCACTCTTAAATAAATAAAATTTGTGTCATTAGAAGAATAGTACTTTTTAGGAATATATTCTCCACTTCTAATTTTGTCTACATATTTGTTGAAAGGAATATACCGATCTTTTAAGTTTTCTTTTAAAAATAGTGTTAATTCGTTTTCCACAAAACGACATAAATAAGGCCTTATACTTAACCAATTTGTTTTAGCAATATTACTAAACTTATTACTTAAAGTGTATTTTTTGTCTCTTTTTAATCTAGGCTTGGTCGGATAGCCGTATTTTTCAAAAATATCATCAATAATATATTGGAGCGACTCGATTTTTTGCTTTATTTGTGATATTTTTGTTTCTATTTTTTCAATTTCTTCTACAATTTTCAATTGTTTAGAATACTCAATATCTGGGATTCTCATCGCTAAAAAGTCTGGAATATGAATTCTTGGATGCGTCTTACCTGAAGTTAGCAATTCTAAGTCTTCTCGGAAATTTTTATTAAGCAAAAGATAAAGCAAATATTTTTTATTCCATTTTCGATTTTTAAACTTATAACCAATCAATTCAGTTGTACCAATATATTTTTTTGTTTTATCGTTAAGAAAAAAATGTCCTTTATTCGGAGCAATTTTTGAACAAAGTATATCAGACTCGGCAAAAACTGTTTTATCTGATCCTATTTCTGTAACTATTCTTTCCTGTTTTAGAATTCCGAAACCAGGCTCTATATCATCCAAATCCACTAATATCATCTCTTCATCTAGATCACCTTTCTTTACGATTTGAGTTTTTGTTAATTTTAAAATAGAAGACAATGGAATGCTTTTCAAGTTTGAAATATTTCTTAATAATGAAGTTTTATTTTTCTTTTCATCCTTAAAATAACGATATTTTGGGTCCAGTCTAATCTGAGATTGATTGCCAATCATTGAAAATTTTGTTGTAAAAATTATCTTTTCCACGTTACATACTTCCTTAAATAATCTAAAATTGTTTTAGGATTCTTTGTATCAATAAAAATTATTCTATTTGAATATTCTCCTTCGGAATTAAAAAACTGATTTGGCCGTTTTTCTTCCTTTCTTACACCTCTCTTATAGCCAATTTCTTCAGCATGAGCCATAAATATAGGATAATCTTGTTCTTTAGAAACATTCTTAAAAACCCACCATTTTAAATCTTCTTCATTGATATTTTCTTCATATTTTTCTTTTAATTCTTTAAATGATAATTTTTTATCCTCAGGATCAAAATTTTCTTCACCTAAAAGTTCAACTAAAAGTTCTATAAATTTATTTTTGCCTTGTTCTTTTTCTAATTTTAATAATTTTTTAATTTCGAAATCTAATTCTCTATATTCCTCTTCATACTCAGCCCATAATTTATTCCATTGCTCCACTTCTTTAGTGTTTTTCTTTTGTGCAAAAAGTAAACTTGTTTTTGTTTGAGTGTATGGAGAAAATGCTAAGTGTGGTAGTGAAACAACTGCTTTTATCCAAAAATATTTATATAAAAAAAGACGAATATCTTTATTACTTGTTGTGTCAAAAACACTCTCCGGTAAAACAACTCCCATACGCCCGCTTTCTTTCAATAATTGATACCATCTTTCAATAAAAAGATTTTCTGTATCAACTTCCAACTCTTTATTAGTTTTTAAGGTTTTAGCAATTTTTTCTCCTCTAATATAAAGTTTTGGAAATTGTTTTGCTGTATCTCTATCAACTGTAACGCTAAAAGGCGGATTTGAAACTACTACATCAAATTGGTCGTTAAGCGGAAATGGATAAACCTTACTTTCTTTTTTGATTGCTAATTTATCATGATAATTATTAAAATCTATTAGTCCATCTTGTGGTTCAATATGTGCTGAACCATCACTATTCCCTACCATATTTACTTTTGACGCCATCGCTAAATCTGAATTTATTTCAATACCATAAATATATTCATCAGCCCAAGCATTCTTGCGCAATCTCTGAAAGTTTTTATCCAAAAATTCTTGAGTAGCATAATCTTTTTTAATTTTCCCTTGTTTTTCTGCTTCTTCTTTAACTTTATCAACTAATTTCATGGCATGAATTAAAAAAGTTCCCGAACCACATGCAGGGTCTATTATGTATGGTAATCTGGTTTCGTTATTTATCAACTCTAAAGTTAATTCGTCAAGATTAAGAGCATAAAGAATAAAATCAACTATATTTTGATGGGTTAGATATTGCCCCTTGGTTTGTTTCAATTCTTGTCTAACAATTTTTTCAAAAAAATCTCCCAAAACATCATATTTATTTTGTAAGAATGAAATATCTTGTAATACTTCAACTACATATTTAACTTTAGGTATGTCAAAGATAATATCTTTTACTTTATCCAAATCTTCATCTTTATAATTAAGTAATCGCTTCAAAGCACAGTCAGAATATTTACCAGTTTTGGGCTCTTTTTCGCCCTTATATAGACTGTTTATTCTTTTATAAGTTTTTGTTGGTAGTTCTTGTTCTAATCCTTCAAAAAATATTTGAAATCTGTAAGGTTCTCCTTCTTGTGTAGTTTTTTCATCATAAATTTTGGTTAAGAATATACCAATCAAATTAAAAAATAATTCATTTTGATATTTACCACCACCCCATAAAATATTATGGAGTTCTCTAGCAATTCTATCTAATTCTTCTTTCTTAACATTAATCCTTAAGTCTTGCTCTTCTTTCCCTTTAATAAACGCAGGTGGTTTATCTTTAACCCCATAATTTTTAGGTATATATCTTAAATTTGGACGACTAGCTTCTTCCCATTCTTCAAAAGATTTGTATTTTATATAATCTATTGTTTCGTATTTCTCATGTGACTTCCCATCTTCATCATACCAGCGAGTATAGTAGATAAGAAATTTTAAGACACCTCTTCCTTTATCTTCTGTTGCGGCAGGTTCAAAAAGCTGAGTTTTTATTGATGATTCAAAGTATTTATCATACTCTTCTGGAGACTTTAGTTCAAAAAGTATAAAAGGATTTTTTTCTTTATCATAAATTACAATATCCATTTTTATATCAGTCTTTTTGTGAGGATGTCCGATTTTTCTATATTTCTCTAATTCGATAATATCTTTATCTGATTCATATTTATATTTTTCAATTAAATCAACATAAAGTTCTGCCCGAACTTGTTCCTCGGGATCTGTAAAATTATTATTATATCCCTGTGCAAGATAAGTAATTTTTGTACCATCGTGACCAATAGAAATATATCCTTTTTCTTCTCCAACTTTAATTAATGGCAATTTTTCGCCGGTGATCACTTTCTCTTTTAATGGTTTATACTCTATTTTACTCATAATGTTTCTCTATAAGGTTGTTTAATTAAATGAAAAAAATAATTTATATTTGTTTCTTTATTAATTCTCACCAATCCTTTATACCCCCCCCATTCAAAAGATGTTATATCCTTAACTAATTTTCTAGAATCAATATTTTTTAAGTAAAGTAAAAGATAATCTTAAGCTTTGTAACTCTTTATTATTTCTAAAATTAGATCTTCTGAATTTTTTAGTTTTATTTTTATCTACTTTAAAAATAGGCACTAATTTAAATTAATTCTCTCCTTAAAATATAAAAACCAATCTCTACAAAACTTTCCAATATCCACCCTTATCCGGACCGATTCGCTCAATAAATATTTTCTTTTTTAATCTTTCTATATATTTTTGAATTGCTGATGGGTTTATACTTAGTTCCTCAGACAATTCTTTTCTTGATATCTTCGGATTTTCTCTAATTAATTGCAATATTTCTATCTGTCTTTTCGTTAATTCTGACCACCTTTTCTGACCACCTTTTCTGACCACCTTTTCTGATACCTCTTCCTCTGCAATCTTTATATATTCTCTGCTTTGCTTAAAAACAACATAAAAGTGTGTATCAGTATACTTTATCTCCGGATAAGGCGTATTTTCTTTTTTACAAATATCCCTCATTCTTTTCATTCCAGAACCAATTTTTTCACCAAAATGAATGCGGGAAAATAAATCTGCGACAAGATGATTTCTTCTAAAGACAGTTTTACCTAAAATAAATTTCTTTGGTTTCACCCAGATATTCTCTATCTGAATTCTATCAGGAAAGAATTTTAGTATATTATTATGCCCGTGTTCAAAATAATCCTTATGCATTACAGAATTTATAACTGCCTCTCTTATAGCTTTAAAAGGATACTCATAAATATTTTCTCTCTGAGGTCTTCCGGTAATTCTATAAGCAACTTTCGCATATAATCTTACAAAATCTATAACTTGCTCAACGATCTCAAAAAGCCCCCCGATGATTTCTTTTCTATCAATTATATCTATACCTTCTTTATCTTTAAAAAGCACCACGGTAAAAACTGACCAGGGAATTAATCTCTGTGGTTCTTTAGCAAAAAATAAAACTCCAGCATTATTAAAATAAAGCTTTTTATCTTGAGTCTCGGTTATTCCTAAATTGATAAGGGTTTTTCTGGCGGGAAGAGCCTTGGAGAGGCCTGCTAATTCTAAAAATTTACTTAATCTTTTTCTGCTAAAATTTTTCGGGTACTCGAAATTTTTGTTCATTAGCTCGTCAAATCTAACCTTACCTTCTGATTTGAAGAAATCTAAAATTTCGTTTCTGGTCATCTTTTGAGAATTTGAGCCAATTCTTTTATAAAATCCAGAGGAACACCTATAGGGCTTATCTTCTCCTTCCTCTACCTTCACAATTAAAATATTCTCAAAAGGTTTAATAGTAATTTCTATGGGAGGATCGCAATTTCTAACAATATTTTGAATGTCTGATTTCAATTTGTTTGTAATATTTAAACCTTTAATTTTACCCTCATCGGTCACGCCTAAAAATACTTTGCCACCTGATGAATTGGCAAAAGCAACAAAGTCCTTCTCACTACTTGATAAATTTTCCTTAAATTCTATAAAATATCCTTCGCCTTCTTTTAGGGTTATGGAAAGTTCTTTTTTATCCATTCTATCTATTTATATTAAATCCTTTTCTTTAAAACTATAAAAATTATTTTTTGTAACAATAATATGGTCAATTACTTCAATGCCTAAAATCTTACCAGCTTCTATTAATCTTTTAGTAATCTCCAAATCATCTTCTGATGGTGTGGAATCGCCTGAAGGATGATTATGGGCTAAAATTATTTGAGCAGTCAAATTTCTAACAGCAGGTTCAAAAACTTCTCTTGGATGCACTAAATTAGCATTGAGAGAACCAATAGAAATAATCTCTCTTTTAATTTCTTGGTTTCTACTATCAAGGTAAAAAATTACAAAATGCTCTTTCTTATGATTTCTTAAATCTCTTAATTCCTCCCAAATTTCTTTTGGTGTTAAATAGATTTGCGCCTTTTTATCTTTAAGCAATCTCTTGCCAAGCTCAAAGCATGCAATAATTTCACAAGCTTTTGCTGGTCCCAATCCAGATATTTTATTTAAATCTTTAAAAATTAAATTAGGTAATTTTTTTGCACCGAATTTTTTTAATATTTCCCCTGCAAGTTCTATAGCATTTATATCTTTATTCCCTGATCGTAAAAGAAGAGCTAAAAGTTCGGAATTAGAAAGTTTTTCTGGGCCATATTGAATTAACTTTTCTCTTGGTCTATCGATTTTTGGAATGTTCTTTATTATTTTTTTAACTTTGTTATTCATAATTTAATTTCTAAATTATCAATAAAATTCATAAACCTTTCATAAATCATAATACTTACTGTATTCCTTCTATTCACAAATAAAAGTTAAATAAATACTATTTCTATATTATAAAAGTTAATATCTATTGATAAAAATATCATTCCCTTCTTAAAAAATATTTTTAATAATTTTGTTTAACTTATTATATTTATATTCTCTTAGAATAACAACTCTGGTAGCAGATATTTTAGTAAGTAGTTTAACTATTTTATTGGAATATTTGAAATTTGGCTTAAACATTTTTTATTTCCTTTTTATTCTCATATTACTTATTTTTATAGAAATATATCCCACTTTTTATAACAAATCAAAATCCATTTTTTATTAGAAGTTTTTACTCTCCTTAATTTTATATAAAAAATAAAATTTAAATTAATAATCAACGTTTTTGTTCACTTATCTGCTTATCAATTTCTTTTAGATAATTTACATAAGCTGAGCCTAATTCAGTGATAGATAAAGTATCCTCTTTTTCCCAAACAAATTCCAAATCAAGTAGGGCATTTAAGATAGCCTCTCGTTCCTGGGAATCAGATATTTTTGATTTCCATATATCATCAAATTCTTCTCGGTTTACCGATTTAGACTTGTAAAGCCAAAATAAAACATATTTTGCATATAAGACCAGATAGGAATCAGCATAAAGAAAACGCCATTTAATATTTTCCTCCTGCAGTTTTCGAATATATTTAGCTTCCCTTTCTTCTGTTAAAATTTTAGAATCTGTATCCTGACTTTCTTTCTTTAATATACTTTCCCACTTAGAATTATAATTAGAAATCAAACTACTAATATTAAAGTTAGAAATAGATTCAGAAAATAATAGCTGTTTTTGCCTTGACTGTTGAGAATCATGTCGCCCTAAATTTTTAGTAATAATAAATTCATTAAAGAACTTATAAATAGTCTTCTCGTATAAGAATATAATCAGAAATAGATACACCATTATCAAGGCCACCCAAGAATCGGTTATTTCTGCTAACGACGGTTTGACTGGCCACCAGATTAATAAAAGAATACCACCTATCATAAGGAATAATCCAGATAAAATTGCAATGAAAATGATTCTACGCATACTTAAAACCTCTTTTCATCTTTAAATTAAATATAGATCACTTTTATAATCTCATCCTATTTAACTTTTAACCAGATGTTGAACTAATTGCTTTTTTCAAGGCAGCCCTTGCTAAGAGTCTAGTAGAATCAAGTATAGGTAAAGGAGAATTCTCTTGAGTTACTAACAACGGTATTTCAGTGCAGCCCAGGATAACTGCATCACACCCTTTATTTTTTAACTCATTGATGACTCCCTTAAAATAAGCCAGCGCTTCAGAAGTAAAACGAGCATTAACTAATTCATCAAAAATTATC
>Ga0315279_10010275_pt1 | contig 11026 bp, 5 predicted proteins | sample YL17G06_20_MG_FD_203694 | JGI IMG/M metagenome (GOLD analysis project Ga0315279, IMG submission 203694) | Sediment microbial communities from Yellowstone Lake, YNP, Wyoming, USA - YL17G06_20 | ecosystem: Environmental > Aquatic > Freshwater > Lake > Sediment | place: USA: Wyoming | collected...
ACACGTAAGCGATCGAGGCGATGGAGGCCGACTGAATGACGGCGAACGACGCCCATCCGTACAAGAACGCGAAGCCGCGGCCGTACATGCGTTTGAAGAACTGGTAAAACCCGCCCGGTTCGGCGATGAGGCTCGCGACCTCCGCGTTGCTCAGAGCGCCCAGCAAGGTGACGATCCCGGCAATCAGCCAACACGCCATGAGCAGACCTGGGGATTGCACTTCGGCGGCCATTGGCGCGGATTTCTTGAAGACGCCGGAGCCAATGATGTTGCCCATCATGACCATTGTCGCTGTAAACAACCCAAGCTTAGCGACAAGCCCGGAGGGATGACTTTCGACGGTCTCGTTTCTCATGGGGCAAGAGTGTTCACAGATCGCTCCCGATAAACAAGTCCATTTGAGCCGGCATGATCCGCCATGTGAAGAAGACCCGGTATGCACTCGGGTCTTTCCTGTTCGTGCTATTCCGAAAATACAAATGCTCGTTGTACCGGCTTTAGCCGGGGATCCAACAACAGCCCGCCACCCTAAAGGGTGTACAACGAACATTCGCATTTTCGGAGTAGCACGAGCAGGAGCACGAGAGGGGCGCTCATCATTTGTGGGAACTTCTGTGCATTTTGTGGCATAATAGGGGATTAGAGGGTGACTCCTTGTTAATTCCGGCAGGGAAGCAACAGATCCATGCTTGAAGTTGAAACGGCTCAGATCCGGCGGCCCGTGCCGCCTCTGATTCGTAAAGAACTCGAAGAACGCGGCGTCCAAGAAGACGACGTTATCATAGCCACCAACACGGACCTCGACATCGGCGGGGAATACTCCGAACGGTGGCTGGTCGTCACGCGTCAACATGTACTCGTCTACATGCTCGAGGAGGAGGACGGCGAGGCCATCCTCATCCGCGAGCTTCCCATCGAGAAAATCGAGACTGCCCGAACCGACAGCCGCGTCGGCTCCGGGTTCCTCGAAGCGAAAACCAGCGACAACGTCTATGAGGAATTGATCCGTTTCTCGAACAAGAACACGGAAAAGTTCTCGAAGGTCGCCAATAAGATTCGCTCGCTCGCGAAGGGTAAACAGGTCGTCGTCCGGCCTGAAGATGAAGAGGAGCTCATTCAGGGTCGGTGCAAGAAGTGCGGTATTCGGCTGCCCGACCGAAGTATGACCATCTGCCCCAAGTGCATGAAGCGCGGACTCGTTTTCATGCGTTTCCTCGGGCTGACCAAAGACTACTGGCCACTGGCCACCTTGGGAATGCTGCTGGTCGTCGCATCGATCCTGCTTTTTATCGTGCCGCCCGCGTTAACCCAGGTCCTGGTGGATAACGTCCTTTCAAGTCCGCCGAAGAGGGCCGAAGGATGGTTCAAGTGGCTCACCGACACATTGGGGCTCGCAAGCCCGAACCGGCGCGAACAATGGTTGTATCTCCTGGTGGCGTTGCTCGCCGTGACTATCGCGTGCAGCAGCATCGTGGGGTGGCTGAGAGAGCGCCTGGCATCCTGGGTTAACAACCGGCTCGGATACGACCTGCGCCGCGACGTTTTTCACAAGATGGAAGACCTGGCGGTCCGGTACCACGACAAGCACCCCGTCGGTCAGCTCATGACGCGCTGCTCGCAGGACATCGAGACGCTTCAGAGTTTCATCAATCAACTGACCAGCGGTTTCGGGTACCAGATCATCCTGGTGATCGCCGTCGCCATATTCATGTTCGCCATCAACTGGAAGATGGCGTTGATCGCGTGCCTCCCCGCCCCGGTCGTCATGACCTGGACGTTCCTGTTCTACCGCTACGTGGTCCCCGCATGGAACAAGTACTGGACGACGCGTTCCGATCTCTCCAATGTGTTGCACGCCTCCTTGTCCGGTATCCGTGTTGTCAAGGCGTTCGCGCAAGAAAAACACGAGGGCCAGCGGTTCATGAACTACAGCGGCCGATTCCGCGACGCCGGACTTCGTGTGGGTTATGCGCAGGCATGGTTTTATCCGTTGATGGGCTTCGTCTTTCAGCTCGGCGGGTTCTTCATCTGGGTCTACGGCGGGCACCTCGTGCTGAAAGACACGATGACGCTGGGGCGCCTGCTCCAGTTCCTGGGCTACCTGGGCATGTTCTACGGCCCGCTGAACTCGCTCACGCAGATGTCAAACTGGTTCACGTCGTTCACGACCCAGGCGCACCGCGTGTTCGAGGTCCTCGACCACGACCCGGAGATCACCGAGGGCGCTGACGCCGTCGACATGCAACTCCAGGGCGCAATCTCATTCAAGAACGTCACGTTCGGCTATGACCCGCACATCCCAGTGCTGCACGATGTGAGCTTCGACATACGTCCGGGCGAGATGATCGGCGTCGTCGGACACAGCGGCAGCGGCAAGTCGACCGGCGTCAATCTGATCATGCGTTTTTACGATGTCAACGACGGCGCCGTGACCATCGACAACATCGACATACGCCGCATCCGGAAGACTTGTCTGCGCCGTCAGATCGGCCTTGTGCCACAGGACCCGTACCTCTTCGGCGGCACCATTGCGGAAAACATCGCCTACGGAAACCCCTCCGTGGCGCCGGAACACATCCTCGATGCCGCCCTCGCCGCCAACGCGCACATGTTCATCACACGCATCCACGACGGGTACGATACGCGGCTTGGCGAACGCGGTTCGGGCCTGTCGGGCGGAGAGCGCCAGCGCGTGGCCATCGCGCGCGCACTGCTCTACAACCCGCGCATCCTTATCCTCGACGAAGCCACGTCGAGCGTCGACACCATCGCCGAGCGCGAGATACAGAGGGCCCTCGAATCCCTCAGCCTCGGACGGACGACCATTGCCGTCGCACACCGCCTGTCAACGCTGCGCAACTGCGACCGGATCATCGTCTTCGAAGAAGGGCTGATCCGCGAACAGGGCACCCACGAAGAGCTTCTGGCGATGAAAGGCATCTACAAGAAGCTCGTGGACATCCAAACGCAACTCACGAGCGACCGCGACTCCGTGGACGGCCTCAAGGACCTCGAAACACTCGAGAAGGCGGAAGAAGTCAAGGAAACCGTCGCGAAAGTCAAGAAGGAGCGCACGCCGCCCGGGCCCGTGCCGCGCATCCGTTACCTCGACGCGAAAAACCTCCACATCCACGCGCTCGACGAGGGCGGAATGCACGTCGAGTACAAAGGCGAGGAGTACAACCACGTCCACGCGTACCGCTGCTTCCCGGTGCTGAGCCCGAGCGAGTTTGTCGCACTGTGGACGGGCGCCTCCGCGCTCGAACATCACGAGATCGGCATGATACGCCGTCTCAAGGAGCTCTCACCCAGTTCGCTGATGGCGGTCCAGCACGAACTCGCGAAACGATACTTCATCCACTACATCCACAAGATCAACGCGATCCAGGAGGAACTCGGGTTCCTGTCCTGGAACGTCGAGACGGATAAGGGACACATGGAGTTCATGACCCGCCGCTGGGATCGCAGCACCGTGGCCGAAGGCGGGCCCAACGGACGCATCATCCTCGACCTCGACTACAACCGCTACGAGATCGAAGACCTCAACGACCTCGACGCCCCCAGCCGCGCGATTTTCGACAAGTATATCTACTGGTAGCCACCACGCCCCCACTCCCCCACTCGTGGCCTTGCTCGTGCTCCTAACCCACATCTCTCATGCGACGTTTTGGTGTGTAAAGAATTCAGGATGGGAGCACGGGGTCATGCTCAGAGAACCAGCCCTTCCAACGTGTTTGAAAAGCAGGGGCGGTTTCTCCGAAACCGGCCCCTTCGAATTAAGAGCACAGATTTCGATAAGAATCCGAGGCCTGTCGGGGCCGGTTTCGGAGAAACCGCCCCTACCTGACCGCCGCGCGTGCGACTTTTCAGACACCCCCCTAGGCAAAAGATAAAGGGCTCCCCCCTCCTCAAGCCGAGGGGGAAGCCCTCAGTGGTTTAGACATCGCCCTTGCTTATGGTTGACCTTGCAGGCAAGCCATCGTACGATTCACAGGCCACTCGCTGGGATAGCGTAGAAACTCCACATGCCCGTCCAGGTACAGGTAATTGCAGCCGCCGGGGGCATGGTTGTATTCCTGGCCCAAGTCTGTGCTGACCCAGTCGCCTATGATCGGAATTTCGCTCTGCGCGGCCGCGGATGCCGCAGGGTTGTTGATGTCGGTGATGAGGAACCGCTCGATCCCTTCCCTAAGCCGATAAGACATGGCCACCGTGCCAATCGCGTGGTCGCTGTCGACGTAGACCGGGTCGTCCAGATCGATGCCTCCGAAAAACACCATCAGATACGGGTTGTTCGCCGCTAGCCAGGCCGTCATCGTGGCAACGTCACCGGCCGGCACATCGGGCACGCCCGTCGTGATCCCGTTCATGTACGTATTCCACCCCATGTAAAGGTACGAAGTTGACCCGTCACTAACCTCACAGGGGTAGAACTCCTTGTTCCCGATGCCGGTGGTTGGAACGAGATTGCCCGAGTTGTCAGCGACGACCTGCGCGTTGTCGTCGGCGTTATTGAACACTTCAGCAACGTCATCGCCGGTCGTGGCCGAGGGGCAAAGCAGCACCTTCGCATCCGACAGATACTCCGGATAAATGGAGAACATGTCGATGACCCACTCGCCGTCGGTACCCCACGCGTTCCCGGACAACTCGCAGCTAAAAAGCTTGTTGTGCGGAAACTTCTGCCCCTTCGATTCGTTTGCATACATCTTGCATACAAGGCCCAACTGCTTGAGATTGTTCGCGCAGCTCGCGCGGCGCGCGGACTCGCGGGCGCGGGCCAAAGCGGGTAGCAGTATGGCCGCCAGGATGCCGATGATAGCTATGACCACGAGGAGTTCGATCAGTGTAAAACCTTTCATCTTGGCTTGCATATCCTGTTACTCCTTTCTGTTACTCTAGCTCTACTAGCATTACGCCAACTTCATATGTCAAAGGTTCCACTCCCCTTGCTTTATTACCGCCCTGACTACATTCCTCCGGTCAAGCCACCTCCCCTCTCTGGTATGGTTGCGCCGCCGGCCTCGTTCCAGGAAGCGACACCACCCACCTTGGACTAGCCATCGATAAACTAACCCTCTCTCCATACTTTAGCCTTTCAAAGCGTTCTCGTCAAGACTTTTCTACAAGACCCATGAAGCGGGCCTTCGTTCATGGGGGCTGTCGTAAACCCAAATTCATCACTTCAACCACAAATCACGCGAATAACACAGCGCGGCATAGCCGCAACCAAAAAGATGGGAACAAGGAACGGTGTAAGGAAAGGGATATCGGGATAAAGGGAGATGAAGGAGATGGGTGCAGAGTGGCCGGTGGATCAGTCATCCCCACCATCCCCCACTCGTGCTCTTGCTCGTGCTCGGAATCGTGCTCCTAACTCGCATCTCTCAGGCAACGTTTTGGTCATTGCAATGACACTATGGGTGTGTGAAGAATCCGGGATGGGAGCACGAGCAAGAGCACGGGGATCGCGCCCAGAAGACCAGCGGTTGGGCAAAAGATAAAGGGCTCCCCCCCTCAAGCCGAAGGGGAAGCCCTCAGTGAACTAGACCTCGTCCTTGCTTATGGTTGACCTTGCAGCCACGCCATCGTCCGACTCACGGGCCACTTGTCGGGATAGCGGAGGAACTCCACATGGCCGTCCAGGTACAGGAAATTGCAGCCGCCCGGCGCATGGTTAAATTCCTGACCCAATTGTGTGCTGACCCAGTCGCCTATAATGGGGATTTCGCTCTGGGCGGCCGCGGATGCCGCCGGATTGTTGATGTCCGTGATCAGGAAGCGCTCGACCCCTTCCCTAAGACGGTAAGACGTCTGGCTCGAACCAAGAATCGGGTGATCGCTGTCAACGTACGCCGGGTCGTCCAAGTTAATATCTCCGAAAAACGACAACAGCAGAGGCATATTCGAGGCGATCCATGTCCCCATCTCATCGAAGCTGCCGGCCGGGCAATCCGGCACGCCCGTCGTGATCCCGTTCATGTACGTATTCCACCCCATATAAAGGTACGAGCAGTTGCTGCTGTCGACCTCGCACGGGTAGAACTCCTTGTTCCCGAGACCGGCAGTTGGAACGAGCTTGCCCGAGTTGTCGCCGACAACCTGCAATAAATTGTCGGCGTGATTGAACACTTCAGCTACGTCAGTTCCCGGCGTCGCCGAGGGGCAAAGCAGCACATGCGCATCCGAAAGATATTCCGGGTAAATGGAGAACGTGTCGATGGTCCAGTCGCCGCTGGTGCCCCACGCGTTCCCGGACAGTTCGCACTTAAAAAGCATGTCGTGCGGATACCTCTCTCCCTTCGATTCGTTTGCATACATCTTGCACACCAGGCCCAACTGCTTGAGGTTGTTCGCGCAGCTCGAGCGGCGCGCGGACTCGCGGGCGCGGGCCAAGGCGGGTAGCAGTATGGCCGCCAGGATGCCGATGATAGCAATAACCACGAGGAGTTCAATCAGTGTAAAACCTTTCATCTTGGTTTGCATATCATGTTACTCCTTTCTGTTACTCTAGCTCTGCTAGCATTTCGTAAACTTCATATGCTAAAGGTTCCACCCCCCTTACTTTATGACTGCCCTGACTACATTCTTCGGGTCAAGCCACCTCCTCTCTCTGTATGGTTGCGCCGCCGGCGTCGTTCCAGGAAGCGACACAGCCCACCTTGAACTAGCCATCGATAAACTAACCCTCCGTCCATACTTTAACCTTTTACAGTGCTCTCGTCAAGACTTTTCTACAAGACCCATGAAACGGGCCCTCTTCATAGGGGCTGTCGTAAACCCAAATTCATCATTTCAACCACGAATTGCGCGAATAACGCGAGTAAACAATCTTCAAAAGTGATTGATGTTAAAGTGTTTACGGTTACGTCCCGCAACTGCCCGGCAGTTGAAAGGACTTCACCAAAGGGCTGAAGCAGTGTCAATTGGCGCGCAGTTGTGAGACGTTACTTCAAATATTCTGCCCCCAATCACCTGCAAAAACGATTCATTCGTGCGATTCGCGGTTCAAATGCCTTTTCCAGGCTAAACGATCTTCACCCTGCCGGTGAACCAGGGATATTGCGTTAGAACGGGCGGCGGCCCCGGCATGAATGAATTCCCTTGACAAAAGATGTATGTTGAGTTAAGCTAGAATCAGAGAGGCGTGAGTGGGTAGATCGTTCTCGAAAGAATTTCTGTGAGAACGGTGCAATTGCGAACCCGGGAGGGTGTCAAACAAGTCCCGGGCATGTATGGATGCAGCAGCAGAGTACAATATTGGTTTCTTCATGGTTGCAGAACGTTGGGCAATTCTAACCTAGGGAGGGAGTGCATGATGAAAAAATATGTGTGTTTGGTTTCCCTTTGTGCGGCGCTGATAGCGCCGGCGGTGGCCTTTGCCGACGCGGAGACGGTGAATTTCGAGTCGCTCATGGACACGGCCTCGGCCTTCATCTATGGCGGCGATCACGTCTACGAGTTTCTGGACGGCAACGGATATGATGAGTTCGCACACGGTGCCACCAACCACAAGTGGGTCCCGCCATGTGACAACAACGGCAACGGGATCCCCGACGTCATCGAGTTCGCCGTTCTGTCGGCGATCTTCGCCGATACCGGGAATCCTCTCCACGCGGAGTTACACGAGGCGTATAAGGCCAACGTCACGCGGGCGCACACGGACTTGGGCTCGTTGGCGGCCGCGCTGACGGCGCCGACTTATTTCCTGAGGCAAATCATGGCCGCGTATGTGCTCTTGGGCGATGGCTCTTACCAGAGCATGGTTATCAGCGGCGTGCGGTATGGCTGGGGCTTCACGGGTTCCTGGGGCACCTTTGCGGAGACCATCGGCGGTATGGCCACCTATGGTTCCGGCTGGAACACCGGAGCGCCGGCCGAGGCGAATTACCAGAAAAAGGCCTCGCTCGTCGGGCCGTGCGGCAATGCCGACAGTGATGCCGTCATAAACATCGGCGAGTTCTACGGCCAGGGCGGCGTCCACAACGTTCCCGACGGCGATGCCCAAGCCGTCCCGCCGACCGACAACCTGGATTTGAACATGGCCGTCCGGGCCGCGTATGTGGCCGCGGTGCTAGCCACGGGCACGGCCGTTGACGGCGGCGATCCCGCCGGCGTATGTGAAGAAGGTCCCGGGCCGGGCGCCCTGGCTTGGGGAAGCGGTCTCTGGTGGAATCCCACGACCAAATACGTCTATACGGCGGGTCCTAGTATGCCCTATGCACCTGGCCGGTACTGGGCGCAGAATAGTTTCACCGTTGGCGATCCCCCAGTCCCTGTGGTGGGCGAACTTGCCTCGATCCCTTCAGCAGACTTGAATGCATGGTTCGTGGCAAACATCCTGGCTTTCGTTAACGATACAATGATATTCGGCGGGGCCGACGAGACTGTTGGTAGTTGCACCACTACCGAAGGCCATTGGAAATGGATGGACAGTTGCACCGAGTTCTGGTCAGGAGTAGGTTCCGGCCTGACCCCGCCAGGCGGGCCTGTTGGCGGCGCCTTTACCAACTGGAACGGCGGGACGGTAGAGTTCCCACAGAGTACCCAACTGAAGACGACTGAGCCCAATAATTCCGGCGGCGAGAACATTTTGGAGGTTAACACCGCCGGCGGATGGAACGACAACGGCACCGACGACGCTCAGCCCATTTGTGTCGAGTTCACAAATGGCGGGGCCGGCTACGAGGATTTGGATTCCAACGGCTATCCGGATTGGTGGGAGCAGTACGTTCCCGCGCCGGGCCCTGGCACGAATCCCACCGCGGCGTTCAGTGGCGCTCCTTTGTCGGGTATGCAGCCTTTGGAGGTGACATTCACCGATGCGTCCGTCCCCGCCGAAGGCGATACGATCACGGGTTGGGCGTGGACCTTTGGTGATGGCGGAACAAGCACCGACCAGGATCCAGTGCACGTTTACGCGGACCCTGGCACGTTTGACGTCTCATTGACGGTTACCACGGCCGCGGAAGCCTCCGACATCGAGACGAAGACCGGTTATATCTCGGTTGAAGAGCGCCAGTACCGCGGCACCATTGAAAGCACGAACGCCCTGGGTTGGTATGAAGAAGGCGACCCGCTGGTGTTGTCGGCGGACGTCGTCGGCGCAGTGGGCGACCTCTCGTATCAGTGGCAGAAGAACGGCGAGGACATTACGGGCGCGACCGACGCCACGTACGACTTCGGTGGTTCGCTCACTTCGGACAATAGCGGCTCCTACACCTGCGTCGTAAACGATGAGAGCAAGGCCGAGCTAATCCTCGGTCCGTTCGTGATCTCCGTGTTCCCCGCTGGCTCTCTGCCGGTCGCGGGCATAGTGGGCCTGGGTCTTCTCCTTGGCGCGTCCGTGTTTGGCGCCCGGTTCGTTCTCAAGAAGAAATAACGTTGCGCCGCAATTGCACGCGGCAAGAAAGCATTACGAGGCCGTCGACTAAGTCGGCGGCCTCTTTTTTGTCGGAAACGTTCGTTGTTGCAAACGTTCGTTGTACACCCTTTAGGGTGACGGGCTGTTGTCGCAGTTCCCGGCTAAAGCCGGTACAACGAACGTGCTCAACGAACGTCCGCGTTCTTGGTATACTGCGTATCCGAATCGGTCGAAAGGGGAACACAAAACCTGTTTCATGACGGAAGGAGCAAGCAATGGACATCAGCATCGGCGGTTTCAGTTTCCACAGGCTGCTCGAGGGCGGCAAGCAAGACATGTTCAGGTACATCGCTGATTGCAGGGATCTCGGCGCGACGCTGCTTGACCCCTGGAACGCGCAGTTGGCGCCCATCCGCGACGCTGACGACGTCATCCGGGCCGGCCGCGACCCTGAGCACGCCCAACTGACGGCGCAGGACGACGCCTACCTGAACCGGGTGCGGAAAGCAGCCGATGACGCCGGCCTGTCATTCGGGTGCATCGCGGTCGACGGGGCGCACATCTACGAACCCGACCCGGAGTCGCGCCGCGCCAATCGTATCCTCGCATACCGGTGGTTGGCGGTAGCGGAAATCCTCGGCGCAAAGCAGATGCGCGTCGACGCGGGCGGCCCTGCCGAGCTTCCGGACAGTGTATTCGCGATTATCGTGGAGGGCTATCGCGACCTTATTTCTCGCGCCCAGGACAAAGGGATCGAGATCTTGATGGAGAACCACTGGGGTCCCTCCGTGATCCCTGAAAACGTCGTCCGCATTATGGAGGCCATCAAGGGCCTGGGGCTGCTGTTCGACACCAACAACTGGGCTCCGGGCATGCATGAGCGAGGCTGGCGGATGTGCGCCAAGTATGCCCGCTCGACCCACGTCAAGACGTTCGCCTTCGATGAAAAGGGAAACGACCCGTCCGTCGACCTCGAGCGCGCGATTCGCATCCTTGTCGAGGCCGCATATTCGGGCTGCTGGGGCGTCGAGAGCTGCCCCGAAGACGGCGACGAATACGGCGCAGCGCGCAAAACCATTGCACTGATCAAGCGCACCCTAGAGAAAATCGGGAAAGGGAACTGAACGATGGCTGGACAGGAACCCGAGAAAAGGACGCGGATAGGGATCATCGGAGTCGGTCAAATCGGCAGGCAACATCTTAACAAGTACAAAAACATCCCAAGCGTCGAGGTCGTGGCCATCGCGGACATCGACCGGCCCGAGGCGAGCCGCGTCGGCGAACTGCATCAAATCCCTCATGTACACTTCGACGCCATCGAGATGCTCGAGCGCGAGGACCTCGACGCCGTGGACGTCTGCCTGCACAACAACCTGCATATGCCCTATACCGCCGCGGCGCTCAAGTCCGGCAGGCACGTCTATTGTGAAAAACCCATGGCCGGTACTTACCGCGATGCGGAATCGATGCTGCGGACAGCTCGCGAAGCCGGGAAGAAGCTCTCCATCCAACTCTCGACCCTGTTCACCGAAGAGACGAAGGCAGCCCGTCTGCTGATAGACGAAGGGCGCCTCGGCAAGTTGTACCACGCCCGGTCGACCGGCTTTCGCCGCCGGGGACGGCCGTACGTCGACGGCTACGGCACGGAGAAATTCGTGCAGA
>Ga0315279_10010278_pt1 | contig 11024 bp, 13 predicted proteins | sample YL17G06_20_MG_FD_203694 | JGI IMG/M metagenome (GOLD analysis project Ga0315279, IMG submission 203694) | Sediment microbial communities from Yellowstone Lake, YNP, Wyoming, USA - YL17G06_20 | ecosystem: Environmental > Aquatic > Freshwater > Lake > Sediment | place: USA: Wyoming | collected...
AAGGGCTGGATGTCGAGATTGACTTCAAAACGGTCCTGTTGATTTTCCTGCCGCGAGTGAAGGAACGACTCGATAAAGCCCTTGAGTATCTTCGCTCCTCGGGCCAGAGGCTGGACGGAGTGTACATCGCTGCAGATTCGGATTACGCCCCGCTTGAGAAGGCCGTGAGGAAGATCCACGAGGAGTACGACGTTCGAGTCGTCGCCGATATCATCGGGAAGATGGCTGACCTCGCCCTCGAAGCTTCCGGGGTGTCGGTGGCCGACCCGGAAAGGGTTCACCTAAAAGATATCTTCGGGTCTGCCTGGATTCCGAAGGACGCCGCTGCCGTGATCAAAGATGCTGTCGCCAAGATGCAAACTGAAGGCAGCATTGGACAATCGAACCGATGGCAGGCCATTGAGTTCTGGGCCGCTGAATACTTACAGCAATGAGCGACGAAGGAAAACAAGCTTGGGACCGGCAACCCGGTGAGTCTTCAAAGGCTTACGCGCACTTCTGCCTGTACCGGGACAGGGGAGTAAGTCGGTCAATCAGACAGATGCCCAGCGTCAGCGGTTGTACATCGGTGGTTCGGCAGCTAAACCGCTGGTCATCCCGATGGCGGTGGGTTGAACGATGCCAAAAGTACGATGACTACCTTGAACACGAACGCCGCTTGCAGCAGGAGAAAGAACGCCGGGCAATGCACGAGCGCCACGCGAGGGTCGCTTTGCTGGGCATGAACGTCGCCGTCAAAGGGCTGGAGAGCCTTCTGACCAAAGTTCAGACCGGCGAAGGAACTGTGGCTCCGGGAGACCTCACACGGCTTTTAGATACGAGTGTAAAAGTCGAAAGGCTGGCCAGGGGCGAGTCAACCGAAAGCCATGAACTCTCGGGACCTGGCGGCGGCCCCGTGAGGCTCGACCTAGCGGAGACGCTGAAGCGCATCGATGAAGTCTATGGCCTCAAAACGGAAGACGGCACCGGAAAGACACGCGGTCCGGGTGACGGGTCCGGAACTCCCGAGCCCTAACTTCCGGCTCTATCCCTACCAGGCCCGCTGGATTCAGGACAAGTCTCGCCTCAAAATCGCCTGCAAGTCGCGGCGCATCGGCTACTCGTTCGCTGCCGGGTTCCGGGCGCTGCGCTCCTGCCTGGAGTGGAGGCACAACGCCATCATCTTGTCAAAGAAGGAGCAGCTGGCAAAGGAATTCATCTCCGAGGCTGTCGCCCCGCATGTGCGGGCCATCGGCATCTTGGCCAGCTATCACCAAGGGTACATTCCGCAAACGTCCATCTACAAGCAAGAATGCCAGCTTTCAAACGGTTCCCGACTCATCGCTTTGACGGCCAACCCGGACTCGGCCCGTAGTTACGAGGGCGACGTTGTGCTGGACGAGTTCGCATTTCATCTCGACGCACGGAAGGTCTACGAGGCCATCGAACCATCCATCACGCGCGGGTACTCCCTTGAAGTCATTTCCACGCCAAATGGGCAACAGGGCGAATACTACCATCTGGCCAAGGCCGCCGGGTTGGTCGATGACCTGCGGGAACCCAACTGCGAATGGTCGGCGCACAAGACTGACATCTACCAGGCTATCGCGCAGGGCTGCCGCGACCGCTACGGTAAGCCATTGAAACTCGAAACTGTGCGCGCTGGGTGCCTGGACGACGAGATGTGGCTGCAAGAGTATTGCTGCAACTTTCTGGCTGGTGGGTCACAGTGGATTCCGTGGGAGTTGTACGAAGCCAACTGCGATCCCTCAATCGTGGCGCAGGAGGAGCCTGACGGCCAGGGACTCTACGCGGGCTGGGACGTTGCGAGGAGTCGTGACTTGTCGGTCGTCTGGTTCAGCGAGTTGGTAGGCGACATCACCTGGACGCGCGCCATCCTGGTCATGGCGAATGTGCCGACCCCGGATCAGACAGCCCGCGTTTCGGAGATCATGCCTCGCGTACACCGCCTGTGCGTGGACAAGACGGGCATGGGGCTACCGATCTTCGAAACGATGGATCGCTTATTTCCCGGCCAGGTGGAGGGCATCAGCTTCACTCAGCAAACGAAAGAAGCGATGGCGACAACTGCAAAGCGCAGGATGGAGGAGTTACGCTGTCGGCTGCCCAATGATCAGGCAATTTGGCAGAGCTTCCGGTCGGTCCGGAAGACTTCGACGAGCCTCGGGCAGGTTCGGTTCGATACAGAGCACGACGACAAGCATGGGCACGCCGACCACTGGTGGGCCTTCTGCCTGGCTGAAGCTGCGGCCCAACAGGCGGAGACGATTTTCCCCGGCATCATAACACCTGGCATCACGGAGTACGCTCCAATGGGAGTTCGCGAATGCGCCTGCGAGAAATGCGGCCATTCTTGGACTGCCAATTCAGCAGGCGTGCCAAAATCCTGCCCACGATGCGGAAGCGCTCGATGGGATAGCGAGCGTTTGTTCGAACGGGCTTTGCTCGGAGAGGCGTTAAGCGAAGAGGAAATTGACAGGTTGTAGCCTAGCCGGTAGCGGGTTCGCGGGGGGCGGTACAGAACAAAGTAGCGGACGCCACGATGGCAGCGAAGTTGTCGCTCTCAGGCTCCGCCGGGCACGCCTGCGGCATTGATTTCAATGCGGCGAAACACCTCGCCCAGCACCCGGAGTTCTCCTGGCAGAAAGAACTCCTGCGCGACATGAAATCGCACCCCTGGACCACGTTTGAGGTGGTAGAGTAGGGATCTGCCATAAGCACCCAAGCAGGAATGCGACTCACGTGCCCGGCCTGTCAGAATGTTCTTGAAGTCAATTACTCTGACCTGCCGCTAAGGTCGGTTCCCCACGCACTTGTTGAGCGGGGGTACTTCTATCCGCAAGAGTTGGACTGATCCAGTTCAGGAGTCCGATGTAACCTCAAGCGTCGTGCTCGAAAGAGGGGTCTCGGAACGATACCACGGTGTTCTTGTGTAACCAGAGCGCCACCTCGCCACACTCGGGACACAGGACCTCGAATGCCAACCGCTTCCAGGATGCTTCGGTATTCAGCAAGAGAATCCTCACTTAATTGCTCATTGAATCATTCCCGTGGGTTCGGAGTCTATCCCGCTGCCGGATTTGACATCATCATCAGGCGGGATGACAGGGCGTGGACCGGAGCCCTCGTGCCCTTCCCGAAGCCGCCGTCGGTTTTCGACCGCGCAGGCGCGACTGCAGAAGCGTCGCCGCGGATGTAGTCTGCCCTTTGGTGTCGGCAAGATCTCGCCGCAGCGGGGACGTTCGCACACTGGATCACCCATGGCTCCGTCCCTTATCGCCCTCCGCAACTCCCGGTTGGATGCTTTCTCCGCTTCCCTTCTGCAAAGGGGAAAGAGCTTACGTGGGAGTTCCAGCGCAGGAAGGCTGAAACCACGCATGGTCACTGGGGCACCCCGTTGTAGAAGTCGCTCTAGCTCTGAGAAAAACTTCCTCTTATTCTTATTCCCCCGGAAGCCGGCCACTATGGCCGCCATCGTGTGCAGCAGGCTGTCACGAACCCCCGAATCATTGTCGTGGTTCTCGGGACAGATCAGAATTCGGTTCTTTTCTAATTCCGCTTCTGCAAGCGTCCTCATGCCATATGGGTCGAAGTGCGCAAGCTCAATCTGACACCGGGGCATCGCGCCATCCCAGTATTGTTGGTCATAGCGCTCGAACAGCTTTTCCAAACGCTTGGTCGTCCATCTTTCTGGATGAAAACTCATCGTCGCCTCCTTTTTTCGATATGCGCTCCAACTACCAGCCCTGAGCCGTTTCCGCAACGATTCCAGCAGTGCCCGATCCCGCTCAGTCTCCCCGGTCGGCCCTGCATGCTCGTTCCTACTATCAGGATATGACCATCCCTTAGTCAAAAAGATGGCGGTTCCGGTCCTGCGGAAGGCCCCGACCAACCTTCTTCACTTACCGCGCGTTCATCAGTTCACCCGCCCGGAGGACTTTCCAGATCCGTGGCAGACGGTGCACTGGCCCTTGAGTTTGCCTTGAGCGAATCCTGTCCCTCGCCAAAACTCATTCTGCTGCAATTTCGACCCGGTGCCCTCGAACCTTGTTGGGCCGTTAAAACCAATTTCCCTCCTGAAAACCACAGCGCTGGGTCCTGCGACCGAGTGGGCTGCGCCATTCTACCCAGACGGTTATTTAATGTGTCGCTCCAACCACTCTCGGATTTCCTCATTTGAAATGACAATCGTGTGCTTCCGACCTCCGGCGTCGAAAAGGGTATACGTCAGAGGATATCGCCCGGGCCCGTCAGACTGATCGATCACCTCTTCAATGATCCGAGAGCCTCGTGCGAATATCTTCGTCACTCGCATGATGCGATTTTCACTGGATTCCTGCATCTCAATGCTGAACGGAGGTGTGAATCCGTTTGCCAACGCGTACTGGAGCAATCGATACGTCGCGTCGTCGACGGCAGAGCCCTCCGGGTCGAGCCAATCGATCGGCGACAACTCCTCGCATGACTTGCCGTGGGATTTGGTGCGTCCTGCCGAACACCTTCGCATACTCATCCTAACCTCCTTAATACGATTGAAATTCTTGGAAGAAACGCAATTCGGCACATCAATTTCTTTTACCTCGACTCGTTCGCAAGACCCTGCCTTTCCGAATTTCAAGGAATTCAAGCCTGCACCGAACTACGAGGCGAAGTGCGTCCCCGTTGCACAGCTCATGCCGGAACGCGTGGCGCGCAAGGTAAGCCATGCACGGAATCAGGACCGTGTTCGCTTTGAGCCACGCTACCTGATCCCCGACCGTGTTCCAGGCGTGTTGCTTTCGGCAGCAGGCCGTCCGTCCAAAAGCAACTCCACGCCCACCTCTGCGAGCTTCGCCAGGATCTCCGAAAGTGACGCACAGGCGTGAGTTTTCGGGTGTTGAAGCCTATGGCCCAGGTCCCTGAGGTAGGCCAGAATGAACTTGTCCACGTCCGTCACGATACTGACCGGTGCAACTGCCACGGGCGGTTTTTTCGGCCTGTAGCGGATGAGTCGCACGCCTCCCGGAAGTAGGCCTCGCAAATCCTCGCGCGAAAGTGGGTGCTTATCTCCCTGGTCGCGCAGCATATCGATCACAGCGTCGTGGTCACGCCCATTCTCTTCGACCAACTCAGTGTCAAACCTTTTGACGGACTGCTGGACAGCGGTATCAGCCACTGCCCGCTCGCGCTTGGATGGCTTTGGGGACTCCTGGGGGCTACTCAGTCTGGGACGGGTTAGGGTTTCCCCCTGAGACAATGGAGAAGCCTTTTCAGCACACGTCGCGGGGCGGGTGCGCTCCCGCAGAAGGGTAACCACCTCCGATCGGTGGACGCGAAGCGTCCCCAGGGTCTCGCTAATGTGGGGCGGGGCGGGGTCCGGCACTGTCACCTTGACCCTATCCCCGTCGAGCCGAAAGCGGACGCCGCCAACTTCCAGCGATTCAATCAACTCCAATACCGACACGTTCAAAACTCAACCTCCACAGGCCCCCGAATCGCTTGGGGCGGTGAATTTTCTGTGTCAGGGTGGGAGCCCTCCGGCTCCAGATTCCCGTCTCCCGGTGAGTTAGGTGAGTTTCGGCGAGTTCTTTCTGGTCGGGAAGATACAAGATCGCTCGTTTCCGCGCCGGTTTCCGGCAAAACCGCACTTTGGGTGGCCGAAAGGAACTCGCCAGAACTCGTATAACTCACCGGCCCCTGCCCCGAGGGCTTAACAACCCGCCAGCGAATAGCCCTATGTGATTCGCCATCGCGACGTAACTGCAGCCCGACGACGATCCTGTTTTCCCATCTTTTCAGCCAGTGGCCAATACGCCTTGTGTCAAGCTTGTCGTTATGACGCGCTACGGCTACCGCCGAAAGGGCGTCACGGAGCGCGACGTCAGTTTCCGCCAGCACAGCAGCCTCTTTAACGGTCGCGGATTTGTTCTTGAACCCGTCATGCCAAGCGGCAAAAATCGCGGCCGCTTCTTCCCAGTCGGGGTCGTCAGCAACAACGTATTTGCGCGTCGCGCACGGATCGGGCAGCCCGACCCAAACCAGCGGTTCTCGAATTGACCTAGACCATCCCTCAAAGCCGCCCCAGGCGATCACCTTTTGGCTGGGACGACCGGCGACATGGTAGGCGCGCAAAACGGTCAGGGCGGCGGCAATCAGCCGCTGGCGATTTCCGTGTAAATGCTCGACTAGATTAGGAATTCTGAAATTCCGCTCTTCCGGTCGTTCCAACCCTGAATCGATCCTGCAGAGTAATACGCGGCTCGAAAGATCACCGCGAAACGTCAGGTTATTCCCCGTCGCCGTCCAGAGGATATTTGTAGGCAGGCGCAACAAGCGATTTTCTCCCAGGGCGCGGTCCGCGTATTCGGACTGTGTAATGGCTCGCGCTAAATCAGGTGACGCCAACGGGTGCTCCACATTATCGAGGTTGACGATCTGATGCCCTTCACGCAACGCCGATGCGACGGCCTTGCGAATTTCTTCTCTCTCGCCGGAAACAGCCATCGCGGGGGCAGGCTTCCCCGTTGCGATGATCGCCGCGGCTTCGGCGAGTAAGCTTTTACCGGTCCGTTGAGCTGGTGCAGTAAACCCAAACAGGGGACAAGCCCCCAGCAGTCGCCGTTGCACCCCGGTGAGAATCGCCGCCGCAAGTGCGGAGCGGTCTTCGGCCGCAACAAAAGGAAAATCGTTAAAGGGTTCGAGAAGTTCTTCGAGCGCCCTTCTGGCATCCCCTGAAGTCGGGTTGTCGGGAATTTTCGGGAATCCGCTCGCAGTGAGGAACAAACCCGTTTGCGCGTCGTATCCCGCACCCGATAACACCGTGCCATCACCCCGTAAAATGGGGGCGGAGACAATGCCCGTAAGTATCGGCAACCGCCATGCGCCTCTGCGTGAGCGATAAATGGTTGCAATCCTCGGCGGGCAGTCCACGACGTGCGCATTGCCGTCTGCATTCACGCGCTGCCATCGCGCGATGCGGTCGAAGATGTCTGTGAGCACTACAGTGCTTAGCGGTTCGAGCTGCACGGTTCCCGCCGGACGTTTCAGGCCGCCGTTGGATTTAAGTTCCGGGAGAGAAATGACGCGGACCAGTTCGCCCACACGCTGGAATACTCCCAGCGCCTCCGCGTGAGGCATCAGAACCTGCTCAGCTTTGTCTACTACCTCCGGCAGCTTCCCTGGTGCAAGGTTAACAACGGCGACCGGGGACGATGACCACGCTGCGACCTCCGCCGCCGTCAAATCGTGCGCTTCGGCAATCAGCTTTTCGAGTTGCTCCCGCGTGCCGCCTGCAGCCACCCAATCGGAAAGGTCCTTTAGCCCACCGGGTAAGGCCTCAATCAGCCGGACCGATGCGGCGACGCCGACCAGTGACCGGGCTATACCGCGCGCGTGGTCCAGGCCGGGCGCGTCCGCGTCGGCGACGATCACCACATGGTTGCCGCGCAGATATTCCGCGAACTTCGGCTTCCATTTTCCCGCGCCGCCGGGGTTGCACGTCGCCGCCAGCCCCAGCCCCTTCCCCGTCTCGCAGTCTTTTTCGCCCTCGGGAATCAGTACTGACGTTTCTTTGAGCACCGCTGGCAGGTTGTAGAGCGTCGCCGGAAACCCACGGGCAGTCCATCCGCCCTTCCCATCCGACTTCTCTTGGTAGAACCCCTTGGGGTTTGTCCGCACCACGCGACCTATTGCCCTTCCTCGCGCGTCTTGGTACTCGTACACGGCGACTATTTCCCGCGAGCGGTTCAGCAGGCCATGCTCATGAAGCCACGATTTGACAGCGGCCTTGTCATCCGGGCGTACCTTTGCAAGGAAGGCTGCCAATCGCCACGCGTTGCCGGATGCTCCGCACGGGCCACACATCCAAACGTTTTTGGCAGGGTTAATTGACAAAGAGGGCCGTCGGTCGTCGTGGTTCGGGCACCGCCAGAGCAGCTCGCTCCCGGCTTTCCGAACTGGTGGGCCAAGCCCGGCGCGGGCTACGGCTTCGCAACTCAACCCAGATTTCATTAGCGCCCCTCGATGAGCCTAACGCGTCTCATTTATGCCCCACGGGGTTTGGCGGGCCGAAACCCCTCGGAAATCACCCGGTCAAGCTCCGACTCCGGGATTCTGACTAGCCTGCCGACTTTGACAAACGCGATTTTTCTCAGCAGGATCCAACGGCGCGCACAGGCATGCTTGATGCCCAACGGCTCGCAAAACTCCGGGATAGAAAGCAGCCTTTGACGACTGGTGGTCATCACCGCCCTCCGTTGCGCACGGTACAGTTTGCGAACCGCAAGAGACTTATGTACCGTTTTAATTCGCTCCCGCTCATGACTGCAGGCAACCCAGAATCGTAGAGGCGCAATCGGAGGGTGGAGGAATATGAACCAGGAAATGGATTGCGAGACCTTTTCGCCCTAGGTTCTGGAACCGCCCCGGCATTAGCAGCAGCATAGCGCATGGTACAATGCGCAGTATAACGAACGAGACCATGCGTGTCAAGCGGAAGCGCGGTCGGCGTGACATGGGCTTGACTTTGCCCATGGGGGCAGTGTATTAATACAACGTACGTAGTCGTGCGTAGTACTTGGAGACCCAATGCTCACTGTAAGTGACACACTGGAGCGGGCCGCAAAGTGTGGGGTCCGAGTCAGCGAACGTACCTTCTGGAAGTATCACCAGCTGGGCCTGCTCCCTGCCGGGAAGAAGATAGCTGGACGGGGAAACGTTACGTACTTTCCAGAAGATACTCCTATCCGTCTTTTGCTCATTCACTTTCTGGCCGAGAAGCTAAAAGTGAATCCCTCCGAGTTGAACTCGCACTCGTGGTCGCAATATCGGCCAAGTCCCGATTTCTGGTCTTTACCCGATTTGCCCAACGAGCCGATAGCAATCGCAAAGGAAGAGTATGAGAAGGCCAAAGAAGAAGCACTCCGCCTGTTCCTACAACGGATAGAGAAACTGCTGGAGCCAGCCAATGCTGGCCAAGGGGGGACCTCGCACGTTTGGAAGACGACCAGCCCGTACAAAAAGGTTGATAATGAATGGAAACGGGAGAAGGAAACTGCGGACAGCGAAGACTAGACTGTGGTATGGCCGTCTCCTCTAGTGCTGACATGGGAGGCATCGGCAGGGGAGTCCGTTCAGAGGCCAGAGGCTACCCGTAAAGCGAACATGGACCGAAGAAGCAAGGAGCTGGACTAGTCTGAATGTGCTGCAATGTATTCCCAGCAGGAACTGCTGCTGAATGCGGCAAAATCTGCCAGCGCGGAGAGGCAATTATCGCTGGAGACCCAGTATCCGGCCACCAGGAGGAGGCGGCTTTCGCGACTCTAATTCAACCCCCTTTGTTGTCAGTAACCCTACCCCCTTGGGGGCGTATACCCACCTCTCTCAGGCGCTGAAACCTGTCCCGCAGAGCTTTGGTCAAAGCTGACTGGATTGGTCTAGAAGGCTCTGCTTGCTGCGTCGCCCTGACCACCTCCCGCGTGGCAATCCCGCTTGAGGCGGGTCGGCAGGCGGGCCGGGATCCGTCCGCTTTTCGGGAGCTACCCTAGCCGACCGTCTACACGTCTAGTGTGGCAGATTTTCACTTGACAACAAAACCGAAACAGTTTAGGATATATGCGTGACGAAGACTGACCTTCGGAAGTTCACAAGCTGGCTGGGGAAGCGGAGCTACAAGGCACGGCTCGAACGGCTGGGTCTTGGGCGAATCCAGCTGATCGCCCGTGAAAACGGGAAGCTAGGCGGCAGGCCGCCCAAGAAGCGATAGGAGGCCCACATGCTCTACCAGAGGGGAAAACAAATGACGTGGTGGTATCGTTTCCGTTTCGGCGGACGCATCGTTCACGAGTCGGCCAAATCCACGAGCAAGACTCTGGCGAGAGATGCGGAGAGGGCACGACGGCGGGAACTGGAGCGAAATTACAACAAGATCGAGAAACGGGTTCTACCACCGACACTGACAGAAGCTTCAAGAGTTTGGCTTGCGAAGCGGGTTGCCTTGGCGGAAAGTACGCGAAAGACTTATAGTGCCGCGCTGAACCACATCAAAGCTCTCTTGGGGACTAACCTCGTGTGCGATCTCACCTCGAAGGATATTGCCAGCTACCAGAAGGCCCGACTGGCGCAGGGGGCGGCTGGCGCGACGGTCAACAAAGAACTGGCCTGCCTCAGTTCGATCCTGAGCGATTATGGCCTCTGGGCTCAGATTCGGCGCGATGTGAAGCATCTCGAAGAAAACGAAGGAGCAGGCCGCGCTCTCGACCGTGACGAAGAGACGGCCCTCCTCGAAGCGGCATCGCATCTCGGCAAACATCGTCAGGGCCATTGGAGCCCTATTTACACGGTGACGGTTCTGGGGCTTAATACAGGCTTGCGACATTCGGAAGTCAGAAAACTGCGATGGAAGAAAGTTGACCTCAAAAGGCGCGTCTTAGTAGTGGGCGAGAGCAAGACGGAGGCCGGAAGGGGGCGGGCCGTTCCGCTGACTCAGCCCGCGTGGGCGGCTCTTGACTTGTGGGCATCTCGATTCCCGAACGCCAAACCTGAGCACTTCGTATTCCCAGCCTGCGAGAGAGGCCACGTTGACGCTAATCGGCCTATCGCTAACTGGCGCACAGCTTGGCGTCGCGCTTGCTCGAAGGCTGGCTTAGAGGGGTTGCGCTACCACGACTGCCGCCACACTGCCGCAACCAAGCTCTTAGAGCAGGGCACTCCATTTGCGGTAGTCGCCCAAATCTTGGGCTGGTCCGCAAGCACGGCTGTTCGCATGGCGAAGCGGTACGGTCATATCCGGCCCGAAGTACAACGGATCGCGCTGGACGCTATAGCAACACCCGATCTTCAGACGGGTGTGCACCAAATTGGTAACCAAGTGGGGAGTGTGATAAAATCGGCTCACGCTAACTGATTGGTTTTGAAAGGCAGGCCCGTAGCTCAGACTGGTTAGAGCGCTACCTTGACACGGTAGAGGTCTGGGGTTCGAGTCCCCACGGGCCTACCAGCAGGCCCCCATGGGTTGGGTTTACATCCTCCAGAGTCTTTCCACCGGC
>Ga0315279_10010279_pt1 | contig 11023 bp, 9 predicted proteins | sample YL17G06_20_MG_FD_203694 | JGI IMG/M metagenome (GOLD analysis project Ga0315279, IMG submission 203694) | Sediment microbial communities from Yellowstone Lake, YNP, Wyoming, USA - YL17G06_20 | ecosystem: Environmental > Aquatic > Freshwater > Lake > Sediment | place: USA: Wyoming | collected...
GCAGGTTCTTTCCAGCGATAGACAGCGCGCGCGATTAGCTATGGAACAAAGAAAGAACAGCGGGTTGTTATTTTGAGTTTTCAGAAGACATATGAAATAATCCGGAAGACCATTCCGCGAGACGCTCGAATAGACTCTCTAGAGGTTGCTGAGCAAGTAGAGGAATATCGACAGTTCTGGAAGCCAGAGAAAACCAACGTCCTGTTGTTGGCGGAATCACATGTTTACACGGACGACCAGGACTATGCCTTGGAGGGCGATGGATCCATTCTACACAAAGTTATACCGGATTATCCGCTTCGTTTCGTGAGGTTTGTCTGTTGCTTAGGCTACGGTGAAAACGCATTGTTGAAAAAAGTGAGAACAGATAGAAAGAACACAGGAACGCCTCAGTACTGGAAAATTCTCAGTTCATGTGTTGCGGAGAACGAGCGCAATCTAGGTTTTAGTAATGTTCTCAAGACTCAGACTCCTTCTCTCCTTTTGAGACTGCGAAACAAAGTTGATGTCTTGAAAAAGATGAAAGCAAGAGGAATATGGTTGCTGGATGCCAGCATAGTAGGACTGTATGGAAGTGGAAAGAAGAATCTCGCTAATGGTGAGAAGACAATCGAGATTAGTTGGCAGAATTACATAGCAGACATAGTCTTGGAGTCGCGGCCGAGGCATATCATAGTCGTAGGAAAAGGTGTAGATCGTATCCTTGACTCTAAGCTGCGCGCGGCTGGTGTTCCGTTCACTGTAATATCTCAGCCTCAAGCCAGAGGACCGAGCCAATGGCAGCTGGGAAATTTCAGACAATACTATCGAATTTGCGCAAAGTATTCATAGCCTGTGGGGTTTCCAAAGTTCTATGCGGTAAGCTACCGTTCTAATTCTCCCGCCAGCAATGTTCTTCAGCTGTTTCTTCGGCTACCGAAGGTCACACTCGTGGATTCGTGAACTTGGTCAGAACGTGACGTAATAGGCTTCTTGCTGCTGTGAGGAAGTGCTGTAAACGAACATCACTCTCGCTTCAATATCTGCGTAAACGGTAAGATGCCCCCAGCTTAGAACCAGTCGATCGCATATCTGTAGGAACCCATCCCAGGACTCCAGAGTAAATTTGACACCTGCAGCTTTTATCTCTTCGAACCTTACGTTCTCAGTTATCTGATATCCTTTCTTTGCAACAATCTCAATTCCTTCTGTTATCTTCATTTGGGCTGCAGACCACAAATCAACCCCAAGCACAAACTGAATGGTCAGAATGAGAGCTATGGCAAACATGATGTAACCAAGAATTGACTTACCTTTTCCATTCATCATTCGCATCTTCTTGTTTCACCTCCGCATCAGACGGTGAATCACGCTTTTCATGTTCTAATCTGCCTCAATCGCGATAGAAGTGGAATACCTTTGGCTGTAACGCTGTCGGATGCAAGGTGGGTTCCGTAAGCAACTGAGAACAGTACTGTTAGCAACTTCTGGCCGTCAGTCATTCTTTGTGATCCTATCATTTTGTTGTTTCCATACGAAAGCATTCCAAGAAAAGCCATGCTATGGAAGAAGCCTCTGTGGTTTGGGCTGGAAGGAGGCTCAATCACGTCTGGCAGGATTCCTGCAAATCCTCCAAGAACAAGAGAACCCAACACTCCTTGAAGAGTCAGATTCTCTTTCTTGAGACTTTTGTATCCTGCATAAAGTCCGAGTGAAACAAGAGAACCCAGAATCGCATGCTCGATCTTATCCATTGGCATCACCATTTCTTCGAAGCCCTATTCCGGGCACATAAGAGGCCTTCTCCGTTTATTTAGGATTATTAACTGAGAGCGAGAAGAGTGAATGCCGCTATTTCTTGGAATTCCAAAGAATATAGAATGATCTTTCTTCGGTAATAGAAGAAAAAAACTAAAAGGCAATGAACGGTTATCTAGTAAGTGGTTTTAATGGCTAGTTCGAAGACCCGCACCGACCCATTTGACGAGTTGATAACGCTATTGCTAAGTACAGGCCAGCTCGATGAAACAGATGCAAAAATCTATGTATTCGGTCTTAAGAAGGGCATAATAACGTCAGGCAGAATTCTCAAGGAAGGAATCGTATCGCGTCAATCGACAGGTGCAGACAGGCTCCGCAGGCTTTCTGATGGAGGATATTTTGAAAGCACGATTGGCGAATCCAATATCAGAGGGAGAGGTCATGGCAAGAAATACAAGGCAATTCCTCCTGAGGTATCATTGCGAAATCTTCTTCTACAATATGGCGAGATCCAAGGTTGCATAGACAAAATAAGGGATGCACGAGAACTCCTGTCAGAGGAACAAGAACAAGAGGATGAAATATGGCTACTTAAACCTCAGAAAGTGGCCTTGCACAGAATCGCAGGTTTCATCCAAAACGCAAAACAGAGCATTAAGATATTCAGCCATGACTGCACATGGTTTGACCATTCGGAAATAAGGGAATCGTTTTCCTTAGCCAATTCGAAGAAGATCGAAATTCAAATCTTTGCAACAAAGGCCGACGAAAGAACGATCAAAGGATTGAAAAAAGTGGGGATTTCTGTATCCAACGTGTCAGCGCCATATCTTCCCTTCTGTTTGATTGACAATTCTCTGTTATTGCTTCCTTGCACTGGAGGCACTCTGTCTAGAGAGTATCTTATGATCATGACGAGCCAAAAATACTTGGTTGACAATTTCATGGCGACTTTCGATGGCTTGATGAACCAGCCTATAGAACCTAGGAGGTCTGAAAATGTTTGAACGAATAATAGTTCCTCTAATGTTGACTGATACTCTGAAGAAGGTAAATGGAAGGACGAGATTCCAGAAGTTGATGTTTCTCATCCAGAAAAAGACCGAAACCGACAAGACCGAAGGCTTGGACTTCAAATTTGAAATATACCTTTATGGACCTTTTAGCAGAGAACTCAGCTCTGCTATCGATGATCTCGTTAACAAGAGATATTTGGAAGAGGGAAAGACAGAGACTGGTTTGGGCTATACGAGGTATGAATACAAGTTGACTGAAAAAGGCAGACATTTGCTGGCGTATGCAAAAGGAAAGAAATTAGTTTCTACAAGCATCCAACACGCGATCAACGAAATCGCAAAAGATTATGGAGAAACAGCGCTACCAGAACTTGTCGAGAAAGCCTACGAGGAATTTTAGCTGCGTGTAAGCCGTTGTATAGTGCGCGTTTATGATTTCCGATATCGATTACACAAGATAAAATTTCCAGTCCCCGCATGAAAACAAAGGTTTTTTTCTTGGTGAAAATAAGTCTACTAGGTAAACAGATTTGAACAAACTAAGCACGCTGGGGTATCTGCCGGGCGGGAATGGAGCATATATCGATACTTTACGAAAGTGCTTGGGGTTCGTTAAACAAGGAGTTCCTGCGAAGGAAGACCTGATTAGTTGGTTTCAAGACAACTATGGATCTCAGAGTCCGCAAGTCAACTTGAGCTACCTTCGAATTGTTACCAACTTACAGTTAGTTCATGAGAGTCGAGACAGATTCCTATTGACTGAACTTGGCGAACGATTCTTGTCGACTGGAGACAACAACATTGTCTTTCGGCAATTGGACCAAAGGTACACAGGAATTTCTGATATTCCCAAAATACTTTCGGAAGGATCTTTGACGTTTGACAAGCTTTGTTTTGGTTTGAGAAAACGGATTGGAGCGGAGTGGAAAACATACAAACAGTGCGGTATACGGCTTAGTTGGCTCTTGAGTCTAGGTTATCTAGCAGTAGACGGGTCTAAATGGAGTTTGGCAACCGAGAGGAAAGAGATAGTTGGCATGGATCAAGAGCCCAAGGGAAAGGAGTCGAAGAAGCACAAAGAAATGAAAGAACTCATATCCGAACTTGGCGAGGCTTACGGGTATTTCGCTAACAAGGAATTCAGGATTGACCGAATGAAATACGATGTTGTCTGGAAACGATCTGAACGCGCTGCCAACCCATCTTATGTCTTTGAAATTCAAGAACGAGGAAGTCTTGACCGAGCGTTGAGGAAGCTCAAGTTCGCCCTTATGAACGGTGTCGGAGAACTGTTCCTAATTATCGATGCCAAGAAGAAAAAGGAGGCTGAAGACCTTGTCAACGACACTCTTGACGAGATCAAAGGCAAGATTAAGATCAAAACACCTGAAGAGATGAAAGAATGGCACAAATCAACAATGGCAGCTAACAAAACAGCGAGAACGATAGGGGGATATAGAGGCATAATGCCGAGATTGCGAAGAAAATCAATGATTAAGAATGAAGAGGATGTTCCTCCACGTTTCAGAGTTAACAGTTCTCGCTCGAGATAAGATGATTGGATAGTGTCAATATCTTTCCAAAATGCGAGGAGTGGTTTAACAGAGGCAATGAAATAATCGAACACAGGCTATCGATCATAGTTTTTCTTCTCCTAATTCTTCACGTATGTTGTTGAACTGTTCGAGTGCAGATTGTAGGTTTTCTGCGATTTCGTCTGCTAAGATTCCTGGAGCTGGAAGGTTTTCTGTGTCCTCAAGGCTTTCATCTCTTAGCCAGAAAATGTCTAGGTTTGCTTTGTCTCTCTGCATTAGTTTGTCGTAAGTGAAGGGTTTGAATAGGTCTGTCGGTTGGCGGTTGTGGCGGTTTTGCTGATTGTAGCATTTTACGAAATCTTGCAGGTCTACATATCGTAGCGGATTGGTTTTGAGTGTGAAGTGTTTGTTTGTGCGGAGGTCGTATATCCAGAGTTTTTCTGTTTGTGGTGTTTCGCTGGCTGGTCTGCGGTCAAAGAACAGCACGTTGGCTTTTACGCCTTGCGCGTAGAATATTCCGGTCGGTAGCCGAAGCAAAGTGTGGACATCGCATTCGTGCAGGAGTCTGCGTCTTACTGTTTCGCCTACGCCTCCCTCGAAAAGCACGTTATCAGGGACGACTATGGAGGCCTTTCCGTTGATTTTCAACAGAGTTTTGACGTGTTGAAGGAAGTTTAGCTGCTTGTTGCTTGTGGTTGCCCAGAAGTCCTGACGTTCATAGGTCAATGCTTCCCTGTCTGCTTTACCCTCGCCATTTGTCAAAGTTATGCTACTTTTCTTACCAAACGGAGGGTTAGTCATAACCATGTTATACCTTGTGCCAGGATCACTAATCAGGGAATCCCCGACCGCTATGGGGCTTGGGTCTCCGCCGATGCCGCGGAGGTATAGGTTCATTGCGCATAGGCGGGCTACTGAATCGACGATGTCTTTTCCGCTGAAGGTTCCTTGTTTTAGAAAACGTTTTTGTTCAACGTCTAGTCGATAGTGGCTAGATATGTAGTCATGAGCTGCTATTATGAAGCCGCCTGTTCCGCAGGCTGGGTCGTTTATTGTCATTCCTGGCTCTGGGCGCATGACTTCTACCATGGCTTTGATTAGTGATCTCGGCGTGAAGTATTGTCCCGCTCCACCTTTGATGTCTTCAGCGTTTTTCTGTAGTAAGCCCTCGTAGATTTCGCCTTTAACGTCGATGTCTAGGCCTATCCAAGTTTCTTGGTTGATTAGTTCAAGGAGGCGTTTGAGTTTAGCGGGGTCTTGGATTTTGTTTTGAGATTTCCTGAAAATTACGCCTAACATGCCTTTTTCTTTACCCAACATTTCGAGAATGTGGCGATAATGGGTTTCTAGGGCGGCTCCGTCTTTTTCAAGCAGGCTCTGCCAGTCCAGACCTTCCGGTATTGTGGAGGATTTGTTGAAAGGCGGTTTGGTTTGTTCGTCAGCCATTTTCAGGAAAAGGAGGTAAGTTAGTTGTTCTACGTAGTCGCCGTAGCTTACGCCATCGTCTCTCAGGACGTTGCAGTAGTTCCAGACTTTTTGAACAAGTGAAGCAGATTCATTTGACATAAGTCGACAATTCCAACTGATTATGAAATTTAGATTTCCTATTGAAGCGTTCGGTTTTTATGCGCTCCAGCAATTTTTCCGCAGGTTCATCATTAGGGTCTTGAGGAATAAGCTTTCCTTCGAAAGCTGTCTTCAGAATGCTATGCCGTAATTTGTCTGAGTATTTGATCATCAGTTCTATCTCTTTGCTTATTTCATCAATAACTGAGAATCGTCGACTAATCTCCTCTGCGATTTTGAATTGTTCTTTGAATGGAGCAAGAGGAACTGGAATCTTGTTCATTGCTCTCTGGGTAAGCTTTGGCTGTGCTGTCCCTGTAATGTATTCTGTGAGGCTGATTCGGTTGATATAGTGTTCCAAATACGATATTGGGATTCCGCCAAGTGGAGTCAAAACATGTGCATGGTTATTGACCCAAAACTTGCCAGTCGCCTGAAATGCTATTGGTGTTGCTCGAGCCAACAAGTTAGCCCCATCCTCGCCTATCAAGAGAAAGTTTCCATCAAACAGATAGTTATCGACAGAATCTATGATTCCTGAAGCGCCATAATATGAATATACTCCTTTCATTGATTCTCTTTTCTTCCTGCTGACTGGAACCCTTTTTCCATCATGGTTGGTTGTAATTAGCTCCAGACGAGTACATACCCACCCTTCGGGCAATTCAGGTAAGTTCGATTCCACTGCTTTTTCTTGACTGATTTGCTCCAGTATTCTTGTTGCAGGTTCTAGCTGGTCTCTGTGGGTTTTGCGCCATTCTTCGGTCAGTTTGCCCTCAAAAGCGTATTTCAATACTGCTTGGCGGTAATGCTTCAACTGCGCCCGGACTTTCCGAAGTGACTCCACACCAACGTCTAAGAAGGAAAAAAGCGCCTCAACTTTAGAAGTAATCCTCCCTTGCTCGTTGAAGGGGGGAAGAAGTATTCGTGAGTTCTCAAACTTTCCTTTGGTTATATGCGCTAATCCTGCAGTTCCGTGAGCTTTTCCAATATACTCTTTGACATTTCGATTCAACAAATGTTTAAGGAACGTCTTGTCGAGGCAGTCTTCATTAATGTTAACCTTGAATATGTGCTGATTGAGAATAGCTTTACCTCTGTTCCAAACATGAGCACCGAAAGAAGTCTCGGGCGTTCCAGACCAAGCAAATAGAAGCTGCCCGTTATCCACCAGGTATTTTTCTTCAACTTCAAAATTGCAGTAATTGAATTTCGCTTCGTGGTCATTGAGGTTTTGAATTCTTATTATGGGAACCCCAGCGGGTGCCCATTCGCTGGGTTTGAAGGCACGCCCATTTATTAGATCGCAAATATCGCCTATTCCTGTCTCAGCCCAGCCTTTGGGGAGTTTGAACTGTTCTTGCTCTACTTCTGTCACTTTGATAGCACCGTGTTTAGTTCTTCTAACATCTTGTCTAGTTCTTGTCCGAAGAGTTGGTAGGCTTTGATTGCTCCGCCTTTCTGGTTAAAGGGTACGTTCTCGAAGTCGTCTATTCCGACGCTTAGGGAAGTGGTGATATGTTCTTTTATCATGTTTAGCCATTCTTTCTGCTCAGGCGTAAACTGTTTTCCAAGCTTCTCTTGGGTGTTAAGCCACTCTGTGAAGTTGCGATCCACTTCATCTGCGAAGGGCTCCAAGACGTTGCTCGCGCCTACGGCGAAACGCACGAGTGATACGATATTTGTCAGAAGCTTCTGTGGACCTGAACCTTTGACTTTTGACTTTTCCAGTTGTTGATACGCCATCCAGAGAAGTTCAGGAGTCAAGTTGTAGGGTGGCTTTCCGATAGCCTCAGCGAGTTGCTTAATCGCATCATAAGTCAATTGTCTCTGGCCATATGGCTTGCTGTAAATAATCTGCAAGGCAGTAAGTTCGTCCTCGTTCTTCTCTATGAAATCCTTGAATGAATCGACCATGAGCTTGGCCTTTTGCGAGGCTTGGGCATCGCCTCCAGCGAAAACAAGTTTATCTTTGCTCACATCGTCAATAGTCTGTTCGCTTCTGGTCTTAACATCAATAATCGTGTTCCTAAACTTTGCATCGTCAAAGGATCCGCAGGCGATCTTCGCTAATTGCTCTGCAGCCTTCTTAACCTGTTCCTCTGTTGGCGTTTCAGTCTTGAAAAGCTCCTTCGCCTTCTCAATCTGCTTATCAGGTTCAATAGCATCCAAAAGCAGGTTCACCATTTGACTTAACTTTTTGCCGCCAGAAGCATTTTCAATCTCCGCTCGGTCTTCGTCTTCAATCTCCTTGTTCAATCGTGCTAATCGCCCAGCCAAGGAAGACAGTGTATCCTCGTCTCGAACGCCCAAAGCAACAGCTGTTATCAATTTGTCAAAAGGCACACTTCTTTTCCGCTCCAAAGGATGCGAATCTGTTTTATCGCTCTCACAGACACCAATAGCATCAACGATAACGAAACCTGCCTTATGAGCCGCATCAGGCGTTACAGCAGTCAAATCCGTGTCCAAGATTGTTCGAGTTCCACGCCCTTTCATCTGCTCAAAATAAACCCCTGATTTAACATCCCGCATGAACAATAAGCACTCCAACGGTCGAATGTCAGTGCCCGTAGAAATCATATCAACCGTCACCGCAACCCTTGGATTATACGAATTACGGAAACCAGCAATCAAATCTTCAGTCTTCTCCCCCGTCGTCCGATACGTAATTTTCTTACAGAATTCGTTACCCTTACCAAACTCTTCTCGGATAATTGAAACAATATCCTCGGCGTGAGAGTCATCTTTGGCAAACACAAGAGTCTTAGGAACCTCTTTTCTCCCTGGAAAAATCTCACTAAACAGCTTATCCCTGAAAGTCCTAACTACAGTGCGAATCTGATCTTTAGCGACGACATCCCGATCTAGTTGCTTTGAATCATAAACCAAATCCTCATCAAGCTGTTCCCAACGAACCTTTCGAGTCAGGCTGTCTCGCTTATCCACGTAGAAACCAGCGTCAACCTTGCTGCCCTGCTGGGTAATCTCGGTTGCGATTCGGTAAACATCATAACCAACGTTCACGCCATCCGCAATAGCACGGTCATGACCATACTCCATCACAAGATTCTGATTGAAAAAGCCGAACGTTTGCTTAGAAGGCGTCGCCGTCAACCCAACAACAAAAGCATCAAAATACTCAAGCACTTGCCGCCACAGATGATAAATTGACCTGTGGCACTCGTCCGTCACAATAAAATCAAACATTTCAATCGGAATGCCAGGATTGTATTTTACATCAACAGGTTTCACATTGTTAAGTGCAAGTTCAAACAAAGATTCCTCCTCAGCTTCTGGCTCTAGCTCCTCACCTCTGAGCATGGCATAAAGCCGCTGAATTGTCGTAATACAAACACGACTCACCGAATCGATGTTCCTCGACGTTAACCTCTGAACGTTATACAACTCAGTAAACAAGCGACCATCATCAGGAGTACGATACTGCTTAAACTCCTGCAAAGCTTGTTTCCCCAAGGTATTCCTGTCGACCAAAAAAAGAACGCGCCGCGCATTCGCAAACTTGATTAACCGATAAACAAACGTGACCGCAGCAAAAGTCTTGCCGCTACCACTTGCCATTTGGATAAGAGCCCTTGGTCTTGCCCCAGCAAAAGAGCACTCCAAATTCCTGATAGCCTCTTTCTGGCAATCTCGCAAACCCTCCGTAATCAAAGGCGGCATAGACCTTAGCCTATCTCGAAGAGTGTGCTCTTCATGTAGCCACTCGTGCAATGTCTCAGGTTGATGGAACGCAAAAACAGATCGAGAACGAGAATCCGGGTCACGCACATCCCTAAAAAGCGTTTCAACACCTGTGCTCTCATATCCAAAAGGCAACGTTCCGCCAATGTGAGGAATATTTTCTGGAAAGTTTTTCACGTATTTCTCAGTTTGCACGGAGACGCCGCTCAATGTAGTGCCCTTGGGCTTGGCCTCAACTACCCCGACGGCTTGCCTGTCTACAAAAAGCATGTAATCAGCGTGCTCACTCTTCAAAGGAAACTCCCGCACAGCCACGCCCAAGCCAGCGCTGAGATTCAAGTCCTTGTAATTCTGAAGCTTCCAGCCTGCTACCTCAAGCAATTCGTCAATGTCTTTCCTGGCTTCTTCCTCTGGCTTCATGTAAGCTACCTAAGTATTCTAGGTCTGCCCTACTCTTCAACGATCTATATAACGTAGCAATCAGACGTAAACTTTTCTGTCAATGAAAAGCTGGCGACACCCCGCACACAAATCAAATGGAATAGACGTAGGTCTATCTTGCAGAAAGTGTGGAAAGGTCGCGCGATTAGGAGCAAAAAGAAGCTTTAAACGGTTGTAAAAAAGGGAAATACAACCACTTACAAACCCTTTTCTTCGTCAAGTTGTTTTCCTCTTTGTGCCGACGGTTTGTACGATTGTACGGCAGGCTACCGTCGGTGGCTTCAGGGTCGGTTCGGTTGCAGGCCGGGTGTCGTCGTCGTATGTTGCGGGTATGTATCCAGAACAGGCTTGGGAGACAGCTGCTTTTCAACATACATAAAAATCGGTCACTTACTCTTTTTTACAAAGGTACAAACGGTCAGATATGAGAGGAGCCTAGCTTAATCCACTAATCCAACTCGGTTCGGTTGTATTCCGCGTTTTTACAACTGTCGTGGCTCCTGTTTCTGTGGAATATCGCGACAGCAGCGATGCCTCCAACCGCCAGACTTAACAGAGCGCAGAGGAGAAGCAGGAAATAAGCTTGGAACATCTTCGGAGAAGTGATACGAAGATATTCCAAATCTCCTTTTTGTTTTGAGTTGTTTCTGTTGGTTTTTGCTAATGTTCGCGTGTTCGCGGTAGGAGGCCTTCGCCGCTCGTCTGGGTGCATAGGCTTGGGACCGAGCGAGACGCATCTGTAACAGGCTTAGGAGAAAGCTTCGTTTCAACATACTTCTGAGTCTACAACTTACTCTTTTACGAATATCCGAAGATTAGTAATTATCGAGGCATAAAGCCTAATCCACTAATCCAACTCGGTATATCTTCGCTGCAGTGATACGAAGATTCTTCACTTGTCGCTTCGTCGTAATATCGTGCAAAGGGACGATACATTCAACATAGCAGAGGCGAGCGAAGAAGTAGGCTTGGTTGAGTCTCAGAAAGAAGAATTGAGATACTACTAAGCTGCGTCTTTCT
>Ga0315279_10010280_pt1 | contig 11023 bp, 9 predicted proteins | sample YL17G06_20_MG_FD_203694 | JGI IMG/M metagenome (GOLD analysis project Ga0315279, IMG submission 203694) | Sediment microbial communities from Yellowstone Lake, YNP, Wyoming, USA - YL17G06_20 | ecosystem: Environmental > Aquatic > Freshwater > Lake > Sediment | place: USA: Wyoming | collected...
AACGCTGGCGGAGATAAGCGAGCAGCTTGTTCTGCTGGCCGCCCACGCCGACGACCACATCCGCTATTGCAGCCAGGAAATGGAGGTGCTGAAGGAACGGTTTGCGCGCGAGCTTCAGTCCGCGTTGGATTCCGGCGCCCGCCAGCTTCAGCAACTGGCGCGCAGCACCATGCAGACCACGTTCCGCAGCCTGCTCGAAGACCTCGCCCATCGCGCCGAGCAGTCCATCGACGAGGGCCTCACCCGGCTGCGCAAGGCGGTGGATGAAGCCACGGCCCGGTCAGCCCGCGAGCTGGTCTCGGAAACCGGCACCCAATTCCGGGACTTCCAGGAACGGCTGGTGAAGCAAGGCCGCCAGGTGACCGCCCGCGCCGAGCAAGTGCAGGCCGACAGTGAGCGCGCCATCGAGGAGGCGCTGGAACACGCGCTCAGCCATTTTCAGGCGGCGACGGCGGAAACCCTGCACGCCATGGCCGATTCGCTGGCCGCTCACAAGCTGGTTCGTCCCCACCACAAAGAGGCCAAGCCCGCCAAGACCACGAAATAGGCTGTAGGCCGGAGGGAATTTCGGATTGCGGATTTCGGATTGCGGATTTCAGGTACCTGCGACGTCCGCAATCGGCAATCCGCAGTTTTGACCTATAGCCCACGGCCTACAGCCCACAGCCTATAATGGGTGCTGTGAGTTTTCTGCCGCCGGAAATCCGCGAGAACGTGCCGCTGGCGCCGCTGACCACGCTGGGCATCGGCGGCCCGGCGCGCTTCTTCGTCGAAGCACACCAGGAGCACGCGGTCGCCGACGCGCTCGCTTTCGCCGAAGAGCGGCAGGCGCCGGTCTTCGTCCTGGGCGGCGGCAGCAACATCCTGGTCGCCGATGAAGGGTTTCCCGGACTCGTCATTCGCATGGCCATCGCGGGCATTGTGGAATCGGCCGATCCCCGGTCGCCGGCGCTGGCGCGTTGCACGGCCGGAGCCGGCGAGGGCTGGGACGGCTTGGTGCGCCGCGCCGTCGAGTGCGGCTTGGCCGGCATCGAATGCCTCAGCGGGATCCCGGGCACTGTGGGCGGAACGCCGATCCAGAACGTCGGCGCCTACGGCCAGCAGGTAGCCGGCGTGATTGCGGCTGTCCGGGCGTGGGACCGGGAGGCGCGGTGCGCCGTCGAGTTGGACAACACCGGCTGCCGGTTTTCGTATCGCCAGAGCATTTTCAACACCACGGCCCGCGACCGCTATGTAGTGCTGTCGGTTTCCTATTGGCTCGCCCGCGGCGGCGCGTCGGCGCTGGAATACGCCGACCTAGGCAAGTTTTTTGCGAGTTGCGATCATGCGCCCGGCCTGGGGGAGGTGCGGGCGGCGGTGCTCGCCATCCGGGCCCGCAAGGGCATGGTGATCGAGCCGGGCGATCCCGATTGCCGCAGCGCCGGATCCTTCTTCAAGAACCCGGTCGTTGCCAGGAGCGATTACGAAGCCATTGCTGAGGCGGCGGGCGGCCCCGTTCCGAGTTACCCGGTGGGCGGCGATTCCGGCGGCGTGAAAGTGCCGGCGGCCTGGCTGATCGAGCAGGCCGGGTTTCACAAGGGTTACGGCCGCGGCCCGGCCGCCATTTCCGGCAAGCACGCGCTGGCGTTGGTCAACCGCGGCGGGGCCTCCGCCGCCGACGTTATCGCGCTGATGCGCGAAATCCAGGCCGGCGTGCGGGACCGCTTCGGTGTCGAACTCGCCCCCGAACCGCAGTTCATCGGCTTCCAGCAGAGGCCAGCCGCAGATTCCGCAGATTCCACGGATTAAAATCTGTGCAATCGGCGAAATCTGCGGCTACCCCCGATCAATGCGGCAAAACCGGCTTCAGGATGTCGGAGGTAATCGGACTGGAGGGGTTCAGGCGGGCCTTGCCGTCCGGCGTGAGGACGTAGGGATAGCCGGCGGGATCGAGCGGGACGCCGGGCAGGATGCCGGCCTCCACCAGTTCCCGCGCCGAGGGCGGGAAGCGGCCAAAACGCCGATGAAACCGGGCCGCCAATTCCTCCAGGCGCTCGGCGTCTTCCTCGGCCCTCAGGCTCTGCAGGTGTTCAAACGCGTTGCGGCGGATGTCGCGATCCTGGGTGGAGAGGTAAACCTGCTCCCAAAGGAAGCGGGATGTTCCGCGTGAGCCGCCCTCCTCGGCGATCTTGGCGGCCATCACCTTCATCCAGTCGTGGGCGCCCGGGCGGCGGCTGCCTTCCAGGTAAACCTCGGCCGCTTTCTTGTAGTCCTTCATATCCCAGTAATAGATGAAGCCGAGGTCGGCCCAAAGGCGCCAGTCCTCGGGGTTATTCACCATGGCGCGCCGGATCAGGTTGACGGCCAGGTCGGGCCGGCCCGCTCCTTTCGGCGGGGGTTCAGCCAGGAAGATGGCGCCAAATTTGCAGGCAACGAGCAGATGAGGGTCGAGCGTGGTGGTCACCTCCAGCAACGGCGCCAGCAGCTCGAAATTCGGATCGTGGTCGCGCCGCTTGCCGCCGTAGTACTGGACGGCGCGGGTCCAATAGATGTTGGCCAGCAGCGAATCGTAGCCCAGGCTGAGCTTCTTGAGCACCCGCCCGGAACGCAGCATCAGCTCGTCCTTTTCCTGCTGCACGGTCCGCACGCGGGCGTCAATTCGCCGCTGCAGCGGGAAGGCCGCCGCCAGCAGCAGCGGGATACCCAGCGCCGCCACCCAGATGTTCCGCTTGCGCCCGCTCTGCTTCATTTCACTTCAGGTTCCGGTTCGAAAAGATGGCCGCGGCGGCCAGCAGGACCAGGGTTATGTAAATGGCCGCGTAGGCCGTATTCTGGGCCACCAGGACCAACGGGATCTGCCGCCCGTAAGCCGCGGCGGCGATGGCGTTGAAATTGTTGAAATTCGGAAGCAGGTAATACAGGGACTTCGTTGCCGCGCCCAGCGCCGGGCTTTCGGTCACCTCGCCGAAGGACCGGATGTCGGTCGAGAAGATGCCCGCCAGGTAAAGGCCGAGCGTGAACACCGTCGAAAGCATCGGCGTGGAAAAGCAGGAGAACAGCAGCGCCAGGGCGGTCACCAGCGCCAGCTTCAGCAGGATGAAGTAAACGGCGACCAGGATGGAAAGGTCGGAGCGGACGAAGGTACGGCTGACGTAAAACAGCGCCACCGCCAGGCCCAGGGTCATAAGGGCCGTGTTGACGGCCAGCGTCAGCAGCAGGCCCGCGTACTTCCCCACCAGGAACTGGCGGCGCCGCAGCGGCCTGGCCAGCAGCGCGTACAGGGTGCGCTTGTCAATCTCCTTGTACACCAGCCCCACGCCGATGAAGATGGCCATCACCAGGCCGAAAACCGAGATGGCCGTCAGCCCCAGGTTCACGATCACCAGGTGCTCGATGCCGATCGAGATCTGGCCCACCAGCACGGTCGCCGCGATCATCAGCAGGGCGAAGAAAATCAGGTTGTACAAAACGCGGTCGCGCACCGCTTCCCGAAAGGTGTTCCAGGCCACCACCCAAATCATGACCCGCCTCCCGAAATCTCGACGGCGTGCCTCCGCTGCTCCCCGCCCACCAGCCGCAGGAAGAAGTCTTCCAGGGTGGGCTTCAACTGGGAGACGGAAATGATTCGGGCCCGCGCCGTCCGCAGGCCTTCCAGCGCGTCGTAGAGCTGGGCCTCCGGCACCTGGATGCGGTAGCGGGCGCCGGTTTGTGTGGCCGCGGCCTCCAGGGCGGGCGGCAGCGCCGAGCCGGCGGGCAACTCGAACAGAACTTCCAGGCTCTCCACTTCGATGGAGACGATCTGCTCCGGCGAGCCGACGCCCTGCAGCTTCCCGCCGACCAGCACCGCCACCCGGTCGCACAGCATCTCGGCGTCGGGCAGAATGTGCGTGGAGAAGAAGATGGTGCGCCCCTGGCGCTTCAGGTCCAAGATGATGTCGCGCACCTCGCGCCTGCCCACCGGATCCAGGCCGGACATGGGCTCGTCCAGGAACACCACCCGGGGCTGGTGCAGAATGGCCTGGGCAACGCCGATGCGTTGCAGCATTCCCTTCGAGTACCGGCGCAACTGGACATCGGCCGCCGATGAAAGGCCCACCAGGTCCAGCAGGCTGCCGATGCGCCGGCGGCGTTCCTCGGCGCTGAGGCGAAAGAAGCGGGCGAAATAATCAAGCAGCTCGCGCGCCGTCAGGTAATCGTAAAAGTAGGGCTGCTCGGGCAGGTAGCCGACGTCGTGGTGCATGGAGACGTCTTCGATCTGGCGGCCCAGGATGCGCGCCCCTCCCGAGGTGGGGAAGATGAGGCCCATCAGCAGCTTCAGCGTCGTCGTTTTGCCGGCGCCATTCGGCCCCAGGAACCCGAAGACTTCGCCTTCCTCGATGGTCAGCGTCAGGCCATCGAGCGCGCGCCGGGGCCGTTTCCGCCAGAACCCGAGGCAGTAATCCTTCGTCAGCTCGTTGATTTCGATGGCAGCTTGCATTCCCAACGCTCTGATTGTAGCGGTTACGCGGGCGAGTGAAAAGCGGAAGGCAGAAGGCAGTGTGCGGAAGGCAGTAGGCGGAAGGCAGGAGGCCCACCTTCAGCCCACAGCCTACAGCCTTCACCGTTCGTCGAGCTTTTCCCGCAGCCGGTCAAGCACGGGCCCGGAGGCGCCCAGGGCCGCGGCCTGCTCCAGTGCCGCGCGGGCTTCCCCGCGCCTCCCCTGGCCCAGGTAGAACTCGGCCAGCATCAGTCGGACTGCGGGCTGGCGCGGGACTGCGGCGGCGGCGGCTCCCAGCGCTGCTTCCGCGCCCGCCATGTCACCCATCAGGAAACGGGCGCGCGCCAGCCCCGCATAGGCATCCGCGAAGAACGCGGGGCCCAGCGCCTCACGCGCCGCCACCGAGTCCCGGCTGCCGATGACCCGCTCGAACCAGCGGGCGGCGGCGCGCGGCTCGTCTACGGCCAGGTGGCTCTTGGCTATGGCCAGCCAGGCTTCGTAGGGGAACTGCTCATTGCGGGCGGAGCGCGCAAAGGCGGCGATAGCCTCGCGGTGCCGCCCCAGGCCCGCCTCCAGTACGCCCAGCAGATACCAGGCGCGGCTGTTGTCGGGGAAGCGGGTGGCCGCCAGCAACTCGCGCCGGGCCGCATCCGGATCGCGAGCCGCCAGCATCTGGCCCGCTGCGACATGCAGGTCAGGATCGGCGGTGAAATAGCCGCGCGCGTTCCGCAGTTCGGCCCAGGCCCGGTCCATCCGGCCCATCTGCCGGTAGACCTCGGCCGCCTGCGCGTGATAGAGGTACGCCGGCTCGTTCGCCGGGCGGTCGGGAAGCGTGGCCGCCGCGCAGCTTGTTCCCAAGCGGTCGATCCACGGCCGGTTTTCCGGCGTGTTCCTCAAGAAGACCGCCGCCATTTCGTCCAGGTACACGAGGCGCAGTTCCGCGCTGCCGCAAAAACTGCGAAGAAAAGCGCCGAACTGGCGGTGGCGTTCCAGCCCAAGGATCACGGTGCGTATGCCCCAGCGGTCCATCAGCGCGCGCCATTCCTCCGAACCCGGCGGCAGGGCGTAGGCCCGCATGTTTTCCAGAACCAAACGGGGGCCGAAGGGCAGCGTGCGGCCGTCCACGAAGATGGGGTACGCGCTCCCCAGTCTCCAGCTTAGATACCCGCCCAGGTCATATTCGTGGAGCAGGCGCCCGGGCAAGCGTTCCTGCAGAATGAACTGCGCAGCTTTTTCGGGAAGGATGTAGGAGAGACCCGCGCCGAACGTGGCGTACTTGGTGTGGCTGAAATAGTAGCGGTTGGTCGCCAGGTCGGACATGCGGAGCCCGGCCATCAGCACCAGAGCGCCCAGAGCCGCGGCGCGAAGAGGCCGGCGAATGTTGCCGGCCGGAGCAAACCGGGCCGCGACCGCTGCCACGGCAATGCCCAGCAGCGCCTGGAAACGCACCGAGTACAAGGAGGCGGCGGCGAACGGGATGATCAGCAGCGGCACCGTCCAGTTGTGCTTCCAAAGCGCCGCTGCCACGGCCGCCGCGGAGATAAACAACAATACCCAGTACGCTCCGTCCGGATCGCGCCACTGGAGCAGCTCGCCGAAGCGCCACCAGCTCCAGACCGATGGCCCCCATTCGCTGACCGCCTGGCGATAAAAGGGCGTGCCCTCGCCCTGCCGGAAAAAGATAGTCCAGATGCGGAGGCCGAATGGATTCAGCAGCGTGGCCAGCACGGCGCCGGAAAGAGCGGCGGCCAGCGCCAGCGCAACAGAGCCGCGACCGTAAGGGAGCGGTGCTTTACCTTGCGACCGCTCGTTTACGCTCACGGCTCTGTTGTCGCCGGCCGGGTCGCGAGTGATCAGGGCGCTCAGCAGGAACAGGCCGATCAATAGGAAGCAGACAATAAACCCAGTGTGAAGGTTTACCCAGAGCACGGTGATCAGCGGCAGCAGCCATACGCGCCGCAGCGCCGCGCCACGCAGCAGGAGCAGCAGCGAGACGGCGAACAGCACGGTGGTGAACAAGTCGGCGCGCACCGCGGTTCGCCAGGCGATCAGCGGAACGGCCAGCGCGGCCAGCGCGGCCGACAGCAGGCCGGGGCGCACCGCGATCACCGCCGCCGTCGTTGCCGCGCAGGCCGCCACGCTCAACCAGGTCAGGGCCGTGTAGCCTCCGAGCGCGTACAGGAAGTAGAAGATCAGGCCCGCGAGCTGCGGATACGTCCAGGGTTGCCCGGCGGCGGTGTAGGAAAAGACATCGTGGCTCGCGATCCGTCCGGTGGTGAGCAGATAGCGGGCATCGCGCAGTTGCCACGGCAGGTCTGAGTCGCCCAGGGTCCGGTAGCCGGCCGCCGCGGCATACAAGAGCACCACGGCAATGGCGGCCACCGTGATCGCATCGCCCCACCACGCGCCTTGCTGCCGCTGTTCCGCAGGTTCCCGCATCGCTGCTGAGTATAGCCGTTTGCCTGGCGGGAGCGTGAGGAGGCCAAAGTAGTGACTCACCCCAAGGACGCGAAACAGCAGAGCCGCTTCCGGGTATAATGTGATAGTCGTATGCCGACCAGAAGTAAACCGCGATTGATTGGACGGCACATCGTGGCCGACCCTGCCGTGTGCCACGGCCAGCCGACCTTCCGCGGCACCCGTATCCTAGTTGCGGACGTTCTTGAGCAGGTCAGTGCCGGCATGGCATGGGAGAGCATCGTAGAGGAATGGCGGCAGCAGATTCCGAGAGATGCCATCGCCGAGGCGGTCCGCCTGGCCAGCCAGGCATTCCACGATCACGCCGGCCAGTATGTTGCGCCAGAGTACGTACTCCAGCCTGTACGCACGTGATCATCCTGGATGAAAACATCCTCGAAGGGCAGCGGCTGCTGTTGGAAGCCTGGAACATCTCCCCACGTCAGATCGGCCTGGACATGGGCCGCAAGGGGCTGAACGACGAGCAGATCATCGTTCTGCTTCGGGAGTTGCGCCGGCCGACGTTCTTCTCCCGCGATCTGGGCTTGTACACCCCCGCGCTGCGAGACCATCGCTACGCGATCGTGGTCACGGCTGTGAGGCAGTACGAGGTGGCTGCGTTCGTGCGCCGCTTCCTTCGTCACCCGATGTTCGACACGAAGGCAAAGCGCACCGGCAAGATCATCCGGCTCTCCTCTTCAGGGATCGGCTTTTGGCAAACGCGGCGCCAGCAGGAGACTGCGGTCGGGTGGGAGAGGCGGGGTTAGGCGCAGTACCGTTTACCTAAGGAACGGGGTGCGGCCCCAAGGGCAGCGATGCAACAGCCCCGGGTAAGCCCGCCGCGGCGGATGCAACCCCGGTTCGAGGCCCGTGTTGCCCGCCCCTGAAAGGGTGGCATGCGCCTTCTGCAACCTTTTCGGGGTTCGGACAGATACGGTCGAGTTCCGGGGGCGGTACAACGCTGTGTGCCGCAGTGCGGCATGAGGAACTGCGTCGAGATTCACCCATCCCGATCCGAAACTCGTACGATAGGACTCCCATGCGGACGAGCGGCAGAACATCGGTGCTGGAGCGGGCGCGCGCGGCCTTGTTCTCGCCGGGCTCGCCATGGCCCTGGGTGGCTGTCGCCTTTCTTGCGCTCGTTCCACACCTGGGCGTGCTGGCCAATCCCTTCGTGCTGGACGACTGGGCCATCATCGTCGAGAACCCCCAACTAACCGACCCGCACGCCGTCCGGAAGATCTTCTCCGGCCACGTCGCTTCCTTCCTGGGACCGTTCGGCGTCAGCAACTACTACCGGCCCATGATGCATTTATTCAACTACTGCATCTACCGGTTGTTCGGCCCCAGCCCGCTCTGGTTCCATCTTTTCTGCCTGCTGCTGCACGCCGGAATCAGCCTGCTGGTGATGGCGGTGGTGAGGCGCATGTCTGAGAGCCGACCGGCGGGCCTGCTGGCCGGATTGCTGTTCGCCGTGCACCCGGCGAACAGCGAGGTGGTGGCCTGGATCGCCTGTTCACCCGATCTACTGGCTTCGTTTTTCGTGTTGCTGGCGCTGCTCTTCTATTTCCGTTGCACCGAAGCGACGGGCGGCTCGCGGGTGGCGTGGCTGGCGGCCCTGGGAGCCGCGCTGCTGCTTGCCGATCTGTCGAAGGAGATTGGCCTGCTGCTGCCGCTGGTGATCGTTGTGTACGAAGCAGTGGTGCGGCGGCGCCCGCCGGCGGCCCAGCTCAAAGAGCGGCGCGCCGAGTATGCCGTGCTGGCCGTGGTTACGCTTGCCTATCTGGCGGCGCGAACCTGGGCAGTGGGAGGATTGTTGCCGGTCCAGCGGCGCGCCCCGTTGGCCTTCGCCGACCACCTGTACACCGCGGCGGCGCTGTTCTACCGTTACGCGGCGCTGGCAGTCTGGCCCGCACGCCTCAGCAGCCTCCGCTACTACTGGCCGAATCACAGCCCCTTGGAAGGGGCGGTGATCCTGGGTTGGCTCAGCGGCGGCCTTTTCGCTGCTCTGGCGGTGTGGCTGTACCGTCGGCGCAGCCCGCATTCCCTCGCCCTGTTGCTCTACCTGCTGCCGCTGGCCCCCATGTTCCAGTTGCCCTACCTGGCAAACGTTCTCCTGATGATCGAACGGGGCATTTACCTGGCACTGGCCGGTTTCTGCTGGTTGGCCGCGGCCGCGATCGTGGGGGCAGGGAAGCGGGTCGGGACCATCACGGCGGCGGTAGTTGCGGTTGTTGTTCTGCTCGGTTACACCGGCCGCAGCGCCGCGCGCATTCCCCAATGGAGCGACGAAATCGGCCTGTTCCGCGAGGGGTTGAAGGAGGCGCCCGATCCGTTTCATCCCTCGCTGTATCTCGGCGAGGCGCTGCTGCGGCACAACCGGCCGGCCGAGGCGGTGGCCGTGCTGAATGAAGCGCTGCGGCTGCGCCCCGGCTACCCGGAAACGCACAATGAGCTTGGCCGCGCCTGGCTCCAGCTCGGCGATGCCCAGCGCGCCGCGCAGCACTACGGGCGCGCAGCCGAGATCTGGACCAGGGAAAACCGGCGGGACTTCGCCGCCCGCGCCTGGAACAACCTGGGCATAGCGCGCCGGGCGCAGCAGCGCAACGGCGAAGCCATCGCCGCCTACCGCCAGGCTGTGCGCCTGGATCCCGATCTGGCGCTGGCCCGCAACAATCTCGGCTACACGCTGCTGGTCGAGAACCAGGTCGAAGAGGCCGTAGAGGAGTTGCGCGCCGCGCTGGCCCGGCAGCCGGGGTTTTGGCAGGCGCGCGCCAACCTGGGCCTGGCCTATGCCCTGCGCGGGCAGTGGGAGCCGGCACTTGGGGAACTGGCCGAGGCCGAGCGCCTCAGCCCCGATAATCCCGAGGTGCAGGCCCGCATCGGCGAGGTGTGCCTGGCGCGCGGCGATCGCCAGGAAGCGCGGCGCCGGTTCACACGGACCCTGGCACTGGAACCACAGAATGCCCGCGCCCGTGCGGGCATCGAAGGGTTGAAGCGACCCTAGCGGAACGGCGCCAGGAATAAGAGGTGGGCGGGCAGTCGCCGCGCCGACCCCGCCCTTACAGTCCTCCTGTGCCCATTGGACCCTGGGGCGGCTGTGAAGTTATAGTTAAGACGCATGGTCGATATTCATTGCCACATCCTGCCGGGCCTGGACGACGGCGCCAGCGACCTGGAGACTTCGCTCGAGATGTGCCGGGTGGCGGCCGACGACGGCATCGAAGCCATCGTCTGCACCGTGCACGCCAACGATCATTACGCCTTCGATCCGGAGGTGGTCGAGCGGGCCATTGATGAAGTTCAGCAGAAAACCGGCGGGAAGCCGCGGCTGTACCCGGGCTGCGATTTTCACCTCTCCTATGAGAATGTTCAGAGCGCGCTGCACGACCCGCGCCGCCACACCGTCAACCACGGCAGCTATCTGCTTGTAGAGTTCGCCAGCCTGTCGGTTCCGCCCAATGTCGCCCAGGTGTTTTTCCAGTTTCGCTCGCACGGCATGATCCCGGTGGTCACTCACCCGGAGCGGGATGCCTGGTTGCGGGATTCAAACGCGGAGATCATCAATTGGGTCCAGGGCGGCTCGTTGGTTCAGATCACAGCCGGATCGCTGCTGGGGGATTTCGGCCGCCGTGCGGCTCGCTCCAGCCATTGGCTGCTGGAGCGTCAACTGGTCCATTTCGTCGCTACCGACGCTCACAACGCCACTACGCGCCCGCCGCGGTTGAGGAAGGCATACGAACTGGTGGCCGGCGAATTCGGCCCCTTGCTCGCGGACCGCATCTTCAAGGAAAACCCAAGGTACGCAATCGAAAACCGCTTCTTCGACGCGGAACCGCAGACGGAGCAGGCGCCGCCCGGCCTGTGGCAGCGGATCACCGCCCGCTTCAGATAGGTGGAAGGTTGCAGCCGCCAAGTCTCAGGTGTGGGGTGGGAAGTGGCGGTGGCCGGTTTCGCCGGAAGCAAAAATGGGCTCCGAGTGACCTCTCGTGCGAACCTCCTCTTCCGCCTCGGTCCTCGACCTCCCGGAATTCCAACCCCGGCTCTCCCGGGATAGGCGCCTGAAGTTCCGCGTCCGTTCTCCCCCGCTCCCAATCGCCGTCAACGCTC
>Ga0315279_10010283_pt1 | contig 11022 bp, 9 predicted proteins | sample YL17G06_20_MG_FD_203694 | JGI IMG/M metagenome (GOLD analysis project Ga0315279, IMG submission 203694) | Sediment microbial communities from Yellowstone Lake, YNP, Wyoming, USA - YL17G06_20 | ecosystem: Environmental > Aquatic > Freshwater > Lake > Sediment | place: USA: Wyoming | collected...
GCGCCCGGCTGCTGGTGGCTATCTCCTGCCGGGAGGCGGAGCTGGAGCCCAGCCACCCCCTCAGGGAGGCCCTGCCGCACCTTAGAAGGGAGTCCGGCTTCTGGGAGCTCTCGCTCAAGGGCCTGCGGGAGTCCGAGGTCAGGGAGCTCATCACCGTCCTGGCCGAGCAGGAGGTCCCCCGGCCCCTGGTCCTGGCCCTCCACCAGGAGACCGAGGGCAATCCCTTCTTCGTCCAGGAGACCCTCAAGCACCTCATCGAGACGGAGGTCCTCTATCAGGAGCAGGGCCGCTGGACCAGCAAGGCCCCTATCTCCGACATCGGCCTGCCCGAGAGCGTGCGGGACGTGATGGAGCGCAGGCTGGCCGGCCTGTCGGAGGACTGCCGCCGCCTGCTCCAGGTGGGCGCGGTGCTCGGCCGCCGCTTCAGCCTCTCCCTGGCTCAGCGGGTTGCTGACCTGGACGAAGAGGTCACTCTGCGGGCGGTGGAGGAGGCCCTGGCCGCCCAGGTGGTGAGGGAGCAGCGCCAGGAGAGACGCACCTACTATCAGTTCACCAGCACCCTTCTGCGGGAGAACCTGCACGGCCGCCTCAGCGCCCCGCGGCGGGAGCGCCTGCACTTGCGGGCTGCCCGTGCCCTGGAAGAGGCCTACCCCGACCGCCTCGAGGACTATGCGGCGGAGCTGGCCTATCACTACCGCGAGGCCGGGGAGGGCGCCCCCGCCGAGACGGCCTACCGCTGGGCGGTGAAGGCTGCCCAGCAGGCGGTGGCCGCCTACGCCCCCGCCGAGGCCGTGCCCCTCTATCGCTTCGCCCTCGAGCTGGCTGACGCTGTGGGCGTGCCCCAGGGGGAAAAGGCGGCCCTCCTGTGGGATTTGGCAACCGCTCAGAACCGCGCAAGGGACTTCGCCGGGATGATCCAGAGCTACGAAGCGGCGGCCCGGGAGCTTGGAGCGGCGGGCGACATGGCTGGAGCGGCCAGGGCCTACAGCTACCTCGCTGGATTCCTTGCCTGGCAGGGACAATTGGAGCGCGGACTGCGCTTCGCCGAGAAGGGACTGGAGCTGGTCGGCCCGACAGACCGGCCAGAGCGGGCAGTCCTGCTCGCTTTTCACGCCGCCAGCTCGCTGGATCTCCACCGCTTCGACACGGCCTTCGAGGAGGTGGCCGAGGCCGAGGCGCTCGCGGAGCACGTCACCGACCCCGGAACCGTCGGCGCTCTGTTCAATGCCATCGCCTGGCTCTACTGCTTTGCATGCTTTCCCCAGAAGGCCCGGGAGGCAGGCGACCGCGCTACGGCCGGGTACGAAGCGGCGGGCGAATTGGCAGCGGCCTGCTACTCGAGACTCATGAGCCTGTCGTCAGCGACCGTGCAGGGACGAGTGTCGGCCGCTGGCCCTGAGTGGACAGAACTGCGCGGGATCTGCGAGGAGCGCCTGGCATTCCAGCCCGCCTACACGGCCGCTCTCCAGGTCGGATGGCAGCGTCTCCTGGCTGGAGACCTGGTGGAAGCGGAACGCATCGGCGAGGAGGTGCTCGCCCTGGCCTCAGAGATGCGGGTCTTGGCGACTGTACCCGACATCCTGGAGCACTCCGCGGTGCTCATGATGCTGACGCGACGCTACGACCAGGCCGAGGCCCGCCTGGCCGCCCTGCAGGCCGCCTACGAAGCAGCGGAGAGGGCTGCCTGGCTTCCCGGCCCCTGGCCAGGGCGGCTCCGCCTCTGCCTTGAGAAAGGGGATATGGCCGCAGCGCGGAAGCTCCTCGCCGACCGTCCCCGGTGGCCATTCGAGGAGCCGCTGAGTTGGGGAGGGGCGAGCAACCTGCTCGCCTGTGGGGAGACCCTGGCCGAGCTCGGCGAGACAGAGGGCCTGGACGTCTGCTACCAGCGTCTGCGCGAGCTAAACGGACGAGGCATAGAGTTCTTCTTGCCCTGTCTGGTTCCTCGCGTCATCGCCATGCTGGACGCCGTCAGCAGGCGCTGGGACGACGCCACCACCTACTTCGAGAGAGCCCTCAGCCTGGCGCGTCGACTGGGCTACCGCCTGGAGCTGGCAGCTACCCTCCTGGCCTACGCCAGGATGCGCCTGGCCAGAGACGCCCGCGGCGACGCCGAGGCCGCCACCGCCATGCTCAGCGAGGCCCTCCAGCTCTATCAGGACATGGGCCTACCTCAGAGGGTCGAGAAGGTCCTCGCCGTCAAGATGCAGGCCCAGGAGAAGGTAGCGCCCGGCCTGACCCCCAGCCCGCCCCGGACAAGGAGAACCCTGCGCTCCACCATCGAGCAGATCCTGCCATCGGCTCTGGCCGATGCGCCCGGCTTGGCCCGCCACTCCGACGAGCGGGGCACCGTCACCATCCTCTTCACCGACATCGAGGGATCGACCGCGCTGGCCCAGCGCCTCGGCGACAAGGCCTACCACGCGGTCCTCACCGAGCACAACCGCATCCTCCGGGAGCAGGTCGCCCGCCACGGCGGCCACGAGGTCAAGCACACCGGCGACGGCTTCATGGTGGCCTTCGCCAGCGCCGCCAGGGCCCTCTCCTGCGCCGTCGGCATCCAGAAGGCCTTCGCCCACCACAACGCAAGCCTTGCCGCTCACCCTGAGCCTGTCGAAGGGGGAGCGGCGCTTGTCGAAGCGCCCATCAGGGTCCGCATCGGCCTCAACACCGGCGAGTCCATCGAGGAGGCGGGCGACTACTTCGGCACCGCCGTCACCCTGGCTGCCCGCATCGCCGACAGGGCCCAGGGAGGGCAGATCCTGGTGTCGGAGGTTGTGCGCACCGTGGGCGGCTCCCTGGCCGGGGTCGAGTTCCGCGACGCCGGCCGCAAGCAGCTCAAGGGCATCCCCGGCCGCCAGCGGGTGTTCGAGGTGGTGTGGCGGGAGGAGGGATGATGATGGAACAGCAGATCCGCTTCTGCACCAGCTCGGATGGGACGCGCATAGCCTACGCCACGGTGGGCCAGGGGCCGCCCTTGGTACGCGCCCTGGGCTGGTTGACCCACTTGGAGTATGAGTGGGAGAACCCCCTGTGGCGGCCCTTCATCGATGCCATGTCCAGACGATATCTCTTGGTTCGCCACGACGGACGCGGCATGGGGCTGTCGGACCGCCGAGTGAGCAACTATTCCCTGGAAGCCCAGCTGCGCGACCTGGAGGCGGTGGTTGACGCTCTGGGCCTTGAACGCTTCGCCCTGTACGGGATGTCTCAGGGCGGGCCAACGGCCATCACGTATGCCGTGCGCCACCCGGAGCGGGTCAGCCACCTCATACTCTACGGCTCGTTCGCCCGCATGGGGTGGTTGCTGGATACGGAGGAGGGCCGCCAACAGGCTGAAGCTATGTTTACGCTAATCCGCCACGGGTGGGGCAGCGATGCGCCAGCGTTCCGCCAGCTCTTCACGAGCCTGTTCATGCCGGACGCCGATATCGACGCTATTCGAGCCTTCAACGAATTGCAGCGGGTCTCCGCGTCGGCCGACAATGTTGTGGGCCTTATGACTGCCGTGTTAGACATCGACGTGAGGCCGCTCCTACCACAGGTGACAGTGCCCACCCTGGTAATTCACCGTCGGGGCGACACCGCCATACCCTTTGAGTCGGGCCGGGAGCTGGCAACCGGGATACCTGGGGCCCGCTTGCTCTCCCTGGACGGCAGAAATCATACTTTCCTGCCCAACGAACCAGGCGGGGCGGTGATGGCGAAGGCCATGTACGAGTTCCTTGAGGCAGGCGAGGAGGCCCGAGCGGCCAGGGGTGCGCCGTCGAGAGAACCAGGCGGCCTTGTCACCATCCTGTTCACCGACGTGGAGGGATCGACGGCGCTGACCCAGCGGCTGGGGGATGCCGGGGCGCGGGATGTGCTGCGGCGGCATGAGCGCATCGTGCGGGAGGCGCTGCGGGCCCACGGCGGCTCCGAGGTCAAGGCGCTGGGCGACGGCTTCATGGCCTCCTTCTCCTCGGCTACACGGGCGCTGGAGTGCGCCATCGCCACGCAGCGGGCCTTCGCCGAGCACAACGAGTCGGCGGAGGAGCCCATATGGGTGCGCATTGGGCTGAACGCTGGGGAGCCGATAGCCGAGGCGGAGGACCTGTTCGGCACGGCGGTGAACCTGGCGGCGCGCATCGCGGCCCAGGCGGAGGGCGGCGAGATACTGGTGGCTAACGTCATCAGGGAGCTGGCCGCTGGTAAGGGGTTCCTGTTCTCCGACCGGGGCGAGGTGGCCCTGCGCGGGTTCGAGGACCCGGTGAGGCTGTTCGAGGTACGCTGGCAGGAGGAGGGGTGATGGAGCCGCGCATCCGGTACACCACTGCGTCACGGGGCCTGAGTACCCATCTTGGAGACCATGCCCAACTCCTCCCCGTACGCAGAGATCCCACCCTAGAAAGAGTAGACTGGAGCCATGCCGGGCGCTGATCAGGGTCGCAGCGAGGAGAGCCGGCTCTCAGCGCGGGAACGCTTTCTCGCTCTCACGGAGGAAGCCGATGAGCAGCGCCGTGCCTACGGACATGCCGGCCTGGGTGACCTCGCGATCGGTGAGGGCAAGCCCGAGGAGGCAATCCAACATCTTCGGGCGGCGCTGGAACTGGCACCGCTTGAGCCGCACTACCACTATCTTCTCGGCTTCGCCTACGGACAGATGCGGCGCTGGCAAGATGCGGCATCTTCCCTCCAGATGGCCGCAGGCCTCCAGCCGGGCACGGCCGAGTATCTCCGTTGCCTGGGCTGGGTGTTGTGCAACAGTGACGAGGTCGAGCGGGGCCGTGGCTTGTTGCTAGAGGCTCACGAGCTCGAGCCTCGGAACCCCCACATCCTTTCAGACCTCGCCGCCAGTTGCCTCAACACCGGGGAGTATGAGCTGGCCCGTCGGTATGCCACAGAGGCCCGCAGCCTGGCTCCCGACGATGCCTTGATCCAGTCGTTGGGGGCGGTAACTGAGCAGCACGCGCCCGAGACGGGCTAGTGAGATCCAGTCGAAGGACGGCCTAGGTCTCTGTCAGCCTGTGGGGTACCTCCCAAGGATCCTCCTGGCTATCACGTCCTGATTGACAATCAAGGCGTGGTAGCCGGAGAGGTCCTGTAGACGGTACCCCCCAGCCTCGTGGCTAGACCAAATTGCTCAGCGGGTCAAGCCTCCAGATACGGACAACATTTTGGCACCCCACAGGCAGGGCAGGGCGTTGGCGTGGCTTTCGCTACCATCCGCGACTATCCGCCTTCACGGACCGCATCCCGACCGAACTATGCGTCAAGACTGCGACGAGAATTGCCAACCTCCAGGTTTGCCATCTTATCTCTTCCTCCTATTCACTGAGAGCCTCCTTGCTCATTACTTGAACTCGTATCCAGTAGCGGCCCGGAGAACTCGAACTTGCCCTTCCCGTTCTCGTCGACGGTGGCCCTCAGTAAATGGCTGGTCTGGAGGCCGGTGTGGTCGGTGGGCGAGAAGGAGACGGTGACGTCGTCCAGCATCAAGTCGCTGTGGAAGTCCTTGATGGACTCCACCGCATCCATCAGGCCCTTGCGGGTCAGGTTATCGCAGCTCCGTCTGAGTATCTCCACCGCTGTCTCGGCCAGCGTCTGGGCGTAGATGGTGAAGTTGGTGGGGGTAGGCCCGCCGTACTTTTGCATGATCTCGTAGTGCTTGGCGACCGCTGGGTCGTCCCGCCAGGCCGCTAGCTTGAGTGCCTGGAGGGTGATGGCACCATTCAGAAGCTCAGGAGGTACGAACTGGAACATCATGTCGTCCGAGTTGACGTAGCTCATGAACACCTGGGGGTGCCAACCCAGACGGTCCGCGGTCTTGATCGCCTGGGCGGTGAAGCCAGGAGTGGCGTGGAGGATGAGGATGTCGGCGTTGGACTCCTTCAGGTTGGCCACCTGGGAGGCAATGGAGATATCACCGATGTTGTACGACTCTTCGGCGACGATCTGGTTCTTGCTGGGGTCCAGCCCCTTCTTCAGGCCGGTGATCCCGTCGATGCCTATGGAGTCGTTCTCCTTGAGGACAGCCACCGTCTTGCCCGGCAGGTTCTCGGAGATGTACTGGCCGAAGAACGTCCCTTCGACGGTATAATCGGCGATCATCTGGACGGTCCAGGGGTATTTCTGGGGTTCGGCACCGAATCGGTGGCCGCCAGCGGACACCAGAATATCGGGCACCCCCTTCTCGTTCAGGTACTCCATGGTGGCGGGATGGGGCGCGTCGCCCAGGGAGCCCACCATGGCGAAGACCTTGTCCTGCTCTACCAGCTTGCGCGCCGCCTCCACGGCCCTGGCCGGGTCGTCGAAGTTGTCCTCTACCTTGTAGACGATCTTGCGGCCGCAGACGCCGCCCTGGGTGTCGTTGATGTAGTCGAAGTAGGCCTTGGTGGCCTGCGGGAGCGTGGCGTATACCGCTCCCATCGAGCCGCTGAGGATGCATTCCGCCCCCAGCAGGATCTCCGTGTCGGAGATCCCGGGTGCTGCCCCCGATGGACCCGTTGTGCCGCGAGGCGTGGCCGTCCCCACCGCCGTCGCTCCGGGGGAGGCGGTAGCAGCCGGCGTGGCGGTGCCGGTGGGCGTCTTCTCCTCTCCTCCTCCACAAGCCGCGGCCATGGCGACTAGGAGCACGCATACGAAGAATAGAATGCCCAGGCCCCAGGCCTGGAGCGACCAGCGGGCGAGATGCTTAACCTTCATGCCGGCCTCCTTTTCCCCAATCGGATTCTAGACGACCAGCAGTCTGTGTCAAATCAAGGCGAGGAGCGAAGGGAGGCGCCTGGCAGCGGCTGCCGTCTTCCTTGAGAGCTTTGCAGGCCCGGATGACCACTATGGATTACCTCTGCTGATAGGGGCCCTTTCCCGCTGGGTCATACGAGGAAGACCCCCGGAAGGGGGCCTTCCTGGGGTGCGGTCCTGCAGGCGCGCTAGCCTGAGTCGTCCTCCGGTTCCCCGCGTGCGGACTCGAGTTCCTCCTCGAGGATGTCCCGGACGAACTTGCCGAGCCATCCGCGCTCCCGCCCCTCGAAGTCGGCCAGGCAGTAGGCCTCGATGCGAGGGTCGTTCAGCCTGCGGAGCATAGCCGCGCACTCGTCCATCTTCTCGAGGACTTCCTCCAGGATCTCGATGCGCTCCGACGTGGTAGCTGTCATCCCGTGCCTCCCTTAGACCGCGCTCTCGATGGGGGAGCCGTCCGGCCGGTGGCCCTGGGGGCGCACTCGCTGGGCTCCTCGTCGGCCGGGGCGAGGAAGCCGTCCATGCAGGCGGAGCAGAAGTACCTGGCCATCCCCTCCGGCTGCCCCTCCTGATCCGGCAGCCGCTCGAAAAGCCCCTTCTTGTTGGCACCCTTGGCGGCCTTGCGCGCCGCCTTCGGGGCCGGGGTCTTGCCGCCGTTCGCCACGCTCCAGAAGCGCCAGCCGTTGCAGGCGACGTCGCCCATGACCGCGCTCCCGGCCGAGGAGAGGCTCTTGAACTCACGCCCGTCCTCCAGGCGGTAGCGGAGGCCGCCGTCCTCCCCCTCCACCACCGTGGCCCGGTACTCCTGCTTCTTGTAGCGGGCCACCAGCCGGGTCCCTACGGGTAGGTTCCTGTTCTCGATGGGCATGAAGCACCCCCTCTTGAATTGGTGTTGGATACATCACTCTGGTGGGCAGGCAAGTCAACTCGCTGTCCCCCCTACTCCGGCAACGTCTCGGCCCGCCATGACCAAGCGCCAGCGCAAGAAGATCGCCCGCCAGCTGCCTCCAGCGGGCACGACCCTGACTGGCACGTACAAGAGCGAACCCCACACCGCCACCATGGTGGAGGCCAAGGACCGCCCGGCCGGAAGGGCGGTCAAGTACGGCGACCAGCTCTTCCTCTCACTCAGCGCCGCCGCCAAAGCGGTCACCGGCCACCCCACGAACGGCTGGCTCTTCTGGCGTCCCGCTGAGGACAGCAAGGAGTAGCTGCTTCTCGCCCTCGCCCAAACCAGCCACCAGGCCCGCCTGGGCCCGGTGGCTGGCTCTCTCTGGGCGACTGGAACCCTGGTCTCCCATGGCCACGCGCCAATACGCCGATCCTTTCCCAATATCTGCCAGATTCGGCCACCATCGACTTGACTTCTCGGCGCAAGAGAGCGTCCATGTACGTACACCAGATACGTTGCACCAGGTGACACAAGATGACGACCCTAGCGGCAGTCGAACAGCAACAAGACTTGGGGAGCCTCATCGAGACCTACCTCACCTCCTGCCGCATCGAAGGCAAGTCCGACGAGACCGTCCGCTCCTACAGGGAAACCCTCGACATCTTCCTCCAGGCCGTCCGCGACGAAGGCCTACCCCAGAACCCGCAGTCCTTCACCGCCGCACACGTCTACCAGTTCCTGGGCCACGTCGCCAACACCGGCGTCTCCCCCATCACCCAGTGGCGCAGACAACGGGAGACCCGCGCCTTCTTCTCCTGGCTCCTCCGCCACGACTACATCCCCGCCAACCCCTTCGCCAAGGTCAAGAACATCAAGGTCCCCCAGAAGATCATCCATCCCTTCTCCCAAGAGGACATCCTCCGCCTGCTCGCCTGCTGCCTGTGGGGTGCCAATACTCCATCCGAGTCTTCCACCAATTGCCGAGACAGGAATGTTTCGGCGGGTATGGCTATCCTCCCTCGTTCACGATAAACCTGCTCGGCGTAACGCGAAGATCGTAGCGGCTCTTGTGGATCTGTTCAGCAAATCGGCCTTTTCTAGTAGGCCTTTGCCATTGCGGTCTCCGAGTGGGGCTGCTAGCATTTCGCCACGCGGACGATGTTGAATTCTTGGCGTCTGCACTCGGTGCAGATACGTCTGTTGGGAGAAGCTAAATGACGGAAGCGCGGGTGTTCACCATCGACGCCGGCGGAACCATGACCGACGCGTTTGTGGTGCTGGAAGACGGGAGGTTTGCCGTTGGGAAAGCGCAGACCACCCCGGACGATGAGTCTGAGGACGTCCTGAGATCGTTTGAGGATGCCATCACCGGCCTAGACGGGGACGCCGGGGCGGCCGCGACGGGTCTGGTCGCCACCATCTACTCGGGCACGCTTATGCTGAACCGTCTGCTTCAGCGAGAGGGAGAAGGGGGCATAGGCGTCATCACGACCGCCGGCTTCGAGGACGTCCTGCGCTTTGGCCGAGCGTTCCAATCGTATGCCGGTTACCCATATAGTGAGCGGCTCCACGCCAGGTCCCATGGCTACCCGGAGCCCATTGTTCCCCGCAGCCTCGTGCGGGGAGTGCGGGAGCGTATCCACCTCATTGGGATGGGAATGATCCCCATGTACGAGGAAGAAGCACGGGAGGCCGTCGGCTACCTTTTGGATCGAGGAGTGAGGGCTATCTGCATCTGTTTCCTCTACTCGTACCAGAACCCTAGCCACGAGCGGCGGATGGCCGAGATCGCCAGAGAGGTCATGAACGAGCGCGGCGTGGACATCCCTCTGTACCTATCAAGCGAGCAGAACCCCGTTCGGGGTGAACTGCCACGGCTGAACAGCTTGATCCTGGAGGTCTACGCCGCTCGGCCGTCGCGGCTCCAGCTCGTCCGGATGCGAGAGCGCCTCAAGGCGCTGGGGTCGCCTGCTCCTTTCCGCATCCTTACCTCCTACGGCGGCACTGTCTCGCCAGAGCATGAGTGGTTGGTCTCCACCCTCGTCTCCGGTCCTATTGGTGGGATCATCGGGGGGAATCGCCTAGGGGATCACCTTGGGATTGCCAACCTGGTGTGCGCCGACATCGGTGGAACCAGCCTTGATGTCGGCGTCATCACCGAGGGCCACCTTGCCATCCGCACCGAATGGGCACTGGCTCAGTTCGTACTCAACACCCCGATGATCGCCATGGACTCTATCGGGGCGGGCACAGGCACTTACCTGAGGCTCGACCCGGTGATCGGACGCATCAACCTGGGGCCCGATTCCGCCGGCCATCGAGTGGGGGTCTGCCACGAGGCCGGCGGGGTGGATACCCCGACTGTCACCGATTGCCACGTGGTTCTGGGCTACGTGAACCCGGACTACTTCCTCGGTGGGGAGATTCGGCTCAATACGGAGCGAGCGCGGCAGGCGCTCAAGGAGAAGATCGCCCAGCCCCTAGGAATAGAGCCGGAGGAGGCGGCCTGGGGAATTGTCCAACTCCTGGAAACGCAGATGCGGGATCACCTCGCAGCGATGATCCTCGGCCTCGGATACTCCCCGGAGAACTACCACCTCCTCACATACGGGGGTGGCGGGCCCCTGCATGTTGCAGCGCTGGGCCGGGGATCGCGGTTTGAAGGCATTTTGGTGCCTTCGTGGGCGGCGGCTTCCTCCGCCTTCGGTTGCGCCTGCGCGGACTGCGCCTATCGCTACGACCGTACGGTCGACAAGGTTCTCCCGCCCGCTGGCTCAGGTCACCAGGCGGTTGCAGGGCTGCTGCGCCATGCCTGGGGTGAGATCCGCGAGCGCCTCGCTGAGGAACTGCGCCGCGATGGTCTCGACCCGGGTCGTATGGTCTTCCGGCCCTATGTGCGAATGCAGTACCGAGGCATGCTGGATGACCTGGAAATTCCTTCGCCTTCAGCGGAGCCCTCTCCCGAAGACCTGGATGCCATCATCGCCGAGTACGAGCGTCTCTTCGAGCGGATCTTCGCGCGGGCGGCGAAGAGCGCCGAGGCTGGCTACGTAGTCACCAAGGCCATCGGGGTTGGCATCGTGCCCACGGAGAAGCCGCGCATTCCCGAGCTGCCCCTCCAGGGTCAAGACCCGGCTAAAGGTGCGATGAAGGGGCGCCGTCAGATCTTCTGGGATGGGTCCTGGACAACGGCAGAGCTCTTCGAGATGGATAGGCTGCAACCAGGAAACGTTGTGGCAGGCCCTGCCGTTGTGGAGGCCCCGGCCACTACCCTTCTGGTGCCCCCGGGGTGGCGGGCCACCTTGGACGAAAACCTCATCTTTAGGGTCGAGGAGGTATAGGGTCATGGCTGTGAAAAGACGTGACGTGGGTGGCGCTCCCATCGGCTGGAACGGGAAGACCGTGCTGGAGAT
>Ga0315279_10010284_pt1 | contig 11022 bp, 11 predicted proteins | sample YL17G06_20_MG_FD_203694 | JGI IMG/M metagenome (GOLD analysis project Ga0315279, IMG submission 203694) | Sediment microbial communities from Yellowstone Lake, YNP, Wyoming, USA - YL17G06_20 | ecosystem: Environmental > Aquatic > Freshwater > Lake > Sediment | place: USA: Wyoming | collected...
TTGGAGCCAGCCTCGCAGCCTTATTCGCACAGTTGGGCGGAGGAATATTTACAAAAGCAGCAGACATAGGCGCAGATCTAGTTGGCAAAATCGAATTGCGCATTCCAGAAGACGATCCTCGAAATCCCGCGGTAATTGCAGACCTAGTTGGCGATAACGTGGGCGACTGCGCAGGAAGAGGCTCAGACCTGTTCGAGTCGATAAGCGATGACTATGTGACTGCAATGATCATTGGGAGCACTTTCCTGAGCGTTTGGGGAACAGCCGTATTCATGTTTCCGCTCGCTTTAGGTATTTCAGGAGTTTTAGCCACAATTGTCGGAGTTTTCGTTGTTAGAGGTTGGAAGAGGGTCAGACCAATAATATCTTTCAATGCCGGTTTGTTTGTTGCTGCTGTAATCAGTACCGTTGGAGCATATCTATCCTCGATATGGCTTCTAAACGACGTAAGAATCTTCTACAGTGCACTGAGTGGCATATTTGCGAGCATCGCTGTAGGATTTGTCGTGCAATATTACATCAGTACCAACGGAAAACCTGTGAGGCAGATGGAAGAAGCATCAGAACGAGGAGCAGCCATTAACATCATTACCGGCATTTCCTACGCTCTGCAAAGCCCATTCTTCCCATTCATGTTTATGGTCAGTTCAATACTATTCTCCTATATCATAAACGGCCCCATTTACGGCATTTATGGCGTCGTCGCAGCAAACCTTGGAACTGACATTGCTATTGGAATAATCATGTCAGGTGACGCATTTGGACCGATCAGCGACAATGCACAGGGGATATCTCAGATGATCGGAATGTCAGCGAGAACAGACGAGACGTTGCAGAAACTTGATGCCATGGGCAATACAACAAAAGCCTACGCAAAGGCATTTGCAACAGCATCTGGAACCGTGTCAACCGTTGTACTTTTTGCGACCTATGCCCAGAAAGTAGGGCTTTTTCCGTCCTTCTTGAGTCAAGCTTCGTCCTTCTTGAGTCAGGCCTTTGTTATTGGAGTTTTGATGGGTGCCACAATGCCCTTTGCGTTCTCATCCCTAACGATGGGGGCAACTGGCAAAGCAGCGTTTGAAATGGTTGACGAGGTAAGAAGACAGTTTAAAGAGAACCCAAGCATTCTCGAGAAAAAGGCACTACCAGACTACGAAAAGTGCGTTGATATCAGCACAAAAAACGCCTTGAGGAAAATGATTTTACCAACTTTCCTAACTCTTGCATCGCCAATTCTTGTAGGTGTCATACTTGGACCACATGCACTAGGTGGCCTGCTGTTGGGGGGAACATGCACAGCAGCACTTCTGGCGTCGTTCTTCACCTTCGGCGGAGCCTTGTGGGACAACACAAAGAAAAGCATAGAGTCTAAGGGATTCTGGATGAAAGGAACCCCAGCACACGCTGCAGCAGTTGTCGGCGACACTGTAGGTGACCCGTTGAAAGATGTAGCTGGCCCCTCGCTTAATATCTATATGAAACTGACGAACATGACAGCGCTACTAATCGTTCCTGTGCTGCTCACAATTACTCCGCTATTGAACTTAGCGTAGAAAGACTCGCGCGCACCTTTATGCCCATGGTGCGCTTGTCCCAAAAAAGAAAAGGGGGAGCCGCGGGGAAGATTTCGCCACTTAGAAACCAATCCAACCTACACCTGCCTGCAGAAAAGTCTGTAGTCTAGTCTAGAAGACGCGCGCTGAGATTATGCTGGTCCGATTCCGCAGACTCTGATGCTTGATACAGAGCTGTTCCTTCTTGGCGACTTTTGCGTAGTCTTCCCGTACGATTTTCTTTATTCTCTCGTCCCTCTTGGCCTTACCTCGCGCTTCGTTAGCTGCAACCACGTTTATCATCCTGCTCTACCCATTCCTTGACTTCTTCTTCTGTCGAGCCAAACGGACATTCGCCTGAGCTGCCCACATCCTTTCCAGTTAGAGTTGAGGCGAATTTGTCCATCTTGCCAAAAGCGCCCCTTCTAACAACTCTCCCTATTGCGATTGCTTCGAGGATTTCTTTCTTATCCACTCCTGCCAACTGAGCCTGAGTGACGGCGGTTTTAAGGCAAGGCTGACAATTAGCCGTAACGGAAGCCCCGATTGCTATCAGCAATTTGATGTTATCTTCCATAACAGATCACCTCTTTGTTGTTTCTTAACTCGCGCTTCTCCAGATCTTTTCCCTGCTTTCTCATTCTTGTCAAGCTTTGTCACCTACTGTTTTGGACGAACTCATTTCCTACAGGCGCCGCGATCTGCTCAACCTGTAGATGCCTCCAGCGACGAGCAGTACGCCGAAGGCTGTTAGAGGAAAAGGCCACGTGCTCACGCTCTTCTCTATTATTCCCACTTGCTTCAGTGCCAGCAGACTACCCCACAAAAGGATTATAGATCCAATAGCCAGCTGATCAATAGCGCGTCTTCTCAGTTTGCTTGGGTGCTCGTTCTCAAGTTGTGTGTCAGGCTGGTTTTCTCCTGTTTCCATACCAGACCTCCTTATTGACTGCTCTCTACTATGAAATGGTAGTAGAAAACTACTTAAGTCTTCTCTGACAACTACTTACTAGAAGGAGGAGGAAGCAGCTTTAAACATCAAGGAAACAGTCGCCCGAGACCGAATAGTCTCAAGGCTCAAAGAACTGGAATTGCAGACACATGAGGCACTGACCTACGTTACGCTTCTAACGCATCCCAACATAACTGCAAGCACACTGTGCAAGGAAACAGGCATCCCCGACTCAAAAATCTACTACGCTCTGGATGGACTCTCCAGAAAAGGCATGCTCACAGTTCAGAAGGGCAATCCAAACGTCTACCTACCCACGCCGCCAAGAGAAGCCATCGCCAACCTGAAACAGCAACTAACCGAAAAATTCAACGAGAAAACCAAAGAGGCAGACGTTCTCGCCGACCTGCTGACGCCAATCTACGAGAGCTCTGAAAAGCCAGAGGAGCTTGAAATAGCCTACATCATCCGCGGGCAAAAGAACATCATAAACCGAATGAAGGCCCTAATCGAAACGGCCAGAAAGGAAGTCACCATTTTCACCTCATACGTGGGAGTTCTCGGAGAACTCAAAGATACTCTGATAAGAGCAAAAGAAAAGCATAGAGTCAATTTGAACATTGCCGTAACGCAGGAAGTTTTCGAAAAAGAAGACTTTTCAGACCTCGGCCAGATTCACCTACTATGTTGTTCGCCAGACCTTGCCTCGATTGATTCTCTTGGAATGCTCATCACCGACGTGAAGACACTTCTAACCGTGGCAAACTGGGTTGACGAAACCGCCATTCTGACACAAGATCAGAACCTCATTCGCGTCAGCAGAAACTATTTCGACAACCCCACCTGCTGCAGAACTGTACGCTAGCGCATGGCAGCGCACACAGTCCAGATTGCGTTATACATTGCATTCCCGCGAGACATCTTCCACTTGTGTTGATGCTACAGCTGGCGTGCCCAGCCAATATGTGGACTATTCAGGTGATTTCAAGGTACGCGGAAACGCTAAAATAGAGGATCTGCAACCCCCTCTCTCCATGAGAGTTTTGTTCATTCAAAACAACTAAATTGAAGACACCGGTGTCTACGAAAACTATTCCATATGATTGAATCATTATGTAAGCCAGAGAGAGATGACGAGGCCCTCAAACAAATTCTTCAAATCGGAGAAATTGAATAAACGCCATTAACGTGCATGAGAACCGCTATGCCCTGCAACGCACGCAGCGCCAGAAGGGCAATGTGCGCTATGCTTGCAGGATTTCCCGTTTCTTCACTATGCCCTTAATCGCATGCCAGATCGCGCTCACTATGCGTCTTGCATCTCTATCGATCGTCAGCAAAACTGAAATGTAGATTGCGCTACCAACTAACACGACGACGAGAGTCAACAGCACCGTTGTTGTGTCCGGAAGCATGTAGAAGAAAGCTGCCGAAACTGCTGATGCGAGGACGTATTTTCCAACGCTTCTCCAAGGGACACTGATTCGAACAGAATTACGCATCATTGCATGTTGAATTAGCAATGTAACAGTGTGGGCTACAAAGTTGATTGCAGCCACGAAGACTGCTGCGCGCACTGGCTGGCCGCCTGCATACTGAGTCAAAACGTAGAAGCATGTGGGTATCGAGATGGTGGCTTGTACGTAAGGCAGTGTGAACACTTTGAAAATCTTGCTTCTGGCAAGTTTCCTGAAGGGTATCGTGGCTTCTTCATCAAGTTTCTCAATGCCAAATATGACTGACGAGTAGAACTGCGAGATTAGAACGACAAAGGCGTCGACGGCCAGCAGAAGAAGAACGGGTGTGGCTTCATTGAAATGCACATTCAGAATTGTAAGCAGTGATTGGGGCAAGGATAACGTGATTGTCGCCATTGGGATTGCAAACATTAGAACGGTCTTGAGTGTTGAGGTCACGTCTTCAAGGTTGTTCTTGGTTAGAAGCCTTGGGTACAGCGCATATGACAGAAACAGAGAGTAGCCGATTATGCTTGCGTATGTGGCTGCTGCTTGATAGTTCGCTCTTGCTGCTTGCCCCCCGTAAAGGAATAGCAGGATGATTGTGGATGCTGTCAGCTGATTTCCAACGGCAAAGTAGATGTTGACAGTTGAGTATTTGAGCCATTCCCTTGCGTATGTCCACTGAATTTTCTGCTTCAGCTCTTTCATGGTAAGTTTCAGATAATACAGTACCTGAACTGCGGTCGCTATTATGAGGCTTAGAAGTGCTCCCAAGAACAATTGCTGGAGCCTGGCGATGAGCAAATATGCCAGAACGATCTTGCAGCTTTCTTCTATTAGAAGACCGTAACCGATAGCTTGAGGTCTCTTTGCTCTCAGGATGGACTCCAATGCCGCGATCAGGTACACGTTGATGATTTGCGCAGATGCAATGATGTACATGAGCACGTATGTCCCACTAATGTTGAATGCGGCTGTCACGAAAGGTGTCAACGAAATATAGACAAACGTGAAGATCAGAGAGAAAGCTAGGTTTGCCAGAAACCCTGTTTTGGCTGCTCCCTGCCTTCGATGAGCAACGTACCGCATTGTCCAAAATGGAAACACGCCACTTAAAAGGAGAAAATAGCCTGTCAGGTCGAAGATGTTGGCCCATATACCATACTCTTGTTTTGTCATGTTTCTCGTGAGCAGAAGTGTGAAGATGAGGCCCGTGGCCAAGCTGAGGATTTGAGCTGCGAAAATTATGAAGCCAGAATAGTGAAGCCTTATCTCGTCTTTTTCCAATTGCGCTCACGTTCGTCTGTCAAGTGCATGATCTCAGCAGACTAGGAATATCAAGCAACACTCCGAATCCCTTCTATGACACCGCCCACGCGTCCAAGGTTGTTTACCACAATTCTCACGCGGTAAGAACTCTTAACTAGCCTCGCCATTTGCTTTGATATGAAGCTTGGTCTACGGGCAAACCGGTAGAAGCCGTCATGTATCATCTGTCTTATTTCCCTGTAGGGCACTGCGGTTGGATAGATCTCTGAGACCCCGATTCCCGTCTCCCAATAATCGCCACCCTTCAGAAACCCCTTAGCTTCGAGTTCATTCCAAATGTCCGTTCCGGGAAAAACGCCTAATATGTTGAACTGCGGCAGATCTATCGGAATTCTGCTCGCAAACTCAATCGTGTTTCGGATTTCTTCTCTCGTCTCATCCGGCGCGCCCACTATGAAAGACCCAACTATCACGTCTGCTCCCGCCCTTCTGGCCGTTCGCACAGCGGTTTTGGATTGCTCAGGCGTTATGCGCTTGTTGTAGTAGTCTAGGATTCTTTGATTAGCGCTTTCGATGCCGAAGTAGAGGATTCTGCAGCCTGCTTTAGCGGTTTCCCAGAACATCTGGTAAGAGGCATTGTCAACTCTTCCCTCGCAGATCCACTCCATATCCAACCTCTCTTTTCTCATCTCTCTGCAAAGCCTGATCACGTTTTTTGGGTTTGCAGTGAAGCTATCGTCAACAAAAACAAACTGCTCATACCCTTCGGACGCAAGAAAACACAGTTCTTCCAGAGTGTTCTTCACGGATCTAGGTCTCCATCTGTTACGAGCAAACTGCGTACAACAACAGAAACGGCACCGGTAAACACAACCCCGCGAAGAAACGAGGCTGGTGAACTTTCTCGGCGCAACATTCGCTCCAACAATCACAGAGTGATAGGTCTCATCAATCAACGCACGGTCTGGAAAGGGAAGACAGTCCAAGTCTTGTATCAGGGGCCTTTCACCCGTCGAAGCTACATTACTCCCGTCCCTGAAGCTGATTCCAAGAACGTCCTTAAGTCTCCCTCTGTTTTCGAAGCAACTTGCCAAATCGACGACTGTTTGCTCTCCTTCTCCGCGAACAATGATGTCAACGGAAGGATATTTCCTCAGAATTCTTTCAGGATTGAACGTGGCATAGTAGTTTCCGAACACTACAGTGACATTAGGGTTCTCCTTCTTGACCTCATTACTGATCAACGCGGCTGTACGACCTGAGGTTGCAAAAGTTGAAAAACCAAGAACATCAGGGTTCTCAGCCCTAATCCAGCTAACCGTTTCCCGTATAGTGAGACCTTTCGCCGCCTGATCCAGAACAGAAACCTCAACTCCTTTCTCCTTCAGAACCGCTGCCAAGTACAAGACGCCTAGAGGGGGCCAAGCGCCAACAGCTTTCTTCCCTTCACGCTCATCTAGACCCGCGTTCGGCCCAGCATTGACGAAGGAAAACTTCATACGTTAACCTAGTCTCCACTCAAACTCAGATGAAAACACTATTATTTCTTTCCATAATCAGCGCTTTGTGCGATACATGAGGAGGAGTGCCGGTGCCCTGTCGGCTAAGCCACTAAACGTCAAGCCATTATGCCGTGCTCGGCGAGGGTTGCTTTCCCAAATTGACTTGGAGAGTCATTGTCTTGTTGTTTCTCACTATCGTTACGTTGATTGTTTGGCCCGGCAAAGTGTACTCTTCAAGATAAGTTAGAAGATCGTCTACGCTCATGATTCTTGTTCCGTTAATCGCCACAATGACGTCTCCGCCAATTGTGACCACGCTTCCGGCGATTAGTGCTTGGCTTGTTCCTCCATGCAGACCTGTTTCGCTTGAGGCACTCGCAATCAGCCAGCCATAGGTTACACTTGTGCCTATCGTCTTTGCGATTTCATAGGTCATATCTGTTCCCGTTGCTCCTAGCCAAGGATGCAGATCATACGAGCCGTTCGCCACTAGAGATTTGATCTCCCGCAATATTGCATCAGATGGAATCGCGAAACCAAGTTCTTCCGAATTGCTCGCGATTGCGGTGGTTATGCCAACGACCTGACCTTCATAGTTCAGGATCGGCCCCCTGAGTTGCCGGGATCTATTGGAGTGCTCGTCTGTATAATGCTAGCTATCGGATATCCACTCGTTGTCTGTTCAGTGATAGTTCTGCCAAGCGCACTCGCTATGCCAGTCGTCATCGATTCAGCTAGCCCATAAGGACTACCTACAGCGACTACTGGATCACCGACTTCCAAAGTCGATGAAACAACAACCCTCATCCATTTATCACAATCTTTTCTTGCAACTGGGGCATCTCTTGTCATCGGGCTGAATCTTGTTCCCACAGTATGGGCACATGAGTTTCTTCTTTGTTAGGTGAAGCCCTTGCTTTTCCTTCGTGATTCTTCCATCCTGCAAAAGGAGCATTCTCTCGGTGTGTGAAGCTACTTGACTATCATGCGTCACCATTATGATCGTGGTTCCTCGATTAATATTCAGGTTTCCGAGCAGTCTGACAATTTCATACTTATTTTCCGTATCCAAGTTACCCGTAGGTTCATCAGCAAGAATTATGGCTGGATCATTTGCCAAGGCCCGAGCAATCGCGACTCTTTGCTGCTCGCCAGCACTCAGCCGCTGCGGCTTATGTTCTCCTCTTCCCGCCAACCCGACTAATTCCAGCAATTCGCGAGCCCGCTTTCTCCTTTCATCCTTAGATCTTTTGGTGTTTTCCATAGGCAGCTCCACGTTTTCCATAGCGTTCAGGTATGGCAACAAATTAAAAGTCTGGAAGATGAACCCGATCTTGTTCCTTCTTATCTTGCAGAGCTCCTTTTCGGGCAATTCTGCGACGTCAACTCCATCTAAAACCACTTTTCCACTCGTCGGCTTGTCAAGACAGCCTAAGACATTTAACAGCGTTGTCTTGCCTGAACCAGACGGCCCCATAATTGCAACGAACTCGCCTCTGTTCACTTGAAGATCCATTTTGGATAGGGCTTGAATTCCGCGTTTCCCCATCGTGAAAGTTTTGGACAGGTTCTCCGTTTTCAGAACAGCTTCACTCATATCTCATCGCCTCTGCGGGTCTTGTTCTTGACGCTCTCCAAGCTGGATACAGACTACCCAACGCTCCTAGGACGACAGCCACGCCAAGCGCGAGCAACATGAGCTGCGGGTTTAGAGAGGCTGGAGTAGCCCCTGCTCCAAGTGTTTGGAAATTCGCTTGGCTAGGGTTTGCCTGGCCGGGATTGAACTGAGAGCGCCCTGATGAACCAAACAGGTTTATGCTTGGAAGCAGAAGGCCCGACAGGACAGGCGCCCCAACGCTTCCTATACCTATGCCAACAATACCTGCCACTAAGCTCAACAGAATCCCTTCAAGCATAAACTGACTCATGACATTCCAGTTACTGAACCCTATCGCCTTAAGCGTACCAATCTCCCTGGTTCTTTCCCGCACAGTGTACAGCATAACAAACAAAACGATCAAACTTGCAGCAACAACTGCCACAACAATCTCTTGAGTTGCAACCGATTGCGTCTGGCTCAAAGTTGACTCAGCACTTGTCAACGTTTCATTGTACATCGTCTGCATATTCTGAAGCTGGCTTAAGCGGTCTTTGTACGTCGTGACAGTAAGCTCTGAGTACACGGCCTCTATCGCTGTAGCTATTCCATCTACGTCGGAAGTATCCTGTGCGTACACATCAAGCATGCTCACGTTTCCTGCATTCCCAGTTGCCATCTGAGCATCAGAGATATTCATGTACACCGTTCTCGCTCCAGAGAAACCTTGACTTGTCTGATCATAGACTCCAACCACCGTGAACTCCTCTCCGTTAATCTCCACTCTGCCACCGACTTCTACTCCGAAGTAATCCGTCAAGTTTGAACTCATGAGAAGAACCCCACTGTCTCCCTCTTGCAGACTCCTCCCAGCTGTTATATTCGTTGGAAGTATGGAATAGTTTTCGATGAAAGAGGAATTCAGACAAACGCCTGTAATCGTGTAGAGAGATCTAGAAATTGTGAAGTTTCTTCCACCTGGTCCATTTATGGTCTCCGACGTCGTCTCATTCGATGATGTCTGAAGGAACTGTACAACGTCCTTGACGCCTTCAATAGAACGAATTTCGTTGACCTCGGTTTCATTTATGAAGACTGCTTGTTCGAATCCTTGCGGTGGCCTACCAAATTGGAACCCTGAGAACCCGCCTTGTCCAGATGAAGTTCTACATTCTATCAATGTGGAGGTCTTATTGATCTCCTCCTGCATAGTAGTGATCGTACTGTTGAAACGTTCAGTTAGGCTCTGCGTAGATTCCTGGTTTGCGATAATGCCTGAAGGAATGGAGATCATGATTGCCATTGAGAACCCTAATGCAACGACTACCAATAGCGTCCTCATTTTCCTTCTCGACATGTTCCGGACTGCCCTTGTCAAAGCACCCAAATGGTCCACCTTTCTGAAAGTGTAAGAAAGAGACAGCCAAAAAGGGATGGGGAAGAAGTGGCTATTGTCATGTCCCCAACCGACGATGGGCTTATCTTGCTTGAGTCCATTGCTACCAGCTTCCTTTTTGGTTGTCTGGTTCTTTCGACGACAGCTAGTTATTAAACTGTTTTTCAGAATTAGACCCAATTCTGTTCCTAATGCGATCATTACTACGCTCATTTCGCAGTTCTTGCGTTGCCCAGGATAGATTGAACCCAAAGATTTTCAGTATTGTCCAAAACCACACGCACATTACGCGTCGGTCATCAGCCTTAGTGAAATTCGAACGCAATGCTTTTCGCTTGTCGTTTACATCTTTTCGGAATTAGATCCCATTCAGCCCTAGTCTAGTTGTGTCTGCTTATTGACTATGGCTGCGAGAGCTCGAAGGACATTTTTATAATCGTGATTCAAGTGGGCACGATTTGGGTGTGTCGTTCTAGGGCACAAACATCATTTCTTATCGAGCTGGCGAAAAGGAATTTTCCCACTCAAGCAACACAGTTTGTCTGCCGCTTTTCATCCGTTCTCTGAAAGGCTCTCTACGCCATAGAGCTTAAGGATGGAGGGAAAATCCTTGGCAAACCGTAGGAAAATCATGATTCTGAGTACGTGAGCAACGTCTCGCACAGTGCCTGCAACTTCCGCCCAAGCTGCCTGAACAGCACGTTTTGCACGTTCCCCGAAAGGAAAAAGGCGAACTGCGGCTTTCTTCGCCGTAGCCAACAACGAGATGGGTATTTTCCTTGTGTCCATTGTTGTCATCTCTCTTCTTAGTTGTCTTCTCTATTCTCCTTGGTTCCCGTCAAGGTCCAGAGCGGTTGGATGGAGAAAGGAAAGAATGGGGAGGGAAAAATGACTCCAACTTCTCTGGGCCTTCACGAGTCTTTTCTCGGGGAATAGAGTGTTGCAGACTTGTTCTCAACCTCCGGATATTCAAGAGCTGCAAATTCATTAAAAACCGTTTTTCAGAATTACACCCAATTCTATCCCTAATTTGATCCCAGTTCCCAGAAAATTCAACAGTAAGAACTTGAGGACACATTTATTATCTTGGTTTAAATAGATTTAACGAAAAACTCCTTAATGTATGCGGAGCGATGGGGATGTCTGTTAATGCGCGTCCGTTCAAGTATTTACTTGGATGGCTGATTGCGGGCACAAGAGGCGGTGTTAGTCGCGCCAAAATCATCCAAGCCTTAAACGAGACTCCGCAGAATGCAAACCAGTTGGCAAACCATCTTGGGATGGATTATAGGA
>Ga0315279_10010285_pt1 | contig 11022 bp, 9 predicted proteins | sample YL17G06_20_MG_FD_203694 | JGI IMG/M metagenome (GOLD analysis project Ga0315279, IMG submission 203694) | Sediment microbial communities from Yellowstone Lake, YNP, Wyoming, USA - YL17G06_20 | ecosystem: Environmental > Aquatic > Freshwater > Lake > Sediment | place: USA: Wyoming | collected...
AGAGCTCAAGAGCCATGGCTTTGAGATCAGCATGGCGCGGACGGGCAACCCCTATGAGAACGCCAGGATGGAGAGCTTTTTCAAAACGCTGAAATACGAGGAGGTGTACCTGTATGAGTATGAGACGTTTGACGATGTGATAGCCAGGCTACCCTATTTCATTGAGGAGGTCTATAATCAGAAGAGGCTTCATTCGGCGCTTGGCTATCGCTCACCGAATGACTTTGAGGAGTTACTGCTTATTCAGGAGGTTAATGGCCCATCCCGCCAGACTCTCCTAACCTTATCTGTCTAGTCATAGGGGTGCACTCCAACGGTTACATGGTTATGTGTTCTATGTTTCCACGGAGAATGAAACTGTCGCATTTAGTTATCCGAGCGTGGGCGAAGCTAATCTGTTATACGGTTACATGGTTATACGGTTACATGGTTATGTGTTCTACGCTTTCACGTAGAATAAAACTGCTATATCTAGTTATAACAAATTGGGGGCCTAAGGGGTAGGGCCGTGCAAAACCTTATGTCAACACAAAAGATGGCAGTACAATGGTTCTTAGTGAAGAATGGTTTCGGACATAAACCAAGGAAGAGGCAGCATTGCGAAGGCTACCGCACTCGCGAGCCCGCGGTACGAGCCATTGCTCAGTAGCCTGACGCCCGATTGCATGTATTATTGCCGTAGCTTTCATACTTAGGCCCTTTCTAAGAAGTTGATGTGTTGTCTCATATATTCATATTAAGTCCTGCCTAAGACTAAACTCTTCACAATCCTAAGTAAATATTTTGGATTCACTCTCGATAAAAGTGTGCGTAGTAGGGATAGATCAAGCTTCACAGCATTATATAGGCATTTCAGTGCTTGAACCCTATTGCCAAGACCCAGATATGGTGAAACCATACCCAAGTAAATTGCGCCGGTTTCTTTCTTCGACGTTTGATCAGAGCAATTGGTTATGAAGTACTTTGCAGAACGGAGAAAGTCCTTGGCTTGATCCTTGTTGCCAAGTTCTTTGTAACATTGAGACATTTGGAGGCATATTCGACTATTGGTCACATTTGACATGTCCTTGTTGCCAAGTTCTTTGTAACCTTGAGACATTTGGAGGTATATTCGATTTTTCGTCACATTTGACATATCATAGTTGCCAAGTTCTTTGTAACCTTGAGACATTTGGAGGTATATTCGATTTTTCGTCACATTTGACATATCATTACGATACTCTGTCAGAAAATACTGGCAAATAGCGATGAGATCCTTTGAGTATCCTAGCCAATCCCTGTCAATGGTATTTGACCCGTGTTCTCTTTTCTTCACAAGAGGTTCCGGAATGAAGTAGTAAATGTAACGCCTCGCAAGGTCCACATCGAATTGCCAGTCGTTAAGATACCTCAAAGCTTCGTTGAACCTTATGTCCCTCACGTTTTCTTTCTTGAGAATACGATTAGGTATGAAATTTCCTCTCAATAACTCCTCAAAAATATCGCCACCTTTGCTTCTATTTGAAGCCCCCCATCTTTGAGTTCCCAGTTGCCCCGTCAGACTACCCTGAGCATCTATTATCTCGACTTCTGTCCATACAACGAAGTCCTCATTTTGCTCCAGTACTTTGAGTTCTTTTTCAAGCTTGTCTTTGACCCATAAATCGTCTGACGCAGCGAATGCGATAAACTTGCTACCCGCCACCCCAATGCAATCGTTCACGGTCCTGGCGACACCCATATTTCTCTCATGAAAAATCGCTTTGATTCTACTATCCTTCTTGCTGAAATCTTCAATTATTCGTCTCGAACTGTCTCTCGAGGCATCATCAATCACGATTAACTCAAGGTCACCAAGAGTTTGGGTCAAAACACTCTCGATGGCCTTGGCGATAAACCTTTCATGGTTGTAGGAGGGCATGATTACGCTAACCAAGGGCATTCTTTGTACCATCCGCGACAGCTTGAATTTCGTCTTCGCGCAAGAAAGGATGCATGGGCAATGACAGTATTTGGTTGCAGATTTCTTCCGTAATCGGCAACTTAGCTGCGTGGCCCAATTCCAAATAGGCCTTTTGCTTGTGTATAGGTATGGGATAGTGTATTTGCGTCTGAATTCCGTTTGCCAGAAGGCGCTGTTGAAGCCTGTCCCTCTTTCGATGTCTTATGACATATAGATGATAGACATGTTTGGCATACTTCTCTTCAACAGGTATGACCACGTCTGCACTCTTCAATAACCTGTCATAAATTTTGGCAGCTCTTATTCTCTTCCTGTTCCATTCATCCAGATGTTTCAGCTTCACGCGAAGCACCGCCGCCTGAAGTTCATCCAGCCTGCTGTTAACGCCAGTAAAGTCGTGATAATATTTCTTGGATTGGCCATAGTTTCGCAACATTCCAATTCTTGCGGCTAGCTCCTTATTATCCGTTACTGCTATGCCGCCATCACCGTAAGCCCCGAGATTCTTCACAGGATAAAAGCTGAAACAGCCGATATCGCCTATGCTGCCCACCCTTTTGCCCCTGTATTCGGCGCCATGTGCCTGGCAGGCGTCCTCAATCACACTTAACTTGTACTTTCGGGCGATCTCCATAATAGGCTGCATATCTGCCGGATGCCCATAAAGATGGACAGGCAATATGGCTTTCGTTCTTTTTGTGATTCTATCTTCTATTCTATTCACGTCTATGCAGTATGTATCGGGGTCTATATCGACGAACACAGGTTTCGCCCCATTCCTCACTATTGCATCTACTGTTGATATGAAAGTGTGCGAGACAGTTATCACTTCGTCACCTTTCCCGATTCCCAGTGCTTGAAGCGACAAAAGGAGTGCATCGGAGCCCGAGTTTACACCTATTGCATATTTCGTGTCGATATACTTCGAGAATTCATCCTCGAACCTTTCAACCTCCTCACCCAGAACAAACCATCCGCTTTTGACAACCCTCTGGATCGCCTGGGTCAGCTCTACGCTTATCTCGGCATATTCTCTTTTCAGATCAATGAAGTGAATCATCCCACTACCTAGTGTATTTCCAATTCGTATGTATCGTAGACCACTGCTCTCGCCCCGAACTCCTCCTTCTGTCTTATCAAGCCTATGTTTAAAAACCTTCCTTCCTTTTCTGTGGAGATACCGAAATCGAAATACCTCTTCTCCGCGTATTGCCCATTGATGAGAAAATCAAGCAAAAGATCCCCGGCAAACAACTCTTTCCCTTCGTCTGTGCTCGCTATATATTGAGTATGGGCGACATTCTTGTTCTCATAAACAATAACGCCTGAAACCATGCTATCGCCTTTGTAAGCGGCGAAGAGCTTTATATTCTCCGGGAACCTGCTAGCGAGCAACTCCATCTCATCAGCGCTATGAGTAGGCTTGACGCCGTATTTGTTCCTTAAATTGTCCTCCTCGATAGCCATGAATCTTTTGAAGTCACTGCTTCCCCTCACATCCAAATCGCTCGACCTGCTCTTTTTGACGGCCCATCTCCTTCCCTTGCTGAAAGCCATCTTCTCTTTCATAAGGATGGTTGACGAAACATCGCGTCTTACAATTGTTGCATTATGAAGGAAAAGAGCATAGAGGTCTTCTTCTGCTGGAACGCTGTGATATATATGCGGTACCGCCTTGTAGACGACTTTCACAATTCGGTACGCTTTAAGGTATTGCTTCAATGCATCGAATATTTCCAACATCATGGCTGTTTTCATCTTGTAGTCAGATATAACCCCGCCAAAGGTTAAGCCGCCGTGACTGAATAATATGTCATCCTTAATATTTGCAGGCACAACAGCGGCTAGCCTGTTGTCATCATAGAACAGAAGTGAGAAATCACTGAATCTGTCGGAATGATATTCCATGTAATCCCTGTAAAAAAGAAAAACGCCGTTTTTCGATTCGGCAATAAACTTGTCCCACAGGGGCTTTTGCGTGTCTTCGTATCTAACGATTCTTAGTCCGTTCATTTCTAATCTATGATAATATATGACCGATCAGGTAGAAATTGTGAACGGATGACCCGATATTTATCCAATCCTATGACCTCTTTGAAGGCAAGTGTTTCCCCAGGAAACTCCCAGCTATTTAGTTCATCCAAAGCTATCACAGTTCCCCGCGTGACACAAGGCTTAATTGCTTCCAAACACTTTTTGGTTGGCTCATATAGCCCCAAATCGAAGTAGGCAAGCGAAATTATTGTTTCTGGGTGGTCCTTAATATATTTCTCAATTGTGTAACAAACATCCCCTTTAACTAGTTCATACTTCTTAATGTGCGACATGGTATTTTCTTGCTCGTGGTAGTCGAGAAGTTGCTCTAAATAATTCTCGTAGTTCTCTGTGACTTGATATCCCCCCACTCTAGCAAGTTCAGATTTTCCGTCCTTTGTGGAAATTGAGGGATAACCAGTAAATGTATCAAATCCGATAATTTTTCTAGTATAGTTGTATGGTTCGTAAATTGCTCTTAATGACTCAAACAGTACAAGATTTGCTCCCCACCAGACTCCAAATTCCATAATAACTCCTGTAGTATAGATTATCCTTTTGTACAATTCGTCGACATACAGGGTCTTAGCCAAAACAGAACTTCTCATGTACAAGCCCAGGTTTACCAGCAATTGTTCTTCCGGTACTGGACATGTCCTGAAAAGATCCAAGAGCCTCCGCCTTGCTGACAACTGACTTTCAGAAGCTCTGCTCTGCAGTTTATATTCGTCATTAGTCATATTTCACCGCTCCTTAAGAACCGCGTATCCGAAACCTGTTTCACCGCGCTTGTTCCCGTTGTAAAACATATAGACTTTGCCCTTGTATCGGACGATGCTAGAGTAAGCAACCATCTCGGAATCCCAGCCATTGTTTGAGACATCTATGCCTACCTCATCATCCTTCCTTACCCAATCAACGCCATCGTTTGACTCAGCATATCCCAGTCGGTATCCCTTAGACTTGGTTCTAATTGAATAGAACATTTTATAAATTCTAGCATCCTTGATTACCCACGGTCTTCCCAAAGCGTGCTCATCTTCGTTTTTGAAGTCAATACAAACCTTGCCCTCCTCACCCCACTTCTTTCCGTCTTTAGATTCAAGGTATCTCATATTGTATATCGGGAGTGGTTTGCCTCTTACCTCAGTCCAATCACTTCCAGCAACGTACCACATCTTAAAAATACCTTCGTCGTGCATAACAAAGGCAGACGTTCGATTCAATAATTCTTTGTCGCTCCTGTCAATAATGGGGACCTTGCTGTACCTAGTGAAAGTGTCCCCACCATCGTGGCTCGTAGCAAGCCCCTGAAACTGAAAGTATCTCACCTTGTAGCCTAGCTGATAACCGACATAATACAGGTAGAGTTCATCACCAACTTTAATCACACAAGTCGGAACCACGCCGTTTTCATCAAATGCACCTGGGGCACCGATGTCCAAAACGGGCCTTCTCGAAACATCCAGAACTACAGAAGGATCTTCAGCATCCACATCCACAAACCCTACTCTTCCAACGGTATTCTCATCGCAGAAGGCAACATAAAGTCTCAGTACATTATCACTTATGAAGTATGGAGTTGGTGGAAAAGCGTGCTTCTTTGCCCATGCCATTTTGCCATCAGGAACGTAGATGAGCCCCTTCTTGCTCCACTTCATGCTATTACTCTTTAACCTCGAATACGGTAAAGCTGCTTTTGCCCGTCGGCCTCGCCGGATTTCCCACGTAGACTCTTCTTTCCTTAGTATCTGCAATCACGACAGCGCCATTGCCGATTATGCAATCCTTGGCTACTTTAACGCGGTCACTTAAAGAGCAGTTTACTCCGAGGAAGGAATTTTCGCCTATCTCGCAATAGCCCGAAATAACTGCATGAGAAGCTATATAACAGTTGTCCCTTATCTGAGTCCTGTGCCCGATGTGATTGCCGCTCCAGATAATAACATTGTTGCCTATTCGGGTATGGTACTGAATAACATTATTCTCGAATATAAAACAATTCTCTCCGATTTCAACATTTCTCCATACGAATGCTTTTGAACTCACGTAAGAAACCGCAGAGAACCCTTTTTGTTTGGCTTCCCCGTAAAGCCTTGTCCTGACCCTGTTAAGTTGCGTGTACGTGACAGCCACAAAAACCTTATGCTTAAGTGGATCATACAACTTTTCCAGTTCCTCAAAAGGAATAACAGGTAGCCCAAATAGCTCTTTATCTTTGATAAACTCCTTTTCTACGCTGAATGATACAACCTCGTAAGGCGAATCATATGTAAAGTATTCATAGGCGATCTGAGCAAATTCACCAGCCCCAACTATTACTAGCTTTTCCTTCGTTTTCATAGTTCACTATTTCTCAGCCTTATTCTCTTGCTTTTCTGGCCAGCTTCTTGAAGGTTTCATAATCATAAATATAGTCCTCTGCTTTGTAGAGGTCGGATGCTAGAACCAGACAAACAGAGCCAGAAGAGAAATTGTCCAGCTCACGCCATATCATATCAGGCATGTATAAACCATAATAGGACCGATTCAAGTGAAATCTCCTTTTCTTAAAGCCGTCGTCCAGGATAACATCGAAACTGCCACTTGCAGCGATTATGAATTGTTGCAGGCTCTTGTGGGCATGACCACCTCTGGATTCACCACCTGGCACATCGTAGAGGTAGTAAACCCTCTTAATCGCGAATGGTATGTGTTTGGACTCTTCGATGAAGGTTAGGTTGCCCCTGGCATCTGCCACTTTCGGGAGGTCTATGATTCTACACTTTGACAGGTTCATGGGCGCTCCTCACCTCAGGCTCTACCATTCGGAGGATTAGGCATGTTACCTACCAACTGTTGCTCGTCCTCCAAAATTGTCATATCTTATGATCACGAAGCGTTTGATACAGGAATAGCTGTACCCGAAGCCGTAATCTTCCTTAAGGTCTTGCCAGATGCGCTGGGCATGAGGTTTTTGGCTATGGCCTCCTCGATCTCTTTGCGGTAAAGCTTGGCAGCACTGCCGGGGGCCGCCCTGGGCGGTTTTACCTGCTTGGGATCGTAAGGGGCAGCCGTTTTGCGGTAGACTCCAGTCTCCCGCTATATCCGGCGGTAGCTCCAGCCTAGCTCAAGCAGTGCCTTTATACATTTGTATGTCAGCCATCTTAAGGTAGTTCCCCATCGGCACCTCCATCTTTTCTAAATGGAGTATGCCACATTCTGCCTAACTCAAATGGCTGGTTTTCAGGTGACCCTGCCTGGCCGGTCTTCGGTGCCCGGTAACACCCTTTCTGCCACTAATATTCCAGGTCGCCATTCGTAGCTTAATATTATCATGCAGTTCCTTGAGTGGGTTCAAACGGCAGAATTCATCGAAGGTTCGAAAATAATCTGGGTACCTCTGGGATATGACTATGCGGCTGTCCTGAACAAGACTAACGTGAGCATCAAGAAAAGACGCTTGCCCCTTATGAAAGACGAAGGTATTATCGCACAAAACATTTCTGTAACCTTTTTGAATAGCTCTAAGGCAGAAGTCGGTCTCTTCGCCATAACCTTTTCCGAAAGATTCTTCGTCAAAATATCCTAGCTTATTAATGACGTCTCTCTTGATATACATGCAGAATCCAAACGTTGCAGGGAGTTCCGGATATTTCTTGAACGACGCTGTTTCCACACATTCTGCAAAAGAATCTATAGAAAAACCTTCAGGGATGCCACCGGGGATAGTGCATACTACGCAATTATTTGAGAAAGGGTTGACAGTGGCTATGCTGCTATGTGACTCCGCGCACGCTCTCATTTTCTCTGCCCACCCATTAGTAACTATTGTATCCGTATTTAATAGAATGACATCGTTTTCTGACATTTTCATACCTTTGTTTACTGTTCTTACGAATCCGACATTTTCTTCATTTTCTATTATTCTGAACGGTTCACACTCGTGTTCTTTAAGAGTGTGCAAAAGTTCCTTCACTCTTCTGTCTGTGGAACCATCATCTATCAGAACAATTCTATAAATATCCTGATATTTGAATAAACTGTATAGACATTTTTCAAAATCCTCATACGCATTATATATTGGGACCACGACATCGACTAAGTATGTGGTCTCTGTGTCCATTCTTTGAGGAATCTTCTGCAATATGTCAATGATTTTTGGAATATAGCTCGTTTTTTCTACAATATATATGTGTTCCTTAACGTTAACGCCGTTTATCTTGTTTCCCGCAGAATCTATTACTCTCATATCTAAAATATCTAAACCAATCGATTGAACATATGAAGGTATGTCCGCCTGGTGATCTTGAACCAAGTGTTCTGTTGTTGTGATCTCTTGCCCTGTATCCAAAGGATTGCTAGCATCAGGAACAGCGATATAGAGAATTCCTCCTGGCTTCAGAACTCGCAACCAATTGGTAATAGCTTCAATAGGATTGCTTATATGTTCAAGAAGATGACTGCAAATAACGAAATCGTAGGATTCATCATTCATCTTTTCCAAGTTGGTTGCATTATCCATAATGCCTGGAGATATGACTTTGTATCCTTTCGTAATTCTGGATAATACTCCGATAATTCTCCAGCTCAATCTACCTACATAACGTACAACCACATTTGGAGGAACTTCTAAATGTTGATGTAATGGGCCAATCTCTATACCAATACCTCTAATGTATTTGCTTGCAAACTCTATTCTTCGATTCTGCCTATGTCTGTCTCTTTCACTACTCTGCCAGCCCTTGTTTAGGATGATTCTAAGGCCAGCAAGCCAAAGCTCGTAATAGTGACGCCTCCGCGAGCCCGGGCGCAGCAGCTTTTCAACTACTCTCTGATATCTGGCTAGCAGTTGCATGATTATGCCCTGCTGCATTTGCAGTATCTGGGCATCCCTAGCTTGCAGGGCATTGGTAAGCTCAGAGATCAGGCCATCTTTCAGCTGGATGCCGTAAGCTAGCTGGGTAACTTGCCCCTGGAGGTGTCTTAAGAGGACATCAGAAGCATCCAGAAGCCAACTGGCAGTATTAGCCACTATGGACCGAACGTCCGAGTCAGAAGCTACTGCTATGAAGTACAGTGGTGATTTGTGACTACTTTCGGTAAAATAGTACTCATCTCCCCCTTTCTCTATAACAAACTCATGATAATCGGAATATTCTTCGGCATTGAGGTTCCAAAGGTTTGAGCCAGCATATACCCTCTGACCTAGGTAATGTGCGTTCTTGAAGTAACGACTCAAAAGCTCCTTAAATTCGTCAAAGTTCAGTTCCTTTACATGAAAAGGATTATGGTAATCAGCCTCCACCGTATACGCAATTTTATTAGGCGTTGAAACAATGAATATCCCGTCACGCTTCAGTAGTCTCTTGACCTCTGATAAAAGTTTGTCGTGGTCCGCTACGTGCTCGATGCCTTCAAAGCAAATAATAGCATCGAATTCTTCTTCGCCTGGAATGGGTATCTCCAGCATTGAGCCTTTAATAAATTGCAGATTGGATCGCAAATACTTATTGCTTGCATGCTTTACTGTTCTATCATCTATTTCCAAGCTTACTACGGATTTTGCTTGTTTTGCCAAAATATAGCTTCCATACCCTTCCCCGCAAGCCAGATCCAGTACGTTTTTACCCCTAACAAACTGCGCCGCAAATGCGTACCTGTGCAGATGCTCATAGTGGATATGGCCCGACTGAATCCAAGGCAGATACCTTTCGCCTGTCCAATCAAGCATCCGAGTTACTCTCCCCTAAAACATCTTTGGATAGTCTTCACTTGCTTCTGGGTGGCTCTTTGTGCGCTGTCTCAGTTTGCTTCAGGTCTAAAGTAAGAACTCGCCGCACCATATGGTACCCGCCTGTCTTGCCGCGGATGATACCCTGTGCTGAGCCAGTGCCAATTATAGGTTCGAAGATGCTCTCCGATGTTCTACAACTATATTTCGTTACTAAAGTGTATATAGAATAGCAGAATCTGAGTTATCAGTCAATATAAATGCGTGCGGTGTTTCTATCTATGAGGGGAGGGAGGGTCTCCCAAACCCAGTCCATTCAGAGCACCTTGTTTTCGACAGAGGCAAAGGTAAAACTCGCGTTACCTTTTGGAGAAAGCCTGCATCATAGACAAAGGGGGAAGATTGTATGCTGAAAATATGGCATTCCCTAAAATGAACTCTCCAGCGTTCAGCCGACCTTTCTGGCACAAACTCGAACTTCCTCTAGTTGGCCTTGCTTTGCCTTAGCTAGTGCCACTGCCATCATCGCTAAAACCGCCAGAGTAGCGTGAACGCTAATGCGCTCAAATCCCCGGAATTGGTCTTTGGACAGCCTTCTCGTCTCTTTGAGCCTGGAATTGCAGCGCTCAACAGCGACCCGTTTGTGGTATAGAGCCTGCCATTCTTCAGAACCCCTATCGATGTGGTAACCGAATCGCCTGTAATCTTTGACTGGCCTTATCCAAGCCATCTTAATTGTGCAGCCGTCAGTTGATGGGCAAATAGCTCTGCCTGCCTTGTGTGGACATTGGTATTGAAGCCCTTTCTTGGCATCCCAGCTTCGATAGATCATTGGCAAACCCGCGGGACAGATTGGTGCTGCGGGCAAACCGGTTAGCTCATAATCGGGATGTTTAACGTGCTTGATGATAGGTTCAGCGTCAAAATCCTTCACTATGACTTCGTAATGATCATATTTGTCGTAAGCTTTGTCAGCTATTACGGCATTCGGCTTGAACCAAGTTAAGCTGCCCTTCGCTTTCTGAAGCAATGGAATCGTAGCTTTCTTCTCGCCATCTCCAGCTAAGGTTACCTCTTTTGCTATCGGAAGCTCCCACTTTGCATCTACGATGAGATGCAGGCGATATCCAAATTCCCACTGCTTTCTGGGAGAGCCTTCTCTTACCATCCAGCCAGCCTCTGGGTCTGAAACTGGGCGACCTGCGCATCTTCTCAGCATATGAAAGGCCTGGTCGGCCCAAAATCTGGATAATCACTGAGGCGGACAGGTCGGCAACCACAACGCTGTTCCCGGATGAGTACTAACCCGACACCCTTTAGGAAAGGCGAGACA
>Ga0315279_10010286_pt1 | contig 11022 bp, 8 predicted proteins | sample YL17G06_20_MG_FD_203694 | JGI IMG/M metagenome (GOLD analysis project Ga0315279, IMG submission 203694) | Sediment microbial communities from Yellowstone Lake, YNP, Wyoming, USA - YL17G06_20 | ecosystem: Environmental > Aquatic > Freshwater > Lake > Sediment | place: USA: Wyoming | collected...
CACCGTCAACGACGTGGCCCGGGTGGTGAACGCCTTCAAGATCCTGACCGCCGACCCCAACGTGAGGGCCATCCTCATCAACATCTTCGGGGGCATGGCGCGCGTCGACGTGATCGCGCAGGGCATCGTGGACGCCCACCGGCAGATGGAGGTGAAGGTGCCGGTGGTGGTGCGCCTGGCGGGCACCAACCTGGAGGAGGGAGAGCGCATCCTGCGGGAGGCCAGCCTCCCCCTCATCCGCGCCGAAGAGTTGGGCGAAGCGGCAACGAAGGCTGTGGCGGCGGCGAAGTAGGGGCAGACCGGTGGTTTGGGTTACCGACCTTGTGATGTGGCCGTACCGAGCGGTGCGCGGCACCGTCGACGCCATCAGGCTGCTAAGGCAGTTGCAGGCTGACGCTGACGCGCGCATATGTGTCGGTTTCAAGCGGCAGGAGGAAATCCTGTCGGAGCAGGTACGCGAGGCTCAGGCGAGGGGCGACGTCAGCGAAGAGGAGAGGGTCCGGCAGTTGCTGCACCGGGTACAGGATGACGAGCTGTCATACCACCAGTCCAGGATGGCCCAGCTGGCGAGGCACGTCGTCGCTGACCGTGCAGCAAGCGGCGTTGTCGGCCCAGACCTGCCTAAGCTTCCGGAGCCCGACAGAGCGGGCCTCGACCTCGCAGCAACGTTCTTAAGGGCTCTCGTGCCGGCCGACACTGCCGAGCACCACTTCATGCTGGGAAGAGCCTTTTATCTGGCGGAGGACTTCAAGAGCGCCCTGCAGGAGTACAACGCGGCGTTGGAACTCAGGCCCGACAACGCCGCCACTATCAGGAACCGTGGCAACACGCTGGATGAGCTAGGACGCTTCGAAGAGGCCGTAGCCGATTTTGGCCGAGCCCTCGACCTTGAGCCCGACCAACCCCAGTGCTTCAACAACCGTGGCATCACACTCGGCCGACTGGGTCGGCTGGAGGAAGCAGTGGCCGACTTCAACCGCGCCCTCGAGCTGAGCTCCGATGTCCCCGACATCCTCAACAACCGCTCCCTAGCTCTGGCCAAGTTGAGCAGACTAGAGGAGGCATTGGCGGATATCGACCGCTGCCTGGGAGTCGCCCGCGATGACCCCTACTTCCTCAGCACTCACGCCCTGGTACTCGCCAAGCTGGGACAACACGAAGCCTCCTCCACTGACTTCGCTCGCGCGCTTGCCGCCAGACCAGGCGACCCGCGCATCCTCTATGATCGCGCCTGCGCCCTCTCGGCGACTGGCCACTGGGAGGAGTCGCTGTGGGACCTCGCGGACGCCGTGTCCGGCTACCCCCCGTACCGCGTGGAGGCGCGCAACGATCGCGATCTCGAGTCGTTGAGGACTCATCCCGAGTGGGGACCGAAGTTCTGGGAGATGGTCGGACGGGAGGACGAACCTTGAGCATCCTCGTGTCCTCCTCCACCCGCGTCGTCGTCCAGGGCATCACCGGCCGCGAGGGCGGCTTCCAGACCCGTCGCTGCATCGAGTACGGCACCAACGTGGTGGGCGGCGTCACCCCCGGTCGCGGCGGCGAGACCGCCGAGGGCGTGCCCGTCTTCAACACCGTCCGCGAGGCGGTAAAGGAGACGAACGCCGGCTGCTCCCTCATCTTCGTGCCCGCTCCTGCCGCCGCCGACGCCATCCTCGAGGCCGCCGACGCCGGCCTGCCGGTCATCGTCTGCATCACCGAGGGCATCCCTACCCTGGACATGGTGATGGTCCGGCGACGCCTCCAGGGCGCCGACATCCGCCTCATCGGCCCCAACTGCCCCGGCGTCATCACGCCCGGTCAATGCCGGGTGGGCATCATGCCCGGCGACGTCTTCTTGCCCGGCCCCGTGGGCGTCGTCTCCCGCAGCGGCACCCTCGTCTACGAGGCCGTGGACCAGCTCACGCGGCACGGCATCGGCCAGTCGACCTGCGTGGGCATCGGCGGCGACCCCATACCGGGCACCACGGTGCGCGAGGTGCTGGAGCTGTTCGACGCCGACCCGGACACCAAGGCCGTGGTCCTCATCGGCGAGATCGGCGGCAGCGCCGAACAGGAGGCCGCCGAGTACATCCGACAGGGCATGAGCAAGCCGGTCATCTCCTTCGTGGCTGGCAGCACGGCGCCGCCGGGTCGTCGCATGGGCCACGCCGGCGCCATCATCGCCGGCAACACGGGCACCGCCCAGGCCAAGAAGGAGGCCCTGGCGGCGGCCGGCGCCGTCATCTGCGACAGCCCGGCCGAGATCGGCTCCACCACCGAGCGCGTCATGAAGGAGTGCGCGCTCCTGTAGCGCGCGACTACTCCAGCTCTCTCAACATCCCCCGGTACGACTCCAGCCGCTCTCGAAGAAAGCCGTCGTGTCGCGCCCGACGGGCCACGGCGCAGGCCGGCTCGCCCCGGTGGAGACAATCGCCGAAGGCGCAGCCCCCGGCGAGGGCCGCAATGTCGGCGAAGTGCAGGGCCAGCTCCCGCGCCTCCATCCCCCGTATGCCGAAGGCCCGGATCCCCGGCGTATCGACGACGAAAGTGCCGGGAAGCGAGAGGGGTATGAGACGGGCGGCAGAGGTGGTGTGCCGGCCCTTACCCTGACCAGCGGCGGTCCGCGTCACCTCCCCTATGCGCAGGGCAAGGGTTGGCTCCAGTGCGTTGAGGAGAGAGCTCTTGCCGACCCCCGAGTGCCCGGCGAGCAGGGAAACCCTCCCTGCCATGCGCTCCTTCAGCTCGACAAGGCCGGCGCCGGTCAACGCGCTGGTCCGAAGCACAGGAACGCCCAGGCGCGAGTAGCCGTCGAGGTACCACTCCACTTTGCCAGCCACCCCGAGGTCTTCCTTGTTCAGGCAGACGACCGCCAGCAGAGAATCGCGGGACGCTGCCACGAGGTAGCGGTCGATGAGCCGCGGGCGGAAAGGGGGCTCGGCGGGAGAACAGACCACGATGACCTGGTCGATGTTGGCGGCCAGCACGTGCCTCTCGTGGACGGCGTCCCTCCGGCTCGCATCGTACACGTCGCGGGTGAGGGCCGACCGGCGCGGCAGGATCGCCACGATGCGGGCCTGGTCGTCACCTGCGGGCTGCAACTGCACCCGGTCGCCGACCGCCAGCGGGCTGCGCGCGGACGAGTCGCTGGCCGCGCCCGCCGCCGGCAACGTCGCCCGCACGAGCGCCCCTTCGTACGCGACCAGCGACTCGCCTGGCCGGATTTCGACTATGGTCCCGATTGCTTCCGGCAGCGGCTCCGGCGCGACGGCGTACGGCGAGCGACGCACGGGCCGAGCGGGCCTCTCCGGCTCCTCTATCTCGTGCTGGTCGTCGATGTGCCTCCAGTTCTTTCGCCGGGGCGGCGGCGGACGGCGAGAGGCGCTCTCGGCGAGGCGCTTGCGCTGCCGCTCCTTGAGCTCGAGGCGCTGTTTCTTGTCATCCAGCGCCTTCAGGATTCCCTTGAGGCGCCGCTTGGGTATCTCTTCGGACATTGTTCTCCTCACGCTGGGCAAAAGAAAACGGCCGGGCGTCCCCGGCCGGTCAGCGTGAGAGAGCGCTCTCCCTACCGCAAGGCGGCCCGAGGACGCAAGCAGGCAGACACAAGAACCGACACTCGCTCTGACATTCCGCGGGCCCTCCTTTCCTCAGGTTTCATCGGTATCCTACCGAGCGATTGGAGCCCTGTCAACCGCCGGCCGAGACGCCACACGGCTTGAAGCGGCTACGGCCCGATGCTAAAATCGCCGCAGGAGGGATCGCATAGTGGTCTAGTGCGGCCGCCTGCTAAGCGGTTACCCTGGGAAACTGGGGTCATGGGTTCGAATCCCATTCCCTCCGCCATCTCGAAAGTTAGGCCGTGGGAGCTGGAGGCCGGACGCAGCGTCAAGCCTCCAGCCTCTAGCTTCCGGTCTCAGTCCGCTGCCCCCACCTGGCGGGGCGCTTTTTTCGGCGGAGCGAACACGAGCCGGGTAAGAGGTAACGGTGCGCTACCACATCTGGACCATCGGCTGCCAGATGAACAAGGCCGACTCCGACAAGCTGGCCGCCGGCCTGGAGCGCCTGGGGCTGGAGGAGGCAGCATGCCCCGAGGAGGCCGATCTGGTGGTGCTCAACACCTGTAGCGTCCGCCAGCACGCCGAGGAGCGCGCCATCAGCAAGCTCGGCGTCCTCAGGAAGCTCAAGAGCCGCCGCAACTTCACGATCGCCGTCATGGGCTGCATGGTGGGCCCGCGCACCGACGACCTGCGGCGTCGCTTCCCCTACGTCGACGTCTTCACCCGCCCCCAGGAGTTCGACCCCATCCTGGAGGCCATCGGCATCGATGGCGAGGACGTGGGGGGCGAGTTCTGGCCGCGAACCTTCTCCATACCCAGCGGCCCCACCGCCTACGTGCCCGTCGTTCACGGCTGCGACAAGTTTTGCAGCTACTGCATCGTCCCCTACCGGCGTGGCCGCCAGCGCAGCCGGCCCATCGCTGAGGTGAAGGAAGAGGTAGAGCACTTCGTCGGCCAAGGCGTGCGCGAGGTGACGCTCCTCGGCCAGACGGTGGAGGCCTACGGCCACGACTTGCCCGCCGGGCCGGACCTGGCCGATCTCCTGCGCGCCCTCCACGACATCGACGGCCTGTACCGCTTGCGCTTCCTCACCTCCCACCCACGCGACATGGCGGATCGCATCCTGCGGGCGGTGGCCGAGCTACCCAAGGTCTGCCAGTACTTCAGCCTTCCCGTTCAGTCGGGCGACGACGGCGTGCTGGAACGTATGCGCCGCGGCTACACCGTGGCCGAGTACCGCCAGAAACTGGACATCCTGCGAGGGCTCATGCCCGAGGCCGCCGTCAGCACCGACGTCATCGTCGGCTTCTGCGGCGAGACGGAGGCTGAGTTCCGCCACACCTACGACCTGCTGGCCGAGCTACGGTTCGACAAGGTACACGTCGCCGCCTACTCGCCGCGGCCGGGAACGATCGCCTGGCGCCGGCTGCCCGATGATGTACCGCGCGAAGTGAAGAGGGAGCGGCTGCGGGCAGTCGAGGAGCTCCAGGCACGCATCGCCGGCGAGATCAACAGCACCCTCTTGGGCCGCACCGTAGAGGTCCTGGTTGAGGAGGAGAAAGGGGGCAGGCTCGGCGCGTCCGCGCGTCCGCTGGGCGGGCGCACTCGCTCCGGCAAGCTGGTCCACTTCGGCGGGACGCACCCTGAGCCTGTCGAAGGGGCACATCCCGGCGACCTGGTGGATGTCGTCGTTGAGAGGGCCAGCCCCTGGTCGCTCCAGGGCCGGCTCGCCGGCGCCGCGACGCCGAGGATGGCCGGCGGCCAGCCCGCACCCGAGCGGCCGGCTGGGCTGGCCGCCCTCTAGCGCTCGCCGAGGGTCCGTCATGGCGCCTCACCCAACCGACGAAAAACCCCTGGTGGCCCTGGTGGTCGTCATCTTCACGGTGGAGAGCGACACCCTCCAGGTCCTCCTCATCCGGCGCAGCGCCCCTCCCTTCCAGGGTTTCTGGGCCCTGCCCGGCGGCGTTTTCAGCGGCGACGAAGCCCTGGGGGAGGCAGCCGCCCGCCGTCTGGTGGAGGAGACGGGCCTCCAAGACGTCTACCTGGAGCAGCTCTACACCTTCACCGACCTGGACCCCCACCTGCCGGCGGTGGCCGTCACCTACTTCGCCCTGGTGAACCACACCCAGGCCCGACTCCAGCAGCGACGCCGCTGGCGGCCGGCCTGGCACACCGTGGCCGACCTCCTCGAACTGGCCTTCAACAACCGGGCCGTCATCGACTACGCCCTGACGCGCCTGCGCTACAAGCTGGAGTACACCAACGTCGCCTATAGCCTGCTGCCGGAGAGCTTTACCCTCAGCGAGCTCCAGCGCGTCTACGAGTCCATCCTCGGCCGCCCCCTGGACAAGCGAAACTTCCGCAAGTGGATCCTGGCCCGCGACATCGTCCGTCCCACAGGCAACACCCGCAGCGAGGGTGCTCACCGACCGGCCCGCCTCTATGCCTTCACATCGCGGCAGCCGGTAATCCTCTAGCCACACTTACAGCATCTCTCACAACAAGAAGGCCAGCCTTCAGGCAAATAGTGCGACAGTGGCGGTTGGGCACTGCAGGCAGACCTGAAGGTCTGCAGCTACGGAATCGAGGGCAGGCAGGGTCGTAGCTGCAGGGCTTCAGCCCTGCCTTGTGTCGGCTTATTCCGGTCATGACGATCACGCTGGCGAGGCGGGGGTGCCGGGCTTGCGCCAGAGGCGCATCCGCCTTCGGCGGGAAAGCCCGGCCTTCGGATTTGTGAAGGTTCCCTTCACTTAGTGTACGCTTGACAATAGCTCCGTCCCCTGCTACCATGATCACAAGGTTAGTGTCCATGTGACACTAACCCTTCGTGGACTTCGTTGGCTAGAGAGGACGGTGTAGCGTGGCCCGGCAAACCTATCCCCTGCCCGTCAGTCCGCGCCAGCGACCCGGCGCCGTCGAAGAGGACCTGGTACGCCGGGAGCTCATGCGCTGCGATACCGACACCCTGGAGACGCGCCCCCTCCGCGAGGAGCGCGCCTTCGCCTACTGGCAGCAGGACATCCCCCAGGAGTACTGGGACCTCACGGGCCGGGAGCTCATCGAGCGGGTACGGCTGGCGCGCCAGAGGCTCGGCAGCCGGCTCATCGTCCTGGGCCACCACTACCAGCGTGAGGACATCATCCAGTTCGCCGACATCCGCGGCGACTCCTTCAAGCTGGCCCGCTGGGCCGCCCAACACCCGGAGGCCGAGTACATCGTCTTCTGCGGCGTCCACTTCATGGCCGAGAGCGCCGACATACTCACCGGCTCCCACCAGAAGGTGATGCTGCCCAACATGGCCGCCGGCTGCTCGATGGCCGACATGGCCGACCCCGACGACATCTTCGTCTGCTGGGATGAGCTGGAGGAGGCCAGCCTGGCCGCCGGCACCATCCCCGTCACCTACATCAACTCCGCCGCTGCTCTCAAGGCCTTCTGCGGCCGGCACGAGGGCATCGTCTGTACCTCCAGCAACGCCGCCGCCGTGCTGCGATGGGCTTTCGGCCAGGGGCGGCGCGTCCTCTTCTTCCCCGACCAGCACCTGGGCCGCAACACCGGCCTCAAGCTGGGCATTGGGCTGGAGGAGATGCCCCTCTGGGACTACCACCGCCCCTACGGCGATCTGGGCGGCAACACCCTGGAGCAGCTCGAACGCTCCCGCATCATCCTCTGGAAGGGACACTGCTCGGTGCACCAGCGCTTCAGCGTGGAGCAGATCGAGCGGGCGCGACGGGAGTACCCCGGCATCCGGGCGGTGGTCCACCCCGAGTGCCGGATGGAGGTGGTGCAGGCCGCCGACTGCGATGGTTCCACGGAGTTCATCGTCCGCCAGGTGGCAGAGTCAGCGCCGGGCAGCCAGTGGGCGGTGGGCACGGAGATAAACCTGGTGCACCGGCTGGGCGTCGAGAACCCGGACAAGCTGGTCTTCTGCCTGGACCCGGTCGTCTGCCCCTGCTCCACCATGTACCGCGTGCACCCGGCCTACCTCTGCTGGGTGGTCGAGCAGTTGGCCGAGGGCCGAATAGTCAACCAGGTGCAGGTGGACGAGGAGACGGCCCGCTACGCTAAGGTCGCCCTCGAGCGCATGCTGGCGGTGGGGTGAGGTCGAACGTCGAGGCCATTGCCGCAACGCCGGCCCCGGCAGACCGAAGGGGACATTCAGGCGCTGTCCTGGCCCCTGGCGGCCAACAGCATCAGGAACTCGTACACCAGGTTGGCAGCCAGGAGAGCGGTGATCTCCGACGAGTCGTAGGGGGGCGAGACCTCCACGAGATCGAAGCCGATGAAGGGGAGACCGCGCAGGCCGCGGACAAGCTCTACGATCTCGCGGCTGGTAAGGCCGGCGACCTCTGGCGTGCCGGTTCCAGGGGCGAAGGCCGGGTCAACGCTGTCGATGTCCAGGGAAACGTAGACCGGCTTGGTGGCGATGAAGTGGATGGCCTCGATGGTGGCCTGGCAGCCCTGGCTTGCCAACTGCTCGGCGGTGATCATGTGGAAGCCGGCAGTCTGGTCGAGCCCCAGGTAGAAGATGGTGGCCGAGAGAGAGCCGCGGATGCCGACTTGCACCGAGGCAAAGGGGTCGATGAGACCCTCCTGCGCGGCGATGCTGAAATTGGTGCTGTGGTCGCAGGGCCGGTCGGGGTTGACGGGCCAGATATCCGGGTGGGAGTCGAAGTGCACAAGCGAGAGGGGGCCGTGCTTCCTGGCGGCAGCGCGCAGCACAGCGAGGCTCACGGAATGGTCGCCGCCGAGGCATATCGGGGTGACGCCGCCCTCAAAAACGGGGGTAAGCGCCTCCTCGAACTTCTTCAACGACGGCTCGATGTAGCCCGCGTAGGTCTCGATGTCGCCGTAGTCGATAACCCGCAACTTATCGAACGGGGGCAACAGGAGGTTCTCCTCGAGGCCGTGAGGGAGGAGATGCATCGACGCGTTGCGGATGGCGAGCGGCCCGAAGCGCGCGCCTGGGCGATGAATGGCACCGATATCGAGCGGGAGCCCAATCACGGCAACGTCGGCGCAGGTGAGATCGCGGGTAGCCGGGACGCGCATGAAGGTGTAGGGACTGCTGGGCGCCATACCGAAGGGGGAGGCGTGCTGCCAGTCGGCGGGCATGAGACGGCGGTCGGTCATGCGGCCATTGTAGCGGTGATGGTTCCGTTGGTGAAGGGGTCACTGCCAGGCATGCTGACCGTGGGGTGACGGCGCCGAATAGGGCGGCCAACGCCGACATTCCAGCCGAAGGAGGCGAATTGCTGGCTCTTCTGCTTGGCGCAGGGTTCTCCCATCCCGCGGGTGTGCCCCTGGCCGGTCAGTTGTTCGATGAGGAACCGCAGGTTGACCGTGTGACTAGACGAAAGCTTGTGCGCCGAACCCTAGCGGGGTGGCATGCGTGGAGGGAACGCACCGCTGGACAGCCGGAGGAATACCTGGCGCACCTGGCGGGAGGACCGGACGGTTCGGGGTTCCCCACTAAGGCATGGCCGGAGGCCATTTGGTATGTCGCACTACGGATCGCTCTAACAATGGGGAGCATAGAGGCGGTAGACTTCAGAAGGACTCCCACCATAGTTCGTCACGACCTGATGCGGACAGTAGGCTGTCGCGAGCACGTGCTGTTCTGGGACTCGATTTTCCGGCGGCGTAATCCGCCCGCCTCCGCTGCCGTGATCACCACCAACTACGACGTGCTCGTCGAGCGAGGCCTCAGGTCACAGCCCAGACCGCGGGTCTTTCGACCTGGATTCAACTACGGCAACGGTCCAGAGCGATTGGAGGGCAGCGGCTACCCCAGTTTCTCCCACGTCAGGCCGATCTACTGCGCCGGGAACGTGCCACTTCTCAAGCTCCACGGTTCCATCTCTTGGTCAGTGAGAAACGGCTCACCCGTCAAGTACTTCGATTGTCGACCCGCTATCCGGGGTGATGCGGCGATAATCGCGCCTGTCCCGGACAAGTCCGTTCCGGGCTGGCTGCAACCGGTCTGGGTACTGGCCGAAGAGCAGCTCAAGGCTGCTCGCCATTGGATCGTTGTTGGGTACAGCTTTCCAGCATATGACCGTCAGGTGAACGCCCTCGTAACCCGTGCCTCTCAGCACGGGCCGCGGATCGACCTGTTTGACCCAGATGGCGCAGCCGTGGCATGCAGGGTGCGCTCGCTGGCACCCTCAGCAGCCATTTTTGCTCACTCAGGCCTACCTCTTGCCTCGGAGATCATTGGGGCAATGGAGCTTGGATGAACTACTACGACTACGTCATCGTTGGCTCCGGCATCGCCGGGCTCTATGCGGCGCTCCTAGCGCGCGAGCACGGCAGCGTCCTCGTGCTCACCAAGAGCTCCATCGACGAGTGCAACACCCGCTACGCCCAAGGCGGCATCGCCGCCCCCATCGGGCCCGAGGATTCGCCGGAGCTGCACCTCCGGGACACCCTTGAGGCCGGCGCCGGCCTGGTGAACGAGGAGGCGGCGCGCATCCTCACCTCCGAGGCCGCCGACCGCATCGCCGACCTGGTGCGCTTCGGCGTCCCCTTCGACACCGCGAACGGCGAGGTGGCCCTGGGCCGCGAGGGCGCCCACAGCCGCGCCCGCGTCCTCCACGCCGGCGGCGACTCCACCGGCCAGCACATCGAGCTGACGCTGAGTGGCCTCGCCCGCCTCTCGCGGGTCACCATCCTGGAGCACTGCCTCGCCCGGCAGATCCGGGTGGAGGACGGCGCCGTGAGGGGGCTGGAGGCCCTGGACGCCCGTCCGCCCAGGCGGAGCGCGCTGGAGGAGTTCGGGTGCCGGTTCCTCATCCTGGCCACCGGAGGCTGCGGCCAGCTCTACAAGGTAACCACCAACCCAGAGGTCGCGACCGGCGACGGCGTCGCCCTGGCCTATCGCGCCGGGGCCGAGGTCATGGACCTGGAGTTCATCCAGTTCCACCCTACGGCCCTGCGCCTGCCGGGCGTCCCCGCCTTCCTCATCTCGGAGGCCGTACGCGGCGAGGGCGGCCTCCTCCGCGACGAGAGCGGTCGCCGCTTCATGCCCGACTACCACCCGCAGGCCGAGCTGGCACCCCGCGACGTGGTAGCCCGCGCCATCGTTACGGAGATGGCGCGCTCGGGCAGCGACCACGTCTACCTGGACGTGACTCACCTGCCGCCCGAGAAGGTCAGCTCTCGCTTCCCACAGATCTACCGCTTCTGCCTGGATCACGAGCTGGACATCACCCGCCAGCCCATCCCCGTGTCACCGGCGGCGCACTACATGATGGGCGGCGTGCGCACCAACACCTGGGGGGAGACGAACCTGGCCGGGCTCTACGCCTGCGGCGAGACTGCCTGCATGGGGCTCCATGGCGCCAACCGGCTGGCCAGCAACTCCCTGCTGGAGACCGTCGTCTTCGCCAAGCGCGTGGTGCAGCGCACCCTGGACTCGCCGAACACGCCCGCCCCGGCGGCGCCGGACGCCCGCCCCCTGTCGAGCACCGCCCTCGCGGAGGCC
>Ga0315279_10010287_pt1 | contig 11022 bp, 7 predicted proteins | sample YL17G06_20_MG_FD_203694 | JGI IMG/M metagenome (GOLD analysis project Ga0315279, IMG submission 203694) | Sediment microbial communities from Yellowstone Lake, YNP, Wyoming, USA - YL17G06_20 | ecosystem: Environmental > Aquatic > Freshwater > Lake > Sediment | place: USA: Wyoming | collected...
CCCCCCGATGAAGGTGTTCTCTCCTTGTAGGGGCGACCGGCCGGTCGCCCGATCGGCCCGCCGCATCCTGCGGAAGCTGGTCAAAGCCTCCAAGAAGAGGGCCAGCCCGGCCGATGCTTTTTGCGCAGAAGGTCCTTGCCCCCGGGCCACAACCCAAGCATCCCGGAACGGAAACAAGAAAGGGTTTCTAAGGCTGGACCCCTTCCTCCATTCCAGACGTCTTCTTTAGACAGATCATCAAAATTGAGAGGGCGGCGGGCGTAATACCGGATATTCGTGAAGCCTGTCCGATGGAAAGCGGCCTGACCTTATTCAATTTTTCTTTCACTTCGGTCGAAAGGCCCGGGATACGATAATAGTCCATCCCCGGCGGAAGCTTCATTTCTTCCAGCTTTCTAAGCCGTGCCACCTGCTCTTCCTGCCTCTGGATATAACCCGCGTATTTTACCTGAATCTCCACCTGCTCGCCAACTTCTTCCACCGTGGAGGCGCATTCCGGATCAAACATTGCCAAATCCCTGAAGGAGATTTCCGGGCGGCGGAGAAGTTCCGTCAAGGCCATAGGGTTTTTAATCGGGGCGGTCCCCATGGCTTTCATCCGGTCATTCTCCCCGGGAGTCGGGTAAAGGATTATTTTCTCCAGCCTCTCTAGCTCTGCTTGTATGCTGCCCTTTTTTTTGATAAATCCATGATAATCTTGATCATTTACCAGCCCCAAAGACCTTCCCTTCTCTCTTAATCGCAGATCGGCATTGTCTTCCCGCAATAACAGACGATATTCCGCACGGGAGGTAAACATCCGATAGGGTTCTTTCGTCCCCTTGGTTACCAGGTCATCGATGAGCACCCCGATATAGGCCTCATCCCTTCTCAGGATAAAAGGATCTTCCCCCTGGATTTTCAGGACCGCGTTGATGCCGGCCATCAGCCCCTGAGCGGCCGCTTCTTCGTATCCGGAGGTGCCATTGATCTGTCCGGCGAAGAAGAGATTCTCCACGAGTTTGGTTTCCAGCGAAGGCTTCAGTTGGACCGGATCGGCATAGTCATATTCGATGGCATACCCGGGGCGGACAACCTCAGCCCTCTCCAGGCCGGGGATGGAACGGAGCATTCGCACCTGAATGTCCATGGGAAGGCTGGTGGCCAGCCCGTTGGGATAGACCTCCAGGGTATCCAATCCCATGGGTTCCAGAAAAATCTGGTGTTGATCCTTCTCCGCGAAGCGGACGGTTTTATCTTCGATGGAAGGGCAGTATCTGGCTCCAGTCCCCTTAATCACGCCGGAATAGAGGGGGGAGCGATCCAGACCGGAGCGGATGATTTCATGCGTTCGGGAGTTGGTATAAGTAATGTGGCAGGGGACCTGCCGCAGAGGAACCGTCTGGTTGCTGAAGGAGAAAGGCCTGGGTGGATGATCACCCTGCTGTTCCTGAAGCCCGGAAAAGTCTATGCTCCTTCCATCCAGCCGGGGGCAGGTGCCGGTTTTGAGGCGTCCCAGAGTGAACCCCAGTTTCATGAGACCTTCGGACAATTTGATGGAAGGGAGGTCCCCCATTCTTCCTGCGGGGAAATTCTTCAAGCCGATATGGACGAGCCCGCGGAGAAAGGTCCCGGTGGTTATGACTACCGCTTTGGACAGAAACCTCTCTCCCACGTTGGTAACGACTCCTTCCACCCTTCCGTCGTGAATAAGGAGATCATCCACCAGGGCCTGCCGCAGGAAAAGATTCTTCTGGCGCTCCAGCACCCTCTTCATTCGCAGGTGATAAAGATGCATGTCCGATTGGGCTCTGGAAGACCGGACTGCCGGCCCTTTCTTGGTATTCAACCGGCGGAACTGGATTCCGGTCTCATCCGTATTTTTTCCCATCTCCCCACCCAGAGCATCGATCTCCTTCACCAGCTGTCCTTTGGCCAATCCCCCGACAGCCGGGTTGCAGGACATCCGGGCCACCGCCTCCAGGCTGATGGTAAGGAGCAGGGTGGAATGGCCCATCCGGGAACAGGCCAGCGCTGCTTCGCACCCGGCATGGCCGGCTCCGATTATGATGACCCCATATTGGGTAGGATAAGTGTCCAAGAATTCTCCCTAAAAAGTATAAGGGCAAAGATGTTCCACGTGGAACATAGGGTATAAATTCTATCTAACATCCTAAAAATAATATATTTTTTAATATCACCGGCATAAAATTTTGTCAACCATTCTTTTCTCGGATATCAGCCCAGCTTCGACCATGTGATCTAACACCTTGAAAAAATTATAGATTATATTTTTTCTAGATTTGAAAGACGGTTTATTCGATCCCGCTTTGTATTATTGATTCTTCCTGTTAATAAGATCTTTTTTACCGGAAGATTACCCCCTTCGGTTTCCATAAATAATATAAAATTCAATAACTTATATTAATTTCCAGGCCCTGATGAAGGACTTCGGTTATCAGCATGATAAGGCGGCATTGATTTAATCGATACGGGCGAAAGGCTTGATTGTGGATTCGGAATTGTGGAATGCGGATTTAAAAAAACCAAAAAATCCGCAATTCGAAATAACTGAGCCGATCCTTTTTCTCCGTAGTCCCGCCAATGGCGGGACTTCCGGGCCACAAGCATGCTTTTTAGCAGAGAAGGGCATGGCAAAAGTGATGGTAGACAAGGAACAGGAAGCTTGCCCACTTTTGCGACTCTCTTTCCTGTGGGAAAGCAAGCTTGTGGCCCGGGAGCAAGGGCGTTACGCGCAAAAAGCATCGGCTCATTTATTTTGGATTTCGGATTGCGGATTTCGGATTTTTTTGGTTTTGTTTTTCAATCCGCATTCCGCAATCTACAATCCGCAATTTGGAGGCGGGCCCATCGGGCGCCCAGCAGGGCGCCCCTACAACGCCATAACCCGATTCTTGGGGAAAGAACGGCTTGCCCGCCCGGTCCAGGAAAGGCGCGCCTTATGGTATTTGCGCACACCACCCTTGTTTCCAGGCCGGGGAACGCCTGAAATTCAGCCATCTTACGCCTAGTTGGCGAAAAGTGCAGGGGGGCAAGAGACGGGGAATGATTGACTTTTCTCCATGGATTTGGTATACAGGGGGAGAGTGTCCTCCATTTCCATTTCCTTCGATGAAAAAAGGGATTCGATTTCTAAATCAAAAGTTGGGCAAACGTATTACTCATCGCCCCAAGCCATGGGTAGGGAAACCCCAAAAGAAGGCATTAAAGGCCCCCAATCGATGAGCTTCCGGGATGGGTTTTATCTCCTCTCGCTGCTGTCTTTTTTTCTTTTCTCGATCTCCTGCGCATCGCAACCCAAAAGCAGCATTCTGGTCAGAGACTTGGTTGAGCCCCCCGCGGTTATTCAGGAAGTCTTTGCCCGGGAGGGAAAGAGCGATTACTCTCTCCTTCTTGACGAAGGATACTCTTTCCGGCTTATCTACCTCTGTGAAAACAGAGTTTTGAATTTTGTGGAAGAACCGCAGAAGAATCCTGTCCTGGTAAGCATTCAAACGATTCTCGATACTCCGGTGGAAAAGAAACTGTCGGGCGATGATCGCCGGCGCATCTGGGCATGTATTGAAAGAAAGGTATGGGAGGAACATTCCCGGGTAGAAGAATACAAGAGCCGCCTGGTTCGGGAAAGGATGCAGCTGGAGAGAGAATTAAGGAGCGCCCGGTCTCAAAAAGACCTGATCCTGGCGGAGATTGCCGAAAAGAAAAGGCTGGAGGCGGAAAAACAACGTCGGATTGAGCAGGAAAAGAGACGAGTCGAGGAGGAGCGCCAGAGAAGAATTGCCGAAGAGCAGCGTAAATTTTCCGAAGAAGAGCGAAAAATACGATACTATAAAACAGGGCAAAAAGAAGACTCATCACCCCTTCCTCCTCCTCCCACTCTGCTACCCAAGGTTACGGAAAGCGGCGTTTTTATGGTCATGAAAGAGGCCCGGATTTCAGAAGAGCCCCGAGAAAACTCCAAGGCCATCGCCCGGGCTATCAAATATGACATTTTCGACGTCATCAATGCAAAAAACAATGAATCCGGAAACAGATGGTTCCAGGTTTTTGTAGGCGAGCGGGTGATATCGGAGAGGGGGAAAAAGGTCGGCTGGTCCCCGGAGGAAAAACCCTTTTGGGTAAGAAACAAATTACTGGCTTGGGTTTATCCGGGAGATATCGGAAATATTAATAATGTCAAGCCTTTAAAGATTAAGCCGGAAGATGTTCAGTTCACTGGGAAGGCATCTGTCACCCCCCTGAAGCTTACCTTTTATGAAGTAACCTACGGGATGAATACCACCATCCGGGAGGAGATTTTTGGATGGGTGGAAGAAGCAGATGGAATCCGCCGGAGCACAAAAAACAAAGATGAGATGAGGACTCTTCTGAAAGACCTGTCCAAGACCATGTGGCCCCTGCCTACCCAGGAAGATATCCTGAAAGGATATATCCGTCAGGGTTTTACCCGTGAGCAGGTGGTTCTTTCCTGGGGGCGGCCCGATCATGTGAATACCACCCGTACGCTGGTCGGTGTTCACGAGCAGTGGGTATACGGAGAGCCTCCCTTTCCCAAATCTTATGTCTATTTCGAAAACGGGGTGGTTAAAGAATGGGAATTCATTAGAAATAGCGGAAAATAGGATCTTCCTCAGGGACGGAATCAAATCGCAAGAATAGGGGGGGACTATGGGGCTTCAAGATTTCACCGTCTACGACCTGATCGCCCGCAATGCTCGCATCTTTGCCCGCCGGGAAGCTTGGATCACTGACCAACGCCGAATTACCTTCCTTGATTTTTTCAATGACATCAATAAATTATCATATTCTTTGGAGAAGGCCGGCCTTAATAAAGGAGACCGGATAGGAATATTATCCCAGAATTGTTATGAATTCGTCCTCCTTTACGGAGCCGCCGCCAGGTTGGGGGCCATTATGCTCCCCATCAACTGGCGCCTCTCCGCGCCGGAGGTGGAATACATCCTCACCGACGGGCAGCCCCGCTTTCTTTTTGTGGGGCCGGATTATAAAACCACAATCCGGGATTTAATGCCCAAGCTGGGATTCATAAAAAAATTTTATGCCCTTGGATCGGCGGAAGCTGATTATGAAGCCTTCAACCCTTTGATGAAAGAAGGGGGAAAAGCTAAGGAAGTAGATATTCAAGCGAGCGATCCCTATTTGATCATCCACACCGCGGCGGTGGCCGGAAAACCGAGGGGGGCCACGCTTTCCCACGGGAATATCATTGCCGGAAACCTGCAGCACATGGCCACCATGGGTTTGCGGGAAGATGACAGCTACCTTCATATGCTGCCCCTCTTTCACATTGCCGACCTGGCCCTCTCCTTCGCGGTCATGCACGCCGGGGGAAAGAATGTCCTCATGACCAAATTTGATCCTGAACTTGCCCTGCAGTCGATCGAAAAAGAAAAAATCACTTGCCTCGGCGAATTCCCACCCATGCTGGGAATGCTCCTGGAAAAATTGGAGAGCAAGAATTTCGACGTTTCCTCTTTGAAACACGTGGGCGGAATCGATCACCCTTCGAACATTGAAAAATTCAAGAAAAAAGCCAACGTTGAATTCTGGATTGGCTTTGGGCAATCGGAAACCACCGGCATGGTCACGGTTTGCGCCTACACCGAAAGACCGGGTTCCGCGGGCAAAGAAGGGCCTCTGGCAAAAATCAAACTGGTCGATGATCATGAACGCGAAGTGCCGGCGGGAACACCGGGAGAGATCTGCGTTCGGGGCCCCCTGGTTTTTTTGGGGTACTGGAAGCTGGAAGCGGACACCCGCTACACCTTCCGTGAAGGGTGGCACCACACGGGGGATATCGGACGCCTCGATGAGAACGGATATCTCTGGTATGTGAAACGGAAGGCGGAAAAGGAATTGATCAAGCCCGGGGGAGAAAATGTATACCCCGCCGAAGTGGAAAAAGTAATTTTGGAGCATCCGGAAGTTGCCGCTGTGTCGGTCATCGGCGTGCGGGACAAAGAGTGGGGAGAAGCGATCAAGGCTGTCTGCGTGAGAAAACCCGGCAGTTCCCTGACCCAGCAGGGATTGATCGATTTCGTGGCCTCCAGGATTGCCCGTTATAAAAAGCCGAAGTATGTGGACTTCGTCCCCGTCCTTCCCAAGACCCAGGATGGTTCGGTAGACCGCGAGAAGGTCAAAGCGGAGCACGGAAAAGCGAATTAAGTGGGGGTTGGTTTTTCCATGGATGAAGGGGTGAAGTCTTCCCTCTAAATGGCCCGTTCCATCCGGGCCAGCTTTGTTCTTGCGAGGGATTGCCGCGTGTTTTTCTGCTTGAGCCAGCGGTGGAATTCCTGGAGGGTTTGTTTCAGGCTGGAAATATTCTTATCCAAGGACTGGGGCGAAGGGCCGCCGGCCGCGGCTCTTTGGGCAATGAAGACCCGCGCTTCTTGAGCCTTATGCAAAAAGGCCCCGGTCATTCTGATTTTTAATCCTTCTTCCTGCAACGCCCGCCGCAGCACAGGAAGGGTGATTTCTTCTGCGCCCTCTTTCTCCGCGTATCGGACCGCCCTCTCCGCGGCCCCTTTGGCCTGCCGGAAGGAAATCTTAAACTCTCGAACCATCTGCTCCACGAGCTCAGGGGCGGTAATAAACCCGGCTTGGCTTCGGGCCTCCATTTCTTTCCGGTTTATCTTGAGCGAAGAGACTATTTCCCCCATGAGCGGGATGGCGGAAAGGCATTCATCCACGAGGTCCATGACTAGGTACTTTGTCCACTGGGTGTCCCGGTTGTATCCCAAAAAGAGCGCTCTGCCGATGGAAAGGAGAGATGCCAGGAGCCCGTGAGCTACCGCAGTCTTGGCCTTTATCACCTCCAGCGGATCGGGGTTGCGCTTCTGGGGCATCATGGAGCTTCCCGTGCTGTAGGCATCGTCCAGTTTGATCAGGCCGAATTCGCCGGTACTGAAAAGGATGAGGGTCTGAGCCATGGAACTCAGGTGGTTCATCATGGCGGAAACCGCAAAGCCCAGCTCTCCTTCGGCCTCCCAGCGGTTCTGGAGGGGGTCAAGGGAATTGGAGCAGGGTCGGTCAAATCCCAGGAGTTTCGAGGAAAGATGGCGATCAATGGGAAAACTGGTTCCGTATCCGGTCATGGATCCCAGCGGGCTCTCATTAAACCGGTTGTACCAGTCCTGAAATCGCCGCACATCCCGGGAGAAGGCTTCGGCGAAAGAAAGCCAGATATGCCCCAGGGTGGTTACCTGGGCAAGTTGGTGGTGGGTGTATCCGGGGGTGATGACCTCCCGATGTTTTCGAGCCTGGCGAATGAGTGTACGATTCAGGGAAGAAAGGCTGGAAATAAAGTCGAGAGCGCACTCCCTCAGGTACAGACGCATGTCCAGGGCTACCTGATCGTTCCGGCTCCGGGCGGTGTGCAGTTTCCCCCCCACCTCGATTCCCAACTTCCTAACCAGCCGGCTCTCCACATTGCTGTGGACATCTTCCTGTGATGGATCCAGTCTGAACTTCCCAGCTTTCCAGGCTTTTTCAATTTCCTTCAAGCCGGAAATTAGAAGCCGTGCGTCCCGCCGGGGGATAATCCCCTGCCCGGCCAGCATGACCACATGAGCCCGGCTCCCCCATAGGTCGTAGGGGATCAGCCGTTCATCCGCCGGGGGTGTCCCACGAACGTCTCTGCCTGAAGTAAAGGCTTCAGCCAGAGTCGACGGCTGTTTTTCAAACCTCTTTCCCCAAAGTCGTTTCATAAAGAATGCCTAAAATGCCCAAAAAAAAGTTTCGGGTTTCGGGTTTCGGGTTTCAAGTTTCACGCCTTTTTCCTCACAATCACACTGACCCTGGCACTTTCAATCTTATCCGTGTTCATCTGCGTTTATCTGCGTTCATCTGTGTCCCATAATTATTCCGCATTCCGCATTCGCCATTCCGTATTACCCAAAGACTCCCCCCATGCGCGAGCCGGCCAGCCGGTTGATCAGCCACAGACAAAAAGCGCCGAGGATGATCAGGATTAAGCCGAGGGCCGCTGCTTCGTTCACCGAGCCCCCGATGTAGAAATTGAAGATCCCCACGGTCATCATCTCCCTTCCGGGAATGACCAAAAGGAGAGTTGCCGATGCTTCCTGGAGGGCAAGGATGAAAGAGTACAGGGCTCCTACCAGAATCCCTTTCCAGATCAGGGGAGCCACCACATCTTTGAAGGTCCTGGACTTGCTGGCGCCCACGGATTCGGCGGCTTCCTCGATCGATTTATGAACCAGCAGGAGGGAGGCGAACGTTCCCCGCACCGTGTAGGGAAGGCGCCGCACCCCCAGCACAATCGGGATCACGACCCACATGCCGATGAGGGCGGTGTTCATCAGGGGAAAAGGATCGCGGAAGGCCCGCATGTAGGCAATTCCGATCCCCGTACCGGGGAGGGCCAGAATCAGGGTGGTAAGGGAGTCCAGCATATCCTTTCCGGGAAGCTTCGTCCGGGCCATGACCCAGGCTACGGGAACGCCCACGATGATACAGATCAGGACGGATATCCCCGAAAAAATCAGGCTGTTGATGATGAATTTGGGAGTTTCGAAGGCCACCCGCTCGAAGTACTGGAGGGTATATTTCACCGGAATGGGAGTCAGGGCCCATCCCTTGCCGAAGGAATCCAGGGCGATACCCAGGTAGGGAATGAAGGAGAAGACCAGCACCGCCACCAGAAAGACAATGACCAGGACTTCTCCCCCCGCCGAGATTTTTTTCCTTTCGACCTTGGAGTAGGAGAGGGAGCTGTAGTCTTTGATGGCCACGTATTTCTTGGCGATGACGAGGAAGAGAATCGCCAGCAGGACCATGATGGCCGAGATCACGATCCCCATCTTGAAAAGCCGCCGGTCCACAAACTGTACGATATTCAGGTAGGCCTGGGAAGCGAGCAGGTCATCCACTCCCACGACCAGGGGAGTGGCGAAGTCGGCAAAGGTCCAGATGAAGACCAGAAGGGCGCCGGATACGTATCCCGGGGTCGTCAGGGGAAAGGTGATGTCCCAGAATTTCCGCAGCCCCCGGGAGCCCACGCTTTCCGCCGCTTCATCCAGGGAGAGGTCGATTTTCCCCAGGGCGTCCACGATGGAAAGGGTCATCAGCGGAAAAAGGTGGAGCGTTTCCACCAGGAGCACCCCATGGATGCCATACATGAAATTGATGGGCGTCTCCAAGCCGAGATAATCCATGAGGATCACGTTCACGGTCCCGGCCCGGCCCATGATGAAGACAAACCCCATCACTCCCACCATCGGGGGCATGATCATGGGGATGATGGTAAGGTAAGAAAACAGGTTGCGGCCGGGAAATTCATAACGGAGAAGAAGATAGGCGATGGTAATCCCCAGGATCGAGGTGGTTACGACCGTGGCTCCCCCGAGAACCAGAGAATTGACCAGCGATTTGAGATAATAAGCATCGGTGAAGAAATCGAAAAAATTATTCAAGGTAAAGACGCCTTCGGTGGTGGTAAAGGCATCATAGAACAACCGGATCAGGGGATAGATGAGAAAAACGCCGAAAAAGGCCCAGATGGCCAGGTAGCCGATCAGGCCGCCGACCTTCATTTCGGCGAAGGGACGAGCTTGGGGGATAGCGATCGATGTTTCGGTTTGGGGACTCAAGGGGAAACTCTCTTGTCAGGGAACGGGAATTCCCAGAGTGATCTGCTGGGGAATAGAAATATATACCTTTTCCCCCTGGGGTAGCGTCTGGTGGTACCAGGGGTTCTGAATATCCACCTTGAAGATCTTGCCGTTCTGCATTTCCACGTCATAGCGGATCGTATTCCCGATGTAGGAAGCAAAATTGACCGCGCCCGGCAGGACATTGGTATCTTTTTCCCGCACTTCCTCCTGGGTGATGGAAGCCGTCTCCGGCCGGATGGTGACTATGCACCGGTCCCCCGCTTTAAAGGCCCGCTCGACGGTGCAGATCATCGCCCCTACTTCGGTCTGGACCTTCATCTTCTGCCGATCCAGGATCTCCCGCACCTCTCCGGGAATCAGGTTGTTAATCCCGATGAAATCGGCCACGAAGGGGTTCTCCGGCTTGGCGTAAAGCGAACGGGGCGAGCCTAATTGCTGCATTTTTCCATGGTCAATGACTGCAATCCGGTCCGACAGGGTCAAGGCTTCTTCCTGGTCATGAGTAACGTAAATGGTCGTGATCCCCAAATCCTTCTGCAGCTTGCGAATCTCGGCCCGCACCTGAATGCGGATCTTGGCATCCAGGTTGCTCAAGGGCTCATCCAGAAGGAGAACGTCCGGGTTCAGGACCAGAGCTCTGGCCAAGGCCACGCGCTGCTGCTGCCCTCCGGAAAGCTGCCCGGGGTAACGCTTCTCCAGCCCGGACAGATTCACCAGATGGAGAGTATGGGAGACTTTGGAGACAATATCCTCCTTGGCAAACTTCCTCAGTTTGAGGCCGTAGGCGATGTTCTCAAAGATGGTCATGTGGGGCCAGAGGGCGTAATTCTGGAAGACCATGCCGATATTCCGCTCGTAGGGCGGAATCGGGGCCACGGGCCTGTCGTCGAAATAGATCTCCCCGCTATCGGGACGGTGAAATCCCCCGACCAGCCGCAAGAGGGTGGTTTTCCCGCATCCGGAAGGTCCCAGGAGGGTAAAGAGCTCTCCATCCTTAATCTCCAGAGAAATATGGCTCACCGCCTCCAGGGTTCCAAACCTTTTTACCAGGTCTTTCAGCAGAATATTCATAGAACAACCGATCGATTTGTCCCGGAAACAACGGAAAAACTCCTCGAGGTCATCCCCCGAGGAGTTTTTCCAGGCTCAAGAAAACGCTGGGTCCAAAACTCATTTGCCCTTTACGATCTCTTTGTGCTTCTCCGCAATCTCCTTGCGGAAGTAGGAGTTCACCTCTTCGATTCGCTTCTTGGGGCCGGCAATCTTTTCGTCATACACGTTGCCCACCGGGATGTCGAAGAAAGACCTCATCCCGCCGGTGAATTTCACGGTCATCTCCTGCTTGGAGCCCGGTGGCCCCTGCACTTTG